>JGI25153J46596_10000657_pt1 | contig 21147 bp, 21 predicted proteins | sample AraplaMF_Col_mMF_FD_46596 | JGI IMG/M metagenome (IMG submission 46596)
GAATACATGTACGAGAGCGACACCAAGGCCTGGATCCGCTATCCGCCGCCGCGCTGGATCTGGAAGGGCACCGCGATCTGCGGCGTGCCGGGCGAGGTCTCACGCGCGATGCTGCGCGGCTGGCACGCCAACAACGGCGTCGCGCTCGGCGATACCAGGCTCGGCTTCGTCTGCACCAAGCAGAGCGTCGACGGCCAGGACGGGCTCGAGGGCTACTATCACCAGTACGACCATCCACTCGAGCTGGACCAGCGCCTCGTATTCGCGCGGCATCTGGAAGCGCCGTTGTTCGATGCCAAGACCGCGCCGGCGTTGCCGGTCGCGAGCTGGCCGAAGCCTCGGCTGGAAAAGGCGTATCGCAACTACGCGATGGAATATGTCCGCACCGCCGCGCCCGTGATGGTGCAGCTGTTCGGCCCGGAGGATGCCGGTTACCTGCTGCACCTCACCGGCAAGCTGATCGGGATGCAATATTTCGACGAAGTCGCCGCGGCGCTGTCGATGAGCAGGGGCGGCGCGAGCGAGTTCGCAGCGTTCCTGAACGCGCTGTTCGCCGCGCAGGATGACGCCGCCGAGACGACGCGGTCCGAAGGCGCCTTCGAAATCCGCCAGCAGAGCTGGAAGCTGATGGGCGACGTCGCCGATTATCACGGCGCCTGCGCCAAGGTGCTGGAGGGCTTGTTCGAAGGACTGGCCGCGGGATGCGGCCGGCATATCGGCGTGCAGATGCGGCCGGCTGCGGGCGGACGTCCGCCGCTGGTATGGACGATCGGATAATTCCACCTATTGAAATGCGCTGCCGCAGGGCACGCCTGCATCCGGCGCAGGAGGAATCGGCAATCGCCGTGCTAACAAGCCCGCACCGCGCCCTGTGCGCGAACGGATTTATTGGCACACCAAGTGATTGCCGCGCCGCGAATGGCGCCCCTCCCCGGGAGAGGACATGTCCGACATCGCCGAGATCCCGGTCGATGAGCAAGAGCGCCCGCTGCCGCCGCCCCCGCGCCCCATCAGGAGCGCGCTGACCGACGGGCCGATCCTGCGCACGCTGCTCTCGCTGGCCTGGCCGAACGTGATCGCGCTGTCGGCCGGCACCTGTACGGTGATCGCGGAGACGTCCTATATCGGCCGGCTCGGCGTCGAGGCGCTGGCCGCGATGGCGCTGGTGTTTCCGACAGTGATCCTGACCATGACCATGTCCGGCGGGGCCATGGGCGGCGCGGTGGCGTCGTCCATCGCGCGTGCGCTCGGCGCCGGCGACCGCGAGCGGGCCGGCACGCTTGCCATGCACGCGATGCTGATCGGCATCAGCTTCGGCCTCGTCTTCATGCTGGGCATGCTGATCTTCGGCCCCACGGTGCTCGAAATGCTCGGCGGCCGCGGCGACGTGCTGACGCATGCGATCGCCTACACGCAGGTGTTCTTCGGCGGCGCCGTGCTGCCCTGGCTGCTCAACACCATGGCCGGCATCCTGCGCGGCACCGGCAACATGAAGCTGCCGTCGTTCCTCATCCTCAACTCCGCGGCCTGGCAGATCGTGCTCGGCGGCACGCTCGGCCTCGGGATCGGCCCGGTGCCGCAATTCGGCATGCGCGGCGTCGCGGCCGGTGCGCTGATCGCCTATTGCATGAACATCGCGATCATGGGCTGGTACCTGTTCTCCGGCCGCGCGCGGATCGCACTGAAGCTGCGCGGCCTGCGTATCCANTGGGCGATGTTCTTCGACATCCTGAAGGTCGGGGCCATCGCCTGCTTCTCNCCGCTGCAATCGGTNNTGACGATCTCGATCTTCACCCACATGCTGGCGAAGTTCGGCACGGCGATCCTCGCCGGCTACGGCGTCGGCGCGCGGCTGGAATTTTTGCTGACCTCGATCGCGTTCTCGTTCGGCATTGCCTGCGTGCCGATGGTCGGGATGGCGATCGGCGCCGGCCGCATCGCGCGGGCCCGACGCATCGCCTGGACCGCAAGTGTCGCCGCCTTCGTCGCCGTCGGCGCGCCGGCCTGCCTCGTCGCGATCTTCCCCGATCTCTGGGTCAACATCTTCACCGACAGCGCGGCCGTGCGCGCGGCGAGCCATCAATATCTCTCGACGGTCGGGCCGTTCTACGCGTTCTTCGGCCTTGCAACGGTGATGTATTTCTCCTCGCAGGGCGCGGCGAAGGTGATCGGCCCGGTGCTGGCGCAGACCGCGCGGCTGGTCTACATCTCGGCGGTCGGCTGGTGGCTGTCGACGCATGACGCCACCGCGCAGAGCTTCTTCTGGCTGGCCGCGAGCTCGATGGTCGTGCTCGGCCTGCTGTCATGCTCCAGCGTCCTGCTGACGCGCTGGGGACCGCGCGAGGGCAAGCCCGCGATCAGGCCGGCGCTGTCGGGCGCTGCCGACTAGGGCGCACGTCGCGGATTTTTGTTTCCAGATGTTTCCATGGGCTGCCTGGCAATGCCGGGTAACCGAAGCTGTGCCATGCCGAAGGCTCCGCGCCAGCTCCTGGCGACAATTTCGCCGCGAGTTCATCAGCACGGAAAGCCATCATGACCTCGATTTCGGCGCTCTCCTCCCACCATCACCGCGCATCGCCGCTGCAGCAACTGCAAGACGAGCTTCAGGCGGAAGTCAGCTCGGGCGCAGTCAGCTCTTCTGATCAGACGGCGCTGTCTTCCGCGCTCAGCGACATCGATTCCGCCCTGCAATCGAGCAGCGCGAGCGATCAGTCCAGCGGCCGCAAGCTATCGCCCGACGAATTCGCATCGAAGATCGGCGATCTCATCCAGCAGGAAGTGTCGAACGGCAAGCTGACCGACCAGCAGGCCACCGAGCTGCAAGGCGTGTTCAAGGCGGCGTTCTCCCATGGTCCGGATGGACCGGGCGGAGCAGGTGGTCCGCCGCCAGGGCCGCCGCCGTCCGATGGCTCATCGGCCACTGGCGCGGACAGTTCGTCGAGCGCCAATCCGCTGGTGGATTTGCTGCAGCAATTCCTTCAATCGCTGACGAGCTCGCTCACGGATTCGACGTCGTCCAGCACGACGGGATCCGGCGACACGACGACCGGTAGCAGCAAGAATAGTTCGTCCAGCGCCACATCGGCAACGGAGCTGCTGCAGCAATTTCTCCAATCGCTGCAGGACTCGTTCGCCGATCACACCTACGACGCAGGATCGACCGATGCGGCGACCGCAAACGCGTCGGTGTCCGGCGTCCTGCTCAACGATCGGATCTGATACCGGCGACCGCCCCATCCGCCGGCTCGTTGCAGCCATCCTTCGTGCCCCGCGAAGGGTGGTTGCCTCGTCGTCTGCACGGCAGGTCTCGTCGCCCGGATGGAGCGCAGCGCAATCCGGGGATCTATATGGGGCAGAAGGTCCCGGATTTCGCTTCGCTTCATCCGGGCGACAGGCGCGCATCGCGATTTGCCGATCTTGCTGCAATTGCCGCCGGCGGCGAGCCTGCCGTGTCAGCGATGCCGGTGACGGCGATGGCCGCCGCCGCCGACATTGGCGAGCCGCATCAATTGCGGGATCATCGCCATCATGTCGCCGCCGCCGGAGCCGCCGAGCATGCCCATGATATCGCCGCCGCCCATGCCGCCCGGCATCGTGCCGCCGCCCATGGGCGCGTAGCCGCCGTAATTGGGCGCGCCGAAGCCGCCGCCGAGACTGCCGCCGCCGAGGCCGCCAAGACCTCCACCGCCGCCCATCATGCCGCCGAGCCCGCCGCCGCCATTCTCCATCATGCGGCTCATCATCGGGCCCATGGTCTGCATCAGCATGGCGAAGCGGCGCTTGCCCATCTTCGCCTTCATCATCTCCAACATCGGCGCCATCTGGGTCATCATGTCCTCGCCGCCGGCACCTCCGCCGCCGAGGAACTGCGCCTTTGCCGGCACGCTCGAAATCGAAAACAGCAGCAGCACGGCGGCTGCCTGGCAGATCACCTTGTCCGCACCTCTCATCGCATGCTCCTCGCGTGCGTGGCGCTGCCGGGAGAGCAGAGCCAACCGGACGCACGCGGGCATCGTTACGGCCGGGAAGGGCGCGGCTCTGTGAGAAATATCACGCAGCCGCCGCCGGGAACGCGCGGTGGATGGCAGCGACTGCGTCCTTCGTCTGGCCCTGGACGTAAGGGGCGAGCTCGTTCGGGAGCATGTCGATGATCCAGACCAGCCGGCACCGCGCCTCGCCCTCGGCGATCACCTGCACCGAGGCGCTGTAATGCTTCAGCCGCTCATTGTTGATGGCATAGACGAGGCGTTGCCGCGCGTCGTCGCAATCGACCAGCACCTCGCGCGCGACGGAGCCATTCGCGAAAGTAACGATGCGCGCATCGCCATCGAGCGTGCACGCGGTGACGAAGCCCGGCGCCAGCCGCTCGGGCAGCGCACCGAAATCGCGCACCGCATCCCAGACGTCGCGGGCGGGGGTGTTGAGAAGAATGTCGTTGTGGATGGAGGCCATGAGGTTTCCTTGGTTTGATAGGTCGTTGCTGCAAACGCCGTCATTGCGAGCGAAGCGAAGCAATCCAGGAATCTTTCCGCGGAAGCGGTCTGGATTGCTTCGTCGCAAGAGCTCCTCGCAATCACGGAGCGAGTGGCTAGCGCTCACGTACAAACCGCCTCGACATTGTTCCCATCCGGGTCGATCAAGAACGCCGCGTAATAGGTCGGGCTGTAATCCTTGCGCGGCCCGGCGCCGCCATTGTCGCGGCCGCCGCTCTTCAGGCCCTCGGCATGAAACGCCTTGACCGCGTCATGGTTCTTGGCGCGAAACGCGATATGCGCGCCGTCGGCCTTGCGTCCCTTGTTCAGGTGCAGCCACAGCGCCGGCTCGCCCTTCGGTCCGAAGCCGGCATAGCCGTCGCCGCTGGAGCACAGCACATAGCCGAGCGGCGCCAGCACCGCGGTGTAGAAGCGCGTGGCGGCGTCGAGGTCGGCAACGCGCAGTCCGATGTGGTCATACATGATCGTCTCCATTGCAAAGCGCGCCGAACATGGCGCGCGCCGGAGACGACCCTAGTCAGTTGAGGGCCATCCGCTCTTGGAGAATCTTGCGCTCGCCCTTCGAGGCCTGCCGGAACTTGGTCGGCGACACGCCGGCGGCGCGATGGAAGGTGCGGACGAAGTTGGAGAGGTCGCCGAAGCCGACGTCATAGGCGATGTCGGTCACGGCGATGTCGTCCTCGGTGAGCCTGCGCGCGGCGTGGCGCAGGCGCGAGCGCAGCAGATATTGATGCGGGGTGACGCCGAGCACGGCCGAGAACAGCCGCAGGAAATGGAACGGGCTGAGGCCGGCCTGTTTTGCGACCTGTTCGAGGTCGACCTCGGCATGCGAATTGTCGTCGATCCATAGCGCAGCTTCCACCGCGCGGCGGCGGTCGCGCGCGGTCGGTGTCGCGGGCTTGCGCGTCTTGCCGGAGACGACATCGACGAAGCGGCCGGCGAGGATCTGCCCGACCTCGTCGAGACCCAGGTCGCTGTTGCCATCTGCTGCCGTCTGGGCGAGCTCGCCCAGCACCATCAGCTCGGGNAGCGGCGGTGTCGCACCGATCCGCCAGATCTCGCGCTGCCCGCCGAGCGTGTCGACCAGGTCCTCGCTGAAGAAGAAGCCGAGGCAGACGTCGCCTGAGACATGCTCGTGCGTGCAGGTGTATTCCTCGCCGGGGGCGCCGACCAGCATCGACCCCGCCACCAGCTCGAAGAAGCCGGCGCGGCAATTGCAGCCGAAGCTGCCGGAGCGGACATAGGCGATGGAATGGCCGGTGCGGCATTCCGCGAACGGCGTGTCGTCTGGTCCCGCATCGCAGCGAAACTCGGAGACGGTGATCGATCGTGTCGTCAGCAGCGTGGTGGCATCCATGCCGCGTTATCTAGGGATGATCCGGGCAAGTGTGTAGCGGTCGTCCGACAAGATCATGCCCAAAAATCAAGGCCAGGCTGCGATCAGGATTGCGCCCTAGCCCGGCGCGCGCGGCGGGGCGACGGGCAGCAGCACGTCGAACAGCGTCTTGCTGGCGACCGGATGGGCGCCCTCCAGTGACAGCAGCCGCCGCTTTGAGATCACCCCGCCATAGGGCGAGAGCCGGTCCGTGTAATTGCCGGCCTCCAGCACGCGGTGGCAGGGCACGATCAGCATGTAGGGGTTCTTGGCGATGGCCTGCGCCACCGAATGAGCGGCGCCGGAGGCGCCCAGCGCCCTGGCGATCTCGTGATAGGTGCGCGTCTCCCCGCGCGGGATCGTGCAGGCGTATTCGTAGACCCGCCGGTTGAAGCCGGGCACGTCGCCGGCATCCAGGCTGACGTCGGAGAAGTCCGGATCGCCGCCCTGCAGCAGGCCCACGATGCCCTCGATCGCAAGCTCTGTATTGAGCGGCGGCTGCTGCTCGCGCGCCTCGGGATGGACCTGGAAAATGCGGCGGCGGGTGTCGATCTCCCGCGCCTCCGGCAATTGCACGGCCACGACGCCGGTGCCGCTCCAGATGATGCCGCAGCGCCCTATCGCCGTGTCGAATATCGTATAGCCGCGCCCCGCCATGCACACGCCCCACTCAGTGCACGTTTTTCCCCCGACGATTGGATCATAACACCGCCACAATCCGGCGCACCAGGAATCTTGCCAAAACGTTAAGGAGTATCCGGTCGGCCGCGCCAAACCGCTTGGCGAGGCGCGCCGTCTCGGCTAATCAGGACGGGTGCAAAGCGCATAAGCGGGCGTAGTTCAATGGTAGAACGGCAGCTTCCCAAGCTGCATACGAGGGTTCGATTCCCTTCGCCCGCTCCAATCCCGTATCCGGCCCGAGGCCTCTCAGAACGTCCGTCGAAGACGGTGAGACCGCAGCGAACCTGCAACCCATTACAAGCCGGTCATTGCTTGGCCTGTGCGGGGAAAATGAGCGACTGATCGTCGATGTCCTGGTCCGGAAGCCGATGCACGCCCGCCATGGTGTGCAGCTCGACCAGGGACGGCATCGCCGCTGCGGAGAATTCGATCGCATGAGGCTGGCCGCGGAAGAGCGCCGCTGCCCCGATGACCACGGCAAGAACGACAATCGAGGCAACCAGAAACCGGGCCATCAAAAATCTCCCGCTTTCGCCGATATGGCGGATAAAAATCTTAACAAACGGGCGCACCGCTAAACGCGGGCGCTCGGCTCGGCAAATGCCGTCTTTGCAGATTCCTGTACGAAATGATCAAGAACAATGGCGGCACCGAGCGCGACTACGGCGGCGAACAGGCAGGCCAATGTGAAAACGCGCATGTGGTCAATCCTTGATACCTGCTAGACTAGCACTTGGTCGCGCATCTCTCATACAAAACAGCGTGTTCAGGGCGGAAGCGCGAAAGCCTTCACCTCGATGTCGATGAATGTCCGTCCGACCGTGCCGACGGCCGCATAGAATCCGGCCGAACCGGCCCGTTCAAGATCGGCGAAGAAGCGGCCCATCCAGCGTGAGACATGTTCTTCGAAGAAGGTCCTCTCGGTGTTTGCTTGCGCTACGATGGCGCCGCCGGTGAGGCCCGCCATGATCTCGCAGATAAATCCCGCATGGTCTTCCGGTTCCGCACGCTCCGGCGCCTTTTCAAGGCCGAGACCCAGCAGCGTATCCCGTAGCAGCGCGAGCGGGCGGCCATACAGCGTGTTGGACAGATAGTGCGATGCATATGGCAGCAGCGCGCTCTTGCCCAATCCGGCAAAGAGGGCAAAGAACTCGCGGGCTGCGGCCTGCTCGTCTGTCCGGCGCGCGGCGTCTGCGAGTGCAACATGCGCAAGGCCCATCGGGCTGGCATCGCCGCGCAATGCGGAGATGCGGCCCAGCAGATCCGCGTCCGGGCTACGCACCAGCAAGGTCGCCAGCAGCGTGTATTCCCGCGATCTGGCGAGGTCGAATTCAGCGACGGTGCGCACTGGAGTGATCCATTCTAGCGTGGCAATGCACTGCCATGACGTCTTCCGCGCTGCGAAGATAATTCCGTTGTAGCGAGATCGTCGGGATACTCGGCTTTATCCTGGTTCACCGCCGCCGGTACCACGGCATCATCCGGTGATGCTCGAATGGCCAGGGACGCTTGTTCGAGGACTGGTTGTTCGGCCTTAACGAGGTCCTGCCGAGCCGGGTCGCTCGGTTGTGGCACGTCAGCAAGCACGTCCTGAACCTGCTCCGTCACCTTCGACATCTGCGCGACCAGTTCGGCAACATTGTCGCTTGGATCGAGCGGACCGAATCCCGGAATAGCGTTGGGGTCGTTGAAGTCCCACTGGTTCTCCGCGATCCCGATGAAGTCGCGGATCGCAGGGTCACTTGCCCAGGCCCGGCGCAATGCGGCGCGGCTCAGTTCGACCGGGACGCTGCTGTTCAGAAACGCGGCGACATCGGTGTGTGCGGTGATCGATTCGATCGATGGCAGGCTGGCGAGATCGAAGGCCTGATCGGGCTCGCCATTCACCACGGACGGCTCGACCGCTTGTGCGATGTCGGCCGGATCAGCGATAGCACTCTTCGACGCTTGCTTGAGGCGCGCCCAGCGAAGAAAGACATTACTCTCTGCCACGGTTTCTGTCTCGTGTCCTGCGCGTGCTAACGATTGCGTTGCCGCTTGACGAAAGGGCGTTCGACATGGTGCTCGGCAACGAAACGGCCGATGATCTCGGAGATGCCGGCCGGCATCGGCACGGCCTCGACCAGATTGCTGCCGGCGTCGGTAAATGCCTCGCCCTCCGCCGGATCGGCCGTGACGGCGAGCAGTTCATAAGGCGGCTCGGAGCCGGTGGGGCGCAGATTGACCCACAGGGTGGGCGAACCCGACATCAGGTTCTCGCGATAATTTGTGGTTTCGGTGCGATGCAGCTCGATCACGGCGTCACCGGCATAGAACAGCATGGCGTCGTCCTCGCCGGCGATCGGTGTCCACGGCTGCGCCGACGCCTCGCCGGCGAAGACCGATACGGGCCGCCATAGAAAATCGGTCCACGCGCTCTTCGCCTTGCGTCGCTCGATTGCGACGCCGACAGCGATGCGTGCAAGACTCGTCGATATCAATTTCCCGTCTCCAGCCGAAGTGTGATCTCCGATATGGNTCGCCTTTNGCGACACGCGGAGTATATACTTTGAGGATGATCCGGCCAGTAGCTGGCCGTCTGATCCTGGAGCCGCGCGATATCGTGACCGTTGGACCTGAGGCCGGCAGGCGCTACCTGATCTGCTCATGCGAAGGCTCGATGCCGCTTGACGCCGATGCGATCGGCCGCGGTTGCCAAGGCAAAATAGGGGCTGCGACGCAGCTCTGCGGTGCCGAGCTTGGTCGATTCAAGGCGATCGCGGCCGAAGATGGTCCGCTCACGGTTGCCTGCACACGGCAGGCGGCACTGTTCTCGCAGGTCGCTGCCGAAAATAATCGTGCGAATTCGATACAGTTTGCCAACATCCGCGAGACCGCTGGATGGTCCTATGATGCAGACAGCGCGGGGCCAAAGATGGCTGCGCTGCTGGCCGCCGCGACCGAAGTCCCCGCGCCTGTGCCAATGGTCCAGCTCGAGAGCAGTGGAATCATCCTGATCTACGGCTGCGACGAGGCCGCGATCGACGCGGGCGATTTGCTGAAGGACCATCTCGACGTCACCGTGCTGATTGCAGCGCCGGCCGCGATCGCGNCGCCGCTTGGCGCTGACTATCCGATCGCCAAGGGTCGGATCACGAGCATCAAGGGGNACCTGGGTGCGTTCGATNTCGTGGTCGACGAATTCGCCGAAGCNGCGCCGTCCTCGCGCCGTGCGTTGACCTTCGGCCGATCGCGTAACAATGCCCGTTCGACCTGCGACATTGTCCTCGACNTGACCGGCGGGCCCGCGCTGATCGCCGGCGGCATGCGCGATGGTTATCTGCGTGCCGATCCCGGAAACCGTTCGTCCATTCTCCAGGCCGTGCTGAAGGCGAGAGACCTCGTCGGCCAGTTCGAGAAGCCACGCTATATCACCTTCGACGCCGGGCTCTGCGCCCATTCGCGTTCGAAGAAGACCGGCTGCACCCGCTGTCTCGATGTCTGTCCCGTCGGTGCGATCACGCCCGCGGGCAATCATGTGGCCATCGATGCGAACATCTGCGAGGGCTGCGGTCAATGTGCAGCGGCCTGTCCGACAGGTGCCGCGTCCTATGCTCTGCCGCCGGAAGACGCGCTGGTCAGGAGGCTGCGTGCGATGCTGCTCGCATATCAGCGGGCGGGAGGTGAGCGCGCTGTCATGCTCGTGCATGACGAGGCCCATGGCACGCCGCTGATCGATGCGCTGGCGCGATTCGGCGATGGCCTGCCCGCCAATGTGCTGCCGCTTGCCGTCAACGAGGTTACGCAGATCGGATTGGAAAGTGTCGCCGCGGCATTTGCCTATGGCGTGTCGGCGGTGCACTTCCTGTTGCGCGCGAGGCCGCGCCATGACGTCTCGGGGCTGACGCGAACGATCGCGCTCGCCGATTCGATTCTTCGTGGTCTTGGCTTCGGCGAGGAGCGGCTCTCGATGATTGAGACCGACGATCCGGATCACTTGATCGAGGCGCTGCGCGCTGCGCCGGCCCCTGCACAAGCTCCGCACCCCGCGAGCTTCCGCACCGTGGGCCGCAAGCGCGAGGTGCTTCGTTTTGCACTGGCCGAGCTGCATCGCGCGGCACCGGCACCCACGGACGTCGTCACGTTGCCCGAGGGTGCGCCGCTCGGTGCCGTCGCGGTCGATGCCGCCGGCTGCACGCTGTGCCTGTCTTGCGTCTCGGCCTGTCCGACGGGAGCCCTGCGCGACGATCCCGAGCGTCCGGCATTGCGTTTTGTCGAGGACGCCTGCGTTCAATGCGGCCTGTGCCGGACGACGTGTCCGGAGAAGGTCATCACGCTGGTCCCGCAGATCGACTTCCGCGCAAGCCGGGCGCCGACGCGGGTGCTCAAGGAGGAAGAGCCTTTCTGCTGCATCCGCTGCAGCAAGCCGTTCGGCGTCAAGAGCAGCATCGAGCGCATCATCGCCAAGCTCGAGGGCCAGCACTGGATGTATTCGGGCTCGTCGCAGAGGCTGGACGCCATCAAGATGTGCGCCGATTGCCGGGTCGGCTTCATCGCCGAACAGGGCTTTGATTCCTTCACCTCCCCGGGCCCGACCGTCCGTACAACGGACGACTATTTGCGCGACCGGCCGACGCCATCCGACCCGGAGCGTCACTCCGGCTGAATCGCCCGGTTAGAGCAGCGCGTCGCGCTCATTCGGCCGGCGCCGCCGAAGCTTGTCGTCTCTCCGCTTCGAGCTTCTCAGCGAGCCAGCGGTCGTGATGCTCTCTCGCCCAATTGACATCGACCTCGCCCGTGCCCATGGCCTCGAACGCGCCCTCCATGCCGAGCGTGCCGATATAGATGTGTCCCAGGATCAGCGCGATGAACAGGATCGCGATGACGGCATGCGCGATCTGGGCGATCTGCATGTCGGCAATGTTGGTTCCGTAGAAGGGAAACAGCAGCACGAATCCCGATGCGGAGACAGCGAGGCCCGCGGCGACCGATAGCCAATAGACGAATTTCTCACCGAGGTTGAAGCGTCCCGCGGGCGCATGCTTCGACTTGATGAACCCGCCGCCCTGCTTGACCCAGTCGATATCGACCTTCTGGAAGAGGTTGTCCTTGAAGAACAGCACCGTGATGAATGCAAGACCCGCCACAAAGGCGAAGCTNGTGAAATTGTGCACGTACTTCGCGATCTCCGAGATGTCGGTGAACAACTCCGGGCCGACCAGAGGCCGCAGCAGGACCTTGCCGAAGGTGATGTTCAGACCGGTCAATCCGAGCAGCACGAAGGACACCGCCGTCAGCCAGTGACAGAACCGCTCAAAGGCCTTGAAGCGAACGATGGTTTGGCCTGACCGCCCGGCCTCGATGCGAAGCCGGCCCATGATCAGATAGGCGAGCGCTAGCATCGCGATCGTGCCGACGATCACCAGCGCGCCGCCCCAGTGCAGCAGGACTTCGTGGAAATAATCCCAGGTCCGTCCCATCGGCTGGATCAGCACGCTGGCTTTGACATCGGGGATGTCGATCCGGCCCTGGATGCGGGGCGCCTGCTCGAGCAGGGTCTTCTGATTGGTCACGCTGGCGGTCGGATTGGGCGCGCCATCGGGACCGAGCTTCTCGGCGAACGCTGATGCTGTCGCAAGACCAAGCAGCATCAGCAGGAGCGCAATGATGCGAATGCGTGCGAAAGCCGTCATGACGGATATCCAGGTTCCTGATCGTCGCGCTTCCATCGGCAGCAAGCCGAAGTAAGCCTAAGTCCGTTACGTCTTGACGTCCTCGTGATAGGCGGTCGTCCAGCCCCAGGCTCCGGAGCCGTAGCCGCGCTTCTCGACGCGCTCCTCGTAGAGTTGTGCGATGATGTCGCCGTCGCCCGCGAGCAGCGACTTGGTCGAGCACATTTCGGCGCACATTGGNAGCTTGCCCTCGCCGAAGCGATTGGATCCGTATTTGGCGTATTCTTCGGCGCTGCCGGGCGCCTCCGGCCCGCCGCCGCCCGCGCAATAGGTGCATTTGTCCATCTTGCCGCGCGAGCCGAAATTCCCGACTTGGGGATATTGCGGCGCGCCGAACGGACAGGCGTAGAAGCAATAACCGCAGCCGATGCACAGATCCTTGTTGTGCAGGACGATGCCGTCCTCGGTCGGGTAGATGCATTTCACGGGGCATACCGACGCGCAGGGCGCATCGGTGCAGTGCATGCAGGCCATCGACACCGACCGCTCGCCTGGCTTGCCGTCGTTGATGGTGACGACTCGCCGCCGGTTGATGCCCCAAGGCACCTCGTTCTCGTTCTTGCAGGCGGTCACGCAAGCGTTGCAGTCGATGCAACGGTCCGCGTCGCAGAGGAATTTCATGCGTGCCATGGTCTAACCTCTCATGCGGCCCTGATCTGACACAGCGTGGCTTTCGGCTCCTGCATGCCGGTGGCAGGATCATAGCCATAGGTCGTCAGCGTGTTAACGCTCTCACCGAGCACGATGGGATCGGTTCCCGCCGGATATTTCGAGCGAAGATCCGTGCCCTCGTACCAGCCGGAAAAATGGAACGGCATCCAGGCAACGCCCTTGCCGACGCGCTCCGTCACGAGCGCCTTCATCCGGGCGCGCGAGCTGTTCTCTGCACCCGTCACCCAGACCCAACCGCCATCGACGATGCCGCGATCGGCCGCGTCCACCGGGTTGATCTCGACATACATGTGTTGCTTCAGCTCAGCGAGCCATTTGTTGGACCGCGTTTCCTCGCCGCCACCTTCGTATTCGACCAAGCGGCCCGAGCTCAGGATCAGCGGGAATTGCTTTGCGATCGCGCGGTCGACGGCGGCCTTCTGCACGGAGAAGCCGATATTGGGCACGCGAAATTGCTTCGCATCCGGCAAGGTCGGATAGTCGGCGACGAGGTCGGGGCGCGGCGTGTAGATCGGCTCGCGATGCACCGGGACCGGGTCGGGGAGATTCCACGCGATCATGCGCGCCTTGGCGTTACCGTAAGGCGAGCATCCGTGTTCGATCGCGACGCGCTGGATGCCGCCGGAAAGATCGGTCGACCATGACACCTTGTCGGGATCGGCCGGATTGATACGGTCGATCACGTCGCGCTCCTGCGCGGTGAGGTCCTTGTCCCAGCCGAGCTTCCTCAGCACGCCGAGGGTGAACTCGGGATAACCGTCCTTGATCTCCGAGCCGACGGAGTAGGAGCCCTCGGCAAGAAGATTGTCGTGATCTTCCCGCTCCACTTCCTGCCCATTCTCCATCACCTTGCGCTTGACGATGCGCTCGACACCGAACCGCGCGCGGAAGGTGCCGCCGCCCTCCTTCACCGGAAGATTGGTATTGTAGAGGATCGGCGTGCCCGGATGCTTGAACTCGGGCGTGCCCCAGCATGGCCATGGCAGGCCGTAATAGTCTCCGCCGACCTCCGGATCGTCCTTCGGCGCCCGCAGCGTCACCAGGTCGAACTTGTGCTGGTTCCGCATGTGCGCCTTGAGCCGTTCCGGCGACTGTCCGCAATAGCCCGTCGACCATCCACCGCGGTTGATCTCGCGCAGGATGTCCTCGGCCGACACCGCGCCGTTCTCGACCTTGATGTTCTTGAACATCAGGTCGGCAAATCCGAGCTTGCGGGCCAGCATGTACATCGTGTCGTAGTCGTTCTTCGCCTCGAAGACCGGATCGACGATCTTCTCACCCCATTGCAGCGAGCGATTGGAGTTGGTGCGCGAGCCCTCCATCTCGAAGCTTGTGCAGGCCGGCAGCAGGTAAGTGCCGTTCTTGCGCTCCGACAGCACAGACCATGCGGTCGGGTAGGGATCGCAGACCACGAGCATCTCGAGCTTCTCGATGCCCTTCACGGCCTCCGGCATGCGGGTGATGGTATTGACGCCGTGCCCCATGATGAACATGGCCTGTACGGGATTGGGCTGGCTGACCTGATCCTTCGGCAGCAGCGTTGCATCGAACCAGCGCGTGCTCGGGATGCCCGGCGTTTCCATCAGCTTCTTGTCGGGGAAACGCGACTTCATCCAGTCGTAATCGACCTCCCAGACCCGGCACCAATGCCGCCAGGCCTCTTCGGCAAGCCCGTAGTACAGCGGCAAGGACGTGACATCGAGGCCGAGATCGGTCGCGCCCTGCACATTGGTATGGCCGCGGAAGATGTTGGCACCTGCGCCAGGCATTCCCATGTTGCCGGTGGCGAGAAGCAGCAGGCAGCTGGCACGGACATTGGCGGTGCCGGTGGTGAACTGGGTCTGTCCCATCGCCCAAATCAGCGTGGCCGGTTTCTGCGTGGCGAACAGGTGGGCGACGTGCTTGACCTGTGCCTCGGGAAGGCCGGTGACGCGCTCGACCTCCTTGGGAGGCCATTTCGCGATCTCCTTTCGGACCTCGTCCAGGCCATAGACGCGCTGGTTGAGGAATTCCTTGTCCTCCCAGCCGTTCGCGAAGATGTGCCACAGCATGCCGTAGATCGTCGCGATATGCGTGCCGGGGCGAACGCGGACATATTCGGTCGCATGCGCGGCCGTCCGCGTCATCCGCGGATCGACCACGATCATGTTGGCGCGGTTAAGCTCTTTGCCTTCGAGAATGTGCTGTAGGGAGACCGGATGGGCTTCGGCAGGATTGCCACCCATCAGCAGGATGGTCTTCGCGTTGCGAATGTCGTTGTAGCTGTTGGTCATCGCGCCGTAGCCCCAGGTATTGGCTACGCCGGTGACCGTCGTCGAGTGACAGATCCGCGCCTGATGGTCGGAATTGTTGGTGCCCCAGAACGCCGCGAGCTTGCGATTGAGATAGGCGGCCTCGTTGGTGAATTTGGCGGAGCCGAGCCAATATACCGAGTCGGGGCCGGCTTTCTGGCGAATATCCAGCAGCTTGTCGCCGATCTCGTCGATCGCCTTCTCCCAGGAGATTTGTGTCCACTGTCCGTTGACGAGTTTGACGGGATAGCGCAAACGCCGCTCGTTCAGCACGTCGTCGCGAACTGCGGCACCCTTGCAGCAATGCGAGCCGCGATTGATCGGACTGTCGTAGTCGGGTTCCTGTCCGATCCATACGCCGTTGGAGACCTTGGCGATCACCGAGCAGCCGACCGAGCAGTGCGTACAGATATTCTTCCGGATCGTGACCGGTGCGCCGACAGGCGGCGGTGGACCAGCTTCGGCCTTCCGCACGCCGTGCAGCGCGATTTCACCGACGGCGACCAATGCGCCCGCGGTGACGCCCGAGCGCTTCAGGAAAGCTCGCCGGTCCAGGCCCGACGAAGGTGGCTTGGCCTCCGCATTCGCGGGCCTGGCACGTTCCGGACGACGCTCGGACTTCCTGATCAGCACGGAGGTCTCCTATCGAGCGGGAGGATAGCCGTTGACGCGGTAGAAGTTCCTGACTTCCTGCGAGTCTGGTCGATAGCGAGCCTTGCGCTTCTGATTCAGGTCGACCGGCTTTGCGGAAACCGGGGACGGCAACAGCTCGCCAGCGCTGACTACGCCGACGCCAACAATCGTCAGCTTGAGCAGGTCACGTCGAAGAAGCTTTCGCGGTGGTTCATTCTTCAACGAAGCACACTCCCGTTTCGGGTTAGCCGCCCGCAGGTTATCCGAGTTCAGTCACGAACATCAATCGCAATCCTGTATTGCGTCGGCCGCAGGCCAGTACTCTATCCTTGGGCCCAGCAGATTGTCGTGCGAAATGGAAAAGGACGAAGTACCTGAGCGGTCGAGATAGATCAGGAATCTCAATGAGAGCTAGCGCTCAACACAGCCCCTTCATTCTGGCTGCATGGGATAAGTGGTCCGGACCGTGACGGTGCGCGTTCCGGACCGATGGATGTGATGCGCGCCAATCTAGCTGCAGCTCAGTGGCAACGGCTGGCCGGGATGCAGCTCGTACCAGTCATAGCAATCCGGATAGGCGCCGTAGAATCCATATCCGGACCGTCCGTAGCGGTGAAATGCGTGCTGGCGGAGACCGCCGGCATGACCGCCGAAGCCGAGGTGCTCGCCGCCGAACCGGGCGCCGCCACCGAAGCCGCCCTCATGGCCCATGCCGCCGAAATGCGCGCCGCCGCCAAAGCCCGCATGTCCGCCGCCGAAGCCGCCGTGGCCACCACCACCACCGCCGTGCGCGCTGGCCGAGCCGACGGCGAGTGTCGAGGCAAGCGCTGCTGTCGCAAGAATCATGATGNCTCGTTGCATGGAAGACCTCATGGAAAACTCCTCTCGTGTTGAGCGGCCCGGGCATCACGGAATCCGCTGACGCATCGCGCTACGCGCGCGAGGCGCTGATGACTGGGCCTGTGATGCAGGAGAGGTAGGAGCGATGCACGGCAATCCAACTGAATTCGGCGTCATATATCGGTCGCGCCATCCGCCAAGGTGAAGCCGCCGCGCAAGGTGGCGCGCAAACGCGAGAAAGCGGGCTGAATGGATCAGCCCGCTCCCTGTCATTCGATGTGCGGCGGCCGGCGGTGTCATCCGCACTGGCGGGCCGGCGCGCTCAGTAGCTGCCGGTGCCGGGCTCGCACGGCACGTTGTTGCCGGTCCACGGCGCGGTGGCGAAGGCGCCGACGCGCGGCGCCGGAATGCAGGCGCGTTCGCCCGGATAGTAGAACGGCGCGTTCATTGCGACCGTATCGGCTTCCACCGCGGGCTGCTGCACTACGCGATGGTGCTCGCGTGCCATGACGGGGCCGCCCAGCATGGCGGCTGCGATCAATCCCATCGACAATAATTTGGNCGTGGTCATTCGCTCTCTCCATTGATGACATCGGGCCGAACCAAGCCGGCTCGTCATCGAGGTGTGAACGATCGGGCGCGATTCAAACGCACGATTTGCTCACCACAATTCAACCGCCTGTGAGCCGATGCGGCGTCACAACCACGATCGTGCGAATGCATAACATCCGTGGCCCCTGAAACTACAGCGCGTGCGTTGAGGGGTATGTTCGATCTAGTGCAGTTCGAAAGCGGAGCCCGCAAGATGATCACGACATTGGCAACACGCCACGTCCTTGCATGGGTGCCGCTCGTGAGGCGAGCCGCCCGAAGCATGAACTGGAATTCAATGGCAGCGCTTGCGCCGCAAGCCTATCTCGTACCACAGCGAGTGGCCTGCATCGGACGGCGTCAAGGCCGCAAGGTCGGTGTGCGCGGACAACGGACATGACACCGCGCGCTGCTGAACCCACGCTTCCTCACCGCGCGCCAGGACGCCGCGCGAAAGGTGGAGCGAAGATCATGAACCGGATTCTCCTGATCGAGGACGACGCCGAGACTGCCGAGGCGATCGTGGCCGAGCTCGCCGATCGCGGCTTCGAGGTGCAATGGGCCGGTGACGGCGTTGACGGTCTCGACAGGGCCCGGGNGTCGAGCCCGGATGCCATGATCGTCGACCGTATGCTGCCNGGCATGGATGGGCTCACCGTCATAGAGGCGCTGCGCAAGGATCAGGTCAGGACGCCCGTGCTGGTGCTCAGTGCACTCGGCGCGGTGGATGACCGGGTGCGCGGATTGCGTATGGGCGGAGACGACTATCTCACCAAGCCGTTCGCGCTGGTCGAACTGGTCGCGCGGATCGAGGCGCTGCTGCGCCGTCCCGGCGACAGCCGCGAGACCATTCTGCATGCCGGGCCGCTCAAGCTCGACCTGATCGAGCGGACCGCGCAGCGTGGCGAGCGCGAGCTCGACCTGCTGCCGCGCGAATTCCGACTGCTCGAATACATGATGCGCCGGAACGACCAGTTGCTGACGCGCGCCATGCTGCTCGAGGAGGTCTGGAACTACAAGTTCGTTCCGGCGACCACGAATTTGATCGACGTCCATATGGGCCGGCTTCGTCACAAGGTCGACGGCCCCGGAGAGACGCAGCTGATCCACAACGTCCGGGGCTCCGGCTTCGTTCTGCGCTCGCGGCAATAGGAGCGGGCAATGCACCAGATCCGGTTGATCCGCTCCGGTACATTCCTCTGGGCCCTGGCCGTGGCGGCGGCATTCGCGCTGTTCGTGGTCGCGCTGTTCGCCTTCATCTACTGGAAGCTCGACGACTATCTGGTCGCGCGCTCCGATCGCATGATCACCACGCAGATCCACTTCGTTGCTGATCTGCCGCCGGCGCGCCGCGTCAGCGCCATCGCAGATCATCTGGCGCAGGACTCCAGGGGCGTGCAATACGCGGCACTNTTCGATGCCGCCGGCGCCCGCCTTGCCGGCAACATCGATCGCCTGCCGCGCGANCTCGGACTCGACGGAGCGGTGCAGGGTGTGCCGCTCGACCTGCTGGAAAAGGCCGCGGCGCATGTGCCGGTGGTCAGGGCGGTCGGCAGGCGCCTCGACGATGGCGATATCCTGGTCATGGGACGGAACGTCGACGAGACGCGCGAGATATCGAGCGTCGTGGGGGAGGCCCTGGCCCTCGGCCTGCTGCCGGCCTTCAGCCTCTGCCTGTTGGCCGGTGTCTGGCTGAGCGTCCGCGCCCAGAGGCGCGTGGAAGAAGTCAACCAGCGGGTCCAGCGCATCGTGGCCGGCGAGTTGCGGGAGCGGCTCCCGGAGGGCAGCACGGACGATTCCTTCGCGCGGCTGGCCGGAATCGTCAACGGCATGCTCGACGAGATGGAGACCATGATCAATGCGCTGGCCGGCGTAGGCAACGACATCGCTCATGATCTCAGGACGCCGCTGACGCGCGTCCGTCTGGCGCTGGAGCGCGGTCGAACGCATGCGGCAACGCTGGAAGAGCTCCAGGACGTCTCGGACAAGGCCATCGCCGGCATCGACCAGTCGCTGGCGATCGTCACGGCCCTGCTGCGCCTGACCGAGATCGAGAACAACCGCCGCATGGCCGGTTTTGGCGACGTCGAGCTCGACGAGATCCTGCGGGAGGTGTGCGACGTCTACGAGCCCATCGCCGAAGACAAGCGCATCGGGCTCGGGGTCGTCATCGAGCGCAACGTGCAGGTGTGGGGCGACCGCGACCTGCTGTTCGAGGCGGTCGCTAATCTCGTCGACAATGCCGTCAAGTTCACGCCGTCAGGCGGACGGGTGGAGCTCGCGCTGGAAGCGGAGGACGACACCGCGCTGGTGCGCGTGAGCGACACCGGGCCCGGCATCAGCGAGCAGGAGCGCGAGGCGGTGCTGCGGCGGTTCTATCGCTCCGACAAGATGCGCAACACGCCCGGCGTCGGGCTCGGACTGAGCCTGGTGGCCGCAATCGTCAAGCTGCACGGCTTCCGGCTGATCATCGGCCCNGCTCCCGGAGGGCNGATCGAGATCCTCGCCTGGACCGGGAAGGCGGGCATGCCCATCACGCGCCGGTCGCGNACATTGCTGCACGCAGACGCGAGNCNGATGGGATGACCAGATCATGCAAGATGCTTTCGAGATCAACCAGCNGGCCTGGACCAGAGGAGTGACAGATGCAGACTAGCCACGAAATAGCGAGGCGCGATCCNATTGCCATGCCGGCCGCATCGGTGTCGCCACCGTTCCTCAGCGCATATTCGGCNACCATNNGGCGCTTCGACCTGCTGGAGCCGGGGCAGGAGCAGCAGCTGGCNAGGCGCTGGCAGGAGACGCGGGACCGGAGTGCGGCGGACGCGCTCGTCACCAGCCATCTGCGGCTCGCCGCCAAGCTGGCGCGCGGTTACAAGGGATACGGACTTCCGCTGGTCGATCTGATCGCGGAAGCGAATCTCGGCCTTGTGATCGCGGCGTCACGCTTCGAACCCGGCCGCGGCGCGCGATTCTCCAGCTATGCAGTCTGGTGGATCAAGGCGGCCATTCACGAGTACATCCTGCGCTCATGGTCTCTGGTCAAGATCGGGACGACGGCCGCTCAGAAGAGGCTGTTCTTCAAGCTCCGCAGCGAGATCAGGAAAGCCACCGGCAACGTGATGACGGGGCTCACACCTGACGTCGCCGAATTGATCGCCGGGAAGCTCGATGTGACGGCTCGTGAGGTGATCGAGATGGACGCGCGGCTCAATGGCGACATGTCATTGAACGCCCGCGTCGGCGATGAGGACAGTGGAACCGAGCTGGAAGCCTTGCTGGTCGACGGGGCGGCCGACGCGGAGACGATGCTCGCCGATCACGAGCTGTCGGAGCAGCGCACCAGGGCCCTGCGTGCCGCGCTGGGCGGGCTCGCGGCGCGGGAGCGTCGGATCTTCGAGGCACGGCGGCTGACGGAACGTCCCGTGACGCTCGATCAGCTCGCCCGCGAACTGGCGATCTCCAGCGAACGTGTCAGGCAGATCGAGCTTCGCGCCTTCGGCAAGGTGAAGCGCGCCGTCATGCTCGCCGCACAGGACGCGCCACGCGCCGCCGCGTGTGTCGGCTGAATTCGATTTCATTTGAACGGGGAACCGACAGTCCTCACCTGTCCGACGATTACGCATAACCCGCTTCAGGCAGACCATCATGGGAATTGTTCGCTTCGCGCTCCGGCTTCCGCACACATTCTATGTGCTTGCGGCGCTGATCCTGTTCCTCGGCGGCATCGCGATCCNCTCGATGCCGACNGATATNTTNCCGGAGATCCGGATCCCCGTCGTCACGGTCATCTGGAGCTACACCGGCCTTTCCACGCCGGAGATGGAGCAGCGCGTCAGCACCTACAGCCAGTATTCGAT
>JGI25153J46596_10000662_pt1 | contig 21119 bp, 22 predicted proteins | sample AraplaMF_Col_mMF_FD_46596 | JGI IMG/M metagenome (IMG submission 46596)
GAGGGCCTTGGATTGCCAGAGGGACGGCGCTTTCGCGCCGCTTTCATGAGGATACGAGGTGGCCGCCCGCGCCCATTCCTGGATATCATACAGTTCATCGACCCACCGACAACCGGCAAGGCATACCCAACTCTCCACAACATCGGAATCGGGAGGCTGTGCTTCGAGGTTGACGACGTTCTTGCGGCCGCAAAGGTTCTGGAGGAGCACAAGGTCGAGTTTGTCGGACCGATCTCGCGTTACGAGACCGCCAAAGGGGTTCGATCACACGGGATCGATTGCTCATTCTTGTGCTTCAAGGACCCGGATGGAACGATCATCGAATACATCTCATTTCAACGCAAAAACATCGTTCCTGATTGGCACTCATTTGGATTGTGAGGAATGTTCGAAGATCGTGTCCCCTGGCGTGGTGTAGCTGGCGGCGGGTCGCCGCGTTCACCTGCCAAGGCCGGGCAAGTCAGCTGGCGATAGCCGGGAGGCTGACGGTGGGATCATCGCTCAACGGCGCGACCGTTTCCAGCGTCATGCAGCGGGCCCGCTGGACGGCCCCTTCATCGTTCTGTTCGAGCAGGATCGCGCCGATGAGGCGCTCGATCGGGTTGGTCGAGTGCAGCTTGGTCCGATGCTGCGGCGGGAAGGTCATCTAGGCGAGCACATCGGTCTCGGCCTAGTCGAGGAAGCCAGCAAGCTTGGGCAGCTTGGGGCGGAGTTGATCGGCGACCCGGCGCCACTGGGCGGTGCCCGCCGCTGCGTCATCCTGGGCAAAGGCGGTGGCAATGAAGGCGGAGACGACGCGCCACCCGCTCTTGCCCGCATGCGCCAGCGCGTTGCGCATGAAGTGCACGCGGCAACGCTGCCAACTGGCGCTAAGCACCTTGGCCACGGTGGCCTTGATGCCCTCGTTGGCGCCTGACACGACCAGCTCGACGCCGCGCAGGCCACGGCGGGCGAGCTTGCGCAGGAACGCGGTCCAGAACGTTTCCGCTTCGGAAGGGGCCGATGTCCATCCCCAGCACTTCGCGCCGGCCGTCGCTGTTAACGGCGTGTCGCAACCCGATCCTACCCGCGAACTGCCGGTGACCACCGCAAAGCCGCCCGCCCGCTACGGCGCTATTTGGGGCGCGCGTACCGGCGGCTTTGCTCTACCGAGATACACCACGGTGATGCTGCGGCCGAGGAACCAGGCGACGACACCCGAGGCCAATCCGATTACGATGATGGCCGCGCCAAGCGACCACATGATCGGTTGTAACTTCCTCAATGGTCCCTACCTAGCGCACGGAGTATCTTTCTTCTGTAGCTCGACAGGTCGAACAGGAGTCTTGGCACTCTTTTGAGCGCAATCGCCTTGCCCTCGATTGCGAGATGTAGAACTCGTACCAATCTGGCAAGACCAAGTTCTACAAACGCGAGCCGAACATGCGGATCGTTCGCAATCCTGAGCTGGTTGTCTACAATGACGATGGATGCCGCCAGATCAGGTTTCCTCTCCAGAACGAAGTCTCGACATGCCGCGGCAAATTCCTCTTCTTGAACGCTCAAAGGTACCTTGACTTCCCTGCGAGAACCTCCCGCCATATTCGGGTCCCCCATGAACGACCGGCAGCGAGGCACCCGGTGCCGGCTCAGGCTTTGGATTTCTAGTGGCTCGCGCGCTTGGTCGATCTCTTGGGACCCGGCAACACATCCGTGCAAACACCCTCATACACTTCGGCAGCCAAGCCTATTGTCTCTCTGAACGTCGGATGCGGATGAATGGTCTTGCTGAGATCAATTGCATCGGCGCCCATCTCGATCGCCAGGCAGATTTCTCCGATCATGTCGCCAGCGTGCGGACCAACGATGACGCCGCCGATGATGCGGTGCGTCTCTTGGTCGATGATCAGCTTGGTCATGCCATAAGACGCGCCCGAGGCGATCGCTCTGCCCGAGGCAGCCCACGGAAACTTCGCGGATCTAACGTGCCTGCCTGAGGAAGCTGCTTCATGCTCCATGACGCCAACCCAGGCCACCTCAGGATCAGTGTAGGCGACGTTCGGGACGATCTTCGCGTCAAAGAAGCTCTTGAGCCCGGCAGCCGCTTCTGCCGCGACATGCCCCTCGTGAACCGCCTTATGGGCGAGCATAGGGTTACCCGCGACATCGCCGATCGCGAAAATATGAGGCAAATTCGTCCGCATTTGCTTATCGACGGCAACGAAACCTTTTGCGTCGCATCTTACACCAATCTTTTCCAAGCCGAGATTTGCGCTGTTCGGCACTCTGCCAGCGGATTGCAGGATAAGATCGTAAGTTCGACGCCCCGGCTTTGCCCCTTCAATCTGGACCGATACGCCGTTACTATCTGCCGTGGCGCTTACTATACCCGCATTGAGATCAATAGTCTGGAACCGATGAGCGTTCCTGCTTTGCCATATCCTCACAGCATCTGGATCAACGCCGGCGAGCATATTCGGCAATCGTTCAACGAGATCTATTCGGGCGCCAAGCGCGCTATAAATCGTGGCCATCTCAAGTCCGATAATGCCCGCCCCGACGACGAGCATTTGCTTCGGAATCGTCTCTACCTGGAGGGCTCCGGTCGACGTGACAATCCGCTTGTCTTGCGGAAACACACTTAACTTGTTCGCCAAGGCCCCCGTGGCGATGATGCACTTCTCGAACTCAACATATTGAGACGCGCCAGTTTCCAGATCAATTGCCAAGCGATTCGACGCGACAAATTTGGCAACTCCGTTGATGATTCTAACGTCCCGCGCGCGCGCCATCTGACCTAGGCCATCAGTCAGCTTCTTTACCGTCTTGTCCTTGAACGATCTGAGTGCATTCAGATCCAATTCCAGTGAGCCGAATCGCACTCCTTTGTCAGAGATCCTTTCGGCCTCTTCCTTGGCCGCCGCGATATGAAGCAACGCTTTGGATGGAATGCACCCGACGTTCAGGCATACGCCACCCAACGCTTGGTATCGCTCGATCATCGCGACTCTGACACCCAAATCCGCGGCGCGATATGCGGCAGAATATCCGCCTGGTCCACCGCCGATCACGACGAGATCGAAGCGTTCCTCGCCTCCCCCAGACACGGCCGGGTCACTCTGGGCTACAGCCTTGGACGGCGCTCGATCCGGCAAAATCGGTTGCGCCTTGGCAAGGATGGTGCCTCGTGACACTTTATCGCCAACCTTCAGAAGCACCTCCTTGATAAGGCCCGCAATCGGCGAAGGAATTTCCATCGTGGCCTTGTCAGATTCAACCACGATGAGCCCCTGCTCCGCGTCAACGATGTCACCGTCTTTGACGAGCACCTCGACAATCTGAACGTCCTTGAAGTCTCCAATGTCAGGGACCAATATATCGATCACACGCTCCATGGGCTGCCTCACAACGCGACTCGCCGCAGATCGGTCAGCAGAGCCGCGACGAAACCCAAGAACCGCGCGGCAGCGACACCGTCGACCACCCGGTGATCCCACGAGAGCGCTATCGGAAGCATTTGACGCGGCTGAAATCCACTTCCGTCCCAGACTGCCTCGGTGACAGCGCGGCCCGCTCCCAGGATCGCCGCTTCGGGAGCGTTGACGATCGGCGTGAATCCATGACCGCCGACGCCTCCTAGCGACGAGACCGTGATGCAGCCTCCTTGGATGTCCGCCGGGGATAGTTGACCTCCAAGGGCCTTGTCGGCGAGCGCACGCATTTCGGAAGCGATCTCTATCAGTCCCTTCTTATCGCAGTCCCTGATGACCGGAACGACCAAACCCTTCGGAGTGTCTACCGCAAACCCGACATGAATGTATTTCTTGAGAATGAGAGCGTCTCGATCATATGACGAATTGAAGCGGGGATACTTCTTCAGCGCGAGGGCTGTCGCCTTAATCAAGATTGACACCATCGTCAGTTTCGCAGAGCCCTCCTCGGCTTCACTATTGAACTTCATTCGGAACGCCTCCGCCTCGGTCACGTCGGCTTTGTCGAAGTTTGTGACGTGCGGGATCGTGTTCCAGCTTCGTGAAAGATTTTCCCCGGTTATCTGCTGGATTCTCGAGAGAGGCACTCTTTCGATCGCGCCGAACTTTTCAAAATCTGCCCTTGGCAGCGCGGAAGCGATTGCAGATGGCGGGAATTGGGTCGACCCCATCACCTGTTTCACGTGGTTGGTAACATCATCGCGCAGCACCCTGCCCTTGGCTCCGCTTGGCATGACGAGAGCCAACGGCACGCCGAGTTCCCGCGCCAATGCGCGAACCGACGGTGATGCATGCGCGCGACTTACCTCAGGCAGTCCGCCCCGGTCCTCTAATGCACTGGGCTCAGGCCTTTCTCGTACCTTGACTGACGCGGCCCCTTCCTGCGCCGCAGCACCGGCATGCTTCGCCGATGAAGCCTGCTTCGCACTCATCTCTTGAGCAGGTGAGTCACCTGATGCCGATTTTGCCTCTAGAATCATCAAAATTGATCCTTGAGATACCAAACCACCGACCTCGATCATCAACTGCTTGACTTTTCCTGCCGCGGGAGACGGCACCTCCATCGTTGCTTTGTCAGATTCGATCGAGAGCAATGGCGTATCGATTACGACGTCGTCACCAACCGCAACGTTGATTTCAACGATCGGCACGTCCTTGTAGTCCCCGATGTCCGGCAGGACGATTTCTATTGAATCACCCATGATTTCGCTTTGACCTGCGTTACCTTGACCAGGGGGAATTTGCGTCCGCGGGGACGTCGTAGCGCGCGATCGCCTCGGCTACCCGGCTTCGATCGATCGTCCCCGACCGCGCCAGAGATGTCAGTGCGGCGACAGCGATCTGCGCGCGATCGACTTCAAAGAACGACCTTAGCGCGGCACGCTTATCGCTCCGTCCGAAGCCGTCAGTACCGAGAATGGTGTACGGCGCCTCGAAATACGACGCTATGAGCTGCGGATAGGCACGTACGTAATCGGAGGCAGCCACGACTGGTATGCTTCCTGAGAGACACTTCGAAACGTGGCTCTCCTGTGGCTTGGAGAGCGGGTTTAGACGGTTCTTCCGCTCAATGTCTCGAGCCTCTCGCGCCAGTTCCGCAAAGCTGGTAGCCGACCATACTTCGCAGGAGATCTGCCAATCGCTCTCCAGCATCTTTGCAGCCTCCAACGCCTCTGGAAGGATTGCGCCGGAACCGACGAGGCGCACCTTCGCAGGTCCATTTTCGCTCGAAACGATGCGATAGAGACCTTTTATGATGTCGTCGCGAACATCTACAGGCATGGTCGGCTGCGCGTAGTTCTCGTTCATCACCGTGAGATAGTAGAATTCATCACGCCCCTCTTCGAGCATGGCGTGCATTCCATGGTCCACGATGACGGCGACTTCGTAGGAAAACGCCGGGTCGTATGCTCGGCAGTTCGGGATCGTCGCCGCGATGACATGGCTAGAGCCGTCTTGATGCTGCAGCCCTTCTCCGCCGAGAGTGGTGCGGCCGGCGGTCGCGCCGATCAGGAAGCCCCGCGCGCGCTGATCTGCGGCCGCCCAGATAAGATCGCCGATCCGCTGAAATCCGAACATCGAATAGTAGATATAGAACGGTAGCAATGCGAAGTTATGGACGCTGTAAGACGTCGCCGCGGCCGTCCAGGAAGAAATCGCGCCCGCCTCTGTGATGCCTTCCTCGAGCAGTTGACCGTCCGCCGCCTCCTTGTAGTAGAGCATCGAGCCCGCGTCTTCCGGCTCATAGAGCTGCCCGACCGGCGAGTAGATCCCCACCTGCCTGAACAGGTTAGCCATACCGAACGTCCGCGCCTCGTCGGCAACGATTGGCACAATTCGGGGACCGAGCACTTTGTCCTTAAGCAGATTCGAGAACAGCCGAACCACCGCCATCGTCGTCGACGTCTCTTTGCCCTCGCCCTTGAGCGCGAACTCGGCATAGGACTGTAGGGCGGGGACGGCAACGGCCGCCGCCGTCCGCCTTCTGGTCGGAATGTAGCCGCCAAGTGCCTCACGCTTCGACCGTAGATACTGAAGTTCGGCGCTGTCGTCCGCAGGACGGAAGAACTCGAGACGTTCAACCTGCTCGTTGGTCAGTGGAAGGGAGAAGCGATCGCGGAACGCATAAAGCGCATCGATGTCGAGCTTTTTCGCCTGATGAGACGTCATGCGCGACTCCCCGGCACCTCCCATTCCATACCCTTTCTTGGTCTTCGCCAGGATAACAGTCGGCCGCCCCTTGACCGCCTTTGCTGCAGCGAAGGCGGCAAATAGCTTCCGAAAATCATGGCCGCCTCGCTTCAGCGCATCGATGTCGGCATCGGACATATGCGCGACGAGAGCCCGCACCTCCGGATCTTCACCGAAGAAGTTTGCGAGATTGTACGCTCCGTCCTTGGCACCGAGCGTCTGATACTTCCCATCAACCGTCGCAGCGAATTTGCGCAACAATGCGTGCTCCGTGTCGCGCGAGAAGATCTGGTCCCACTCCGATCCCCACAGCACTTTGATCACGTTCCAGCCTGCTCCCCGGAAGATCATCTCGAGTTCTTGGATGACCTGTCCGTTCCCGCGCACTGGACCGTCGAGCCGTTGCAGATTGCAATTGACGATAAACGTCAGATTGTCGAGGTTCTCACGCGTGGCCAAAGACAGGCCGGCGATCGACTCCGGCTCATCCATTTCTCCGTCACCGAATACGCCCCACACGTGGCGGTCTTGGGTACGCACCAAACCCCTGTTGTCGAGATACTTCATGAAACGCGCCTGGTAGATGGCGCTGATTGGTCCGATGCCCATCGAACCTGTTGGCATCTGCCAGAAGTCCGGCATGAGCCAAGGATGCGGATATGAGGACAGGCCCGCCCCGCTAAGCTCTTGACGATAGTATCTCAAGTTTTCTTCTGACAGGCGCCCTTCGAGATACGCGCGCGCATAAACGCCCGGCGAGGAATGCGGCTGGAAGTACACAATGTCGCCTTCCGCCTCCGGACTTGACGCGCGGAAGAAATGGTTGAAACCGACCTCAAATATTTCTGCCGCCGACGCATAGCTGGCGACATGGCCCCCGAGCTCCCCATAGGCCCTATTGGCCCGAACAACCATGGCGAGAGCGTTCCACCTGATAATCGCAGTGATCCGGGTCTCCATCTCGATGTCACCCGGATAGGGCGGCTGCAACTCGAGAGGTATCGAGTTTCGATAAGGAGAGTAGGGAGGCACATCTGAAAGTACGCCGAGCTCCTTGGCTCGCTGATCAAGTGCCGAGAGAATAAAGCGTACGCGTTCAGCACCCGCGCTTCGATGGAGAGATCCGAGGGATGCAAGCCAATCGGACGTTTCGTTTTCGTCTTGGTCAAGCGATTGTCCACCGGCTGACTTGATCGGCGCGTCGATGCGAATAGTCACTTTCGTCAGGCTCCTTCGAATTCCCTCCTTGGTAGCATTGGATGTCGTGGCATATCTCGGCGAAAACTCCGGCATTTCGGGCTGAACACGCCATCGTACGAGCCAGCTGTTGCGGATTGTGGCATTCTCTGCCGTGTCGCGCGCGCTTGGCCAATGAGGTATCCGGAAAGCACACCTCGTCACCTCTGGCTGGATCGGGCCCGCACTGCTGCCCGCGCATCCGGCTCATGTCGCGCTCGGAAAAGGCAGAGCCAACGGCTTAGACTTCCGTTTCGACCACGTTACTTTTCCGTGACGATCATTTGCCGGAGGGCTATTGTCGCCAGCAGGCCCCCGAAGCGAGCTCCGCTCGCGCCACCCGACGCATGGAACCGTAGCCATTAACGAGTGAACTCAATGAGCACGTCACCCGTATCTGAAATGGATCACAGCCTGGCCAGAATGAACTTGCCGGATCTTAGGCTCAATTACGACCCGATAGATCCGGATCAGTTCGATCGCCCAATCGTCTCGATGTGCATTGAGACTGGTGAACATGGTGACGAGCTCCCGTTGCACTCGCACAAAAAGGGACAATTGGTCGTCGCCTCACATGGATCAGTCATGTGCCGTGCCCCTGGTGGGTTATGGATCGTTCCTCCGCAAGGAGCCGTGTGGATCCCCCCTGGGGTCATGCATAGCAATTGCGTATCAGACAATGGAAAGGTCTACCTCGTCTTCATCGATCCGCTGGCAAGTATGCTTCCAAACACTTGCTGCACATTCACGATATCGTCGCTCGTTCGCGAGTTGATACACCGGCTATCCGTATTTCCGCCACTTTATCCCCTTGAAGGACCGACGAGCCGACTCGGTCGAGTGCTGCTCGACGAATTGGTGCAGATGTCGACGGAACAGATGTACTTGCCAATTTCCACGGACAGCCGACTTCAACATCTCGCGGCATCACTGCTCAATGATCCCGGTGACCGCAGCACTATCGATGAACTCGCCGCCCGGTACGCAATGAGCGTGCGGACCTTCGCCCGCCTGGTCTTGAAGGAAACCGGAATGACATTCGGACGCTGGCGGCAGCGGCTTCACATCTTGGTCGCACTGCAACGCTTGACGGCCGGAGCGTCGGTGCAGGCCGTTTCACTCGATCTCGGCTATGAGACGCCGAGCGCATTCATCACCATGTTCAAGAAGACAATGGGAAAGAGCCCTCGCCGCTTCCTCGCCGAACGGTCGAGCTTCAGCAGCCAGCAGCCCTTCACATAGCACGCATCGAACCACAGCCCCGGCATTGAACCGGGGCGGTGGCTCGCGGCTCTTTATCGGGAGCTGAAGGGCACCAGCGGATATTCCAGGTCTGCTTCCGCAATTGCCCTCGGTGACACCACGCGCGGCTTACCTTTTTGCGCCTGAAGCAGGGCCACGGCGGAATTCACGTTCTGGCCGCTTGAGTCAAATTTGATCGTCCCCGACGACATCAAGACTGGCTGCATTTCCGTCAGCTTGAGCGCGTCGTGAATTGCCCCCGATTGCGACGAGCCCGCACGCTTTGCCGCGTCCCTGACGATCTGCACGGCCTCGAAGGCGCATGCCGCATTCGCGTCGAGCCATTCAATCGGGTAGTCGGCCGCGAACATCTCGAGAATTTTGTGAGCGTCGGGCGCCTTCGGATTGTAGTAGAGCGCCGACGCCATCGCGCCGTCAGCGTATTTGCCGAGCGCGTCGTAATATGCCTTGTCGATAACGCCGTTCGAATTCGCTGAGTAGATCATTTTCGGGCTCCATCCCTGCTTCACACACTCACGTGTGATCATGATGGCGTCGTTGACCCGGGTGATCGGGAAAAGCATGTCAGCGCCGGTCGCTTTTGCTTTTGCGACCTCGACCGAGAGATCCTTGGCCTTCTCATCGTATGGAATGAACTCGGTGAGCTTGATCGGGACATCGACCTCTTTCCAGGCCTGTGCTATGCTCGTCGCGCTCGACTGCCCCATCACGTTGTTGAGGTGGAGGACGACCGCGCTGGCTGGCGGACCGTTGAGGGTCGGCAACAGACCTTTCAAATCGATCAGCGACTGACGAATGATCATCAGCGACGTCGGATAGTAACGGAAGACCTGAGTGAAGCCCTGCGAGGTCACCTGGGTGGCGCTGGCGATATGCACGACCATAGGTACCTTCGCTGCTTCGCAGGCCTGGAGCGCCGAGATGGTCGCGCCCGAGTCCCAGGCGCCGATGAGAACCGTACAACCCTGGCGGATCAGGTTCTCCGCAGCGATGCGGCCATTTTCCGGTCGACTCTGCGTATCAGCGTGAATGACCTCAATCTCATCACCGTACTTCTGTCTTGCGAACTTCGCGCCGAGATCAATGCCGCGCACGCAAGCCTGTCCGGGGAACGCCAACACGCCGCTGTTGGGCATGATCGCGCCGATCTTGACCTTGACTTGGCCCGCCGCCCTGACCGGCCACGATACAAGCCCTGCGGCGATGCCAACACCGCTGCCGAGCACGGCCCGGCGAGTAAACCCGTTTCCGATGCGATTCTTCATGTGAAGTCTCTTTCAGTTGACTACAATGGAACTTGCGGCGATTTGTTGGGAAGCTCTAGGAATGACAGCGCGCTGCAACGCGAACACAGCTGCGACACGGATTCAGCAGGCTTGATGATCGCACGAGGCGGAAACAAATCAGATTATGTTCCCACCTCGGTCTTGATCATGTTCTCCTCGCTATCGTCATAGAGCGAATCGATTAGTGACCGGTACCGATCCATTATTTGCTTGCGGCGCTTTTTCCGCGTTGGCGTCATCACGCCATTCTCCGGGGAGAGCTCCTCCGGAAGTATTCGAAAGGCCTTGATCTGCTCGGCCCTCGCTAGCCGACCGTTTGCTTTGGCGATCTCGCCTTCAACCATCCGGACGACGATCTCTGATTCCGCCAGATCCGAATAGTGAGCGATACGAACATCACGCGATTTGGCCCACTCCATCGTCGCGGTCGCATCTACTTCGATCAACGCGGTCAGATACTTCTTTCCTTCTCCGATCACCGCCGCTTCAGAGATGAAGGGACTGTGCCGGATTTCATTCTCGATCTGCGTGGGGCTGATCGATTTGCCGTTAGATGTGTTGATGATCTCCTTCTTTCGATCGACCAGCTTGAACAGCCCTGTCGGCCCAATCTCCACGATATCGCCGGTATAAAGCCAGCCATCGCGGAGGGCCGACTTCGTTTCCTCCGGCTTGTTCCAGTACCCGACAAAGAGCCCGGGACCTTTGACGATCATTTCTCCGTCTTCAAGAACGGCAGTTTGCCAAGCCGCATCGTGCACTGGGACGCCCACGGTTCCCGCCTCCGGCCATTCAGCCATCTGGACCAGGTTCGCCCCAACCAGCTCGGTCTGCCCGTAGCACTCCTTTAGCTGCAGTCCCCACAGCTGCCACAGAGACATGAGTTCGGAAGGCATCGCAGCCGACGACGTATAGGTGACGGTGAGTTCTTCAAACCCGACCTCCGCAAGCAAGGGACGGAAAATCCGTTCCTGGCAGACGGCGAACAGGGCGGATATGAACGGGTTGGGCACGCCGCGGGCCTGACGGTCGTCGAGCGCCTTGCGAGCGATGGTCATTGCAAATTGATAGTCTTGCTTCTGCTTCTCGGATCCCGAGTGAACCTTGCTGAGGATTTGGGTGGCAAACCTCTGATAGAACCTCGGCGGAGCCATGAAGTAGGTTGGCTTCACTTCCCTGATGGTCTGAGCGAAATCAGCGCTCGATTCCCCAAAGTACGGCACAAGCCGAATCAGCAAGGGCAGCGTCGTTGCCTGTGCGCGCGCAACCGTATGCGACATCGGAAGGTGCACCACCACGCGATGTGCATCGGAACGCAGCCTCGAGCTGAATGTCGTTACAGAATGCGCACCAGCGAGCAGCGAAAGGTGGGTCAACATGGCGCCTTTTGGAAACCCAGTCGTACCGGATGTGTACCCGATGCTCGCCAGGTCATCAGCCTTTGCCTTCGCAACTTGCTCCCTGAGGAACACGTCCGCATCAACCGAAGTCTCCCCACAGAAGACTTGGAGAGGAACGACCTTCGCCGGGCCGCCCGCACCCTTCCACTCCGGATCGAGCACAATGACGTTTCTCAACTTCTCAGTCTGGCGTGACGCCAGGACAATATTGAGTTGAAGTTCGCTCCCGACAAAGACGAAGGATGCTCCGGAATCGCCGAGGTAGTAGCCAACTTCTTCTGGCGATGACGTAAAATAGACGCCGACCATCACCCCGCCGGCGCAGATCGTCGCCATGTCCGCAAGCAGCCACTCCTGGGACACGTCTCCCATGATGGCCACACGGTCACCGTGTTTGAGTCCGGCTTTCTGCAGAGCTGCGGCCAAGTTGGCGACCAGGTCTGAATACTGCCTCCAGGTTGTCGCAGTCCATTCGCCCCGGCGCTTCTGCTTGAATGCTATCTCGTCCGGCCGCGCCGCTCGTCGAGAGCTCAGAAGCTGCGGAATGGTTACATCCGTGAACTGAGCCCCTGACGTGAAGTGTTCGACGTCCATTTCACCGCTCCGCGAAACGCTTGCGCTTTTCGGCGAACGCGGCGACCGCATCCCTCCGCTCTGGCGATGCGAAAGTGATGGTCTCCAGAGCAGTCGAGGTATCCAGCAATAGGTGCGCGTATTGCTTGATGATCTTGTTGACGCTGTATTTGGTCCAAATGATCGCTTCCCTCGGACCGCTCGCGATCATCTCGGCGTATTCGATCGCGACCTCCTTGACGTCTCTGTCGGAGATGACGTCGTTGATCATTCCGATGGAAGCCGCCTTTTCCGCGGAAATGAATTCGCCGGTCATGAGATAGTGTTTCGCACGGACAGGCCCCATCAGGAGAGGCCAGATCACAGCACCACCGTCGCCCGCGACGACGCCCGCCGTAACATGCGTATCGGCGAACCGAGCTGTTGGACTTGCGAAGATGACATCGCAGAAGAGCGCGAGCGTCGCGCCGAGACCAACGGCAACGCCGTTGACCGCAGCAACGATCGGGACTTCGACTTCCAGCATATTCCGAATCAGATGACGCCCACCTCGGGTCGGCGATGGAATCGGGCTCTTGTCGAGCGTCTTCTGATCGCCACCGGAACAGAAGCCGCGCCCGGCGCCCGTCAGGACGATTGCGCGTGTCGCCTTATCGTCGTCCAGCTCGACGAAGACACGCTCCAGCTCGTGGTGCATATCCCAATTGATCGCATTCAGGATTTCCGGGCGGTTCATCGTTATGACGGCAACACCGCTCGAGCGCCGCTCGACGATCAGATATTTGTATCCCTGCTTCGACATTGGTCTGCTCCCGTGTTTTCCTGGCAACTCTACTTTTGGGGCCGCATGGCGCGAATTTTCCCGAGAATCTCCTCCGTCGGCCGCACGACATTGTTTCTGTCGTTGAAGTGCGGGATGACGTAGCGCCCGACCATTTCGATCGCTTCCATGATCTTCTCGTGATTCACCGAGTCCAGATGCAGGAGGACCTCGTCGACGCCCAATGCCTGGAACTTTTCGATCTGTCGAATGACGGTATCGGGGCTTCCGCAAACCGTAGTTGCCGAGTGATTGAGCAGATAGTCCCAGTCCTTGGCGGCGCGCTCCATGGCGGGTACACTCTCGCTCATGTACGCGTAATCATCGGCAATCTTTGCCAGGCGCGGATAAGCGTCAGTCGAGATCTTCGCATAATTCATCAACGGCTCGGCGTAGTCTTCCTTCGCCTTCTGATCCGTAGGACCAATCCCAAAAAAGAGCGGAATGCCGATGCGCGGGCGATCGAGCGGGCCAAGCTCGTCGCGCTTCCAGGATCGACGATAGGAGTTGAGGAGCTTTTCCTGGACCTCCCATCCCTGGTAGATCGAATTGCTCATGACAGCGAGGCCTTCGGCTCCAGCCCAGCTGTGACTGCGTTCGCTCGTTGCAGCGATGCCGATCACCGGATGCGGCTTCTGCAGGGGCTTCGGGACAAGCATTCGCGGCGGAACCTGGTAGTACTTGCCTTCGAAGGTGAAGATGTCCTCGCGCATCGATTTCTTCAGAAGCGCGATCCCCTCCTCCATTTGAGCGAGCGTCTCGCCGGGATCGACGTTGAACGCACGCATGGCAATGGTCGTATTGGCCCGGCCGGCGTAGAACTCCATGCGACCGTTCGAGAGAATGTCCGTCACAGCCAACCGCTCCGCGGTCCGCAAAGCGTGATTGATCTTCTGCGGCATCAAAGTGACCGCCGGCCTCAGCTTGATGCGCGAGGTGACGGCAGCGAGGTAGCCATAGACCACTTCCGGCGCCGAGCTCGAAATGCCGCCCAATGCGACGTGTTGTTCGGACAGCGAGGCGCAATCGAATCCCATCTTCTCAGCGAGACGCACCTCGTCCACCAGCTCATGAAGTCGGCGCGCATAACTCTGCCCGACCTGGGTTTCCTGCTCCGACCAGAACCCGAACGTAAGTGCCATCTTCTTAATCCTTAGGGAGTTTCGAGATGGCCCAACATTTCACGGGCGCGGCAACATTTTCGTCCGAATGCAGGGTCTCCCTTCGTAACTTTCCATATTTTGTGCTGTACGCAGCCGAACCGTGTCATTTCTCAGGGCAGCGGCGTCCTTCATCGCAACAACGTGGCGATTTACGAAGGCGATAGTGCTCGAAGAGCGGGATGCGCCGGATAGGACCTATTTGCCAAAAGACGCGACGAGAAGCTCGGTTATCGCCTCAAGGCATCGCTCGCCAATTGCTGCAGTCGACCCGTGCGGATCGCCAATGATGCCATTGGCGGTGACCGATTTGATGCCGTTTCTCCACATGGACTGAAGTTGCTCTTCAGACAACGCGCCAAGGTGCCCCGGCTCGAACCGATCCGGCCGCACGCTGTCGGGACGGAGATACAGCATGAGAGACGTCTCAGCTATATCGGCATGCCCGCCGACCGCATCTGGGTTTGCACCGGCGTCTTTGACGGCGCTCCGCCACCTGTCGATCCAGGCGATCGAATCGGAGAATGCGTTGATCTCGACGTCTGGGGGAACAGCCTGCTTCAATCGAGGAAGCATGTCGCGCAGGATTGGAAAATTGCCGATGTGTCCCGAGAACAGCAGGATCCGCTTGAAGCCGTGCCGAGCGAGGCTCGTGCAGTAGTCCAGGCAGATTGCTTCGAACGTTTCAGGACGAAGGGAGATGGTGCCGGGAAAGACGAGATGGTGAGCTGAGCAGCCGACCTTGATTGTCGGTGCAATCAACGCATTTCCAAGATGCCGTGCCACCTTCGTTGCGAGCGCATCAGCGTGGTCGGCATCCATGCAAAGCGGAAGATGCGGTCCATGTTGCTCGACGGCCCCGCACGGTACCAGGATCGTCGACGTTCCCTGCGCCAGAGCTTCCGACACTTGCTCGAAATTCATCAACTCCAGTCGAACTTCATCAGAAGAAGCGAATTCGGTCATCGATGCCTACTTTGTGTTTTTCAACAGAAATCGGGCCCGCGCGTCTGCCGAACTGTCGCCCGTCAGGTAGGCCCTAAGATCCTCAATTGTCATCGCCTCAAGGGAGGCGTCGTCCATCCGGTCCGTCAGGTTCAGCGATCGCTTGATGGCCGCAAATAGCCTTTGATCCTTTCCGCGAAGATGCTTACACACTTCTAACGCGCGCGACGTCACGTCCGACGTCGCTGCAATCTCGTCGACTGCTCCGATCTCGAGTGCTTTCCCCGCATCGACCAGCTCCCCCCAATATAGCAGCGCTCGCGCATCCCGAAGTCCCAGTTTCTGCACTGCCTTCCGCATGCCTTTGGCCGCGGGCAAGAGACCATGGTTGATTTCCGGGAAACCGATCTTACACTCACCATTCGCGATCACGTAGTCGGCGTGCAGAAGAAATTCCAATGCGCCGCCGACCGCGTAACCTCGGACTGCACACACAAGCGGCGCCGGATATCGCTCCATCTCGCAAAGAAGCGCATGGAACGACCTCATACGAGGCCGGGATATCTCGATGCCCGTCACTTCCTTTATGTCGCCGCCTGCACTGAAGAACCGGGCACCCTGGCCGGTCAGAACGATACCTGGCGGCGCCGCCTGGCTGGCAAGCGCCCGAAAGGCATCCAGCAAGCGCTCAACTAGTCCGTTGTTCAACGCGTTTGCCGGTGGCCTATTCATAGTCATTGTGACCAGGTCAAGGTCGCGATCGATTAAGAGGGCATCATCCTGTATCATGAATAGAGCCTAGGTGACGCACCTCGGAATTGATTGCTGTACACCGCTTCATCGTCGGCAGGCGTCAACATAAAAGGTTGCCCCAGTGGAAAATCGCGGCATTTTCTGCTTCCACAGCTTTGCAATTCCGCTGGTCCGTGGGACCGTTAAGTAAGAGAGAGCATAGTGCTCGGCGCAATTTGCGCCACAGCTCCGCTACATTCCGAGATATGCTCGCTGAATCTCGGAATTGTTGAGCAATTCGTGACTCGATCCGTGCAGTACGATTGAACCATTCTCCAGGACGTAGCCGCGATTGCTCAAGGCAAGCGATTTCGCCACGTTCTGTTCGACCAGCAGCACTGTAATGCCTTGCTCGTGGAGCGATTTCACTACGCCGAACATCACGTCTGTCAGTGCAGGCGATAACCCGATCGACGGCTCGTCGAACATGACGATTTCGGGCTTCGACATGATCGCACGTCCGATCGCCAACATCTGCTGTTCGCCCCCGGATAGCGTCCCGGCCAGTTGCCGTCTACGCTCCCGTAGTCTCTCAAATAGCTGGTAGACGAACTCAAGCGTCTCGAGCTGATGGGCCTTCGCGCGCTTCAGCGATCCGCCTAGCAGAAGATTTTCCTCGACGGAGAGGCTGCCGAAAATTTGTCGACCCTCGGCGACCTGCGCTATACCGCGCTCGCAGATCTCCCATGGGGGCAGCCCAGTAATATTGACGCCGTTCATTTTTACGGTGCCGCTCGAAGATCGTACTATACCCGAGATTGATCTGATGAGCGACGTTTTCCCGGCACCATTCGCCCCAACGACGCAGATCAACTCTCCTTTGCGTATCTGCAGCGAGACGCCGCTTAATGCGCTCGATCCGTCATAGGCGACAGAGAGCCCGTCAATCGATAAGAGGGCCGCGTCAAGCATGGAAGCCTGCCCCTAGATAGCTATCAAGAACCTTCTGATCGGCAACCACTTCTGCGGGACTTCCCTCCGCGATCTTGGCACCGTGGTGAAGTACGACGACGTTCGATGCGACTTCCATCACGATCCGCATGACGTGTTCGACCAGGAGGATCGTCAGGCCGCCTTCGGCAAGTGTCTGCAGCACCCGGACGACACCCGCCGCTTCTGTCGGTCGAAGGCCCGCCATTACTTCATCCAGCAACAGCAGTTTTGGCCGAGTGGATAACGCCTTCGCCGTCTCCAGCATTTTCCGATCCGGAAGCGTTAGCTGGTCCGTCCGCGCATTGGCCTTGCCGGCAAGTCCGACGCTTTCGAGGGATTCGTAGGCTTTCGATTTGGCTTCCCTTACGCTTTTGGTCCAGCTGAAGGCGCCCACCATTGCGTTCTCGAGCACGGACATATCACGCATTGGTCGAACGATTTGAAATGTTCTTGCGATACCCATCCTGCAGACAATTTCCGGAGGGGTACCGTCGATCTGGCGTCCTTCGAAGAACACCTGCCCGCTCGTCGGGTTCAGGGAGCCGGCGACAAGGTTGAAACAGGTCGTCTTTCCCGCGCCATTCGGCCCAATGAGCGCGGTAATACGTCCGGCCTCTAACGTGAAGTTGACGTCCTTGACCGCAACCAATCCGCCAAACGATCGAGAGAGGTTCTTTACTTCCAATAGAGCCGTCATTCCTCGGCCTTCCTCAGATGCGGCAACCACACTCGGGACGGCGCCTGAATTGCTTTGCAGAGACGCGCGATCGCCGGCCAGATGCCATCTGGCAGAAGCCAGACGACCAAAATGAGGACAATACCGTACGTGATATTGTTCAGCCCCGGAATCCGAAGGCTGTCGCCGATGGCACTCATAAGATGGTTCAGAGGGATCGCGGCAAGCGAGCCAATCAGAGGACCGAACGTCGTGCCCAGCCCACCGACCACAGGTCCGATCAGCACATCAACGGAGAGCCCCATCCCCATGATCGAGTCCGGGAATATCGCCCCTTGCACGAGCCCCAAAATCCCACCCCCCGCTGCGGCCGCTGCCGCCGACACAGAGATCACAAGAATCTTGTGCCGGAAAGTGCGGACGCCCAACGCTCGTGCGGCCGGTTCATCGTCTCGCATCGCTCGCCACACGTATCCGAGGTAGGAACGTGAAATGAGTTCAGTTCCTATAATTCCCAGCGCGGCCAGTGCGAGAGCGACAAAGTAATAGAAGCCGGCTCCACCCCGGAGCATTGAGAATTCGATCTCGCCAGTCGGCGCCGGAAAAAACAGGCCCTGCATTGCGCCAACGAATTCCCATCCACCGAACATGATCCTCGCAAACTCCGCAGCCGCAATCGTCAGCAGCGCGAAATAGATTCCGCGCACTTCGAAGCGGAAGCTCAGCCACGCCAATATCGCACCGACTGACCCGGCAATGATCATTCCAAGGGAGAGGCCAATCCATGGCGAGATTCCGAACTTCACGTAGAGGACGCCAACCGAATAGGCGCCTAGCCCGACAAAGAGCGCATGGCCAATCGATAGTTGACCGCCAATACCAAGCATCAAGTTCCAGGACTGCCCCAGGAAGGCGAATAGCAACACGATCGTCATCAGTGAGATAAAGTACGGATCTGCAAATAGGCCGACTAACGTAAGAACGATGAAGACCATCGCTCCAGCGAGCCACCGCTTCATTTCAGGCCCGCCATCAAATCTCTTTTGCACCGAAGAACCCTCTCGGACGGAAAATCAGGATGATGATGAGGAGCGCATAGGGAAGCGCCGTCTTCATTGACGGTGCGAACATCAGTGCCGCAATTGCCTCGGCGACGCCGATAACAAGGCCTCCCAGCAGCGCTCCGCTGAAGCTTCCGAGACCACCGACAATGACCGTCACGAAAGCGAGAAGCGTGAAGTCAACGGCGAGATAGGGTTGGGCATCAAACAGAGGAGATATCAGCGCGCCGGCTACACCGGCGCAGGCAGCACCAATTCCGAAGGTCACGGCGTAGACCCGGGGAATGTTCAATCCAACGACAAGACCTCCCAACCGGTTGTCTGCGGCCGCTCGCAACGCCCGGCCAAACGAGGAGAACCGGAGGTATGCTCCCAGCAGAGCGATAAGCACACCCGCGGTTATCGCCGCCTGCAATCTCGCCAGATCGAGCGTCACGAAGCCGAGCGATACAGTGCGAAATGATAGTTGAGAAGCAGTCGGACGCGGGTCAGGCCCGAAGGCGACGAGAAGGACGCCGCTAAAGAGCAGCGATAGGCCGATGAATACAATGAATTGGTAATGGTGGGGCCGGTTGACGAACCGCTTCACTATCAGGGCTTCCAGGAGGTACCCGAAGAAGAACATGACGACCGCAGCTATTGCCGCCGCTGCGATGATCGGGACGTCCCAAAGACGGACCGCCCAGTAGCCGATATAGACGCCGAAGACGACCATCTCACCGTGAGCGAAGTTTACCACCCGCATCACGCCGAATATGATGGTCAACCCCAGCGCCACCAGGCCATAGACGAGACCAAGCAGAATGCCGCTCGCAAGAACGTTGAGCCAAAGTGACAGCATCAGTGAGCAACGAACTGTATGAGTGGACACCGCAGCCAAGTCATCGGGACGCCCGAAGGAGCGACTGGGGCCTGGCCTTCATCGCCCCGAATCGCAATGACTTCGCTAATGGCTTTCCGCCGAGTCCCTTTAACTCTCATCGCTGCCCCTCGCTCCAGAATTGACCTTCGTAAACAGCGGTTCAACCTGCCAGGATCCGCCATGCCTCAAGCACGCCCCTGAAACCGGTCGGCGTTCTAACGCTTCGGTACGGTGAATTCGCCATTCACATAGACAAGTGGTTCGCGATCAGCGTTGATCGCCTGCGCGACGACCTCACCAACGAAGATCGTGTGACTGCCAGCATCGTGAGAATCGGACAATCGGCAATCGAAGCTACAAATCGCATCGATCAAACTTGGCGCTCCCGTAATCAGTTCGCGCCACAAACCCTCGGTAAATCGTATGTCGCCCTTGCTGCCGTCCTGCCCGGAGAACTTTCTTGCCAGCTCGGCGTGATCCGCCGCGAGAATGTTCCAGCAGAATGACCCGCTCTGCTTTATCGTATCGTGACCGCCAGCCGACTTGTTCACGCAGACCAGTACGCTCGATGGCTCGGTTGACAATGAGCAGCCGGCCGTCAGCGTTAAACCGTGCCTGCCAGGACGCCCCCCCGTAGTTACGATGGACACTGCGCCCGGCACGTTGCGCATTGCGCTCCGAAATTCCTTGCTACTGAACGCCGGGATATCTTGACTAGGCATGGGTGACACTCGGAAGTTCATGGTGATAGGTTTCCCCGATAAATCGAACCGAATCCAATTCAGAAAGCCGGCTAGCTGCCGTTCTTGACCACAGCCTGAAAGAACTGAATTGTGTTGCGTTGCGGATCTTTCAAATGGGCCACCCGGCCATGCGCCCCCATCTCCCGAACTTCACCGACGAGCTCAGCGCCCTCCGCCCGCGCTCGCTCAAGCGCAGCGTCCATATCCTCCACCTCGAAGACAACCACGGCATTCCGAGACTGCTCAGACGCGGATTCCGCCGGGCTTGCCAAGCAAAAGGCGGCCTTATCTCCTGCGAACTGAATCCACTTGCCGCGGTCGGCAAAGCGGATCGTCAATCCAAGTGCTTCGTAGAAGCGGGCTAGTGCTTCAGGTTCCGGAGCGGTAAGATAGACGTGCTTAAGCTTCATCTTCTCACTCCTTATCTGGCGAGGACCGCTAATTCATGCCTCCGCCGAGGACGACAATCGTGTGATCATAGTTGCGTTGTCCCTTCGGCATTAATGTTCAAAGTCGTCACGCCCCGCATGACCAATCAGCATTTTATGCTGTTACCTACGGACGCAAGACTCCTCCTGCGATAACCGGCACCGCGAGAGGAGATGATCTCGTTGCATCTGGGCTCGAATTGCCCTGATAGAAGTGCGCAGACCTGAGGCAACTCTGCCGCCTATTCCAGCAGGGCTATGGACCTAGCGCTGGCACTGCAATTTCTACCCTGCGCCAGCTCTCGGATTCACCATTTCCGACGGCCGACCCTACCCTTTGTCGGACTCGGCTGTATCTTTCTCAGCTCATCTCTCTCAGAGCACAATTCTTGAATTTTCGCCTGTATCTTGCCGATGAGCGCTTCCGTTGCGCCCACGTCTATTCCTGCATGTCGCAGTCGAGACGCTTCCCTACGGTGACGTCCGACCTGAACGCGCATGTGATCTATCTCATGACGAATTCGATCCAGGGTCGACATGATTGCTGCCTGCTAGTCATATTCGGACGAGCGCTCGCGGGAGCCCGTATTCAGGCTATGCCGCCTCGCTATGCCCGAGCCGGGTATTCAGCTTGCGGATCAGCTCCTCGGCGGCCTCCGCGATCACCGTGCCCGGCGGGAAGATCGCTTCCGCGCCGGCAGCATAGAGCGCATCGTAATCCTGCGGCGGCACCACGCCGCCGACGATGATCATGATGTCGTCGCGGCCCTGCTTCTTCAG
>JGI25153J46596_10000666_pt1 | contig 21084 bp, 19 predicted proteins | sample AraplaMF_Col_mMF_FD_46596 | JGI IMG/M metagenome (IMG submission 46596)
CGCTGATGCGGCAGTTTCAGGAAGCCGTCGATCAGCCCGAGTTCGTCCATCACCTGCAGCGTGGATGGATGCACGGTGTCGCCGCGAAAATCGCGGAAGAAGTCGGCGTGCTTTTCCAGCACCACGACATCGATGCCGGCGCGTCCGAGGAGATATCCGAGCATCATGCCGGCCGGCCCGCCGCCGACGACGCAACAGCGCACTTTCATCGCACGCTCCTCGTGCCAGTGGGGCCGATGTCTATTCTACCATATTGTGCTGCTGCCAACGCAAGAGATGCGCCTGCAACCGCCAGATCACGGCCGACAGCGCCACCCCCACCAGCATCAAAACGATCACCGCGACCATCATCCCCGAGGCTTCCGCCCGCGCTTCGGACTCGATGATCAGGCGGCCGATGCCGCGCTCCGCGCCGATGAATTCGCCGACGATGACNCCGATCAGCGCAAAGGAGATCGCCGGCGACAGCGAGGCGAACACCCAGGCCATGGTCGAGGGGATCACCACGGTGCGGGTGATCTGCCATTCGCTGGCGCCCAAGAGCCGCGCGGCGTTGATAAAGCCCTCGTCGATCGAGCGGGCGCCCTCGAACGTATTGAAGAANACCAGAAACACCACCACGATCCACGAGGTCACGATTTTCGAGGTGTCGCCGATCCCGAACGCCAGCACGATGATCGGCGCCAGTGCGATCCGCGGGATCGAATTCACCGCCGTGATGAANGGNTGAAAGATCGCGCTGAGCCGGTCGGACCGTCCGAGGATAAGCCCGGCGATGAAGCCGCTCGACACCCCCGTGACAAAGCCAAAGAACGTGTTCTTCAGCGTGATCGCGGTCGCGATCCAGAGATTGTTCTCATTGCGCACCATGCATTTGGCAAAGTCGCCATTGAACCAGCCGTTGAAAACGCCGAGCTTGGATTTGAGGCAGCTCAGGATCAGGAAGTGCTCGAAGATCTGCGACGGTTTTGACACGAAATAGGGATCGAGCAGATCCGGCACCAGCCACGGGATAACGGCATGAAGGTCGTATCCCCACTGCCAGATCGACAGCACGACAACGCAGATGAGGATCTGCCAGGCCAGCGTATTGCCGATGCGACGTGTCCTCATGGCTTGCGTCCCTTGACGAATTCTTCGCCGAGCGAGTGCCAGATGTGCTGGAACAGCTCGGCATAGCGCGGCGTCTCGCGCACCTTGACCGCGTCGCGGGGCCGCGCAAAGTCGACCTCGAACATGTCCTTGATCTGGCCGGGACGCGCCGAGAACAGGATGATGCGGTCGGCCAGCGTCAGGGCTTCGCCGAGGTCGTGGGTCACGAACAGAACGGTTTGCTGCTCGCGNTCCCAGATCCGCAGCAGCACCTCGTGCATGTCGATCTTGGTATGGGTATCGAGCGCGCCGAACGGCTCGTCCATCAGCAATATCTGCGGCTCCACCACCAGCGTTCGCATCAGCGCCGCACGCTGGCGCATGCCGCCCGACAGTGCCGATGGATAGGCCTGTTCGAAGCCCTGCAGGCCGGCCTGCGCCACGCAGGCCGCGATGCGTTCCTTGCGCTCGGCTTCCGGGACTCCCGCCAGCTCCAGGCCGTAGCCGATGTTGTCGGCGACCGTGCGCCAGGGGAACAGCGTATCGCGCTGGAAGATGTAGCCGACATTGGGCGTCGCCTTGCCCGNCACGACCGGCGTGCCGTCNATCAGGATCTGNCCGCCGGTCGGCTTGATCAANGTNGCGATCATGTTGAGAACGGTGCTCTTGCCGGAGCCGGACGGCCCCAGCAGCGCGACGAACTCGCCGCGGCGGACGCCAAAGGACACATCGCGCACCGCCTCGATCGCGGTGCCCGCGAGCTGGAACGTCTTGCTCAAACCCCTGACGTCAACGCGCTGGACGCTGGATTGTCCACCCGGCAGGCCAGCGGAAAGGTTCTGGACGTTCAAGCCGGATACGCCTTTCGCGCGGCCTCGATAAAGCTCGGGCTGACCAGATCGGCCGGCGTCAGCGGCTTGATGCCGGTCATTTCCCGGAACCAGACCTTTTCGCCGCGGGCGAACGCCGCCGCATCGATCGAGGACTCATAGTCGGTGACCTTCTGCAACGCGGTGATCTCGAGGATGTTGGCGGCGCGGGAGGTGCTGCCGACATAGGGCTCGATGGTGTCGTGGATTTCGTCGGGCGTATGCTTCCTGATCCACTGCGTCGCCCGCCAGATCGCGGTGACGAAGGCCTGCATCTTGGGCGGGTCCCTGTCGATGGTTGCCTGCAGCGTGAAATGCGCCGTCACCGGCACCTTGCCGCCGATATATTTGTTCCAGATCGTCTCATCGGTGCCGTCGAACAATAGCGTACCCCACCCTTGTTCCTTGGAATCGTTGAGCAGCGACAGCGAAGAGACGAGCACATCGACCTGCCTGGTCTTCAGCGAGCCCAGCATGGTGTCGACATTGCCGGTGCCGATCCAGGTGACCTTCTGGTCGAGCCCCATCGTCTCCATGTAGTAGGACGACCAGACATGGTTGGTGCCGCCGAGCGACGACACCGAGACGATCGGCTTGCGCCCGTCGGGCCGCTTCCATTCCGTCAGTTTCTCCAGCGTGGTGATGCCCTGGTCCCAGAGGTCCTTGCGGATGATGAACATCACCGAGGAGGACCGGGTATCGACCGGCATCAGGACGCGCCCGTTGCGGCCGCGATTGGAGAGCTGCATCGGATGGGTGATATCGCCGATGCCGATGTCTCCTTGCGCGGAAGCGATGATTTCGCGCGTCTTGACGCCGCTGCCGCCCTGGATCAGCTTGCAGTCGAGCCCGGCTTCCTTGAAATATCCCAGGCGGTCGGCGACGAATTGCGTCTGATAGACCGGCACCGCGACGGGATAGATCACGCGGCCGGGCTTGTCCTCGGCCCACACTTTGCGAGAGGCGATCGAGGCGCCGCCGGCCGCGATGACCGTCAGCGCCGAACGTCGGGTGAAATGTGCCATCACGCGCGCTCCTTTTCCCTGGCGGCGACCTTGTCCAGCGCGTTCAGCACCGCGTCGCCCATTTCCTGCGTTGAAAGTCGCTTTGCGCCCGCTTCCGCAATGTCGGCGGTTCGCGCGCCGCCCGACAGGGCGCTCGCGACAGCCGTTTCGAGCAGGTCCGCATCGTCGGGCCGATCAAAGGTCATGCGCAGCATCATGGCGACGCTGAGGATGGAGCCGAGCGGGTTGGCAATACCCTTGCCGGCGATGTCGGGCGCGCTGCCATGGACCGGCTCGTAGAGCGCCCGGCGCCGGCCGTACCTGTCGACCGGCCCAGCGAGGCCGACGGCAGCATGCCGAGCGACCCGGAGGCCATCGCCGCGCAATCGGACAGGATGTCGCCGAAGATATTGCCGGTGACCATCACGTCGAACTGCGCCGGCTCCCGGACGATCTGCATCGCGGCGTTGTCGACATACATATGCGTGAGCTCGACATCGGAAAATTCCTGGGCATGCAAGGCAATGACTTCGTCGCGCCACAGCACACTGGTCTCGAGCACGTTGGCCTTGTCGACCGAACAAACCTTGTTGCTTCGTGTCCGCGCCAACTCGAATGCGGCGCGCGCGACGCGGCGAATTTGATTAGTCGTGTATTGTTCGGTGTTGAAGCCGCGGCGTTGCCCGTCGGGGAGCGTCTCGATGCCGCGCGGCTCGCCGAAATAGATGCCGCTGGTCAGTTCGCGNATGATGACGAAGTCGACATTCTTGAGGACGCTGGCCTTGAGCGGCGCCGAATCCNCCAGCGCCGGATGGGCAACNATCGGCCTGAGATTGGCGTAAAGATCGTACTTGCTGCGCAGGCCGAGCAGNCTGCCCGCCTTGCGCGCCGCCGGCGGGACTTCCTTGGTCTCGGGACCGCCGGTCGCGCCCCACAGGATCGCATCCGCCTCTTCCATCGCCTCGACGGTGTCCGCGGGCATCACCTTGCCGGTCGCCAGATAAGGGATGATGCCGTACTGCGCCTCCCGCAACACCATGGGAACGCCGCGTTTCGCAGCAAACCAATTGAGCACCCGCTGCGACTGCGCGGTCACTTCGGGGCCGATCCCCTCGCCGCCGACCACGGCGACCTTCATCATNTTGGACCGGTCATTCATGCTCTTGACCCTGCCGTTTCTTTTGCGAAGTGAATCCAGGGCCGCTCGGCCCGATCCGCCGCCTGAAAGGCGCGAATTTCGTCGTCGCGTTGCAATGTCAACGCGACCTCATCGAGACCTTCCAGCAGCCCGGCGCGCCGGCGCGGATCGATCGCAAAATCATATCGCTTTCCGGATGGCGAGATGATCGTCTGCTCTCGCAGGTCGATGCTGATGCGCCCGGCGCCCTGGGTCTGCAGCACCTCCGCCGCAAGGCCATCGACAATCTCCTTGTCGACGACGACAGGCAGGATGCCGTTCTGGAAGCAATTGGCAAAGAAGATATCGCCGAAGCTNGAGCCGATCACGGCGCGGANGCCCATTTCCTGCAGCGACCAGACCGCGCCCTCGCGCGAGGAGCCGCAGCCGAAATTCGGACCGGTGATGAGGATTTCGGCGTTTCGATAGGGCTCCCGATTGAGGATGAATTCGGGGTTTTCCGAGCCGTCGGGCAGATAGCGCAGCGCGCCGAACGCCCATTTGCCGAGCGTGCCGCGAATGGAGTTTCCGACCAGCCGCTCGATGCGGATGATGACGTCGGTATCGATGTTGCCGCGCATGATGGGGGCGGCGATCGCCGTCAGGGTGTCGAACGGTTTCGGCATGTCAGCGCCCCATCATTCGCACGTCGGCGATGGCGCCGGCGATCGCGGCNGCGGCCGCGCTGGCCGGGCTGGCCAGATGGGTCCGCGCCCGCGGGCCCTGNCGGCCGACGAAATTGCGGTTGGAGGTCGAGACCGAGCGCTGGCCGGGCGCCACCGTTTCGCCGTTGGCGGCAAGACACATCGAGCATCCGGGCTCGCGCCATTCGAAACCGGCATCGGTAAACACCTTGTCCAGCCCTTCGGCGACCGCATCGCGCTTGACCGTCTCCGATCCCGGCACCACCCAGGCCCGGACATTGGCGGCGACCTTGCGGCCACGCGCGACCTCGGCAGCCGCCCGCAGATCGCTCAAGCGGCTGTTGGTACATGACCCGATGAAGACCCAATCGACCGGCGTGCCGGCAATCGGTGCGCCGGCCACCAGACCCATATAGTCGAGCGCCGTTTCGATCGCGGCGCGGCGCGCGGGGTCGGTNACATCGCNCGGATTGGGCACGCGCCCATCGACGCCGATGACGTGCTCCGGACTGATGCCCCAGGTCACCTGCGGAATGATCTTCTCGACATCGATGTGAACTTCGCGGTCGAACACCGCGTCGGGATCGCTCGGCAGCTTGCGCCACGCTGCAACCGCCCGCTCCCACATCTCGCCCTGCGGCGCATAGGGACGCCCGCGCAGATAGTCGTAGGTTTTCTCGTCCGGCGCGATCATGCCCATCTTGGCGCCGAGTTCGATCGAGAGATTGCAGATGGTAAGCCGGCCCTCGACCGGCAGATCGCGGATGGCGCTGCCGGCATATTCGACCGCGTAGCCGGTGCCGGCCGCAGCGCCGACATGGCCGATCAGAGCGAGGATGAGGTCCTTGGCGGTGACGCCGGGCGGCAGCCGGCCTTCGAACCGCACGCGCATGGTCTTGGGCCGGCGCTGGATCAGCGCCTGGGTGGCGAGCACGTGCGTCAACTCGCTGGAGCCGATGCCGAACGCCAGCGCCCCCAGCCCGCCATGGGTGCAGGTATGGCTGTCGCCGCAGACGATCAGGCAGCCCGGAAGGCTGAGGCCAAGCTCGGGCCCGATGACGTGGACGATGCCCTGCCCGGGCTCATCGACATCGAACATCCGGATGCCGGTCGCCGACGTCTCGGTCCGCAGGCCCGCCAGCAGTTCCTGCCCGACCTTGCTGGTGCCAGCCCGTCCGCGCGCGGTCGAGATCGCGTGATCCGGTGTTGCGAACGTCAGTTCCGGATTGTGCACGGATAGATTGCGGTTCTTCAGATCGAGCAGGCCGCGCGAGCCGCCGAGGTCGTGCAGCAGATGACGGTCGACATGAAGCAGATCGGTGTCGTCGCTGATGCGCGCGATGACGTGCTGGTCCCAGATCTTGGCCAGCAAGGTTCGGGCGGGCGTTTGCACTGCCATATCCTCCCGTTTTCTTTTTCTATGGCAGATTGTTGCACCGCCACCGGCCGTTTTGCACGACCTGCCATTCAGGTCTCCGCCTGAACGCACTTGCAACGATCAAAACATATTGGAGCCCTTGGGCCAATGTCTCATTTGGTGGGCCAGCCCCCACACTGGCGCGGGACGCCGCAAGAACGAAGTGGCGTATCCAATGGGACTCTCAGGGCCGGAAGGTTGTCTTTACCTGCCCCAACGACGGGGCAGTTGTTGAATTCCGCTCACCTCCGGCTACCTTACGCCGATGATCCTGAGCCTGATATTGCTGGCAGCTATCGGTGTCATTCTGCTGGCAGAACGCAGCGCCGAGCACCTGCCATTCGCGATCGCGACGCTGTTCCTCAGCGCGGCCGCAATCTCATTCATCGTAGGCGATTTCGACAGAGCGATACTGCTCGCCAGTATGCTGGCCGCGGCGATCACCGCCGCGTCAACGATCAAGCATGATTACAGCGCGCTTAAGCTTGTCGTAACCGACCTGCCGCTGATGTTTGCAGGCACAGCTCCCTTTTTCATATCGCAGTACCCGCGCGCCGTGTTAGCCGCTCTGACCGGGACAGCCGTACTCATCCTGGCCGTCATCGCTATTGTGATCCATGGAACCGGGCCGTCAGCTCCCTTGGACGCCAGAGTTTTTTTATTCAGCGTTACGCTCGTTTGCGTTGTAACGGCCTTCAGGATAAGCGGCGGCCGCATCTCTTTCCAGCGGATCATGGCCCAGCGCCGATGCTTTTACTCGACCTTCATGGCTTCGCTCATCGATGCCCATTCCTGGCGACAAGCCAGCGGATTGGCTCTGAGCGATATTGCAAATGATCCGTTGCCGCTGGTGGCCGCTGTACCAGCGCGCACCATCGACTACCCCGACATTATCGTCATCCAGCATGAATCGATCTTCGACCCGCGCATTTTTGGACTTCCGATCGAGCCGACCGTCGAGGCGTTCCTGTCCCCAAGGAACGGCCTCCATGGAATCCTCAACGTCGACATTTTCGGCGGCGGTTCGTGGCAGTCCGAATTCAGCCTGCTGACCGGCCTTTCAAGTGCAAGCTTCGGTTCGAATGCCTATTACCTTTTCAAGCAGGGCGCGGGCCGGTTCCACAACAGCCTTCCCCATGCGCTGGCAGCGCTTGGATACAGGACCATGCTCGCGTCGAGCTGTCGTCGCAGCTTTCTCAACTACGATGAATTTTATCGTTCGATTGGCATCAGCGAACGCATTTTTTCGGACGAATTTCCGCCGCCGTTCGACATCAGCCAGTTCGAGATGACAAATTCCGATGCAGCTTTTCTGAAAGCAGCGTTCGCGGCCCATATGAAGGGCATGGCCGGCGACACGGCACCGCGCTTTCTTTATGCCCTGACCAACTTCAATCATGGCCCTCACAACCGAAGGCTGGCACCTCCCGGCCAGTTTGAGCGCGAACGAGCCTTCGCCGCATCCTGCCTTCCCGATGATCAGTATGTCGAATACTACGCACGGCTTGCGGAAACAGCCTCGACCTGGACAAAGCTCAAGGCAGAGCTGGCAACGAATTTCCCCGACCGTCCCATGCTCATCGTGCATTACGGGGATCATCAACCCGTCATGACGAAGCGGATTGATCGGCAGCTCAACCTGCCGAACGATGCACGACGTGCATTCCGGACGTTCTATGCGATCGAGTCTCTCAATGTCCCGTCCGATCGGCTCACGTCCGGGCCGGGTGCGAGCCTGGATATTGCTTTTCTTGGGACCGTCGCCCTGCAGCAGGCAGGTGTGCCGCTTGATCCGATATTTGCCACCCGCGCCAGCCTGCTCGACCATTGCCGGGAAAGCTACTTTGCCTCGCCTTCCGAACAGAAGCGCCGATTCCATCGCACGCTTGTGGATCTGGGCATGATCGACATCGGGCCGGGCATTCCACGCGGCCGCTACTCGCCTACGCAGGCGAAGTGAAGGCGCCTGATTACCCGGGGAGATCGCCGGCGAACTGCCTGACGCGATCAAGCACCGCTTGCTGGTCGCCGGCGAAGGCAAAGTGATCGGCGCCGTCGAGCTCGATGAAGCGCGCCTGCGGGATATGGTCGGCGAGATGTCTGCCGGCGCCGATGCGGACGGCGCGGTCGCCGCGGCGATGGAGCACCAGCGTCGGAACCGCAACCCGTTCCAGAAGATGCCGCACGTCCGTATCGCGCAGCGCCTCCAGCACGCCCTTGATGGCACCCGGGCTTGAGGCCGCGCGAAGCAGGCCTGCCCACCATGCCCTCGCTTTGGCATCGCCGGCGAGACTTGGCGCAAACGTCTCGATCCCGGCAGGCCCGCCCCAGGCCGAAACGAGCTGCTTCAGCCATGCCGCATACTGATCGGCGTGCAACGCATGCGGATAGTCGGGTGCGGAACTTCCCTTCGCAAGCGAGGCAAACAGGATCAGCCCGGCGACGCGGTCGGGATGTTCAGCCGCGAACCTGATGCAGGCCGGTCCGCCTTCGGATGCGCCGAACAGCACGACCCGGCGCGAGCCTGCGGCGTCGAGCACGGTGCGGATGTCCTGCGCCGTCGCCTCCACGCTCGGGCTGGACCCGACCCGGTCGGACAGGCCGACGCCACGTCGGTCGAACAGAACGAGACGGCCCATTGCCGCCAGCGAGGTAAGGAAAGCCCGGCTCCTTGCGTCCTCCCAGACCCGTTCGACATGGGACACGAAGCCCGGCAGCATCAGAATATCGATGCTTCCTTTGCCATAGGTCTGGAACGCGAGGTGCACGCTGCCGCCGCTGACATATTGCGTCGGCGGCGGCTCCGCGGCGCCCGCTTCGAGCAGCGCGCTCGTCTCGGCTTCGGGCGCCACGTCGAGATCGTCGCGCAAGCGCTCTGTCAGCGCCTTGAGCTGGCGCTCGGCCGCGGCCCGGTCGCCGCCCAGGACAAGATTGCGAATGAGGTGGCGGGCATAGATCTCGCTGAGCGGATCGAGCGCCACCAGACGGCCGGCATGCGCGGCGGCGGAGGCGTAATCGCCCGCCGCGTGCTTCTCCTGCACCACCCGCTCGAGCGCCTGGATCGCGCGGCCGCGCAAGGCCTCCTTGCGAAAGAACGCCCACTCGTCGAACTCCGGACAGTCGCCGGGCGAAAAGCCGTCGAGGAAGTCGGCCTGATAGAGAGCGCAGGCGCGCTCGAACTCGCCGCGGTCGCAAGCCTCTTCAAAGCTGCGTGAATCGATCTCCAGATCGATCGCCGCCGACCACCGGACCGTGGATCTGTCGGATGCGATGATATCGCCGAGCGCGAGCTGAAGGCGATGCAACAGCCGGCGCAGCCGTGCCCTTACCAGCTCCGCAGGGCTTTCCGGCCACAGCATGGTCGCCATCGCATCGCGCCCGACCGGACCCTTCGCCTCCGCCAGATAGACTATTAGCGCAAGGCCCTTGCGCAGGTTCAACGGGCGCGGGCGGTCGTCACAACGAACCTCAGGGAACCCGAGCGTCCGGATGCTGAACGAAACCATGGGGATGCGATCTTCACTGACGGCCTCCGGGACACCCAAGNGGGGTCCGGGGACGCTGAGGGGACGCTGCGATGATAGCACCGGCGGCAATGCACCGTCATCCTCTTGGAGAAACGTCATGACCGGACGCGCCGCTGTCCTCCTCTACGGCCTCGCGAGCTATCTCATCTTCTCAGCTTCATTTGCCTACACGCCGGCCTTCATCGGCAATTTCCTCGTCCCGAAGACGATCGACGTCGGACCGGACAGCGGGCGCGCGCAAGCGGTCCTGATCGATGTGATCTTGCTCAGCCTGTTCGCGATCCAGCACAGCGTCATGGCGCGCCCCGCCTTCAAGCGCTGGTGGACGCGCATCATCCCGCCGTCCTGCGAGCGCAGCACCTATGTGCTGATCTCGAGCCTTCTGCTCATCCTGATCTTCTGGCAATGGCGTCCGATCGCCCCGACCATCTGGCACCTCGAGGGCTGGCCGGCCGCCATGCTGACGGCCATCTTCTGGATGGGCTGGCTGATCGCGCTGGCTTCGACATTCCAGATCGACCATTTCGAGTTGTTCGGATTGCGCCAGGCCTTCGACGCACTGCGCGGCGCAGCCGATCGTGNGCAGACGTTCAAGACNCCGATCCTGTACCGCCTGGTGCGTCACCCGTTGATGCTGGGTCTCCTGATCGCCTTCTGGGCGACGCCGCATATGACGGCCGGGCACCTGCTGTTTGCCGTCTTGATATCAGCCTACATCCTCGTCGGCGTCAGGCTCGAGGAAAGAGACCTGGTTGCGGCGTTCGGCACTACTTACGAGCAATATCGCCAGCGCGTTCCCATGCTGATGCCGCGTCTCCCCGGTGGCGGCGCCACTGCCTCACAGACACGTCGGGAAGCCTGAGATGCGCGCCATTCTTTGCAACGCCTTCAAAGGCCCCGAAGCCCTTGAATTCACCGAGACCGCCGAACCGCGCCCGGCTTCGAACGAGGTTCTCGTCGATGTCCATGCCGCGTCCGTCAGCTACATGGATTATCTGATGAGCACTGGCGGCTATCAGATGCGCCCGGCCCTCCCCTATGTGCCGGGAACGGACGCCGCCGGCATCGTGCTGGCCTGTGGCGAGAAGGTCACGCGCTTCCGGCCCGGCGACCGGGTCAGCTGCGGAAACTGGTTCGGCGCATTTGCCGAGCGCATGGTCGCCAGGGAGAGCAGCGTCGCCTTGCTGCCNGCCGGCGTNGATTTCACCGTGGGGTCGACGGTCATGCACACCTATCTCACGGCCTGGTACGCCCTGATCGAGCGGGCGCGACTGCAGGCCGGCGAGACGGTGCTGGTGACGGGGGCCGCCGGCGGGGTGGGTCTCGCCTGCGTCGAGATCGCGCATCTGATCGGCGCGCGGGTCATTGCCGTCGTGGGCAGTGCTGCGAAGGCGGCCATGGTCCGCACACATGGTGCCATCGAGGTAGTCGACCATTCATGCGAAGACGTGCGTGAACGCGTGAAGACGCTTGCGGGAGACAAAGGCCTCGACGTCTGCGTCGACAATGTCGGCGGCGCGCTCTTCGCCACCCTTGCAAGGCTGATGGGCTGGAACGGCCGGCTGCTCCCGATCGGCTTCACCAGCGGCGAGATTCCCTCGCTCGCCATGAACCTGCCCCTGCTCAAGAACTATTCGGTCGTCGGCGTCTTCGTCGGCGCCTGGATGGAGCGCCATCCGGACGACGCTGCCCGCGCAAGCGAGGCCATCATGGCATGGGTCAGCGAGGGCAAGCTCCGCCCGCAGGTCGACCGGGTGCTTCCGCTTCAGCGGGCCGCCGAGGCGATGAGCCTGGTTGCAGCCGGAGCGCGATGGGGCGAATTGTGCTGGAGGTAAAAGCAGCAGGCCAAGCAGGCTGACCTGACTGAAACTGCTTTCGAAGTTTATTGGGAGAGCAAATCAGATGCAAACCTCGGACGGATCACGTCGCGAGAATGCGAACCTGTGTCCGTCATTGCGAGCGGAGCGAAGCAATCCATCTATCGCCGAGCGGAGATGTGGATTGCTTCGTCGCGTTGCTCCTCGCAATGACAGAAGAAACTGCAGTACGCAGCCGACTGCTTCCCTGAACCTACCGCCTGAAACTCTTGATCTCCGACACGCTGCCGTCGCGATAGGTCAACTCCACCGAGACCGACCTGGTCTGTGGTGCGAGCTTCAGATAGGGACTGGCGTCGTGCGGAATGACGCTGGGGTCGCGGGGATCGCAGGGCGGCATTTTCAAAACCTTGTCGGGCACCGCGCTGTCGATGCCGACGCGCACTTCGCGGATCGCGCAGCGGTACGACATCAGGTGGGTGTAATAGACCAGAAGGCCGTTGAACTCGCGGAACGACAGCCAGCTCGTCGCGGTCATGTCGAGAATCTTGCGCTGGTCGCGGATCAGCGCGGCTTCGGGATCGAAGCGGATCGGGAACGGCCCCTGCAGGTCGCCATTGGTATCGACATAGCGCACCTGGATATTGCTGGCCGTCACATCGGCCGGAAGCTCGATCGACGGGTTGGGCATCCGCTTGCGGGTGCGCGGATCGAGCGTGTCGATGAAGCCGGTCTCGCGGAAGTCGCCGGCCTCGCCGAGCCGCCAGGAAATACCAAGCGTCGGATCGGCAAACGAGAACACGACCGTCCAGCCGCCATTGTGGCGCGAGAACGACGCGATCGGCGCATTCAGCGAATCCTTCTGCGGCTGCAGGCGCTGCACCGGCGACAGCGCCGCAAGCTGCTGCTGCGGCTCGGCCGCCTTCGCCGCCACTTCGGGCTGGCCCTTGATCACGCCGTTCAGAAACACGTCGTCGACCATCTGGTCGAAATAGACCGGGATCTGCTTGTGACGGACGGTCTCCGCGAGTTCGCTGACCGAGCGCCGCGTGCGCTGCGCGACCTGCACGAGGTTGGCGCCGGGCTGCGTCAGCTCCCTGGCGAAGGTGCGCGTGAACACGGAGTTGGGATTGGTGTCGTCGTTGGAGAGGCGGTCGAGCGCGGTCTGGCGCGGTCCCGCCGAGAAGATCGAGAACACGCCTTCCGGCAGTTGCACCATCGGCGCAAGGCCGCCGCCGCCGGCCACGGCACGCGTGCCGGCGCGTTCGAACGGATTGTTGCGGCAGGCATCGAACACCAGGATCGCGGTGCGCACCTTGCGGTTCTGCAGCCGCTCGATGATGCGGTCGGCAAGGACCGAGGCGTCGCGCACCAGCTCTTCCTGCCCTTCGGTCGCCGCCGGCACGTCGGTCGGCAGCAGGAAATTCTGCCCGGCGATTTCGAAGCCGTGGCCGGCATAGAAGAAGAACGCGGTGTCGCCGGCATCGACCGCCTTGTCGAAGGCCAGCAGCGTCTGGCTGAACGCCTGCCGGTTCTGGTTTTCCGCCACCATCACGGTGAAGCCGAGCTGCTTGAGCGTATCGCCCATCGTGCGGGCGTCGTTGACCGCCTTCTGCAGCTTGGGCACGTTCCGGTAATCGTTGTTGCCGACCACGAGCGCCACGCGCTTTTCGGCATAAGCGGGCGCGGCAAGGGCCAGCAGCCCGGCCGCCAGGGTTGCGGTCAAAAGCCCTCTAATCGACATCCTGATGGTCATCCCTACCCGCCTTGCGGTCCGATCGGCCGGCTTCCGGCCAAATCCACTGCCGGTAGTCGGCAGCGGCGCCAAGCCGGTTCAATATCATCAATTTCACCCGAATACGGCGATCGCGGGGAACCCGATAGCGGCATTCGGCCCCCTGCCCCCGCGGCGTCCCCAGCTTCGTTCAGGGACCGATCCAGGGCTCACCTCTGCAGCAACAGCCGGACCAGTTCCGCCTGATGCCGGACACCGGTCTTGTCGAAGATATTGGACAGATGGCACCGCACCGTTCCGACCGTAATGCCGAGCCGGTCGGCGGTAGCCTTCCGGCCGTCGCCCTTGGCGATTTCCAGGGCCAGGGTGGCCTCCGCCGGCGTCAAGCCGAACCGCTCCCGCAGCTCATCGGCGCGGGCGCGGATATCGGCCTCGGGGTCGGATATCAGCACGATGGCCGCGGCAGTCCGTGCGCTCGACCAGAGCATCACGTGCTCCGTGACCGAGGGCTGGAAAGGCGAAACCAGCACGTCGAGCGGCAACCGGTCCGGCTTGCGCCGTAAGGCGATCCTGCCGCCCTGCGTAACGCTGCGGCGATCAGCGCACGTTGCAACCAGCCCCTGCAGCGCGCGTCCGTCGTCGGCAGCCGATGCCGACAGAATGCCGGCCTCGAGCCGCAATCCGTCTTCGGCTTCGAGCAGCGCCTGCGCGGCTCGATTGACGAGCAGCGGCCTGGCGCTGGCATCGACAAGGACGAATCCCTGATTGAGGCCATCGAGGCTGGAGAGCGCGCTTCGGCCCGCAAGGTCAAGGTGGTGGACGCGCCGTTGCAGGGAGGCGGCGTGGACGAGATGCCGCGCCAATGCCTCGAACAGCCGCCGCTGGTCGCCACTGAAGGAAGCGTTTGCCGGCGCGTGCGTGGCAACGTGCCCCGAGGCGGCATCGCCGGATAGCAAGTTCGTCACCAGCGGCGTGGTGCTCAGGCCCGCCGGCAGCCAGCACTCGTGATAAAAACCCGTCCTGACGAAATCTTCCGCCGTGACGACGTCGCTGCCGCTGAACACCTGTCCGGGTGCGTAATTTCCGATGCAAGGCATCGCCGGCGCGAGACCGATCCAGTCGTCGAACCGCCGCACATGCTCTGGATCGACCCGTGGCGCATATATCTGAGCCAAGGCGCTGGCGGGATCGTACAGCCCATAGACGACGATCGGACCGCCAACGGCGTCCCCGACGCTGTTCAGCACCGCTGGCCAGCGCGTCGCGTCAAGCGCCGCTTCGTAGATATCGGATACGAGGTCCAGCACGCGCTCATCCGCCATTCGCACTTTCCGCCTTGGCTCGCCCTGTCGATAGGATTGGCGCGCTTGAATTGGGGCAAGTGCAAAGTATAGGCATCACTTGCGGTGTCGGATGTAGCCGGAGCGCACCACGCGGCAGGATTTCAACGTCCGGTCGCGGCCGCGACGAACGCCCGATGCCCCGACTTTCCCACTGCAGGGGTCAAGCGCAACATCCGTCAGGCTTGGCAAGACTGGATTCCGAAGCGGCCGGAATTAACGGCCAAGCGGTGGTTTTTTCCGGTATTTGTGCGAAAACATTAAGCTTTTTCGGCTCCAATGCCCGTTCCAAGATTGACTTTGGCAATTTCGACCCTATGTTCCGCTCAACGCGGCCCTGGATCGAAGCGCGATTCCTCGTTAGCCGCTCGTCTGCGTAAGTCAGAGCCCCCAGCTTCTTAAAAGCGCGCCGTTTCGGGGCAAAACGCGACAGCCTTTTTACCCTCGATTCCGAACGGCGGTGTCGACCAGAGGCTCAATGTCTTTTTCCCAACTCGGCCTTTCAGATAAGGTCCTCGCCGCAGTGGCGGCCACAGGTTACACCACCCCCACCCCCATTCAGGAACAGGCGATTCCGCACGTTCTGGCCCGCCGCGACGTCCTCGGCATCGCCCAGACCGGCACCGGCAAGACCGCCGCCTTCGTCCTGCCCATGCTCACGCTTCTGGAAAAGGGCCGCGCCCGGGCACGAATGCCCCGCACCCTGATTCTTGAACCGACCCGCGAACTCGCCGCCCAGGTCAAAGAGAATTTTGACAAATACGGTGCCGGCCAGAAACTCAACGTCGCTCTCCTGATCGGCGGCGTCTCCTTCGGCGACCAGGACAGCAAGCTCACCCGCGGCGTCGACGTCCTGATCGCAACCCCCGGCCGCCTGCTCGACCACACCGAGCGCGGCGGTCTCCTGCTCACCGGTGTCGAACTGCTTGTCATCGACGAAGCCGACCGCATGCTGGACATGGGCTTCATCCCCGACATCGAACGCATCTGCAAGCTGGTGCCGTTCACGCGGCAGACCCTGTTCTTCACCGCAACGATGCCGCCGGAAATCAGCCGCATCAGCGAAACCTTCCTGCACAATCCCGAAAGAATCGAAGTTTCAAAGCCGGCGACGACCGCGACCGGCGTGTCGCAATTCAGGGTCAACGGCGGCCGCGAGCCGCACGAGAAGCGCGATCTGCTCCGCCGCCTGCTGCGTGACGCCAAGGACCTCAACAACGCGATCATCTTCTGTAACCGCAAGCGCGAAGTCGCCGTGGTTTACAAGTCGCTGCAGAAGCACGGCTTCAGCGTCGGCGCCTTGCACGGCGACATGGACCAGTCGGCGCGTACCGCGGCGCTCGATCAATTCCGCAAGGGCGAGATTCCGCTCCTGGTGGCCTCCGACGTCGCCGCCCGCGGCCTCGACATTCCCGCCGTCAGCCACGTCTTCAATTTCGACGTGCCGCACCATGCCGACGATTACGTGCACCGCATCGGCCGTACCGGCCGCGCCGGACGCGCCGGCACCGCGATCTCGATCGTCACCCCGCTCGACAACAAATCGATCGCTGCGATTGAACGGCTGATCGGGCAGACCATTCCCGCCGCCGAAGGCGACTACACCGTGCATTCGGACGTGTCCGAGGACGGCGAGCAGCCGCGCGAACATCGCGCGCGCGAGGGCTCCCGGGAAGGTTCGCGCGGTGGACGCAAGCGGCGTGAACGCGAGCCGCGCCACGCCAAGGCAGCCGAACGCGAACCGCGGCAGAACAATCGCGAGCCGCGACCGGCCAAGGGTCCCGGCCGCAGCAGCGCTCCGCAGGCACCGGCTGCGCACTTCACACCGCCGGCAGCCGCACCGTCCTCGCGCGTGCCTTCGATCGGCCGTCCCGAGCCGCGGCGCGCGCAGCGTGAGGCCGAATCGGAACCCGCCGATCACTCGCATCTTCCCGCGTTTCTGTTGCGGCCCGTTCGCGCCCGCGTCTGATCTTGCGTCGATGACCTGCGGCCGGAAGCGTTTACCGGCCGTTCATCCTCCTCCACTAACGTATCGCCGATAATTTAGTCATTGCTGCACGGCAACGACCGGCGCTGCTCGCATATTGGGGACGGATCAGTGGTCAAGCTGCTGGACGAACACGAACGCACGATGGCGTTTGCCGAAGTCGCGTTGGGCCAGATCAGATCCCTCCGCCAGACCGCTGTCCCGCGCAATTACGAAATCTGGTACGTCTACGCGACCGGATACAACGCCCCCCTCAACAAGATCATCAACGAAACGCTGGCGCGCAACGGCAAGCTCAGCGAGTCCGATCTCGAGCAGATCTACGAGACCTATCTCTCGCATATCAAGACCTCCGACCGCATCGACAAGGTCGGCGCGCGGGTGATCGGCGAAATCGACGACGTGATGACGCTCATCACCGAAGCGCTCGGCATGTCGGAGAGCTACGACTCCAGGCTCTCCGGCGCGAACGAGAAACTCAGGACCGCAAAGAACCGCGATCAGATCAAGGCCGTCGTCGACGGCCTGATGAAGTCGACGCGCGAGATGCAGGAAACCAACAAGGCGCTGGAAAACCGCCTGTTGCTGTCGAAGACCGAGATCAGCAACCTGCAGCACAGCCTCGAGGCGATCCGCGCCGAGAGCCTGACCGACCCGCTGACCGGATTGGGCAACCGCAAATATTTCGACCGCTCGATCGAGATGGCGGTGCGGACGGCGCTGGCGAACGGCGAGCCGCTGTCGCTCATGATGTTCGACATCGACCATTTCAAATCGTTCAACGATTCCTACGGCCACCTCACCGGCGACCAGGTGCTGCGGCTGGTGGCGATGTCGCTGAAGCAGACCATCAAGGGCCAGGACATCACCGCGCGCTATGGCGGCGAGGAATTCGCGGTCGTGCTGCCCAACACCGGCCTGCGCCAGGCGCTGACCGTTGCCGACCACATCCGCCGCGCGGTGATGGCGAAGGAACTGAAGAAGAAATCGACCGGCGAGATTCTCGGCCGCGTCACCATCTCGGCCGGCGTCTCCATGCTCAAGCCGGGCGACGACACGGACTCGCTGATCGAACGCGCCGACGGCTGCCTCTACGCGGCGAAACGCAATGGCCGCAACCGCGTGGTCTGCGAAGTCGATCCCGAATACGCCGACGAGACGCGCAGCCAGGTGGCGTGACGTCGATTATTTGCGCCGCGCCTTCTTCGCCTTGGCTGTAGGCTGCTTTGCCGCCGGCTTCCGGCCAGCAATAGGCTTCTTCGCGGCCTTCTTCGACACCTTCGGCTTCGCCGCCTCGCGCGCCATCTTGCGCGCCTTGGGTCGCTTGCGAACGGCCGCGCGTTGCGCCGCGGCGAGCGCTGCCCTCGCCCACTCCGCCAGTTCTTCGGAATCGTCGAACAGGCGCGCCGGCAATTGCCAGTACGAGTTGACGGTGACCGTCTTGGTCCGCGTCTGATATTGAAACGGCTTCGAGCCTTCCGCCTCGAATTGCGGAATGGTCGCCTCGTCGGCGCGGAGATAAAGACCGGCACGCAGCGACAGCGCGAAGTTGGTGCCGTCGGCGGAGATGCCGTAGCCGGAAAACATCTTCCGGATGGTGACCGGGCCGAAATCGGCAAACAGGTCGATCAGGAAATCGCGATCCATCGCTCACCGCCCCCCGGCGATGCCGTCGCTCAGACCTTAGCCGGCGTCAGTTGAACCGACTCGCCGCAGCCGCAGGCGGAAATCTGGTTCGGGTTGTTGAAGATGAACTGGGCCTGCATCTTGTCGGCCTTGTAGTCCATCTCGGTGCCGAGCAGGAACAGCACCGCCTTGGGATCGACCAGGATCTTGACGCCCTTGTCCTCGACCACTTCGTCGGTCGGGCGGATCTCGTGGGCATATTCGACCGTGTAGGATTGCCCGGCACAGCCGCCATTCTTGATCCCGACGCGCAGGCCGACGATCTCGGAATCGGCGCGCTTGGTCAGCTCCGTAATCCGCGTGGCGGCGGCGTCGGTCAATTTCATGACCTGTGGCCGGGGCCTCGGTTTCGGCTTGCCGGCAGGCGTTGGTGAAGCGGGTGTCATGTCAGTCATGTCGTCATTCCCAACGGCAATTCAATGCCTGTCATCTTCCCGTAAAGCCGCTAAACCCTCACGCAACGCTGACTCACCACATGTTGAGGACGAGGCGCGCCTCGTCGGACATCCGGTCCGGCGTCCAGGCCGGATCCCACACCAGTTGACGCTGACGACGCCGACGCCGGGAACGCTGGCGATCGCGTTCTCGACCATGGTCGGCAGTTCGCCGGCCGCCGGGCAGTTCGGCGTGGTCAGCGTCATCGTCACGTCGACGCTGCGGTCGTCCTTGAGGTCGACCTTGTAGATCAGGCCGAGCTCATAGATGTCGGCCGGGATTTCCGGGTCGAACACCGTCTTCAGCGCCGCGACGATCTCGGTGCCGAGACGCTCGGTCTCCTCCGGCGGCAGCGCCGAATTGGTTTCCATGTTGGCTGACTTGACTTCGGCCGTATCACTCATGCGAACAAATCCCGCGCCTTGATCAGCGCCTGTGCCAGATGGTCGACTTCTTCCCTGGTATTATACATGCCGAACGANGCNCGGCAGGTGGCNGTGACGTTGAACCGCTCTAAAAGCGGCATCACGCANTGGGTGCCGGCGCGCACCGCAATCCCCTGCCGNTCGATCACGGTCGCGACGTCATGGGCGTGCGCCCCCTTCATCTCGAAGGAGATCACCGGTCCCTTGCCGCGGGCGGTGCCGATCAGGCGCAGCGAATTGATTTCGCGCAGCCGCTCCTGGGCGTAGGTCAGAAGATCATGCTCGTGGGCGGCGATGCGCTCCTTGCCGATCGAGGTGACGTAGTCGATCGCAGCGCCCAGCCCGATCGATTCGACGATCGCCGGCGTGCCCGCCTCGAATTTGTGCGGCGGATCGCCATAGCTGATCCAGTCGCGGGTNACCTCGCGGATCATCTCGCCGCCGCCATTGTAGGGCCGCATCGCGACGAGGTGCTCGTGCTTGGCATAGAGCACGCCGATGCCGGTCGGGCCGTAGAGCTTGTGCCCGGTGAAGACATAGAAATCGGCGTCGATGTCCTGCACGTCGACCGCCAGATGCACGGCGGCCTGGCTGCCGTCGATCAGCACCGGGATGCCGCGGGCATGCGCCAGCTTCACCACGTCCTTGACCGGAACGAGGGTGCCGAGCGCGTTCGACATCTGGGTGATGGCGACGATCTTGGTGCGATCGGTGAGAAGCTTTTCGAACTCCTCGATCAGGAAATTGCCTTCGTCATCGACCGGCGCCCATTTGATCACGGCGCCATAGCGTTCCCGCAGGAAGTGCCAGGGGACGATGTTGGAGTGATGCTCCATGATCGAGATCACGATCTCGTCGCCGTCCCTGATGTTGGGCTCGCCCCAGGACGACGCCACGAGGTTGATCGCCTCCGTGGCATTGCGGGTAAAGATGATCTCCTCGGTGCGCGCAGCGTTGAGGAACTTCGCCACCTTGGCGCGGCCGCCTTCATAGGCTTCGGTCGCGGCATTGGCGAGGTAATGCAGGCCGCGGTGCACGTTGGCGTATTCGCTTTTATAAGCCTCCGTCATGCGGTCGAGCACGGCGGTCGGCTTCTGGGCGGAGGCAGCGTTGTCGAGATAGACCAGCGGTTTGCCGTAGACCTTCATCGCCAGCGCGGGAAAATCCTCCCGTACGCGGTGGACGTCATAGGCGCCGTTCTTGACCGCCGGGTGCTGCGTCATGCCCTCGCCTCCAGCCAGCGCTGCGCGGCCGCAATCGCGGCTTCGCGCAGATCGTCATTGGCGATGGACTCGATCGCTTCGCCCACGAACGCCTGGATCAGCAGCGCCTGGGCTTCCTTCTCGGGAAGGCCGCGGGCNCGCAGNTAGAACAGCAGGCTCTCGTCCAGCGCGCCGGTGGTCGCGCCATGGCCGCAGGTGACGTCGTCGGCGAAAATCTCGAGCTCCGGCTTGTTNTCGGCCTCGGCGTCGTCGGAGAGCAGCAGCGCCCGGGTCATCATCTTGGCGTCGGTCTTCTGCGCGTCGGGACGAACGATGATGCGGCCCTGGAACACCGAATGGCCGCGGTCGTCGGCAACGGCGCGAAACACCTCGCGGCTGGCGCAATGCGGCACCGCATGGTCCATGAACAGCGTTGTGTCGGCGTGCTGGCGGCCGTTGAGCAGATTGACGCCGTTGGTCTCGACCCGGGAGTGCTCACCCGCAAACGCAATCGTCGCCTGGTAACGGCTGACGGCAGCGCCCGAGGTCATGCCGAACGTATTGTAGTGCGCATGCGCGCCCAGCGTGATGACGGCNGAGGAGATGTTGAAGGCCTCGCGGCTATCCTCAACCAGCCTGATATGGTCGAGCCGCGAATTGTCGGAGATCGCGACAACCAGGGAGTCATGGGCCTGATAGGTCTTGGCGCCATCGGCCGCGATGTAGC
>JGI25153J46596_10000690_pt1 | contig 20608 bp, 17 predicted proteins | sample AraplaMF_Col_mMF_FD_46596 | JGI IMG/M metagenome (IMG submission 46596)
CGCCATGGGCCTGCAGCTTAATGGGCGCGGGACCGTGAGCCGCTTTCTCATAAGAAGCTTTACCAATATAGCGGGTAGGGCCCTGCAGCTCAGTATTGTTCTGTACCAGTACGCCATTATGGATCACGGTTACACGGGCAGGTGATTTCAGGGAGCCATCATCGTTAAAACGGGGTGCTGTCCAAAACACATCATACGCCTGCCATTCACCGGGTTTTTTACAGGCATTCACCAGCGGCGGTGTTTGCTTGTACAAGCTGCCGGCCTGTCCGTTCACATAAGTAGCGTTGTTATAATTATCCAATACCTGCAGCTCATATCCATCATCCCCTTTACCAATAGATGCCAGGAAAATGCCGCTGTTGCCGCGCGCCTGACCGGTGCCGGTAATGTTGGCGGGGATACGGTATTCAATATGCAGCTGGTAATCGGTGAAGGTACGTTTGGTTTCTATGTTGCCCTGGGTTTTATCAACCGTTAAAATGCCGTTGCCCACTTTCCATTTGGCGGGCTGTCCTTCATTGTTTACAGATACCCATTCACTCAGGTTGCTGCCATCAAAAAGCTTAATAGCGTCGGAAGGTGCATCGGCAGTGCTTTTGCCGGGTGTAACTACTTTTGGAACCGGAGACCATACCTCTGTTTCTTCAGGTTTGGTTTGAGCGAACGCGGAAGTGCTTAGCAGAGCAGCTGTTGCTGCTACAAGTATTCTCTTATGCATGATCACAAATAATTTAATCCTCTAATTTAGCTTTCAAATTGATAAATTAACAGGATAAATTACCAGAAACTGGACGAACGGTTTTAGCCGTGTGCCTGCGCTACCCTTTCTACAGCATGCAGGAGTGATTCGTACGTTTCGTTATAGTCTATCTTTTCCCCGTTCACAAAAAATGTAGGCGTGCCATTTACCCCGCTGCGGATGCCGCTTTCGAAATCGGCTTCTACCTTTTGCTGCAGGGCCTCACTCTTCCAGTCCTGCGCAAACTGTTGCAGATCCAGATCCAGCGCTTCTGCAAAGGAAAGCAGGCTGTTGGCATCCAGGTGNTCCTGGTGCTCAAAAATAAGATCGTGCATTAACCAGAACTTGCCCTGCTGGCCGGCTGCTTCTGCTGCCAGCGCAGCGATATAAGCGGCGGGGTGCGCTTCCTGCAAAGGGAAATTGCGGAACACGAACAGGAGGTCCTTTTCTTTTTCGGACAGTAATCTTTTGATGAACGGATGTGCAATACCGCAATGGCTGCATTGATAATCGCCGTATTCAACCAGCGTAACAGGGGCGCCGCGGTGGCCGGTTTGCCGGTCGCTGCCGGAGACAGGGGTTTTTAATGTTGACATAAGCTGTTGTTTTAATGTTGACCATTATCCATGGTTTCCAGTGCTTCCAGGATGCCGTCTGCACCGGGATTAATGCCATCCGGTGAAAGATAGCTCCATTGTATCACGCCCTGTTCATCTATCACAAACAAAGCACGTTTGCTTTGTCCTTCTTCCTCATTATAGGCGCCGTACAGGCGGGATACTTCCCCCTTGGGCTCAAAATCAGCCAGCAGCGGAAAATGCAAATGGCGGTCCTGCTCAAAGGCCAGGTGGCACCATTTACTGTCTACTGAAATGCCGATCACTTCTGCGTTATGCTGCTGAAAAAGCTTGCGTGCTTCATTGTATACTGCCATCTGATCGCTGCATACCGGGCTCCAGTCGGCCGGGTAAAAAGCCAGGATCACCCGTTTCCCTTTCAGGTCCTGCAGCTTTAAGCGTTGGTCCGGAGTGCAGTGCAGATCAAAGTCCGGGGCAGCTGCGCCTTTTTCTAAAATGGATCCAGCCATAATGTTGTTGTGTTTTAAGTGTTACAACATAAAGCTAATATCATACCGTTGCTACCGGGCAGGGCTATACAGGCCTAACTGCCAACATGAACCCTGCCCGGCGGGCTATTCAGAGCGGAATAATAATGCCGGGACCGGCGACCTGCGTGGATTTTTATTCACATTCCATCAGCANGGATCGTCCTTACCCATGGTATGGGCGGTCCAGGTNTGGCCCTGGCGCGCGATCAGCGCTTCTGCATTTTCCGGNCCCCAGGTGCCTGCCTGGTAGTTGGGAAAATCCAGTGAATCGTGCGATTCCCAGTTCTCTAAAATGGGTGTGATCACATCCCAGGCAGTCAGCACCTGGTCGGAACGCATGAACAGGGTAGCATCGCCGCGTAACGCATCCAGCAGCAGGGTTTCATAAGCCTCAGGTGTTTTCGTAGTGGCGTTATCGTAGTGGAACACCATTTCTACAGGGTTCAGGCTCATTTCCAGTCCCTGCTTTTTAGCCGTAAAGCGCAAACGGATATCCATTTGCGGCTGTATGTTTATGATCAGCCGGTTGGGCGTAAGGTTATCCGCATATTTATCCGGAAAGGTGGAATGTGGTACCGGCTTGAATTGTATGGTAATGGAGGAAGTTCTTTCCTGCATACGCTTGCCGGTGCGTAAATAAAAGGGCACATCCTGCCAGCGCCAGTTATCCAGGTAAAATTTAATAGCGGCATAGGTTTCCGTATTGGAATCCGGTTTTACGCCGGGTTCTTCCCGGTAGCCCGGCACTTTTTTACCCTGCAGCCAGCCCGGCCCGTATTGCCCGCGCACCGCATATTTATATACTTCCTCCTGCTTAATGGGACGTATGGCGCGCAGCACATCTACCTTGCGGTTGCGGATCTCCTCTGCTTCAAAAGATACCGGCGGCTCCATGGCTATCATACACAATATCTGCAGCAGGTGGTTCTGGATCATATCGCGTAAAGCGCCGGCGCCTTCATAATAGCTGCCGCGCTGCTCTACGCCTACCTGCTCTGCCACGGTGATCTGCACATAGTCAATATAGCTGCGGTTCCATAAAGGCTCAAACAGCGCATTGGCAAAGCGGAAGGCCAGTATGTTCTGCACCGTTTCCTTGCCCAGGTAATGATCTATACGGTAGATCTGGTTTTCCGGGAAAGTGCTGGTGATCATATTATTCAGCGCTGTAGCGGTTTCCCGGTTAGAGCCAAATGGCTTTTCTATAATAATGCGGTCGGCCTGCGGGTCGGGCGCCAGGCCTACCCGGCCCATGTTAGTGGTAATGGGGCCAATGAAATGCGGCGCTACGGATAAATAAAATAAGCGGTCGGCACGCGCACCCCGGGTTTGGTCCAGCTGCTGCAGCCGTGATAGCAGCGTGCTGTAAAAAACCGGATCGTTAATATCCGACTTCAGGTAATGCACCCGCGATTTGAATGCATGCCATTTGGTGTCTTCCGGCGTACCGCTGCGGGAAAACTCCACTAATCCATTCAGTAAATGCTGGTGATATGCAGCATCGTCATAGTCTTCCAGTCCTAACCCAATAATGTTAAAGCTTTCCGGCATCCAACCTTCAATAAACAGATTGTAAAAGGCGGGGATCAGCTTCCGTTTAGAGAGATCGCCCGTGCCGCCGAAAATAACAATAACGGAAGGGGTTGATTTTTGTGCAGGTTTCATCTAAGCATCCATTTATAATAATTAATAATTAAGAATGAATAATTAATAATTGTGATGCATGGGCTTCCTGTAAACACAGCCCACTTTATTAGTAATTGTTCATTCTTAATTATGAAAGGTACTAATTACCAAAGTAATATTCATGTTTGCCATACGGAAATGCGGTAACCCGGACCAGCCTCCGGATGCCACCGCCATTGCCCGCCTTTGCCGGTATGCAACTTTGTAATTTTAATCTCTATATTTATGCGGGCAGTTTTAACCAATTAATAATAGACATCAAGCCATGTTGGCCAATGAAGGGCGCACGGATGAAGAATTGTTGCACTTGCTGCAAAGCGGGGACGAGCAGGCATTAACATGGCTGTACAGGCGCCATTGGGAACCTTTATTCCTGGCCGCTTACCAGGTGCTGAAAGATAAAGAAGCCTGTAAAGACCTGGTGCAGGAGCTGTTTACCGAGGTATGGCAAAAGTGCAATCACATTCAGCTTACCGGTTCCTTTAAAGCTTACCTGGCTGCCAGCATCCGTTATAAAGTATTCCGTTATATACGCCAGCATCCCGCGCAGGAAGCCCTGTTTGAGCACCTCATGGAAAGAATGCAAACCCCCTCCCCTGAAAGTGAGCTGGCCGCTAAAGAATTACAGGCGCAGTTAAATACGCTGGTAGCTGCGCTGCCCGAAAAATGCGCTGCCATTTACCGTATGAGCCGGGAACAACATTTGTCTTACAAGGAAATAGCCAGCCGCCTGAATGTATCCGTAAAAACGGTGGAGAACCAGATCAATATTGCCCTGCGCCGTTTGCGTACAGGCCTGCATTACAGCATAGGCCCGCTGTTGGTGCTGGTAAAGCTGCTCTCCTGAAATCTTCTCCATTACTGGTGTTTTTTTAACATGCCTTGGGGGTAGTGGATGTTATTTGTCACTACCCTACAAATACTCCCTATGGACCGGCAGGCTTTTTTTATGCTTATAGATAAATGGATGGATGGCTGTGCAACAGATGCAGAGGTGCAGGCGCTCATGAACTATTACTATAGCTTCCGGGAAGCGCCGGAATGGGAAGGGCATTTATTGGGCGCAAAGGCGCAGCTGGAGGCTGAAATGGAGCAGCAGCTGCTGTTAAACATCCGGCAAATACCACAGCAGCCGGCTGTTATACCGGTAAGGCGTATCGGGTGGTTACGCATAGCAGCAGCGGTTGCATTGCTGATAGCTGCGCTGGGCATTACCTATTATATGGTGTGGAAACCCCTGCCGCCGGTGCAGCAGCAGGCTTTTAGCACACAACCCGGGCAGCACCGGCAGCTGCAGCTGCCGGATGGTACTAAGGTATGGTTAAGCCCCGCCTCTTTCCTGCAATACCCTGAAAAGTTCAGCGGGCATACGCGGGAAGTGATCCTGCACGGAGAAGCCTTTTTTGATGTAGCGGCTAATGAGGAACAGCCTTTTATTATTCACAGCGGTGCAGTAGATACCAGGGTGCTGGGCACCTCTTTTAACATACAGGCCTACCCGCAGCAGCCGAATATAGGCGTTGCCGTTGTAACGGGTAAGGTAGCGGTGAAAACTGCAAAAAGTGAAGCGGTGGCAGTAACACCGCGGCAGCGGGCTGTTTTTAACAAACAAACCGGCAGCATTCAGCGGGAGGAAAATGTGGATACGGCACAGCTGTTACTGCGCCGGGCCGGTATCCTGAAATACCGGGGCGCTGCGCTGGCCGCCGTGGCAGAGGAGCTGGGATATTATTATAATGTCAGCATCAACATAGCAGGCAGTACGGAGGGATGTTTTTATTTCGGGGAATTTAATACCAATGGCCAGCTGGAAAAAGCATTAAAACAACTATGCCTTACACTCAATGCCACGTTAGAAAAGAACGGAGATACCTATGTGATCAAAAAGGTGCGTTGCTGAACAGGCATCCGCCCCTCACGTAGCAAAAAAAAGTCCTCCCGGAAAAAAGGAGGACCCATTAGTTAAGTTTTTACACCGCGTATGTTCAAAGGCCTCGTAAACCAAAAACATAGCGGCTTTTACTCAACCATAATCGACGTAAATGTATGAAAAAATGTACACCGGTAACCAGGCTGCTTACCAAAAGCTCGCTGTGCATCCTTGTTATCTTATGCAGTACCACACTCTCACTCATGGCCAAAAGACCGGCCGCACAATTACTGGAAAAAAAGATCACATTAAGGATGGAGCAAAGCGCTTTATACCAGGCGCTGGACCGTATTGGCACTGCGGCCAACATCTCATTCAGCTATGCGGTCAGCAAAGAGGTATTGAGCAGCAGGGTCAGTATTAACGCCCGCAACCAAAAGGTAAGCCTGATCCTCAAAAAATTACTGGACCCTTTTGCGCTGGAATATTTTGTGGCAGATGATAAAGTGATCATACGCCATGAGGCAGATAAAATAAACACCCCGCCGCCTACGCCCCGCGCAACAGCAACCGCCGTAACCAAACCGCTGAAAGGGCGGGTGGTAAGTGAAAAGGGCGATCCGCTGCCAGGTGTATCCATCCAGGTAAAAGGCAGCAACCAGGCCATTGTAACCAATGATCATGGCGAGTTTGAGCTGAAGAACGTGCCGGATGATGCGGTGCTGGTAGTATCGTTCATTGGTTTTATAACACAGGAAGTAGCTTCCGGTACACAAACGGAATTGGGCATTGTGCTAGCGGAAGACACCAAAAAGCTGGGTGAAGTAATTGTAGTAGGTTATGGCTCTCAGAAAAAGACCAGCTTAACCAGCGCCGTAGCCACCATTAAAGGCAGTACCCTTGCAGAACGCCCGGTGCCTAATGTGGTGAATGCTTTGCAGGGGCAGGTGCCTGGCTTGTTTGTACAGCAAACAGACGCTATGCCCGGCAGCGGCAGCACCAAGCTGAATATACGCGGCATCAGCACGCTTTCCAATAACCCGGTGCTGGTGCTGGTGGATGGGGTAGCCGGGCAGCTGGAAACCCTGAACCCACAGGATATTGATAACATCAGCGTATTAAAAGATGCCTCTGCCACCGCTATTTACGGGGCACGCGCATCGGGCGGCGTATTGCTGGTCACCACTAAAAGAGGGCGGCAAAATACCAAACCCGTACTTTCTTATGATGCATATGTTGGCACACAGCAGCCCACCTATTTACCCAAGCTGGTAAATGCCGTGGACTTTATGAAAAAGTGGAATGAATCGCAGCTGAATGATAACCCAGGTACCACGGTTCGTTTTTCAGATGCCGACATTGCCAAATATGCCAGCGGCGAAAAGCCCAGCACCGACTGGATAAAAGCCATCTTCAAAGAAAATGCATTGCAAACGCAGCACAACATCAGCGTATCCGGCGGCAGTAAGAATACGGATTACCTGGTATCCCTGGGTTACCTGCGGCAGGAAGGTTTGGTACAGGGTGTGCTGAACCAGCGTTATAGCTCCCGCATCAACATCAACACACAAATAACAGATAACCTGAAGTTTGGCATTAATACCGTGTACATGAATGCGCCCAAGAGTTTTGCCGGCGCAGGTATTTATACCACGGCTATGCACTGGGCTTACATCCTGAACCCTACAGAATGGCCCTACACACCGGAAGGGCGCAACCGGCATTACCGCGGCGGCTCCCAGCCGGTAGCTATTATTAATGATGGCGGGTTTGAACATTACAAGGATAATTACCTTAACACCAACATGAGCCTGGAATATGGCATCACCAAAGGTTTATCGTTGAAAGGGCAGTATGCATACAGCACCCGCGATATTAAACACAAAGTTTTCCGGGCTACTTACCGCCTGTATGATGATAATGAGAACCTGGTGTTAACAGACCAGTCGCCCAACTCCTTAACGGATAACCAGAGCACGGAGGTGAACCAAACCTTTATTGCTACCATGAATTACGGGTTAAACATAAACCGCCATGATATTAAGGCGCTGGCAGGTTTTAGCCGGGAAAGCTACTCATATGAAAGCCTGGGCGCAGGCAGAAGCGATTTTTTGAACAACAGCATTCATACCATTAACGGCGGCAGCGCAGATAAAGATTTCTGGCAAACCAGCGGTTCCGCCAATGAATGGGCTATTCAATCTTATTTCGGACGTTTGAACTATAGCTATAACGACCGTTACCTATTTGAAGCTAGCGCCCGTTATGATGGCTCTTCCCGTTTCAAAAATAACCGCTGGGGTTTCTTTCCTTCCTTTTCTGTGGGCTGGCGTTTGTCAGAAGAAGATTTTCTGAAAAGCTCCCGCACCATCAGCAACCTGAAGCTGCGCGGCTCTTATGGTAAGGTAGGCAACCAGAACGCTACCGGCTTATATCCCTGGGCCAACATTATTGGCACCGGCGCTATTTATTTTAATGATAAAGCGCAAACCACTACTTTCTATAACAACACGGCGAACGCCAACCTTACCTGGGAAGAAAAAACTACGGGCAATATTGGTGTGGATGCCGGTTTCCTGGATGAAAAAATTACGTTCACGGCCGATGTGTTCAGGGAAAGGACGGCAGGCATTTTACTCACACCCAGCGTACCCTCCACCTTTGGCCGCGATGCGCCCATTATGAACCTGGGGCGCATGAGCAACCGGGGATATGAGATCAGCATCGGTTACCAGAACCGCGATCATGCATTGAAATATGGGGTGCTGGTAAATTTCTATGACGCCCGCAACAAGATCCTGGACCTGGGCGGCACACCGGACATCCTGGATGTGAACCCGGTAATGGTAGGCCAGTCGCGGTGGACCTGGTACGGGTATAAGGCCATTGGTTTATACCAGTCGGAGGATGATGTAAAAAATTCTCCCAGCTACAAACCGCAGAACAAGCCCGGTGATATTAAATACCAGGATCAGAACGGCGATGGTAAGATAACCCCGGACGACCGGGTAATATTAGGCGATGCAGACCCGCACCGCATGTTTGGGATTGCCGCCAATGCCAGCTGGAAACAGTTTGACCTGAGCCTGCTGTTCCAGGGCGTGCTGAAAAATAAAACCTACCTCACTGGTTATGCGGTAAGCCCGTTCAATTACGGCGGCAGCTTTACGCAGGACCTCATGGATTCCTGGACGCCGGATAACCGCGCTGCGCGCTATCCCTTAATGCGGCAGGACCTGAGCGTGAACTACGATTTCTCCGACTGGTGGTTGTTTGATTCCAAATACATGCGTCTTAAGAACCTGCAGCTGGGGTATACGCTGCCGCAGAACTTACTGCAACGGTTGAAAATAAACCAGCTAAGGTTGTATGTGATGCTGGAAAATGTGTTCACCATTAAGTCAAAGAACTTTCCCAAAAGCTTTGATCCTGAAATTGACAACTGGCAAAGCGGTGTGAACTTTCCGCAAATGAAAACCTATACGCTGGGCCTTAACCTGAAATTCTGATAACATGAAAAAGATACTCACTTATACGGCTATATTATTTTTTACCCTGCTCAGCGCCTGCACCAAGGATTTCCTGGACCGCTCGCCGCTGGACCAGTATTCGGATGAAACCTATTGGACCACCCCGCAGGATGCAATAAAGTTTGCCTCCCGGGTATATGAGTTTATGCCTACAGCCGATTTTTTTGTATGCTATGAAGGCATGAGCGACAACGCTTTTTCCAAAACCGCTTCCTGGGGTAATACGCTGCGTAATGCGCAGCTGATAGGCAACAGCACTTTTGTAGTAACCACCGGTAACCTGGGCGATGAATGGCAGTATGGCCAGGTGCGCCACTGCTTTGAATTTTTTCAGAATATAGATAAGGTGCCGGACCTGGAGGAAACCCTGAAAAAACGCCTGGTGGGCGAAGTAAAGGTAGCGCTGGCCTACCGTTATTTTATGATGGCCACTTTATACCGCGATGTGCCGCTGGTAATGAAAGTGTTTACTGATATAAAAGAATCTGATGTACCGCAGGATAAGAAGGCAGCTGTAATAGCACAGGTATTAAAGTGGCTGGATGAAGCTGCGCCTGACCTGCCTGCTACCTATAGCGGCGATGATAAAGGCCGTTTTACCAAAGGCGCTGCCCTGGCATTAAAGGCGCGGGTGCTACTGTACAACGGTGATTATGTGAACGCCGCTGCCGCTGCCAAAGCAGTAATGGACCTGAACGTGTATAGCCTGTACCCCGATTATTACAACCTGTTCCAGCAGGAAGGAGATTATTCTCCGGAGGATATTATGAGCTTTATTCACGTAAAGGAAATTAAAGCCAACGGCCTGCGGGATATACTGGGTGTAAACTCCGTATGTACAGGCACGTTATACCTGAACCCTTTACCTGCTTTGGTGGATGATTATGAAAGCGCTGCAGGTTATTACCCTTACACCAAAGACCCGGCGTATGATGTACATGCACCTTATAATAACCGCGATCCGCGTTTGAACGCTACCATCTATTATCCTGGCAGCACTTTACCCAATAACAAAGTGTATGATCCGTTTAACAATACCCTGGATAAAATAGGCGGCGATAAAGCCACCTATACCGGTTATGCCTTTAAGAAGATGTTTGATAAAACAGAATCTGAAGCACGGGATAACGGGGGCAACGACTGGAAAATACTGCGTTATGCAGAAGTGCTGCTCACCTATGCAGAAGCTGCCAATGAGGCCACCGGCCCCGGTGCAGCCGTGATCAGCGCCATAGATCAGATAAGAACCCGCGCACATATGCCCACGGTAGCCGCCACTTTTGCGCTTAATGGCTGGACGATAAACCAGGAAACCATGCGCACATTCATACGCCATGAGCGGCGCATAGAGCTGGCCGGTGAAGGGCACCGGTACTTTGACATACTGCGCTGGCGTATAGGGCAGCAGGTATTAAAAGGGCCCATTTATACGCTGGATGCTTCACAGGGGCTTACAGCCATAGACGCCAGCAACGGCAAAACCAATAAGTACCCGAAAACAAAGCTGGAAGAAAGATATTTTAATTCAGATAAGTTTTACGTGTGGCCGGTACCGCAAAGTATCCTGGACCAGGCCCGCAACCTGCAACAGCAGCCGGAATGGAAGTAACCAATTAAATCAAGATAAGTGAAAAAGCAATTCATCATCAGCCTGGGCACAGGATTGTTGTTGCTGCTGGGCAGTATTGTTCATGCGCAAACAACCGCACCCAAAGGGAAAGACCTGCATGCTTTGCAGCAGTCATTTGTAGACCTGCGTTTTGGCATGTTCATCCATTTTAATATTCCCACTTTTATGCAGGACGACTGGGCCGACCCGGATGCACTGCCGGCGATCTTTAACCCCACTAAGCTGAATTGCGAGCAGTGGGCGCAGGCAGCAAAATCGGCCAATATGAGCTATGGCTGCCTTACCACCAAGCACCACAGCGGTTTCTGTATCTGGAATACCAAAACCACGGATTATAATGTGATGAACAGCCCCCTGAAAAGGGATGTGGTAAAGGAATATACAGACGCTTTCCGCGCCAAGGGGTTAAAGGTAATGTTGTATTACTCCATACTGGATACGCATCATAAGCTGCGGCCTGGCTGTATCACCAAACAGCATATTCAAATGATCAAGGCGCAGCTGCAGGAGCTGCTAACACAGTACGGCGAGATCACAGCGCTGATCATTGACGGCTGGGATGCTCCCTGGTCGCGCATTTCATATGATGATGTGCCGTTTGAGGAACTTTATAACCTCATTAAATCCATACAACCCAACTGCCTGGTGATGGATTTAAACGCAGCGAAGTATCCTGCTGAAGGATTGTTCTATACGGATATTAAATCTTATGAGCAGGGGGCAGGGCAGCATATTTCCACTGCCACTAACCGCTTGCCTGCGCTGGCCTGCCTGCCCATTAATGATGCCTGGTTCTGGAAACCGTATTTCCCTTCGCAGGCTGTAAAAGACCCGGCAAAGTTGATAGCCGATGATATTGTACCGTATAATAAAGCCTGGTGCAACTTTATTTTAAACGTAGCGCCTAACCGCGAAGGTTTGATAGATGATAATGCCCTGGCAGCTTTAAAAACCATCGGGCAAAGCTGGAAAAATGAAGGGGCTGTAAGTCCGCTGCCCGCGGTGGAAGCGCCCATCATATCCTCCAACCTGGCTAAGAAACAGGCTACTGCAGGCAGCTGGAGTAATGATATGAACATTATGGATTTTGCGAATGACGATAATTTCAGAAGTACCTGGCAATCGAACCCCAGCGTAAAAGCGCCCTGGCTGGAAGTGGATCTGAATAAGGAGCAGGGTTTTAACATGATCACTATTGTGGAAGACAAACCCCGCATTAAAAAGTACCGCCTGGAATATAACCTGAACGGGGAATGGCTGCCCCTGTTGAGCAGTGAAAGCAAAGGCCGTGTAAATGTGCACCGCTTTAACCGGGTATGGGGTAACCGCATACGTATTTTAATAGACACGTACAGCGAACCGCCGGCCATTGCAGAACTGGGCGTGTATAACGAAAGAAAATAGCGCAAGCATGCATCCGTTACCGTTAACCTTTTGCAGCGGCTGACTAAAAAGAATGTAAAATCATAAATGTAAAATTTTAAATGTAAAAGTAGAGTGCCACGATTCCAAGTATGAACTTATGTTCCCGGTATTCTACTTTTACATTTATCTCGTTCATAAAGTCTTTTAATGGTCCCGATGAACCTCCTTCGCCGGTTTATAATTTAAAATTTTACATTTTGCATTCTTTTTAGTCAGCCCTGTTTACCAGATATTTGTACCGGGCAGCAATGATAGTCCGTTCTTTTACTGAAAGTGAATCAAGCGGAACCGGTTTATCCTGCGGGCGCGATTGCTTTTGGTTGATGGCGCCTAACAGGCTCCATTTCCGGGTCATTTCTTTGGGTTCAGCAGCAGGTAGATCGTAGCGGGTAAAATCTATTACTCTTTCAGGCGTATTATTCTTCCGGTCTTTTAGTAATGCCAGGCGAAAGTCTTTATTCATAAACCATCTTATCTCCTTATCTGCATCCGAACCGCCAATACCGGAGCCCCGTTCCACAAACCGGTAATTGAAATCATTGCTTTTATAATGTTTGCGCCATAGCAATCCAAATTCGCCCTGGGTAATTAATTTAGCGTCCGGCCAGCGTTCCCTGATGGCCATTAGCCAGTTTTTTAAGGTAGCAGGATCATAAGGCAAGCTCAGCTCCCAGCAATTGGTAACCCAGCCAAAGCCATTGAGTGCAAAGCCATCATCAAAATGAATGGCTGTTGTGTGCATCATTTCCTTTAATCCTGTTTCGTTGCCATATTTGCCAATGGTTTCAATGGGGCCAACGCCCATACGGCTATTAAAACCCTCCTTAAAGCCTTCCCTTCTGGCTGCAAGGAAATCAACCGACCAGCCATCTAAATTTACACAATCAATAAAATCGTTCCTGTTTTGCGCCGGTTTACAGAAATGTTCTTTTGACGGGTAAAAAGGATACACTACCGCTCCATCGCCATCCTGGTTATCAATACTGAACTGGCTCCATATATTTCCCTGGCACACATGGATCCCCTCCGTTTCCGCAAGGTATTGTTGATTTTTTGCCGACATAAATCCTGCAACAATACTCAGGGGACGGTAACCGTTACCCACCATCTTCCCAATAATCTGCAAGGCATCATGTATATCCTTGTTCACCTGCTCTGTGGTATTATAGGCATTGGCAAAATAAGCGCCGGGTATAAAAGTAACATCGTCGCCATATTTGTAATGGTATGCCACCACCAGCTTCCTGATCTCCCGGTAATTTGCGGTGGTATCATTCAGGGCAAGCCAGCTGAATGACCAGGTCATTTTTCCGCCCGGAAAGCCTTCGGCCAATGCGTTCCTGAATGCTATCACCCTTGCCGGCGTATGCAGCGCGCGTTCATCTTCACCAACGTTACGGTTCCTCGAAACCTCTATCTGGTTAACCCGGATAACGGTATTAAAGGTAAGAAAGCGGTTACCCATCAGGGTTAATGCCTTATTACCCTGTGCTTCCGCACCTGAAAATAAAAACAGCAGGAACGCCAATGGCAGTATCGTCTTAAAGCTCATATTCTAATTGGGTTTATATTCAAATAGACAGGAAGGACGGGTGCAGGGGGGTAAATTATTAAAAAAAGAAAAGCCGGCCGGTAACAGAGGCCTTTGAGAAAATGCTGCGGAAAAAGGGGCGTAAGTGGCTGATCCTGATATAAAAACAAGAAGATTATACATGATAAATAATTTTTTTATCTTTATATCAACACATACTAATTTATCCATTCTATGAAAAAGCTACTCGCCGGCCTGGCACTGTTCTATTGCAATGCCGCCTTTTCTCAAAACATCACTGCCGCTGAAAAAAGGCTGGTGGATGCATTTAAATCGTTAAATCATTGGGTGAGTTTTAAAGATGCCAGCAACAAGGATTCGCTGCAGGAAGCCAACCGCTATTTCCGGGAAAGCCTGCTGGCCGTTACTTCCACCGATCCTGCTTCCTTAACCTACGATTTTAAGGCGCTGGAACGGGAGGGGTTAAAGATTGCCAGCTCTGATGATCAAACGTTCCGCATTTACTCCTGGCCTTCCGGCGGCGGTACTGCGCGTTTTGGTAATATTTATCAATACAAGATCGGCAATAAGGTAACGGCGGTGTTGAAAGAGGATGTTGCTGGTGCACCCGGGTACTGGTATTCTGAAGTGTACCCGAAAAAAGCAGGCGGTAAAAATTATTACATCGGCATCAGCAACGCTACTTACTCTGAACATGATACTTACCAGGGCATCCGCATTTTTGCTACGGACCGCAATGGCTTGAACGATACCCTGTCTATTATTAAAACAGATAAGCAGCTGAGCCCTGAGCTGGGTTTTACCTACGATATTAATACCGTGGCAAAAAAACGCGGTAAACCGGTGGACCTGATCGAGTATGATGATGAAACAGGTACGCTTACTTTCCCGGATGTGGCGGAAGATGGTACGGTGAAAAATAAAAAGCTGAAATACCGTTTTGTGGGCCGTTATTTTGTGAATGTGAAGGAATAGTTTATTCCGGCAGCTTTTCTGTTAAATACTTCCAGTACCGGCGCGGCATATGCTGAATATGCAATTTCATATTCCTGCGGGCCTGTATGTTGGTGCTGCCAAAATAAATTCTCCATAAAGATTGGTAAAGGTCTTCCTGCTCATCGTGCAAGGTGCGCAGGGAGGCCTTGTCGTTTAAGGTAGCTGCAAAATCAATGGTTACTTCCGTTACGCTGTGCAGATCGTAATACAATCCATACTTACGCTGGGTATCATAAATAAGCCAGCGCTGATCGGCATAGCGGTCCTCAAAATGTTTACGGATCAGGGGCAGCACATTAAAATCCGGTTCTACGGTGGCGTAGAACAGCCCGTCTTTTGTTTTCAGAAAGCGGATAAAAGCTTCCATACGGTGTTTTTCCCGGCCCATTTTACGCACTACCTGCTGGATCCACAATACATCGGGATGGCTGTAATCTGTTTCAATGGATTGCCCTGACTGCAGGGCGTATTGGATGTAGCGGAACAGCACATTCTCCATACCCGGCTGTTCTGACAGCAGCACCCGGTAAATGTTTGCAAACACATCTGCCGACAATTTTTCTTCCAGCTTTTTAACAACGCGTGTGGCTTTAGCAGTATCCGTATGCACAGTATGCTGCACGCCAAACAGGCTCACAGGGGCTGCACCCTGCTGCTGAATGTCCGGATCTTTTATTTTGTACTCGTAGATCTCGAATACCGCGGTAAAAAAACCTTCAAAGCTGCTATCGTATAAAACGGTTTGCATGACTAAAACAATTTCAGCTGCGGTGAAAAATTCGGCTGGTATTTGCTGCTGCCTTCATTTAAAATAAATTCTTTGATCTGCATGGGCTGGTAATCTTTCAGCACAGGCGCATCGCTGGTGGTAATAAAATATTTAGCGCGGTTCACGGCAATGCCTATTTTTTGGAGGTGATGCATGCCCAGGCGGCTGAACTTACGGGCTTCGCAGATCTTGCGGGCCGATTGGATGCCGATGCCCGGGATGCGCATAATAAGCATGTAATCGGCCGTATTAATGTCAACCGGGAATAATTGCAAATTGCGTAAAGCCCAGCTGAGCTTGGGGTCTATCTGTGCATCCAGCAGCGGCTCCTGAGGGGATACAATTTCATCTACTCTAAAGTGGTAGAACCGCATGAGCCAGTCGGCCTGGTACAAACGGTTCTCGCGGATAAAGGGTACCGGCGTGCCTATGGCAGGCAATCGGTTATCATTACTTACCGGTACATAACCGGAATAGTATACGCGTTTTAAATGGATCTTCTGATAAAAAAAATGCGACATGTACAGGATCTGCAGATCTGTCTCCGGCGTGGCGCCAATGACCATTTGCGTGCTTTGCCCGGCAGGCGCCAGGGTAGGGGCTTTTTTGAAAAGCTTTTTTTCCTCCTGGTTCTGCGTAAGCGCTTTGTCAATGTAACGCATGGGTTTCAGCATGTCGTTACGGTTCTTATCCGGTGCTAACAGCCGCAGGCTTTCTTTGGTAGGCATCTCCACGTTCACGCTCAGCCGGTCGGCATACAGGGCGGCTTCCTGCATCAGCTCATCACTGGCGCCGGGAATGGTTTTCAGGTGAATGTAACCATTGAACTTATGCTCTGTGCGCAGCTTTTTAGCTACCAGCACCAGGCGCTCCATGGTATAATCCGCGTTCTTGAAAATGCCGGAGCTCAGGAACAGCCCTTCAATATAATTGCGGCGGTAAAAGTTCATGGTAAGGTCTACTACTTCCTGCACGGTAAAAGCGGCGCGTTTAATATCATTGCTTTTACGGCTGATGCAATAGGCGCAGTCATAGATACAGTAATTGGTAAGCAGTATTTTGAGGAGGCTTACACATCGCCCATCCTCTGTGTAGGCATGGCAGATCCCGTTCGAGGCATTGCCCAGCCCTTTGTTCTCATTCTTGCGGTCGCTGCCGCTGCTGGCGCAGCTTACATCATACTTGGCTGCATCTGATAATATGGTTAGCTTCTCACTGATCCGCTCGCTCATGGTACGCTGGTTTAATGAGGATGGCACTCTCAAACATCCTTCTTCAAATATAGGATAAATGCTAAAAAAATTAGTATTTTATTTGTCGTTTTGATATTCATTTTTTCAACACTCTGCCATAGAAACAATAGTTTTGAACCCGGAATGAATACGGATATGGATATACACGCTCCCTTTATGCAGCGCTGCCTGGAGCTGGCTGCAAGGGCTGTTGCGGAAGGTGAAAGCCCGGTGGGCAGCATTATTGTGAAGGACGGTATGATACTGGGTGAAGCTTATGAAAAAAGCAGGCAGCTGAAAGATATAACCCGGCATGCCGAAGTGCTGGCGGTGCTGGATGCGCTGCAGCAACATGGCAGCTGTGCCGGCGCGACCTTATACAGCAACGTAGAGCCCTGCGCGTTATGCGCCTATGTGATCCGCCACCACCGCATAAGCCGGGTGGTATTTACCAATACCTGCGGGCAGCTGGGTGGTACGGCACGGTTTGATGTGCTAACCGCTGATGATATTGCGGCCTGGGGGCCGCCGCCGGAAGTGGTGGTGTACCCTGCGCCGTAACTACGGCTGCTCAAACCAATAATCTACTGCTTTGCCATTACCGGAGATGGTAGCTTTCAGCTGTACGCCTTCCCGTTTATACTCGATCTTTTTAGGAAAATCATGTGCCGGGTTCTCAAACACAAAACCATTGTCATTAATGGTGGTACATTTAAAATACACGGGCTGCGCGTTGCCGCTTACATCGGCTACATAATACAGCTTGTTATTTTTTACTAGGATGGTCAGCTTTTCTACAAATGCGGTATCGGCGCCGCGCAGTGTTACTCCCCAACCTTTTAATTCACATGCGCCGGTTTGTACCCAGCGTTCATGCCCGCTGCGGCCAGGTTTCAGGTGAGTGCGGTTCCAGGTGCCGGTAAGCCATGTGAGCTTTTTAAATTGTTCCGGTGCGGTATCCTGCGTTTGCATCAAAAACAGGCAGCATAAAAAGAGCGTTCGCATAATGGGATAAATTATACCGCTAAAATAAAGGGTAATGAACGGCCGGTATTGTACAAACCCGACGGGTTATTTTTTTTTCAGGAAAAAGTTAGCCATGTTCTTTTCATCAAACCCGTATTGGGAAGGGTCTTCACCGGTAAAAGCTTTAAAGTTGCGGATAAAATGCGACTGGTCATAAAAACCTGCTTCGCAGGCCAGCGCTATCCAGCCGGGGTTTTCCTGCTGAATTAATTGAAAGATGGCGCTGAAGCGGATAATACGTGCATAGAACTTGGGCGATAAACCAATGTATTTAGCAAACAACCTTTCCAAATGCCGTTCGCTGACGTGCAGCCGGGCAGTGATATCCCCTACGGTGATCATTCCTTTTTGTGCGAAGATTAAATTAATGGCTTCATCCACCGCTGAGGGAGTATCGGTGATATCCGCTGCCAGCCTTGTAAAATGATCATCCAGTATTTGGATCATTTTTTCATGATCAGATGTGCCGCGCAAGGTTTGCTCCAGCGGGGCGAGCCGCTTGCCTAAAACAGCGGGCAGGTTGGCCACCTGGCCGGTAAGCGTATGCATATCCAGCTGAAACAGATGGGTAAGCGCCGTGGGCTGCAGCTTAATACCGATCATACCAGAAGCGCCGGTATTTTCCAGGAAAAAATACTGCCGTAGCTGGCCGGCCAGCAGGCTTTGGGTTTGCAGCTCCCAGCCGCCGTTCAAACAAATACGGTAAGGATCTTTATAATGGAAAATGATCTCACAAAATCCATCCGGGATAATTTTTTGCGTGCGGGGAGTGGTTTCTTCATTTTCCACGATCCAGTAACAGTCAATTATCCTGTTAAGATCCTTAGAGGGAGTGATACGTTTGAAGATCATACTATCAAAGATAAAAAACTACTGCGGCAACGTATTTCTTATTATTTTAGTAAGTATACCTATAACCTGATCTAAACCATCAACCAAAACCGCTTATGAAAACTGCATCCGACAAAGCAGCTATCCGTAAAAATATTGCTACGTACCTGGTGCTTACTACCCTCTTTTGCCTGCCGATTTATATTTTGTGCGCCCGTAAAGGCAGCCTTAGCGGAGGATATTCTCCTGCGGGATATGCATTAATGGTGATGTGGTGCCCCGGTCTGGCAGGCCTGCTCACCTGCCGGCTAAGAGGTATTCCTATTGCTTCCCTGGGCTGGAAATGGGGGCAAACCAAATACNAGCTATGGTCTTATGCGATCCCCATTTTATATGCATTGGTTACGTACCNGGTGATCTGGATCAGTGGTAAAGGCGGCTTTTACGACCATGAATTGGTAGCTAAGATAGAACAAGGCTTTGGCGTTACCCTGCCGGATGGCGTAACGATCGTTTTGTTTACACTACTGGCAGGCACCTTTGGCATGGCCCGTTCTTTAAGCTCTGCCCTGGGTGAAGAAATTGGCTGGCGTGGCTTNCTGACCCCNCAGCTGGCAAAGATCAATTCCTANACCGGTACTTCGTTATGGATGGGATTGATCTGGGCTTTATATCATTACCCCTTACTGTTATTTTCCGATTACAATTCCGGTGGGCCNAAATGGTTAGCCCTGGTGTGCTTCACGGTGATGGTGGTATCCTCCTGTTTTATTTTTACCTGGATGCGGTTAAAGTCGGGCAGCTTGTGGACCGGCGCCATTTTGCATGCCAGCCATAATCTTTTTATACAGGTTATTTTTACGCCACTCACCACAGATACCGGCAACACCAGCTTTTATATAGATGAATTTGGAATAGGCCTGCCCATTGCCACCGTAATTGTTGCATATATCTTCTGGCGTAAACGCAAAGAGCTGCTGGAGCCGGAAAATACTTAAGATAACACCATTTTATAAGCGCGGCTGGCGCTAATTTTGTCTTGTTAAAATCATTAAAACAAACATTCAGTATATGACACAGACAAATAAAATAGCGCTGGTAACCGGCGGCAGCCGCGGCTTAGGTAAGGATATGGCCCTGAGCCTGGCGCAAAAAGGCCATCATGTAATTATTACCTATAACAGCCAGCAGGGTGCTGCACAGGAGGTGGTAAAAGCCATTGAACAGCTAGGGGTAAAAGCAGCCGCCCTGCAGCTGAACACCGGCGATGTAAAAAGCTTTGATAAGTTCTTCAACGATCTTAAAGGCATCCTGAAAAGCACCTTTAATACAGACCAATTCCATTACCTGGTGAACAACGCAGGCACCGGCATTCACCAGTCCTTTGCAGAAACAACTGAAGCGCAGTTTGATGAGCTGCTGAACATACACTTTAAAGGCGTATTCTTTCTTACACAAAAAGCATTGCCTATTATAGCAGATGGCGGGGCTATTGTAAATGTATCCAGCGGCCTGGCGCGTTTTTCTACACCCGGGTATTCGGCATATGCAGCTATGAAAGGCGGTATTGAAGTGCTTACCCGTTACCTGGCCAAGGAGCTGGGCGCAAGGGGCATACGTGCTAACATCATTGCACCGGGCGCTATTGAAACGGATTTTGCCGGCGGCGCTGTGCGCGATAATGCACAGGTGAATGCCGCTATTGCTTCACAAACTGCATTGGGCAGGGTTGGCTTGCCGGAAGATATTGGCAGCGTGGTAGCCTTCCTGTGCAGCGATGACGCCCATTGGGTAACTGCTCAGCGCCTGGAAGCCTCCGGCGGTATGTTCCTGTAAACATTTTTTCTATAAAGGCCTGGCTGATCATAAGCCAGGCTTTTTTATGCCTGAACAGGAGCTAAGTATTCGTTAAGATAATCCTGTTCAGCGTAATGGCAGGCGATGTCCCGGTTCATTTTTTCCCTTTTGCGTAAATAAATTTCCGGATCGGATAGTAAATAGTAATCCCCCTGCACCATCTTGCGCCATCATTTCAAACAAAATTTGGGGTATGGCGAAAGTTTTTAACTATTGGGCATTTTTACAAAGGACAGTAATAGTAATTGTTTTGTGCAGTCTGTGCTTTGCAGGCGCTTTTGCAAATGATAACGACAATGAGAACGGGGGTACCATCAAAGGAACGGTTACCACCTCCGATCATCAGCCCGCAGC
>JGI25153J46596_10000701_pt1 | contig 20495 bp, 16 predicted proteins | sample AraplaMF_Col_mMF_FD_46596 | JGI IMG/M metagenome (IMG submission 46596)
CGCCGAACGAGGAAGGCTTGGTGGGACTTACAGTATCATGGTCAAGAACTTCCGATTGGAACCAAGCCGTGCCTTTTCGATCCTAGCTACGAGTGATTCCGCGACTGAAGCACTATTGCGCGGCATTGGTGAGGTTCCGGCCTCCCAACAAACGAGTGCTTTGAAGTCTCTAGTGGCTGATGTGAAAGTGAGATACCCCCTTCTCGCGGCGTCGTCTGAAATCGTCGCCTTCGAAACTGCAGTAGCCACGTCATCGCCACTCGTCCCCTCAACCCGAGCCGGCAGCCTCGATGAAATGATGAAGCGCATGGGCGTCGAGGACCCCGATGAGATGGTAGAATGTCTCTGCGGTGGAAGGCCGATAGGAACAATGCCGAGATCGCAGTGCCATGTAGGCATGCCGTGCCGCTAGTTCGACACTGATAACGATGCGCTCAGAGGCCGATGCGTCATGTGGACAGCGGCGAAGCGTGCGGAGCCCATCAGGCCGGTCAGCTTGCGCTCGCCCGACAGATCGCGGTCTAGATTTTCGTTCGATACCTCATCCAAGATAAGTTGATAGACCGCGGCCCTGGCAGAGCAACGCTCTCAACGCCAGACTCCCTGTGGAAACAGTATCTTCGAACTAGGTTGGGCCCTCATAATGACTGAGCGGCACGGCCATGGCACGATGAGGTTGACGCCGAGGGGCGTCATCTGCGTGGTTTTCGGTGTTCTCTTCAGCGCCGTCGATCCCCTTACCATCCTGAGATCAGGTTGGCCTCGGCAGGCCCACGCTACGCGCGCTCTTTGGCCCACTATCTTCCCGTCGGATAGGTCAGCAGGGCCATCTGCCGGCCTAGTGAAGCGCAGCGATGCCGGTGGAATATAGCACATCAGCAGCTCCCGCCTTGTCCGAGCCGTGCTCATAACTCAGCCGATCGAATAGTTGCGAATCAGGTTGTAAGTTGAGATCGCTTTTAAGTAGTGTGGGCTAGCGGGGGGCAAGAATGGCAAGCGCCAGCGATCAAACCATGTGGGGCATTCACGCCGGCCGGACGGGTGATGCAGAGACACTGTTTCTCAGTAAGAAATGTATAGCGTTAGGGTGGCAGCAAGTAGGGGATTTATCCGCCATCAAGGCCGACCGCGACTCTTTTAAGGCGCGTGTTGCTCAAGTTTACGCTGGAAAGAAGAAAGGAGCCATCGCCAACAGTGCGGGGCAACTCTTTCGCTTTGTCCACGAAATGGAGATCGGTGATCTTGTAATCTATCCTTCGAAAAAGGACCGTCAGATAAACTTAGGCCGCGTGATTGGAAATTATCACTACGACCCTAAAACTGAGCCAGGATATCCTAACGTCCGCGCTGTCGAGTGGCTCCGAACTCTTCCACGAACACACTTTACTCAAGGAGCGCTATACGAAATCGGCTCCGCGATCAGTCTTTTCCAGGTGAAGAATTACGCTGACGAGTTTCGTTCCGCTCTTGAAGTCAAATCACTACCTGTAGCGGCGACTCAGCAAGACGAAACCGTTGCAGCGGTAGTCGAAGATATCGAGGAAACTACCAGAGATTTCGTTCTCAAGCGCTTGTCTCAGGAAGTTAAGGGGGCGCCTTTCGAAGGAGTGGTTGTTCAATTGCTCGAATGCATGGGCTATCACGCCAGGTTAACTCGCCCGAACGAACCAAGCGTGGACATCATCGCTCACAAAGACCACCTAGGAATCGAGCCCCCTATAATTAAAGTTCAAGTTAAAAGTGGCGATTCCACTGTTAGCGACAAGGATGTATCTGCGCTTTACGGAAAGCTATCAAACGGTGAGTATGGACTGTTTGTGACCCTGAGCACCTTCAGCCCTCAGTCAAGAAATTTCGAGCAGAGCAAAAGCAATCTAAGGCTGATCGATGGCGACGAGTTTGTCCAACTCATTTTCGCCCATTACGATCGCTTCGACGCCAGATACAAGGGCCTCTTGCCACTCCGACGTGTCTATGTGCCAGAGCCAATCGCGAACGACGATGAATAGGGCAGCTGCTTGAGGGGCGCCCTATGGCACAGGGATTTGTATATATTCTGGTTTCGCCAAACAGCGACTACATCAAGATTGGTGGCACTGAGAAACCCATTCGTGAACGACTGCGAGCAATAAACGGCACGCAAGCCTATGCTGGTCACGGACCGTGGGAGTTATCTGATTTTCTACATGTAACCGACTGGCGGCTAGTCGAAGGAGAGATGCACCGCCATTTCCGGGGACGAAACATTCTCGATGCAACAGGAACGCGAGAGCTATTTGGTGTCCCTCCGCACGAGGCGCGCCAAAAACTGCGGCTGACGGACGTTCACATACGCGTTGATCACGAGAAGACCGATCAGCTCTTTGCCAACCGAGAGGCGAGCCTGTTTCTCTTCAAGCTATTTCATCTTTCGGGATTGTTTGGAAACCTAGACATTCAAGGCGCGTGGACCCTAACACTCTTGCCAAAGACAGCGGGCGGACGATGGTTTACCGTCAATATTGGTCCTCACGAGGTTGCCTTTTCCAGTAGCAAGCCTATCGAAGGAAAATTCTCACATTATCTCGTTATGGATCGCCTCATACTTGATTATCCTGAAACGATTATTTGGATTGGAAGGCGTGATGGCGAGATTCAGGAAGCCGAATACGTCGGCGCTGATAGAGCTATCGTCATAAACTTCTATGAAGACTTTGCGGGTGCGGAGAAACTCCTCAGGTTACCCGGCGTTCGCCGAGCTCTAGTTGCATATTGGGGGGAGGCATTAGCGGACTTGCGCGAGAGGAATGCCAAGAGTGTCTTTGCGCGATACCATTCTTACGATGCGGTCTCCCAGCTTGTAGAATACAGACGCGCCACCCGAGGCGGGTTTGGAAGCTAAGAATCCAACCGACCATAGTCAGTCTGATTGGCGCGACGCCGAACCACCGGGCTGCCAGCTTGTCGTCCAACTTGACCAGAGGAAATTGCAGAATGTCAGGCCCGCGACGCAGAGATGGACGGCCTCAATGGATAGACAACAATACCAACACTGTAACAACGCTTGTCCGCGCCGACCTGAGCGGCAAGTCCAATTCAAAATTCGACGAGGCTTGGTTGCAGCAGCTTCTATACTTGCAGCCCGATATTTTTCCCATCGAGCAAATCGAGCCTGGCTTCGGTGATCTCGTCCCCGCCTGTCAAGAGCTGCCCGTGACGTTTGGCGGCGGACGATCCGGCTCCCTTGACAACCTTTATTTGACCCGTAGCGGCGGCCTCGTGATTGTAGAGGCCAAGCTGTGGCGCAATCCAGATGCCCGTCGCTCGGCCGTTGCACAGGCTATGGAATACGCAGCCGCCATATTCAGAATGACCTATCAAGAATTCGAGGCTGCGGTCGTTAAAGCCAGAGGTAAAGAGGCCCCCATAGAATCGTTGGTGGAACTAGTCTCTGACGGAGACGATTTTGACGAAGCTGACTTTATTGATGCCCTGACTAGGAACTTGAGACGCGGCCGAGCGGTGATTGCCGTTGTTGGCGATGGAATTCGAGAAGACATTCTGCCGCTGACCGAGCTGCTCCAGTCCCACGCGGGGCATCGCTTCACCTTTGCGCTCGTTGAGCTCGCAGTCTATGAGGCTCCTATTCAAGGAGTTCGGCTCGTTGTTCCGTCGGTCCTTGCACAGACCGTCCTTGTCGAACGTGGGGTTGTCCAAATAGCCGAAGGGAGCGGCCGCCTCGTGATTGAATCGGCAACTACCAGCGCGGGGCATACAACCCCGGAGACTCGGCGTGCGGTCAGCATTGGCGAGGATGAGTTTTATGAACTGCTAGGCAAGCGCGACCCGAGCTGGCCAAAGCTACTGAAGGACTTCTTGATAAAGGCGGAGGGGCTGGGACTGTATGTTGAGCGCAAAGGCGGACTAAATCTTAAGCACCCTTCCCCGGAGGGGCCGCCTCTCAACCTGGGCACATTATCAAAGGACGGCTTCGTCGAAACTGGCCCCTCGACGTGGTGGGGTCGAACAGATGTTGGTCGAAGATATAATCAGGCCTTAGCAACTGCTATTGGCGGTCGCGTTGGAGACATAAAGCAGGCGACTGAGTCAGCCTTAAGAACTGCAACTGGGAATATGCCACGGCTATCAGACCTGCTGCCTGCACATGAGCAGGCATGGCTAGATGCCATTCAGCAGTATGTGGCGGACATATTTGACGCAGCCAAGGTCGCCTAGGGCACAGAAGCGATCGCGCTAGAGCCAACCACACAGCTCTTGTCCAGCCGGTGACATCGATGGATTTCTGCGAGCCTCCCCTCCAAGTTTTCAAGCTAAGCACTACGGGAAGTTGGCCGGGGGCAAGGGTTCCTTCTCGCTGGTTCAATTCAATTGGATACGTCCCTAGGTCTCATCTTCCTGAGTCTATCGTCGGCCGCCCGTCGAACCGAAAAGATCTACGCCAACTTTCGCGAGATGAGACTATCGATACGCTAGATGTTTGCATGCTTATCTTTGCCTGGGGTGGCATGACGGCAAAGAATGGAAAAGGTGTCCTGCAGAAACTAGGTTGGGTCAGCACGGCTCATAATTTGCGCGTTGGCATGATCGACCACATTAAGGCCTACGAGCAATTCTTCGATCACTGCGCGGCAGATGAGATCAGAAATTGCGGCCCAGCCTACTATACAAAACTTCTGTTTTTCCTGCCCGACACGGATGAGAAACGAGGGATAATTATGGATCAATGGACCGCACGCTCAATAAACCTGTTGATGGGTAGACCAGTCGTATCGCTGCTCAAGAACTCTAGCCCAGCCGGAAGCTATCGTGTCTCTTCGTCAAACAGCTGTAGCACCTATCAGAAATTCTGCGAACTCGTTGGAGCTCTAGCCGCGCGTCTCATGATTACGAAAGAGGAAGCGGAGATGCGCCTCTTTTCGGAGGGCCGCGGTAAGGGACGATGGCGCGAATACGTCAAGCAGCACGATCCGCTTGACGTTCGATCTCCCTCAAGGTCGCCTGGTCCTAAAACGGAGCAGTGGTGATGATGGGCTGGCGGCTACGTGCCTCAGAAATCTGTTTATCGAGCCTGTCTATCACGTTTGGTTGTCTACGGCTGAGCGTTGAGTATGTGGATCCGTGCCAATTTTCACTCCGCCCTTACAAGCTCAGCGGGACCTGCGGCGAACAGGCGTCAGCTCGTCCGGCTAATTGAGGATCCTCGGTGCTCAGCGGCACCATGCTTAGCGTCTGGGCGAGTAGTCCTAGAGTGTGATAGACAGGCTCAAATATTGGAAGAAATCCGGACATTAGATGCCGACGATAGCACCTGCGACAATCAGTTGGTCGATTGATCATCTGCTAGCACACGGCGATACCGACATTTTCCCCTACCCTCTCGAATTTCAGTTTCTGACTGATCGAAAGGCCGAAGTTGCCGATGAGCTGGCCAAACAGGAAATTGGTAGCTATCGACCCATGAGCGCGCTGGAATCGCTGGTTCCAAAAAGTCGGTATAATTTCCGTGTCGCGCACCAGTTGTTTCCTATTGATTGCGTCTTACTCACCAGCGCCATTCGGGAGATTGGTGACGATCTCGAGAAGAGCCGCCTTCCTTCAAATCAGGGGCCATTTTCCTATCGCTATCAACCAACCGAGACATTTGCGCTATTTTCTGATGATTGCCGCTACGGTGATTGGCTTCACGCTCAGTATGGCCGTCTACTTTTCGCAGGCGACGAATTCGCGCACATAGTCGAAGCTGATATTTCGGAATTTTATCAAAGAATCTATCATCATCGTTTAGAAAACACGCTGCTTGTTGCCACCACCAACAAGCCCGCAGCGCGGTTTTTAAAGCAATTCATTTCGGATGTCAGAGCCCGGCAATCTTTCGGCATACCCGTCGGCGGAAATGCTAGCCGGCTGCTGGCCGAGGTTCTCCTGAATGATACCGACCGCGCGCTGGCAGCCGAAGGATACGCCTTCACAAGGTATGTAGATGATTTTCGGCTCTATCTCAGAAACGAACAAGACCCCTATGCGGCTTTAGCCTTTTTGTCAGAGCATTTGATGACAAACGAGGGGCTCTTTCTCGCTAGTGCTAAGACTAGGGTGCACACCCTGGAACAATATGTCGGCAAGCTGAACATTTCGAGCGGCGAGGATACCGCGCAAGCTGATGAATCTGCAGCCCATCGCCTCTTGCAAGAAATTTATGATTCGGAAGACTCTGCAGATGCGGTCGAGGCTCTGAAATCAGAGGACCTTATCGGAGATCTAAGGACAGAATTAGACAATGAATTTTGGGATGTCGGACGGATTCGCGTCTTGCTACGCTGTATGAAGCTTACAAAGGCGACTGATGCAGCTGATTTTATCAGAGGCCATCTAAGAGAGCTGCTTCCGTTTGTAAAAGATGTCGTCCTGCTCATCGAAGAGCTGGTGAAGGACGGGAGCGATCAATTTAGCGGTCTTGCCGACGAAATCGTCAAGCTCATCCTCGATCCAGCAGCTCAACGACTTAGTGTGACTAGAGCATGGTTGCTCGAACTTTTTATCAGGGATGTTGTTCCGATAAGCTACGAACAAGCAAAGCCTCTTTTTGAGCTTAAGGAGACGCTAGATGTTCGGCAGGTTCTAGTCTTAAGGGGCAAGCTCAATGAGGTGAATTTCTTTCGGCAACGGAAGACCAAAATAGATGAACTCAATCCGTGGGTTCAGCCGGCTTTAATTTACGGCGCTCGTTGCCTGCCTGCCGATGAATACAAGGCTTGGCTGGGAACGCTTAAAGGGCGGCTCTCGTTTCCATTATCTGACTTATACTGCAAGTGGGCTGAGAAATTAGCATAAGCGCCGAACCGGACCCTTTCATTTTGATTGAACCAGCGTATGGCGAATGCGCACTCGCTAGAGCGTTGCCTCATCACGGCAACGCGGCAGAGGCTCAATCGCAGCTAGGCTTGCTCGGTCCCCATTGATCCCATAGGCATTTCCGCGTCCTGGCTCGGACCGTGGCTTGGAATAGGCACAGAAGCGGCACACCCAGCTTTTTCTAAACCGCGCCGGGATAATCCTTGGCACCGAGTCGCCGGCGTCCTTGTATCGAGAAAACAAGGTGATCCGAGCGACGACCGTGGCGACTATCAGAAAGCTCAGAGGACGTTGGCAGGCGCAGGTGCGTCGTCGAGGGGTCCCTCCCCGCGCCAAGTCGTTCGATACCAAGACTGCAGCGGAGCGTTGGGCCCGCGACCTTGAGGCAGAAGCTGATCGGTCTGGCTGGGTCGCTGATACGCGCGCTGCCGAGAAGACGACGCTAGGGGAGCTTCTGTCCCGTTACGCGAATGAGGTGACACCTACCAAGCGTGGTGCCGTCTCCGAGAAAGCGCGAATCAATACTATTGTGCGCTGCCCCATCTCTCACCGCACGCTCGCCAAGCTTACCAGTTCAGACGTCGCGACCTATCGAGACGAGCGGCTCAAGACTGTTGCCCCCGCGACAGTCGTTCGAGAGCTCAACACCATATCGCACGCAATTGAAGTCGCGACCCGCGAGTGGAGTCTTTGGGTCCCTCGCAATCCCGTCAAGCTGGTCAGACGTCCACCAGTCCCGCGTGGTCGAACACGCAGGCTTAAGGACGGCGAAGAGCAACGACTGCTTGATGCCTGCGACCGCGGACGCACCCCGCTGCTCAAGCCGCTGATTATCCTTGCGATCGAAACAGGTATGCGGCGCGGAGAGCTGCTGGATCTCAAGTGGCAACACGTCGACCTGAAGCAGGCCGTTGCGCATCTACCATTGACGAAGAATGGTGATAGCCGCGACGTGCCCTTGTCACGGCGGGCAGTCCAGACACTGCAGGTCCTTCGAACCAACGGCGCAAAGGAAGAGCGAGTGTTTCCGGTGACAGGCAACTCGGTGCGGCTGGCGTTCGAGCACCTCCGGGTCCGCGCCGGAATGTCGGATTTTCACTTCCACGACTTGCGACATGAGGCGATCTCTCGGCTTTTCGAGAAGGGTCTCAACATCGCCGAAGTCAGCGCCATCTCGGGACATCGCGAGCTCAAAATGCTTCAGAGATACACGCATTTGCGCGCGGTCGATCTGGTCGCGCGCCTTGGGTAGCGCTCCATCCACTCACTTCACCGAGTAAACAGGAAAAGAGAGAATGCTCAGAACTACACTTGCGCTCGTCGTCCTAACTACCTTTCCGGTGGGCACTAGCTCCGCCCAACAACGCCAGCTGACGGATGCTGAGAAGAAGATCATCACGAGCACGTATGGGAGCAGGCTAAAGGATCCACTATCGGCTCAATATCGATGGCCCAATCTGACCAAGCCTCAGGCCGACGCGCCCGACTACTGCTTCCAAGTCAACGCCAAGAACTCTTACGGCGGCTATGTAGGTTTTCAAACTGTGTTGGGCTCAGTAACACAGCGGAACGGCGCTATCGTCGGCTATCACTACAAAATGGGTGCGGAGGGCAGTTCGATGATGAATGATACGGCAACCGAATTCTGCGCGATCGCGGGCTACAAATTCCAATAACCTGCTTTTGCGGTCGTCCCTCTAGGGCTTCGCGACGAGCGAAGTCCTAGAACCTTTTTAGGAAGCCCAATCCATTGCGTAACGGGTCCACCGCATTTTTCCGTTCTGTCCTTGGCCATTGGTCTTCCTATCTGCAGAGCATTAGCGCGCGATCGACGCCCCGATCTCGGCGACATCCCGCGTGACACAGACGACCCAATCTCGACGGGCACGAACGGGTTATATTCCCTGCAGCGTGCTTGCTCGCGCCACCTGAACAGCTAGCTCACATGAAGGCTAGCGGCACATCTTCGCCGCGCTGTTGTGCCGAACCCATTAGAAGCCCGCTGGCGCGTTGAGGGCGCCGGCCGATGTCTGGTAGCCCGACCTCAAAAAACGAATCCTGGGCCTGCTTCTGAGTCACGGCGCGAGGCCGGAACGTCCATCCGTTACTGACGGACCACGGTGAGCCGCCGGAAGCGACGAGCATGGCCGGAACGTTCTCTCGACCAGGACGTGAGCCGGCGTAGCCGGCGATCGGCCTGAAGCACCCCTCTCCAGGACGATTTCCCATCTCCGGAGACGGAATCAAAAGCGAGCCGCCGGAGGCGGCCGGCGCCGGAAGGCGCCCCTGGAGCGAAGCGACCGAGCGCAGCGAGGGAGACCGCGAGTTTCGCTGTCACGCCCGTTCCCTCTCTTTAGTAACCTCTATATTAACAACTAAACTAGTATTGAAAAAATCGTGACACGCAGCCCGCCGGCCAATGAAGCGGCAAACATATAAATAATCACGCATTGTTCGCATCCTGGCAAATATCAGAGTCCAACAAGACGGGTTGGATTTTGTTGGACCCTGTCGGTTTAGACAGACCGTTTTGTTGGACCCTGCCGCACAAACCAAGGGCCTCCCTTGGCCTCCAAGGCCTCGCAAATTGCCCGCCAGCGTATGGCTGTATCTCGGTTGATGCTCTCGCCCCAGGCTTCATTGTATAGGTCCGCCAGCTTCTGGCCTGAGACCTTCGCACCGCTCTCTCTGGCCACGCGGAACTCGCCGTAGAAGCGGGTATAGGCGACTTCCTTCCCCCGGAGTTGCTCCAGCTGCTTAATGTGATTGGGGTGCGCCGTCGGGTTCGCGGTTGCGCGGATGAGCCGTTCGAGCGCCTTCTGGTTCTGAGCATCTTTGGAAGCGCGATGTCGGCGCTGGCGCTCGGTATCTGTGGCGCGCTGCCGGGCGGCCTTGATCTTGAGTAACGCAGCGGCCTCTGCCTCCTTGAATTCTAGATCCCTCGCGCGGGTGCGCTCCTTCCGGACAGCCCGCGACTGCCCGGCAAGCTTCGCCACGCGTCGCCAATCGGGCCTCCCGTTGTGATCGGATGGGGGGTCGTCGAGCTCTTCAATAGCCGTGACATCGTCGGGGTCCATTGCCTGGCTCACCGGTCCATGACTTGACGAGATCGCAACAGGCTTCGATGTCGCTGGATCCTCGTTTGCTTTATTCTCGGGCGTCGAGGTCTGCACCTCATCTGCGGTCTGCTTCGGATCAGTATCCTCGTGCGCCACGATTACCGCCTCTTCGACTGCTTCGGCACCGATAAGGCCAACGTCGAGCTCGTGGCCCGGTAGCTAGCTCTGGCGCCGACCTTGGGGGACTGCTCGCAACTCTCATTGCACTTGTTTTCGAGAGAACCGATGCGGTCGTTCCTCGAGGGCGATGGAACACGACTGTGCGCGGCATGTTGTGTTGTCTCAGAAATAGGACGTCACGTCCTAGCGCAGCGAGATTTGGCCGCCAAGTTCGAATCCAAAGTTCCCATGGGGGGCAGTTGGTCGAAATAGGCTGTGGTTGTTGACGCTAACCAGATTTGAGGAACCCCGCGATGACCGACGATGAAACTGCGCACGCTGGTCCAGAAGACCTCTCAGGGCCAGAGCTCCACCACCCGTGAGGACAGGCTGATCGATCAGCCGGTGTTGTGATGTGCTCAACGCGAGCGCCGGCCCTAAGGCCGGAGCGGCTAGACAGAACGCGTTGAAAGTTCTGTAGGGGCGCACAGAATTTCTGTGCACTTCGCACAGAAATTGGCACCTAAATCTGTATGAAGTCACAAGAAAAACGGTGTTACAAAGCTACCTCATAGAAGCGTAGCACGCGATTTTCCGCTGAAATTCGCGAACTGGGCAACAATCACACGGAGAAAAATTTGCGTTCTGTTCCGAAGGGCGGGTTGGAAGACCGCCCCAACGCAAACAGATAGGGAGTCTTTTGCCGAAAATGGCTGCGGAAAATAGGTTCAGTTTCTAGTAGCCGATCGGCCCCCGGCGTCAGCCTGACAATCTCCAGAAACGCTTCCGCACAAGCTTGAATGCATATTCGCTGCTCGGGCAGCTGAGGCAAATTATTGCCGGCCCGAGCTACCATTTCAGCGGTCACACGCTCCAGTTCAACGTCCTAGCTTATAGAGAGCGACAAAACTGCAAACGCGTCCGAGTAATGACTAAACTCCGCTAAATCAGCTGCTAAGACTTAATGCGGCTGCCTCCCTTCGATTGCCCTTGGGGTTTGTTCAGGTTATCCGGCACGATCTCAGAATCAATGTTTCTACGCACTGCCCCGGGACGCAATTTTGTTACTGGGATCGACCTAGAAGAACGCCTCGCCAGTCGCGGACATCGTTGCGGTTAGAAGCGCTCGGTCCAAATATAAATTGCGGCTTTCGCAGCTCGTCTCCGCGATGAGCAGACAGCTGTGGCAAGCTGCTCCGTGGGTTGCGCGATCACCACTCTGGGTGTCGGGCTCGTGATCAGAGCAGACCGGGTCGTTCGAGCATATCGCAACTCGATCCAAGGCCGCCTTGAGGATGGTGGCGAATCGAGGGGCGGTCGCGACCAGGCCTCCTAGGGTGCCCTGTGCTCCGGCCGTCGCGGTATAGATCAATATACCGAAGCGGCCTCCCCCGCCCTCGGGCAACGCGTAAATCCTTTCCTTGAGAGCACTGGCTGGATATCCGCAATCAAGGGCAATTTCAGACATGAGCGCGTGCGACAGGCTATGCATTAGCGCGTATGGCAGACCGGGATACTTCGGGCCTTTGCCGCCAAATCGGAGCGACCAATGCTGAAACCCAGCGATCAGCTTTGAATCTCGCTCCTTTGCAGGCTCCCCGTTCATCCAAGCGCGGATTTTAGCCTCGTCAAAGTGCACAAACAGGCCTTCGCCGAACTGTTCGATCGCAGGTAACCAGTCGGCGTCTCTCGATATTGGCGCACCGTCGACCGCTAGGCTCACATCCTCAATATCGCCATCGCTAGACGTGGGTGCGGCTTCGAACCTTGTGAAACCATAAAGGCAGGAAACCTCCCGAAGCCTGTGGACTGCAACAAGGCTTTTCACGCTCGATAGATCAATGTCCGAGGTGCCGGCCCAGGCCTCACGCTTCAAGGTTTGAGCGTAAAGTTTGGCCGCCGGATGATTCTGACCTATCTCCTCGCGTCCGCTGGCGAACACGTCGAACTCAGCCACCTTGGGGGATTTTGAGGCGTCAGCTTTTGCACCTTCGCGAATCCTGATCAGACGATCAAATATATCGCCATCGGAGAATTCCCCGAGTGATGCGGCAATCTTTGGATTAAATTGCTTTGCGGCAGCGACGTGCTCCACCGATTTGACGTTGACCAACTCGCCCGAGAGCTCGGCGACCAATTTCGTTAGCTCATCCTCCTCCGATGGCAACGAAATGATAGTTAGAACCTGCGGAAAATAGGTATTCGTCGCCGTCCGAGTGAGCAGCTTCAGATTCAGATCACATCCATCCGGGTCCTTGTCGAGCAACCATGGACGCTCGCCACGGCATTTTCCAAGCCTGCCGGGGATAAATGCCTCTTGGAGGGATAGCCGCCTGCCGCAGCCGCACACGACGGAAGTATCCGCGGGGTCGGCACTCGTCCCCTTTTCTTCTACCCACATCGGCTCCTGGCAAACCGTGGTGCCGTGCACGACCCAGCGCCAATCGATGTCCTGCAAGTGCCCCTTTGTGCAGGCGCAAACGAAGCGGATTGGCGTTACTTCGCTCTTTCGGCCATCGTCGAAGTTGAAACGCTTGCGGCCCGTGGCATCCAAATCTCTCCATCGCACGAGCCTGCGACGACGAAACCCGGCAGGCCCCGTCCCCACGACGTCGACCTCCTCACAGACGAACCAAGCCGGAAATATCGCCGATGATATGCCGCGCGGCTCACCGTTCGGCGCCGCTTCAGTGATCGGGGGCGTTCGAAGGGAAAGACTCTTGCTTTGATCCAGCCGGCTCCGGTCCTTCAGGAGCTTTTCGAGGCGCTCCTGCAGGCGCGGCTCCGACAGAATCGTGAACCCGCCGCCCTTCATGTCCCATTGCTCGAGTCCACCGATGACGACCGATCGCGTTGGCAAATCTACCATGGCCCCCGGGCCGAACGTGGAAATGACCTGGCTGAGGCGCTGCGTATTCTTGCTCATCAGACGTCATCCGCGTTGGCTATGACTTTTCCATCGGGGTCTTTCACCTTCAGCGTCACACTCGGCTCAACATCCCGCATCGACCGACCAGCAATGAAAAGCTGATGGCCTTGCGAGAGGTTCGGTATTTCCGGTGCGAGCGGCATATGAAGCAGTCGATTTGGGCTCTTTTTGTGGGCGTAGGCGAAGACGTTTCCGCCGGCCGCCTGATCTTGCGCAGTCGCTATCCATGCGTCGAGAATGGCGTCAATCTGCAGGGCGAGGGCCGCCTTGCCCCCGGCAATTGCTCTGTCGGGAGCCCGACTGAGAATTGCATCACGGACGCGTTGTCGCGTCAGAGGATGGTCCTTTAGCACCCCGACGGCGGTATCCGGAGTTAGGCCCTCATCCACGTGACGGGCGGCGGCGACCACAATTGCGGCCAAGGCTCTGTCAAGCGCTCTCGCCGCCCACGGTGTTACGCTGGTAGCTTCAACCGCTCGATAGAAGGTCCGGTGAAATTGGCAGAATTGCTCAAAATGCATTCGGTCGCGTGGCTTGTGCACGTTGAGCACAACAACCACCAAGCCAGGGCGGTCGTGATCGCGACCGACGCGGCTCGTAGCCTGAATATACTCTGCCGCGGTTTTTGGCTGACCCTGGACCAGCATCAAGCCCAGGCGGGTGATATCCAGACCGACCGAAATCATGTTGGTGGCAAGCGCTACGTCCACGACCTCATTCGGCGAGCCGAAGACGGCCTCGAGGCGCTGCTTGGCTTCGGCCACTTTGTCGGTCGACTCGCGCGATGTCAGCTCCATCGGCGCTTTGATTTGTCGATCTGCGAAAATAACGTCTGGCGGCTCGACCCGGCATCGTTGAGTGCCGTAACGGCTGACGCGATCGCGGACTTCGTCTTCGACGATCCGTCTGGCTCCGCCCAGTTCGCGGAGAGCGTTGAAGTAACATAGCGCCGTCATGTATGGATCGGCCGGATTGTTCTTGCCCGGTGGAACAGACGCCGCGGCTTGCTCGTAGGCAGCTTGCGCAGCGGACAACAGGGTTGTCAGGGCCCGCAGATAGACAAGCTTGGGGCCTTTTCCTTGCGCGGCGATGCCTAGATACCAGCGTGCAGGGTTCTTCGTCGATGGGACTGTCTGGGCAAAGAAGCTATCCGTTCGGTCGATGCCGGGGGGTGGAAATATTTGTGTCGAAGGTCGGTCGAAAAGTGCCTCGATCTGCGCCGCAGCGCGTCTGACGGTTGCGGTTGAGGCGACAATCTTCGGTCGGATACGCTTTCCGCCTTTCGTGCGTGTTGCAAGCTGATCAATCGCGCATTCGTAGAGACCCGCGACGGTGCCAAGTGGCCCAGCGATCAGATGAAGCTCGTCCTGAATGATCAAGTCCGGCGGATCGAGTGACCAACCGTTCCCCAGCGGCTGTCCTTGTCGAGGTTCCGCTGCTCCAAAAAAGCCGAGCCCCTCCTGATATCGATCGACGTGTCCAAAGAACGCGCCTGTCTGCCCTTCCCAAGGCAAACTCGCGAATTTATCGACGGTCGCGATCAGGAACGCAGGCAATCGACGATATATTGGCTCGTCGACGGTGAGCACCGGCAGAGCGCGATTCCCGGTGAAATCGCAGGACAAGTTGTCACAGCGGATCTCAAGATTGGTCGGAGCTGTCTCGTTCGGGCGGCATGCAAAGGAGTTCTTCGTAAATGGCGTTCCACACCACGGGCAGGCCTTGAGAGGAGCTGGCGCCCTCTTGTCCTTGCCATTGCGGTAGCGGCGAACACGTCCGACAGCCGTATGTTCGTCCGTGTTGCCTTTCCCGCCCAGCTTGTTCGGCGAGGCATCGGAGCCGACCCAAAGCCCGATTTCGATCGGCCAATCACCCAGGAGACGTCTCCCCTTCTCATCGAGATTAGCCGGATTTGTTCGCATTAGCTCGAGGGCGCAGACCACGCCCGCGGCGCGGGCAAGCTGGTCGAGCGTCAGGAGGCGCAACGTGTAGCGCATGATGACAGCCACGCCGGCGCCCAGAATGCCTGGGCCGGTCAGCCGCCGGAACGCAATGACGAAAGCAGCAAGCCCCAGATAGGCTTCGGTCTTGCCGCCGCCCGTCGGGAAAAACAGCAGGTCCGCCTTTTCTCGATCGGGATGCGTCTTATCCACGAGACCGGAGAGATTCAACAGAATGAAGGCAAGCTGAAACGGTCGCCACTCGGGCTTGCGCTGGGCCGCCGGGTCTCCATTCGGACCAGCATTGCGCCGGCGGGCAGCCATAGCGATGGATGCATTCATGAATCGAAATGCCGTCCGCGCAATGCTGTTTGAGCTTACGAGATTGATACCGGCCGCGATGCGGTCGCGAGCGGCTTCCATTTCCTTGATCAGGCGATCAGCGGTTGCTCGGCGCTGCCCTGATAGTTCCTTGGCTTTCGCGCGTTCGAGCCCGATCCACACCTCGTATAGGTTCGGAAGAGCCGCGAGAGCATCGGCAAGAGGCTTCTCGCCCTCATTGGCCCTCTCGACAAGATCCTCCATGCCGAAAACGACGCGAGATGTCAGCGTAGCATCCTCGTTGGGCGCCACACGTTCGACCTCCGCAATCGGGAGCGGGTCGGTCCAGACGCGCTGAACGGCTACTGTTGCATTCTCTGGAGCGCTCCAGCCGGCGGCTGCATTGCGGCCGACGGCCCATTCGCGGATATCGCGATAGTGCAGGTCGGCAAGTTGCAGATCGCCATCCTTGGTTTTCATGCCTGACAAATCACGGCGCGGCTGAAAGCCGGACGGACAGACAAGTTCAAGCCGCGCCTGAAATGCAAAGGAGACGTCGGCGTAACTGCTTTGAGGCACGATGGCCCGCCGATTGACAAGGAAAACAGTTAGTGCCCGCACCCGCTCGGGCGTGCCATCCGGCGTCACGTAGTCGAAAATGCGCGAATGGAATTCGAGCTGAAGTCCGCCGCCCCGTCGTTGCTCGGCGGCGCTTTCCCGAACAACCATCGGATTAGCTCTACCCTCCTTCGTCAGTTTGATTGTCTCGGTGCGCGCCTTGGGAATTCGAACCCATTCGACCGCAATGCGGGCCTTCCGCTTTCGTTTTCCGTCGGTGCCGATCTCCTCGGGCTCGGATTCTCCGATCAAAACGCTTTCAGGAAGCGGAGGCTCTGTCCGATAATCGCCCCAACTGACGTTTGCTTCGATTTCGGTGACGCCTGGGTCGAGCAAGACTGTGAGCCCTATCGAGGAGGGCAAGAACCGTCGCGACGTATTCGGAGCATCTGGGGTTTCGTTATCTCCCGCCGCTCCGCCCGCCCCTGCTGGATCGGGAGCATCCGTCTCCGGATCAAGTTCCTCCTGGGCGCTCGGATCAACGACCTCATCCTCCGTGGCGTCCAGCGCCATGGGGTCGTCGGTCGGCGCGATAAATCCGGCAAGATACCAGCGCGAGGGCCTGTCTCGGTCGCTCAGCCGTTCTCGCTCCAAATCCACATCAGCCGGCTCGACACCAAAGGGTAATGGGCCGATCAAGTCACGGCGAAAGGCGTTAACGATGCTACGTCGGATTTCGTTACTGGTGGTCACTGTGCACCTGTCTGCGTGATCTACACTGAGATACGCATGTCACTTTCGAATGTGCTCGCGATAACAATCAGCTGCACCAACAGTTCGCAGCCTATTGGCATTCATCTTCTGTCCACGGTCGGTGGATCCTAAAGTCAGCTGCAATAGCCCGGCAGTGAAGCTGAATTTCGGCCTGACTTTAATGCCATCAAACATCAAATCTCTCTCGATGTGATCAACCAATTTCTGCGCAGATCGCTGCTTCCAAGCGACTTGATTGCGCACCAATATCTGATCGAAAGGCATAATCGCAAAAACGTCCGAAAAATCTATCTGACCGGGACGCTCGCAAAAGATGCTAACTGCATCTCCTTGAAAAAATGGCGAAACGCCCGCCCCAAATTTTGCAAAATCTGATTGCCAGAACCAAAATCCAAGAACAGAGGGCGCACGCAAGCGCGATTGCAGATTGAGTAAGGAGCGCACTTGTCGCTCAAACTCGCGGGATTCTAGCGCCATAATGGAAAGATACGCTTGCATGAAAGCAATCTTTTGGTCGCGCGCATCTCCCCGGTCGTGTTCAAGCTCTCTCCCGTCAAAGAACTCTATCTGCCTGACCCGATCGTGATTGCACAAATAGAGAATATCGCGAGATTCTCTCGGTTCGAGACCGCGCCCCCGCCGCGTTGACAGCCAGAAGCGTTGCTTCCAAGATCGAAAGCATCTCCATCCTGCGCGAATATCCTGAGCCGTAGTTTGCATGCTGGTCAGACCTCGCTGAGACGAGCCGCGAGTTGTCTCCAGGAAATGCGCTTAAAGCGATGCCCGCGCGTGCCCTTCCAGCCGAAGGTGCCCTGCCCGATTTCGATGGTGCCGAGTAAGCCGGTCCGATCGCGAACCTTGAGCTTGACGGCGGCGCCGGCCTTCGCGATGTCCCATGCCTTCATGGAAATATTGACCGCATAGCGTGGCTCAACCTTTTTTACCTTTTTCGCTTTCCTTGCCATGCTTCCCTCCCCCAATCAGACCACTTCTTGATCTTAATGCCGTTCATCGATCAACGTCTAGTTGCTGTAATCATTCCTCTTCGTATTCCACGTCGTCGCCATGTCTATTCCCCTTCATCCCGGGTGCTATGCCGAGATGGACTTCTTCGGCGTGGCGTTCGGCGTTGAGGGCGAGGAGGCGGGCGAGAACTTCGTCGCGGATATCGGATGGCCAAAAAAGTCGACCCTGATAGGTATGATCGTCCTCGATGCTCTCGTCGAGGAAGACCGGATCGGCGCGTCCGGCAAGATCAGTCCACCCGTAAGCCTCCAATGCAGCGCGGTCGGCGGCAGCATGGAGCTCACGCAGGCGCTGGATGTCTTGGGCGCTCTCGCGACAATCATGAAAACGATTGTAGACCTTCGTCATACCCTCGTTGCGAGCGATCATTACAGCGGCGCGGTGCTCAAGGTAGTCACGCCCGACAGTTTCGAGCTCCGGCGCACTTTCGAAGCCGGCCGAAAATGGAAACGTTCGGAAGCAGTCAGACGGCGCGTATCGAAGGTCATCCTTCATAGATGATGAAAAGAAGCGCGCCCAAACCTCGTGAACTCTCGAATGTAAAGCTGAAAACGGAGCAAACGAATTGAAGGCAAAAATGATGAGCTGCTCGGAATAGACCATTCCTGTCGGAAGTGCCGCGATCATGAAGTGTGGCGAAACGCGGGGACATACAAAAACGATCGGCAGATTGCTAATTGCTTTAAGCATTGTGGTCTGACGTTCTCCAAACCTCCACCAATAACGTTTGTAGGCGGCCCTATTGTCAGTCGCGCGCTTAGGACGAACCTTCTCTTCAACGATCGACATCAGTTCGGGCCAGCCGGCGCGGGCTTCTTGCTCGTCGAGATTGCCAAAATCCATCACATACCGATGGTGCCTGTGCCTCGGATCGCTGCTTACTTCCTCGCCGCCAATGTAAGGGAAAATACGGCTAGCATTGTTTGGGGCCTTGCTAATCAATCGGTTCATTTCTGAGAGAGGCGACGCCACGCCTTTCGATGCCGCCTCGTCGTCAAACGTGAAGCCCATGCCCAGGACGATGGATCCGATGAATGCCTTGCCGCGATTTGCAGACAGATGTTCGGGCGAACCGTCAAAATCGCCCTCAACAAGATAAGCCGAAATTCTTCTGACTTGGCGCCCATCTAGGTAGGGCGTTCGAATCAGGTCGGCTTTCTGGACGACAACGACAGATACGATGACCGCCGCCTCACCGGGCCATTTCAATCGCCGTATGGCACGCAAAATATTCCCGCCCTTAGCGAGTATGAAAGAAAGCCCGGTGCTTCGAGTGTCTCCTTGCCCGATCGTGTTGGTAGCAATTAGTCCGAACGCTCCGCTTCGCCGAAGTAGCGCGAAGGCTCGACGAAAGAAATGTGCGACTAAATCGGAATTTCCGTGAGCCCCCCTATGTAGCTCTTGTATCCAGGGTAAATAGTTTATTCGATTGTTTGCACCTATCGAGTTCTTGCCCGCGAACGGAGGATTGCCGACCATGGCATCGAACCCACCACTTTCTCGCATGAAGACCTCCGGGAACTCCACTTCCCAGTGAAACGGCGTGAGCGGATGCGCTCCTTGCTTCAGAGCTGCTGCAACTGCAGCTAACTTTACCCAAGCCCCTTCCGATGCGCCTGACAGTAAGCTCTCGACCTCAGTGCGCTCTGCTTCCCGCGCCTTCGGCCTATCTGCGGAGAAGAACGCAGAGACGATTGCATCGCCCATCACACGGACATCTTTCAACCGTGCGTCCAGCGCACGATGTCGGGCTTCCTGAACTGCGCGCACGGTGTCGTCCGGTGCTGCCTGTATTTCAGCACGCCCTTTCATCGCCTCAGCGACGCGTTGCCTCACCAACTGTCGGAATAACGGTAGACCAGGCTTTGAGATGTCCCAATGCACCGCAGATATCTGTGCTTCAGTCAGGCCTACAAGGCTATCTCCGGATTTGAGGGCGTGATCTAAGAACGTGAATTCGTGGTCGCGCGCTAGCGTCGCGAGCCACAATGAGAGTTTCGCAAGATCGGTAGCGATTGGATTCTTATCGACACCATATAGGCAGCGCTGCGCGACGAGGCGCCGCGCATGCAGTTCCTCGTCCGCATCGGCTGGGATGACTGGCCAGCGCGCCCATGCAGCAACGAGCTGGGCCGCGAGTGCGCGGCAGGCCTCGACCAAGAACGCGCCCGAGCCCATGGCGGGATCGCACACCTTGAGATCGAGTATTTGCTCTGGTGTCGCATTCGGTCCGAGCCGCTGGAGAGCAGGCTCCAGGGCGTAACGCACGATCGGCTCAGTAAGGCTGCGCGGCGTGTAGTGGCTACCCGTGCGCCGCCGCTCGTCGGTCGGCTGCAGGATCGGCGTGCCGGAAGGCAGCTCACGCTTGCGAGGCGAGGCGCGCTCATCGACCATCGAATCCAACGCCGCAACCAACTCGGCGATGGACGTGGCCGCTTCGACGGCCTTGCCCTGCGTTGCGGTCAACGCGCGATCACCATCTTCTTTCAGATACTTTACGCGGTCCTTGCCGCTCTTGGCGAGCAGCGCATCGAGATTGATAAAAATCGGCGTTCGGTTGTTCTTACCCGCCTTGATCGCGAGCACGCGGCCCGCCGCCTGCTCAACCGTAAAGCCCATCACGGTCTCGTAGACCGAGCCGATCTGTTCGACATCGAGGGTGCGATAGGAAAGCCGCTCGCGTGCGCGGTCGACCCCACGTCCCCTGGCTTCCAAGGTCATCAGGCCTTCGAGGACGCGCAGGACGCAGCCGTCCGAGATGGTTATGACAGCCGGCTTATTCGTACTGCGTCATAACTGCCGTCGTGGTGCTGGGGCTTTGCTGCCGCAGCAGGGACATCGCGGCATGTTTTGGGCGAGCGCTTTGATCAACCGCGC
>JGI25153J46596_10000704_pt1 | contig 20444 bp, 13 predicted proteins | sample AraplaMF_Col_mMF_FD_46596 | JGI IMG/M metagenome (IMG submission 46596)
CAGGACAAATACCCAAGAAAATCAATCGTCTATTTACCTGCTCAATTTTTACCCATACCCATACCCATACATTCGCACAAGTGGCTAAAGCCCGCCAACTGCCTCTGGTATCCATCATTCAGCCCCCTCTTCGATTCCCTAGGGGCATGACTAGAGTTGTCAGGCGAGATGTCGTTGCTAGATCCGCCGCCCAAGGTTCAACCGACTAGTCCGCCAGGGTGTCTTTCAGGGCTATCAAGCTGCTTTGGCCAGCAAAAGCGCTATACCCGTAACGGCAGCAACAGCGGCAACCGTGCGGACCTGCAAACTTATCGCCGGCCTTCCATGGCATACATTCGCAAAGTGCTCGCAATTCCAGTTCAACAGGTCGTAGCGGGTGCCAAACATGGAATAGGCTCGCTGCAATACGACTGGCGAAGGAAGGCTACTGGGATAGTAAACGTCCATAATCGGTTGGCCCTGAGAGAATTCACTCCACGTCATCAAGGCAGGGCCGCCCCTAGACGGTGAATTGGCAATTACCATCGGTAGGCCATCGAGGCCAATGCGATCCGTCACAACACCAAAGTGAATGGCCAGCCCCAGGGTTTCCCTGATGCGCAAGGTAACGATGGAGCCAACATAGAGATAGAGTGGGGGAAGAAAGTTCTGCATACCGAGAAGCCTTCAAGACTCTGGAAGGAACGCTCCTCCAGGCACCGGCCGCCGTCAATGGGCGCAGAGAAATAATTCTCACATCTAGGGATGCAATCTATGCAGCTATACACGGATGCAAGTTTGCGTCGTCATTTTGCGGAGTGAATTTCAACGCGTGGAATTCATTCGCTTGAATATCGCGAGTTCTGAATTCATTCAAAATACAAATCATGTAGAGAACAGCTAGAAATTACACCGACAATTCTGGCCTAGAATAAGAGGGGCGCACAAAAAGCGCCATCGGGCTTTTATGGGCTCTCCGAGATAAGTGGATTTTACCTTCCTGAGAAAAGCCCGCCTTCTTCATGGCCGCATGAATAGCCTCGTTATTCGCACGTGAAGTCGCGAACACTCCGCATTCGATACCCTCCAAAATGCTAGCGAGAAGTTTGCCGGAAATTCCGCGTTTGCGGGCGCCAGGGCAAACAAATGCCCAGCCGAACTCTAGAGGAAGTTCATCCGTGGGAAGTGGAACCCCCGCGTCGTCTGATACATCCTTCCGGTGTCTAGCGCTGGGCTTTTTCAAACCTGCAACGCCGACAATCAATTCGCCGGACCTGCAAAAGACAAGACGTTCGGCGTCGAGAATTCGACCGGTTAGTCCGACGGGGTCTACTTCGCCACCGGCAATTACCATCTCCTCGAAAATCTCGCGTTCCCTTACGGTGCAGTCGTTGGGGCGCTTCCAATGAGTTGGAAATTCTGGAGTGGGGTCTGTCATAGAGCTCAGCTTAGCGGCGAGAGATGCAGTCGGCCAGAACAAGCTACCTCCACGTCAGCTTCCCTAGTCAGCAACAAAGGATTCACCCGAAACCTGAACTAGCCTTGCGGCAATGAGCGGGTACCGGCGTCAAGGCTACCCGTGAAGGCTGGGGCGGGCCGGAGCGAAGTGACTACACGGGCAGAACGGCGCTCGCTGTGCCTGTTGCCTAGGGGCGCAGCCCATCTTTTGAAACGAATCTGCAGCCGGTAGTATAAAGCCTGGCACTAATTTCTGCGCTGAAAGCCAGCGGCCCATTTCCCCATTTGTGTTGCTTACCGACAGTTTCGACTTATTTCGAATTGATGAGCGCATATTTGCAGGAGGTATCGTGGCTCCGCTCGACTTAATCGCATCTCCCAGTACGGCAGAATTATATTTGCCCGCCGTCGATCTCGGACCTGTCAAAATGACGGTGGGCCAGATTCATTGCCTATTGCGCGGCGCAGAAAAGGCGCAGGTAACACGTGAGGACACATTTCAAATCTCGGCACGCAGGAAAGTGCCGTCGTATCATCTGGCGAACGGCGAGAAGGTCATCCTCATCGGGCAGAAGAAGGCCACTCGGCCCGCTGGTATTGACGGTGTGCTTTTTCGACACGCGGATGGCACGCTCTCTTGGGCGGCCCACCGGCTTGTTGAAAATATGGAAAAGGACGCGAAAGCCAAGGGCTGGCCGGCCGTTGTAGCGGAAAGAGCGAAAGCCTGGGACGGCCAGTTCACTTACAAGGCCGAGTTCGTCAATTCCGACGGAACGGTTAGCCTTGGCAATGAAGGGCTCAGGCCGCCCCAGCTTGGAGCACTCTTCGCCATCGGCTCGCACTGGAGCCTATACAAATCTCCAGCCACGGTCGTCATGCCGACGGGTACTGGCAAGACGGAAACCATGCTGGCGACCCTGGCGGCATTGATTCGTGATCCTCTACTGGTCGTTGTTCCTTCGGATGCGCTGCGCTCACAGACGGCACGCAAAAAGTTCATTCCCTTTGGGCTGTTGCGCAAGCTATCCGTCCTGACGGATGCCGCGCCCAATCCCATTGTCGGCGTGGTGACGAAAGTTCCCAAGACGGCTGGTGATCTGCAGATTTTCCAGCGCTGCAACGTCATCGTCGGTACCATGGACAGTTTGGCCGACGCACTCGCGGAGCCCTTATGGGCCGACATTGCGAAAGCCATTGGTACCCTGATCATTGATGAAGCCCATCACGTCAAAGCGACGCGCTGGTCGCTATTTCGGGAAGCGTTCAACGAAAATCGTGTCCTGCAATTCACCGCAACGCCCTTCAGGCGCGATGGCCAACTCGTGGATGGCCAAGTTATCTACAATTACCCTCTGCGCATGGCGCAGGCTGATGGATACTTCAAACCCATAACTTTCGATCCGATCTATGAGCCCATCCAGGCGCGGGCGGATAAGTCCATCGCGGAAACCGCCGTAGCAAAGCTGCGCAGTGATATTGCGGCGGGACACAATCATCTGATGATGGCACGCTGCTCCAGCATCGAGCGGGCCCGCGCCATGCAGAAAATCTACCACGAGCTCGCCCCCGATCTGAGCCCCGTGCTGATTCACTCTGAATTGCGGGATGCAGATGCACTCGTTCGTGACCTTGCGGAGGGGCGGAGCCGTATCGCTGTGTGCGTCAATATGCTTGGCGAGGGCTTTGATTTGCCGGAACTCAAGGTGGCGGCGGTTCACGATCTTCACAAGAGCCTCGCCATTCTCCTGCAGTTCACAGGTCGTTTCACGCGTTCCAGCGGGGACCGTATCGGCGACGCAACCATCATTGCCAATATCGCCGAACCCAATGTGTCGGCGGCACTGGAACGCCTCTATTCGGAAGATGCCGATTGGAACGAACTACTCAGTGAGCTCAGTTCTGACGCGGCCCAGGACCACGCAAAGTTGGTCAAGTTTCTCAATGAAGCGCAGCGGTTGGACACTGCGTCGGATGAAGACGACACGCCCATCTCCCACACGCTATTGCGTCCAGGCGTCAACACGCTGGTCTATCAGGCCGATGCCTTTACTCCGAAGAAGTTTCACGAAGGCTTGCCAAAGGGATTGAACCCTTATCGGGTCTGGATTCACTCGCCGTCAAACACGCTCTATTTCGTGACGCGGTCGGAGCCCAAAGTAACGTGGGCGCGATCCAAAGCGGTTCGTGACCGCGAATGGGCTCTGTTCGTCGTTCACTTCGATGAACACCGAAAGCTCCTCTACATATCGTCATCCAGCAAAGATGGGTTATTTGAGGAATTGGCTAAGGCGGTCGGTGGCAAAACTCTGATCTTCGGCGACAGCGTGTTTCGGGCGATGGGGCGGATCAACCGGCTCATCTTCCTTGGGGTGGGAATGAAAAAGCATGGCCGCCGAAACCTCTCCTATGCCAGCTACACGGGCGCGGAAGTGAAGAGCGCGTTGGGCCTTGCCGAAACGACTGGCTCCGTGAAAGCCATGCTGACGGGCATAGGCTGGGAGGGTGGCAAGCAAATTACCATCGGCTGCTCGGCCAAGGGGCGCATTTGGTCGCGCGAAAATGCGACAATCCCGAGATTGAACGAATGGTGCGAGAATATCGGTGCAAAGCTGATTGACGAATCCATCGACACTACCAAGCTCATTGACCATGTGTTGTTGCCCACTGTGGTCACTGCGTTGCCCGACGTAGAGCTGCTCAGCATTGAATGGCCGGTTGAGTTACTGCGGCAGGCAGAGGAACGCGTCATGTTCACCCGTGCCTCCGGCGAGGTGTCCCAGACGACTTTTGACTTAGCCATCGACGCGATGGACCGCACCATGAATTCTATTACCTTCCGGCTGATTGAGGCGCGGACGGGTGTGTGGGGGAAGTTCCGCTTCACCCTAGGAGGAGAGCGGTTTTACAGAGTTGAACAGGAGACAGGCGAAGCCGTGACTGTGACGATAGGGAAGCTGAAACTTCCGCTAGCGAAGTATTTCAATGACTATCCGCCGCTTTTCCGTTTCGTAGACCTAACTGAACTCGACGCCAATCTCCATATCGTCCCGCAAAACCCTTACGATCTGACGCTGCCCGCTGATCGTTTCGAGGGACACGATTGGACGGGGGTCGATATTACGACCGAGTCGATGTGGAAGGATCAGGCTATCCGCGCCGATTCGATTCAAGCCCACGCGGCGCAACTATTCATTGATGGTGGCTTTGACGTAGTTTTTGACGACGATTCCAGCGGTGAAGCTGCTGACCTCGTCTGCATCAAGGCAGAGGACGACTTCATCCGCGTGGCACTCGTCCATTGCAAGTTCTCAGGCGGCGCCACCCCAGGCGAACGTGTGAAGGATGTGGTAGAGGTTTCCGCACAGGCGGTACGGTCTGCGCGGTGGGTAGGGAAGTTTGTGCAACTGACCCAACACCTGAAGGCCCGAAATGAGGCATTGAAGGAAGGCGGGCGCCCCACGCGGTTCCTGAAAGGAACGCCAGCCGATCTGACGCGGCTGGTCAAGTTTCATCGCTTCAGGCCCATCAGGGCGGAAATCATTATTGTACAGCCAGGTCTTTCCATCGGCGGCAAAACGCCAGCTCAGGAAATTGTGCTCGCGGCCGCCGCGACATACCTAAAGGAGACGGTGAGCATTGACCTAGCAATCATGTGCAGTGACTAGCTCGGTGCAAGTGCTGGCGAAACTACTTGATCGTTTCCCACCCCAGCCCAATCGCAAAATGGGGCGGATTCACTCATTCCCTCTTGGTTTAGAAAGTGAATTTGTTGGCGCTAGCCTCCGAATGTGGCAAAACACCCCAAGGGGGACGAGATGCCAGCGCCAGATATCATCAAAGAGTTGGTTCGTCGCTTTGACGATCAGGCCGACAATTACATTTCGGGAAAGTACAACGAGACGCAGGTCCGGCGCGAATTCATCGACCCGTTCTTCAAGGCGTTGGGCTGGGATATCGACAACGCACAAGGTTACTCCGAAGCCTACAAAGACGTTGTGCACGAAGACTCAATCAAAATTGCCGGTGGACACCGAGCTCCCGACTATAGCTTCAGAGTTGGCGGCGCCAGGAAGTTCTTCCTCGAGGCGAAAAAGCCATCGGTAGATATTTCCGACGAGGATAAGGCCGCTTTTCAAATTCGGCGCTATGGCTGGTCTTCAAAGCTGCCGATGTCAATCATCACAAGCTTCCGTGAGCTCGCTGTCTACGATTGCCGAATCCGCCCGCAACTAACCGACCGTCCCGCCGTGGCGCGCATCATGTCGGTCAATTACAAACAGTATGTCGAGCGCTGGGATGAGATCGCCGCCATCTTTTCGAAAGAGGCTGTCTACAAGGGGGCCTTTGACCGCTACGCAGGTTCCATCAAGCTCAAAAAGGGCACCGCTGCGGTCGATGACGATTTCCTCGTGGAGATTGAAGGTTGGCGCGAGGGGCTCGCTAGGCATCTTGCTATCAAGAACCAAGACCTGACGCAGTCTCAACTCAACTTCGCAGTTCAAGCAATTATCGACCGGATCATCTTTTTACGTATCTGCGAAGATAGAGGCATTGAGACATATGGGCAGCTTCAAAATCTTTCCAAGAAGCCCAACATCTATATTTCACTTAAGAAGCTATTTGAGAGCGCGGATGAGCGCTACAATTCTGGTCTATTCCATTTCAGGAATGAAAAGGACAGACCAGAGGCGCCGGACACAATCACTCCAAAGCTGGAAATTGAGGACAAGCCGCTCAAAGAGATTATGGGTAGCCTCTACTACCCCGATAGCCCTTACGAATTTTCGGTAATCGGGGCCGACATTCTCGGCCACGTTTATGAGCAATTTCTCGGCAAAGTGATCCGACTTACTGCGGGCCATCGTGCCGTCATTGATGAAAAGCCTGAGGTAAAGAAGGCCGGTGGCGTCTATTACACCCCGACCTACATAGTTGATTATATTGTCGAGCAGACGCTTGGGTCCGCCCTGGACGGTAAGTCGCTGCCCGAAGTTGCTAAGCTTCGTGTTGTCGATCCAGCTTGCGGCTCAGGGTCCTTTCTTATTGCCGTGTACCAGCGCTTGCTTGACTGGTATCTGAGCAAATATTCTGAAAATCCCGACAAGCACAAGAAATTGCTTTATCGAGGGAAGAAGGGCGAAATCCGGCTCGCTTCTGCCGAGCGGAAGCGCATCCTATTGGCCCACGTTTTCGGCGTGGATCTTGACCGCCAAGCAGTCGAAGTCACCAAGCTTTCCCTGCTTCTCAAGGTGCTTGAGGGCGAATCTTCGGAAACGTTGCGCGCGCAGCTTGAACTCTTTCGCGAGCGCGCCCTTCCTGATTTGGCGGATAACATCAAAAGCGGTAACTCGCTTATAGGACCCGACTTCTATCGCCATCAGCAATTTGATTTGCTTGATGAGGCCGTGCGCGAAGCCGTGAATGTCTTCGACTGGAACGCCGAATTCCCTGCGATTATGAAACAGGGCGGATTCGACATAGTTGTGGGAAATCCTCCCTACATCAATGCCTGGGTGATGTTTGAGGCAAATCCGGAAATAAGGAACTACATTAATAGCGCCGACATTTTCCGGTCAGCCGACAGACATTGGGATATGTATGTGCTCTTTCTGGAAAAGAGTCTCGATTTGCTCCGGCCAGAGGGAAAGCTAGCGTTCATTATCCCATTTTCTTACTGCATTCAGAAGTATGCAGGTGCCTCGCGCGAAATCATTTTGCGAGAGTGCAAGGTCGTTAGCATCGCTGACCTGCGGACCGTCAAAGTGTTCAAGAATGTGCCGGTTATTACCATCATTCCGGTGATCGAAAAAAAGAAACCGACGGCAAAAAGCCAGATTACCATTTTGACGCCGAAACACGATGGTCGCACCATAAACGATCCAGGTCAGATCGTGGTGGATCATAAAGTTTCTCAAAATATCTTCCAACAGATTCCCGAGACTATGTGGAGGTTGGACTTGGACGCAACCAGTCTCGCTGCTTGCGAGTTGATGGATGCTGCAAGTCTTAAGGTCGGTGATGTGACCTGGGTAAATTATGGCGCTCAGATGTCGAGTAAAAAGAAGGGCGAATTCGGGAAAGACTTCGTACTTCGGGATCATGCCGCATCGAAGACATGTAAGCGAACTATCTCGGGGCGCGATCTTTACCGTTATCGAGCAAGCTGGGATGGCGACTACGTTGAATGGGCCTTGGCGCCTCGTATGTACGGGTCACGCGAGCCGTGGTTTTTTGAAACACCTAAATTAATGATCCGCGACATCACGGGCACACATCGTCTTGAGCTGTCGTTGGACGAAGAAAAGCTTTACTGCGATCACACGATTCTTTGCGCTCTACGCGCATGCGATGTCTCCGAGCATAAGGAATTTACCCGAGATCAAATTGATATCTCCTCAATGTTCTCTCTCGAACTTATGATGGGCCTTTTGGCCAGCCGGCCGGTCTCAGCATATTACTATTGGCAACTTACCGGCGAGGGCGTCCGCACGGGCGGGGGGTTCCACACGTATCCAAATACAATTCGTGCACTGCCGCTTTTCGACATCAACAATGCGTCGGCCGCTCAGCGCGGCGAGTGCACAAAAATCGAGGCGGCGGTTAGGCGTATATATGTGCTTAAGGGGCGGCTAGCGACTGAGAAATCCGCTCAAACTATTAAGACCCTGGAGCGCGAACTCGCCGCCCTAGATCAGGAGATAGACTTGTCAGCTTATCGACTCTACGGTTTTAGCCCCGAACAAGTCGCCGCTATTGAAAAGGCGACCGGCTAGGCGTCTGCGCGGCCGCTAAGGGTGTTGGAAGAGTTCTTGGGATATGGCAAAAGTCCTACCGCCAATGCGTTGAATACCGTCACGTGTAATTGTTTTCGGCGTCGCGCAATTGGCTTTCTGCCAAAGCATCGCACCGCTATTCGTTGATTATATAACGGATTTTCCGACATATGATTCAGGACGTGAGGGCAAATGCATATTCAGTTTGTCGAACTGCAGAATTTCAGGAAGCTAAAAACGATCCATATCGATTTTGCAAAAACGACCACCGTGTTCGTAGGCGCGAACAATAGTGGCAAGACTTCCGCAATGGTGGCCCTTGGCCACTTCTTGATCGACCCTGACAGATTTACGCTAAATGATTTCACGCTCTCGATGCAGAGCCGCATCAATGCGCTGGGCCAAAAGTGGATCGACGATAAGGACAAGCAGGATTTCGCTCCCGCGTTAGCAGACTGGGTTGAACTGCTGCCATCTCTGGACATTTGGATTTCCGTTTCGGACGACGAGCTTCACCACGTCAATCACCTCCTGCCGTCTCTTGAATGGTCGGGCGGTTTGTTGGGCGTGCGGATGCGACTGGAGCCGGACGATTTGGAAGAGCTTTGCAAAGACTATCAGCAGGCGATCATGGCGGCGGCAGATACAAAGGCGGCTGCTGTGGCTCAAGGAGCCGCAGCGGCCGGACTAGAGCTCTGGCCGCGAAATCTCACTGATTTTCTAGATAAGAAGCTTCGACAGTACTTGCGAATTCGCTCGTACATTCTAGACCCTGCGGCTATTGCTGCGCCAGAGAATGGCGTTGCGAAGCCGCAGCCGATCCCAGCGAGCAGCGAAGCGATTGATACCGACCTTTTTAAGGGGTTAATCCGAATTGACGAGATTGACGCGCAGCGCGGCTTCACGGATCGAGTTGCAAAACGCGAAGAGGGCGAAGCCCAGGAGAAGCAAGTACGAAAGAAACTTACGGAACAACTTCGGACCTATTACAAGCGGCACCTCGACCCATCGGAGCTTCCGGAACCTTCTGATCTTGGCGCGCTGGCAGCAATAGATAGTGCACAGGCATCATTCGATGACAAGTTGAAGACGGCATTCGCCTCCGCAATCAAGGAGGTCGAAGACCTAGGCTACCCTGGGATCACAGACCCACGCCTAACCATATCGACGAAACTTCGTCCGCAAGACGGGCTGGACCACGACACAGCGGTTCAATATGAGGTCCACTGCCATGCCCCTGGGTCAGGCATTAAATTGCGTTTGCCGGAGGAATATAACGGCCTGGGCTACCAGAACCTTATTTCCATAGTGTTCCGGCTGATGAGCTTTCGTGACGCTTGGATGCAGGTCGGAAAGGCCCGCAAGCGTGCGGCGTCTGGTAAAGCCGAGGAATTCACCCTCCCTCCCTTGCATCTTGTCTTGGTTGAGGAGCCTGAGGCCCACCTTCATGCACAGGTGCAGCAGGTGTTCATCCGCAAGGCCTACGACATTTTGCGCAAACACGATGACCTTGGCGTGAAGACGGATTTCAGTACCCAGCTAGTAGTTAGTACGCATTCTAGCCATATCGCCCACGAATGCGATTTCGAATGCTTGCGCTATTTCCGGCGACTACAAGCGCGCAGTAGTGGCGAGGTGCCGACCTCCACCGTGGTCAATCTCAGCGAAGTCTTTGGTCCCGCCGATGACACAGCAAAGTTTGTCGAGCGCTATCTCAAGTCCACGCATTGCGATCTGTTCTTCGCCGATGCGGCGATCTTGGTCGAGGGTGCGGCAGAGCGGATGCTCGTTCCGCACTTCATTCGTAATGGCTATGACTTCTTGCACGCTCGATACATCACCCTTCTCGAAATTGGCGGCAGTCACGCCCAGCGCTTGCGACCGCTATTGGAACACCTGGGCTTGCTTTCACTCGTCATCACGGACCTCGATGCCGGCGATGCCGACGGGAAGGCGGTGCAGCCGGCTTTGGGTGCTGGACAGAAGACGAATAATTCGACGCTCAAAGGGTGGATACCTGAGCTCGAATTGGTCGATGACCTGCTGAACGCGCTCCCTGAAAAGAAGGTGCTGGTCAGCGCCGACTTCTTCTTGGTGCGTGTCGCCTATCAGGGCGGTATCAAGTTGGCGAATGGAGAGACCGCGTATCCTTACACCTTTGAGGATGCGCTCGTTTTCGACAACCTCGAATTGTTCAAAGCAATGAAGGGGGGCGGTCTGGTGGCAAAAGCGCGAGCTGCAGCCGGATCGACTGCGAATGTGAAGGACCTGGGCGCGGCGCTGTTCAAGGCTATCGATAAGGGTGACAAGGCAAAGTTCGCTTTGGACGTACTGTTTTACGAATCTCCCAAGGCTCTTAAAGTGCCGGGCTATATTGCCGAGGGGTTGAGCTGGCTTGAGGAGCAATTGAAGTTGAAGAAGGAGGAAATCCTTCCGGCCGCTACATCCGAGGCCGTGGCATGACAGCGGCGCCCACCACGGACGACAATTTTGATGCGCAAGCCGACGAGATTATTCTCAAGTGTCTCGACTTGGACGCCCCCCTTAGCTTTTTCCTGTACGCGGGTGCCGGCTCAGGCAAGACAAGGTCTCTCGTCAAAGCGCTGAACGGCTTCCGAAGCGCTTTCGGCGCTAAGCTCCGTCTCAAAGGCCAGCGTGCCGGCGTCATCACCTACACCAACGCCGCGTGCGATGAAATCAAGCGGCGTCTGGACTATGATCCCGCTATTGTTGTCGAGACCATTCATAGTTTTGCCTGGCATCTTATTGAAGGGCTAAACCAGGACATTCGGGCATGGCTACGAACCGATATCGCAAACGACATTGTTCAGCTGGAAGCCCAGCAAGCAAAGGGCAGGCCGAACAGTAAGGCGTTTCAGGATCGCATTGTCGAACTAGCCTCCAAGCAGCGCCGATTGGAGCGCTTGGACAGTATTCTCACCTTCAAATACGACCCAAACGGCGATAATCGCGGCCAAGGCTCTTTAAGCCACAGCGACGTTATCAAGATCGCAGCTAGCTTTCTGACTACCAAGCCGAAGCTCCAGCAAATTTTGGTCGGAAAGTTTCCAGTGATGTTGGTTGACGAAAGTCAGGATACGCTTCGACCCTTCATGGAGGCACTGCTCCGAGTGCAGGCTGACCGAAAAACTAAGTTCTCACTCGGGCTGCTCGGCGACACCATGCAGCGTATTTATGCTGACGGTAAAGACGACTTGGCTGCAGCAATACCCGAAGACTGGCAACGTCCTATCAAGGCAATGAACCATCGCTGCCCCAAGCGGGTCGTTAGCCTAATTAATCGAATTCGTTCGGAGGACGACGGTCAGGAACAGAGAGCTCGGACCGACAAAGCGGAAGGATGGGTCAGGCTCTTTGTCGTGCCGCAAGGCTCAAAAAGCGTGACCAGCCCCGAGCAAAAGGCCGCTGAACGTATGGTTGAGATCACAAATGACGACAAGTGGGCGGAAAATGGCGGTGTGAAGACGCTTATTCTTGAGCATCATATGGCCGCGAGGAGGATGGGCTTTCTGCCAATGTATGAGGCCCTTTCCACCGAGAGTTCATTTCAAACATCTCTTATGCAAGGTTCGCTGTCATCGGTGAATTTATTCTCGCAACAAGTATTGCCACTGGTCGCGGCGAGTAAGCAAAATGACAAATTCGCCGTAGCTTCGCTTCTTCGGAACGCCTCACCTCTGCTTAGTCGAAAGGCGTTTAAAAACGCCAAGGGACGACAAATGGAACAGTTGCAGCGGGCGCGTGATGCGGTCGCTTCACTTCTCGCATTGTGGAGCGGGAATGGAAGCCCAAAATTTATTGACGTGCTGCGTAATGTCACCGAGTCAGGATTGTTTGAAATTCCCGAACCTTTAAAGGCTATTTCTGAACGGTCCGCAGAATTACAGGCGCTGGCGCTGGATTTGGGGGAGCTTGGCGACGATCCGGAAGCGAAGCGGCGCGTCGCATTGGATCAATTTTTGGATACCGAATTTGCCCAAATCGGCCCATACGCTGAGTATGTTGGGCACGCCGCCCAATTTGATACGCACCAAGGGGTCAAGGGTCTAGAATTTCCGAGGGTAATGGTTGTGATCGACGACTCGGAAACCCGTGGCTTCATGTTCAAATATGACAAGCTTTTCGGCGTAGCCGAACTTTCTGACCGCGACCTTGAGAATGAACGCGAGGGCAAAGACACCAGTGTTCGCAGGGCGCGCCGACTGTTTTATGTAACGTGTAGCCGAGCGGAGGAAGGGTTGGCAATCGTTGCCCATTCAGCCGATCCCGCCGCCCTGCAAGCTCGCGTCATTGATGCGAAATGGTTTGAGCCTGGCGAAATAGAGATTCTCCAGTAGAGCGAGGGCGCTCCAGGCTCTGACTTTATCGGCGCCTTGTCCGGCGGGACACGGTATTGCCTGGGATGGCATCGGGGCCCCGCTGTGCTGCTTGCCCCCCATACCCAAGGGTGTTGAAGCGGAATGAGCTCAACTCGACCGGCTCGCGGGCCTTTTGAGCAAATGAAAATGAAAGTGCGTTTTTTTTGGGCGAGGGAGAGGGGGGAGACGGGCGCGCGCAATGCCCCCGTTTAGAAAGCCCTCCGGAAGGACCCTACAGCGGCAGAATGTTTTGGCGGACATCAGAGCTCCCTCGCCACCGGCCAAAAGGTTGGGTATACATTTCCTCGGATCGGCCTTGCCGATCTGGGGCTTAGAAACCTCTCAGATTGGCGGCTGAGTGCGCCGTCTCGCACTCCTCGACCCTATGGTCGGGGAGGCATGGGCGTATGTTCAGGGTGAAAGCCTAAAGGCCCATGCGACCTTGCCAATCTGAGGTTTTCTAACTCCCCGGTCACCAGGATCGAGGGACGTGATGAAAAGCTTTTTGGGATCGGCAACTGTTCTAATGATAGCGTGCAGTGCCGCAGACGCTGAATGCCACTTCAAAACAGGAAACGCGATAGTATGCCCGGGAGCGCAAGCTGCTGCTGCCGCTTATTCCACCTTTGGATTTGACGTTGCGCGAACCAATCTTTCTCACAATCGCGCATTGCTTCAGCAGGCTGGATGTGGGCGCGCTTACGGTGCCACTTACAAGACAGCCAAGATCGAATTGTTGAGCGAAGGTAATACAGCTTTGCCCAAGGGATGGGTCGGGGTATCAAGCGTGATCGTGAATGGCCAAGACATATGGTATGTGGCCACAGACTATATTGCGGGTGATTGTCCGCGCCATAAGGTCGAGACTTTCAAAATGCCGGACCTCTCCAAGCGCTAGATAATCGGAGGAGCGGCTTATGCTAAGCTGGCGATGAACCTGCGCACCTCAGAGTCCAAAATGAGCGTGCGGGTTCCCAAGTTAACTGTGCAAATGGCACCGGCTTTGCGCCGCTCGTAGAAGGTCGAGCGGCTTATATTGAACATCGCGCAAAATTCGTCGACCGAGTAGGCCATGCGGGCCACATCGCTCTCTGTACTCTTCGCCACTGTTTGTCTCCATCCACCCGCTGTTGCAGATGTACGGACATATGCCTCTACGTCCGAGCGAGCCAGGATCATTAATTCCCCCCGGCAGCTTCAACGCGGTTTTTGCCACCTAGCCATTTGGAGCGCCATGGAGAGCAGGTAGAGCCGTGTTGTTACTGCGGGGTGCCAGCGGCTACGTAGGGTCACTGCGGCCTGAAACGCTTCGCCTGAGCTTTGGGCGGCAAAAACCTTCGCCACATAGTTGGCAGCTTCGCGGACATACAAACCAGCATCCCCGGTCAGGTGGTGATCTTGCCCTTTGCTGCCGTTGCGTCTCTGGATTGCTCCCCGAACGCTGTTTTCAAATTGTTCGGCGCCTAAAAGATCTGATGGGGAAAAGCTTACCCCCACCCAACCCCGAATTTCGGTTTCGGAAACTTGAGCCTGGGGATCTGCCAGCAGCTTTGCGAGCTTTGCAGCGCGATTTTTCATGTGCTCGGGTTTGTCGCCAAAGGGAATGACGCCCGTCTCAAATGCTGCCAACACGGCATAATAGATAGCTTCCTCGGCAAGAGTCTGCTCGTCCCGAGTTCCAAGCGGCCGGCCCCGTGGTTTTCCGGTTTTGCCCTTCGGCATCGAGGCTAATGGCTTTGAATGTGCTTGATGGGTGTTCGAAACGGTAGAATTTTTTCGAAGTTGGTCGGTGCCGGCCTCGCGCAAAACTGGGCCCACATATCCATCATCTGCCTACGCTTATCGAATAGATCTGTGCGGTGGTAGGCCGCCTCCACACTGTTGCTAATGGTATGCGCTAAGGCTGCTTCAGCGACGCGGCTCTCGAAACTAGTTTGCTCAGAAGCCCAATCCCGAAACGTGCTACGAAACCCGTGGGCTGTGATATCCGCGCGATCCATACGGCGAAGAAGGGTCAGCATCGCCATGTTGGATAGGGGTTTGTCTTTCTTGCCGCCGGGAAAAATGAACTCATCACGGCGAATGCTTTGCATGCGAGCGACGACCGCAAGGGCGCTTTCCGTGAGTGGGACGTGATGCTCTTTCCGCGCTTTCATGCGTGAGGCGGGCAATTTCCAAATGGCGCTGTCGAGGTCTATTTCGTCCCATCGCGCGCCAAGCACTTCATTGGTGCGGGCCGCGGTAAGAATTAGAAATTCTAGTGCAGAAGCGCCTACGCCGTCTTGACGTCGTAGCTTCTCCAGGAAATCTCCAATTTCTTTGTAGGGCAGGGCTGGATGGTGTTCGACACGGCGCACCTTCGATTTGCGAGGCAGCATAATCTCGATATGGCCTTTCCACCGCGCCGGATTGGGTTCTGACCGCAATTTGCTCGCGATGGCCCAGCTCAGAACTTTTTCGATGCGGGCGCGCACACGAGAAGCTGTCTCCGGCTTCTCCGACCAAATAGGCCTGATAACGTCCATGACTAAAGTGTCGTCTACCTGTTGGACGGGCAGATCACCAAACACCGGATAGGCGTAAGTCTTCAGTGTCGAGCGCCATTGCTTGGCATGTTTTTTGTTGTCCCATGCGGCGTTGTGAGACTCGATGAAGCGCTCAGCGCAAATCTGAAACGTGACGGCCTTTGAAGCCTCCAGTCTCGCTTGCGCTCGCAGAAGTTGGCGCTGATGGATTGGGTCTACATCGCTCAGGCGCGCTTGCGTCTGTTTAAGGGCCGCCGCGCGCGCCTGAGCGAGCGAAACAGTTGGATATCGGCCCAGGCCCATTTCCCGCAATTTGCCGCCGGTCCTGAAGCGATAGACCCAGGATTTGGTGAGCGCGGGCGAGATCTGTAGATAAAGACCATTGCCGTCGCCGAGATAGCCGCGTTTGCGCGCGTTTTTTACTGATGCGGCAGTGAGCTTGCCGCGAAGCGTGGAGACCACCGTACCCATACCGCTACCCATCCTTTCGAGCCGGATTGGGCCGATTCTCGGCGCACACCCGCGCATGCGGAAAGACTATAAAGGCTTGGAATATATGGCAAATCTGCACATGTGCGCATTGCTACGTACAGGATAATGGCGGTGCCGGAGGGATTCGAACCCTCGATAGGGCTTTGCAACCCTATAACGGTTTAGCAAACCGCCGCCTTCAGCCTCTCGGCCACAGCACCATCCAGATACCCGCCGGCGTCGCTACGGCCGCGGGTCCCGTGCCAAGGCATGGGAAGGCCGGTCTTTTGCCCTAGATCGGGTTATGGCTCAAGGCGCGTTTTCGCCCGGTAAACGGCGGAAAAGCCGCAGATTTTCGCTGCCGGCCCGGAAAAAGAGCCGGGAAGGCCCCCTTAGTGGTCCCGGACCGACCCGTCGACCTTGTCCCACATCTCCGGGAATTCCCATTCGGGAATGCCGCGCTCGTTGTCGATCAGGTGCTCGTCCAGCTCCACGCCAAGGCCCGGGCCGTCGATATTGCCCTTCAGGAGGATGTTGCCCTCGGTCATGACGAAGGGCTTCTTGATGTAGCTCTTGCCCATCGGGCTGCGGTCGACATTGGCTGGCCCGCCCTTCACCGCCTGGAGGCTCGGCACTTCGTGCGCCAGGAAGTTGGGAATCGAGGCGGCGACATGCATCGAGGCCGCAAAGCCCACCACGCCTTCCTTCGAATGCGGCAGCATGTCGGCATAGAAGGCTTCGGCCAGGGCGGCGACCGCCTTCATCTCGGTGATGCCGCCGACATGGGTGATGTCGGGCTGCAAAAGCTGGGCGGCGCCGGCCGTCAGCAAGTCGCGGAACTGCCACTTGGTGACCATGCGTTCGCCGGTGGCGAACGGGAAGCTGGTCTTCTTCGCCATCTCGGCCATCAGCGGCAGGTTCTGGAACTGGATCGGCTCTTCGTAGAACCAGGGACGGAACGGCTCCAGCGCCTTGATGATCTCCATCGCCGCGGGTGGTTCGTGTTCGCCGTGCATTTCGATGCCAAGGTCGAAGTCCGGGCCCACCAGCTCGCGGATCGCCTTCACCTTCTCGACAAAGCCGTCGATGTAATACGGGCTCTCCGACGAGCGCGACAGCCGCCCGCGCGTCGAGGACACGCTGGTCTTCATCGACTTGTAGCCTTCGGCCAGCACGTGGGATTTGGTCTCTTCCACGCTTTCAGCCTGGCCATAGCACTTGATGCGATCCCGCGTGGGGCCGCCCAAAAGGTCGTAGATCGGCGTGCCCAGCGCCTTGCCCTTGATGTCCCACATGGCGACGTCCACCGCGCCCAGGGCCGAGGTCAGGATGATGTCGCCGCGATAGAAGGCGTGGCGATAGATCGCCTGCCAGTGATGCGCAGGCTGGCGCGGGTCCTTGCCGATCAGATAGGGCTCAAGTTCCTTGATCGCCGCGACCACGGTGGGAATGCGTCCCTCAACCGTGCCTTCGCCCAGTCCGATGATGCCGGCGTCGGTGTGCATCTTCACGAAGATGGAGCGCAGCGAGTTGACCGGGATGATCTCCAGCCTGGTAATCTTGATCGTGTCGCGCGGATCGACCTGGGCGCGGGCATTGTTGATCGGCTGGGCGGCGACGTCGCGCTCGGCCGCCAGCATGCCGGCCATGCCGAAGCCGAAGCTCTTGATCCAGTGGCGGCGTGTGGTCATCGGAAATCCCCCTGCTTGACGGCGAGCACTGTAGCGCAACCAAAGCCAATGCAACTCCCTGTTCCGGCTGACATCTTAGCGATGGAAAACTTGCGTCCTGTTGCAGTGCGGAATCGACAATGTCTTGCCAGCGTCGCGCACCGGGAGCAGCATTCCCAAAGACAGTTTGCGGAGGTGCGCCATGCAGGTTCGTCACATCCTCGGCGACAAGGGTCGCGACGTGGTCGCCATCGATACCGCCGCCAGCTTGGCCGATGCGGCCAGACTATTGTCCGAGCGCAAGATCGGCGCCCTGATCATAAAAGCCAATGACGGCGGGCTTTGCGGCATCATCTCCGAACGTGACCTGGTGCATGCCATCGCCGCCGGCGGCGCCGGCGCCCTGGGCGACAGTGTGGAGCGCCACATGACCAGATCGCCCGTCACCTGCGCGGAAAGCGAGAATGTGGAAGTGGTGATGGAAGTGATGACCCGCGGCCGCTTCCGCCATGTGCCGGTGGTCGATGATGGCGGCCGGCTCTGCGGCATGGTCTCGATCGGCGACGTGGTGAAGACGCGGATCGCCGAGACGGTGAATGAGGCGGCGGCGCTTCGCGACTATATTTCGGCAACCGCATAAGGTTCCCGTTTACAGCAGAAATACAGGGCGGAACCGCGCCACAGGCAGCACGTTTCTTTGCACGCAAGTTCAAAGGAACCCGCGCCATGAAATTCACCACCATGGCCGCCGCGAGCGGCCTCGCCTTGTCTGCTTTCCTGATCGCTTCGCCGGCCTTCGCCCAGGCCAGCGGCACCCCAGCCGCCATCGGCGGCACCCATGTCGACGCCAACGGCATGCCCACCAACCATTCCACGCCGGCCGAACACGCTGCCACCGCGGACCTGAACAACACGGTTGCCGCGCAGGACGGCATCACCAAGGACAGCGCGCAGACCGCTGCCAATGACGCGCAGTACCAGGCGCAGCAGCAGCAATATCAGCAGCAGCAGCAGGACTATCAGAACAAGATGCAGGTCAATCAGGCCCAGCATCAGCAGTATGAAAATCGCCTCGCGGCCTATGAAGTGCTGCGCGATCGCTATCGCGCCGAACGCGCTGCCTATCATCGCGGCGTGTGGCCGGATCGCTATGCGCGCTGGGAACTGGATGACAACGATCACCTGATGGGCCAGCGTGTCGAGATCCTGGGCGGTGCGCATATCGGCACCGTGGTCGGTGCCGCGCGTGCCGCGTCTGGCCGCGTGGAAGGCCTGGAAGTGACGCTGGATAACGGCAAGACCGTCTGGATCGACCGCGCCGACATTCGCTACGACCGCGGCGGCCACACCGTTGTGACGAATCTGGATCGCAACGACCTGTATCTGATGGCGGACGAGCGCGGCTAAAGCCGCTGATTATCTGCCTGCGAACCAACCCCGCATGCCGCTTGGCATGCGGGGTTTTTCGTTTGCGCGGAACGAGAGGGCAGGGCGAAAAGCTTTGGTAGAACAATATCTTGTACGCATTTTCAGGGCTTCGACGCGATGAGCAGGGGCTTCCATCTCGGCAACGAGTGCAGGAAGCCTTTTGTTTTCGGGCCCAACTTGCGCAGCGCAGCAGGATTTCAACGGGCCGTGGCAGCCAACCGGGCGACACCCCATATATAGACGGTAGGATGGCCGCATTTCGGCCGCAAAGCGCCATCCACAGGCCCCTGAAAAAAACTGATTTTTTTCTGTTTTTTGGGTTTGACTTGGTCAGACCCCGCCCATATAAACCGCGCCCACGCTGCTTCGCGGCTCCGGTTGCGAGACAGTGGAAATCGTTGAAATCAGACGTGAAATTCGTCGGTTTGGCGCGCTGTTTGACATTGTGATTTAAGGAAGGGGAACGTGGGCGGCGGCTCGGTATGCCACTCGCGTCTATGCTTCGGCATGGATGCAAACAATCGAGCAACGACGCAGAATGCTCGCGTTCTTCTAGCAAGACTAAGTTTTGAATAAGTGTTCGGTTGGCGAAAGCCGACCAACCCTAGTCAATACAGTTTTGCGAACTACGCAGTCGACCGGCGCAAGCCGGTCAACAAGAGAGCATTCAGCGTCGTCTGCATCACTAGGATCAAAAACATGAGAGTTTGATCCTGGCTCAGAACGAACGCTGGCGGCAGGCCTCAAACATGCAAGTCTAGGGGGGTAGCAATACCCACCGGCGGACGGGTGCGTAACGCGTGGGAATATACCTATCAGTACGGAACAACTGCGGGAAACTGCAGCTAATACCGTATACGTCCTAACGGAGAAAGATTTATCGCTGATAGATTAGCCCGCGTTCGATTAGCTAGTTGGTGGGGTAACGGCCTACCAAGGCGACGATCGATAGCTGTTCTGAGAGGAAGATCAGCCACACTGGGACTGAGACACGGCCCAGACTCCTACGGGAGGCAGCAGTTGGGAATCTTGGACAATGGGGGAAACCCTGATCCAGCCATGCCGCGTGAGTGATGAAGGCCTTCGGGTTGTAAAACTCTTTCGACGGGGACGATAATGACGGTACCCGTAGAAGAAGCTCCGGCTAACTTCGTGCCAGCAGCCGCGGTAATACGAAGGGGGCTAGCGTTGTTCGGAATTACTGGGCGTAAAGCGCGCGCAGGCGGTTCTCCAAGTCAGTGGTGAAAGCCCGGAGCTCAACTCCGGAACTGCCATTGAAACTGTTGAACTTGAGGACGAGAGAGGTGAGTGGAATTCCCAGTGTAGAGGTGAAATTCGTAGATATTGGGAAGAACACCAGTGGCGAAGGCGGCTCACTGGCTCGTATCTGACGCTCAGGCGCGATAGCGTGGGGATCAAACAGGATTAGATACCCTGGTAGTCCACGCCGTAAACGATGAATGCTAGCCGTTGGGCAGCTTGCTGTTCAGTGGCGCAGCTAACGCATTAAGCATTCCGCCTGGGGAGTACGGCCGCAAGGTTGAAACTCAAAGGAATTGACGGGGGCCCGCACAAGCGGTGGAGCATGTGGTTTAATTCGACGCAACGCGCAGAACCTTACCAGGGTTTGACATCCTGCGACCGCTCCCTAATAGGAGTTTTCCCGCAAGGGACGCAGAGACAGGTGCTGCATGGCTGTCGTCAGCTCGTGTCGTGAGATGTTGGGTTAAGTCCCGCAACGAGCGCAACCCTCGCCTTTAG
>JGI25153J46596_10000706_pt1 | contig 20364 bp, 12 predicted proteins | sample AraplaMF_Col_mMF_FD_46596 | JGI IMG/M metagenome (IMG submission 46596)
GCCGGCCTCTACGGCATGCTGCTGTTCGTCGTGCTCGCGATCTTCGTCGCCGGCCTGATGGTCGGCCGCACGCCGGAATATGTCGGCAAGAAGATCGAGGCCCGCGAGGTCAAGATGGCGATGCTCGCGATCCTGGTGCTGCCGCTGATGTATCTCGGCTGGACCGCGGTCGGCGTGGTCTATCCGGCGGCGGTCGCCTCGATGGCGAATGCCGGTCCGCACGGCTTCACCGAGGTGCTGTACGCCTTCACCTCGGCGACCGGCAACAACGGCTCGGCCTTCGCGGGCCTCACCGGGAACACCTTCTTCTACAACCTCACGCTCGCCAGCGCGATGTTCGTCGGGCGCTTCTTCATGATCGTTCCGGCGATGGCGATCGCCGGCTCGCTCGCCGCCAAGAAGTCGATCCCGCCGTCCGCCGGCACGTTCCCGACCACCGGCGGGCTGTTCGTCGGCCTCGTCGTCGGCGTGATCCTGATCATCGGCGGCCTGACCTTCTTCCCGGCGCTCGCGCTCGGCCCGATCGTCGAGCATCTCGCGATGAACGCCGGTAACGTCTTCTGATTGTCGGAGTGACCTCCATGGATACGATGAAACTGCAAAAGCGCGCTCCGATGTCGGCGATGCTCGATCCCAAGATCGTCCTGCCCGCGATCCGCGCCTCCTTCACCAAGCTCGATCCGCGGCTGATGGTGAAGAACCCCGTGATGTTCGTGGTCGAGATCGTGGCCGCGCTCACCACGGTGATCTTCCTGCGCGACCTCGTCACAGGCGGTGCGAATCTCGGCTTCACCTTCCAGATCATCCTCTGGCTCTGGTTCACGGTGCTGTTCGCAAATTTCGCCGAAGCCGTCGCCGAAGGCCGCGGCAAGGCCCAGGCTGAATCGCTGCGCAAGACCCGCACCGAGAGCCAGGCCAAGCTGCTGACCGGCGCCGGCCAGGCCTTCAAGCTGGTCCCGGGCACCAGCCTCAAGGTCGGCGACATCGTGCTGGTCGAGGCCGGCGACACCATCCCGTCCGACGGCGAGGTGATCGAGGGCGTCGCCTCCGTCAACGAGGCCGCCATCACCGGCGAATCCGCGCCCGTCATCCGTGAATCCGGCGGCGACCGCTCGGCCGTCACCGGCGGCACGCAGGTGCTGTCCGACTGGATCCGCGTGCGCATCACCGCGGCGCAGGGCTCGACCTTCATCGACCGCATGATCAAGCTGGTCGAAGGCGCCGAACGCGCCAAGACGCCCAACGAGATCGCGCTCAACATCCTGCTGGCCGGCCTCACCATCATCTTCGTGTTCGCCACCGTCACCATTCCAAGCTATGCGGCCTATGCTGGCGGATCGATCTCGGTGATCGTGCTGGTCGCGCTGTTCGTGACGCTGATCCCGACCACGATCGGCGCATTGCTGTCGGCTATCGGCATCGCCGGCATGGACCGCCTGGTGCGCTTCAACGTGCTTGCCATGTCGGGCCGCGCCGTCGAGGCCGCGGGCGACGTCGACACGCTCCTGCTCGACAAGACCGGTACCATCACGCTCGGCAACCGCCAGGCGACCGCCTTCCGTCCCGTGCGCGGCGTCACCGAGCAGGAGCTGGCCGATGCAGCCCAGCTCGCCTCGCTCGCCGACGAGACCCCGGAAGGTCGCTCCATCGTCGTGCTGGCGAAGGAGAAATACGGCATTCGCGGCCGCGACATGGCCGAGCTCGGAGCCACCTTCATCCCGTTCACGGCGCAGACCCGCATGAGCGGCGTCGATGCCGGCGGCTCGTCGGTGCGCAAGGGCGCGGTCGATTCGATGCTGAACTATGTCGGCGGCGGCGCGCCGCTGGCGGTCGCCTCCGGCAACACGGCGCGCGCCCTTCAGCCCGGCGGGCTCTCCGAGGTCGGCCGCGAGGTCCAGGCCATCGCGGACGAGATCTCGAAGGCCGGCGGCACGCCGCTTGCGGTCGCCAAAGACGGCAGGCTGCTCGGCGTCATCCAGCTCAAGGACATCGTCAAGGGCGGCATCCGCGAACGCTTNGCCGAGCTGCGCCGCATGGGCATCCGCACCATCATGATCACCGGCGACAATCCGATGACGGCGGCNGCGATCGCGGCGGAGGCCGGCGTCGACGACTTCCTGGCGCAGGCNACCCCCGAGGACAAGCTCAAGCTGATCCGCGACGAGCAGGCCAAGGGCAAGCTGGTNGCGATGTGCGGCGACGGCACCAACGACGCGCCGGCCCTGGCNCAGGCCGACGTCGGTGTCGCCATGAACACCGGCACCCAGGCCGCGCGCGAAGCCGGCAACATGGTCGACCTCGACTCCAACCCGACCAAGCTGATCGAGGTGGTCGAGATCGGCAAGCAGCTGCTGATGACCCGCGGTGCGCTCACGACGTTCTCCATCGCCAACGACGTCGCCAAGTACTTCGCGATCATCCCCGCGATGTTCCTGGCGTTCTACCCGCAGCTCAACGTGCTCAACATCATGAACCTGTCGAGCCCGCAGAGCGCCATCCTGTCGGCGATCATCTTCAACGCGCTGATCATCATCGCGCTGATCCCGCTGGCCCTGAAGGGCGTCGCCTATCGCGCCGTCGGCGCCGGCGCGCTGCTCCGCCGCAACCTCCTGATCTACGGTCTCGGCGGTATCGTCATTCCCTTTATCGGCATCAAGGCGATCGACCTCGTCGTCGTCGCCCTGCACCTGGCCTGACCCCGTCATTGCGAGGAGCGGAGCGACGAAGCAATCCAGACTATCTCCGTGAACAGACTCTGGATTGCTTCGCTTCGCTCAATGACGGAAGAAATTGGAGACTACACATGCTCAGAGAAATCCGCCCCGCCATCGTCCTGCTGCTGGTGCTCACCGCCATCACGGGCCTTGCCTATCCNCTCGCGATGACGGCCATTGCCGGCACGCTCTTCCCCGCGCAGGCGCAGGGCAGCCTGATCGAGCGNGACGGCAAGGTCGTCGGCTCCGCCCTGATCGGGCAGGAGTTCAAGGACGACAAGTACTTCCACGGCCGTCCCTCGGCGACGCTGGCGCCGGACCCGAACGATTCGACCAAGACGGTGTCCGCGCCCTACAACGCCGCCAATTCGGGCGGCTCCAATCTCGGCCCGACCAGCAAGGCGCTGGCCGACCGGCTCAAGGAGGATGTGGACAAGCTCGAGGCTGAAAACCCGAATGCTTCCGTTCCGGTCGATCTGGTCACCACCTCGGCGAGCGGCCTCGACCCCGACATCTCGCCGGCAGCCGCGCAATTCCAGGTGCCGCGCGTGGCGAAGGCGCGGAATCTGCCGGAGCAGGCCGTGGCGCAGCTCGTGTCNGCCAACGTCCNNGGCCGTCTGTTCGGCCTGCTCGGCGAACCCCGCGTTAACGTATTGGCGCTGAACCTCGCGCTCGATCGCGCGTCNGCGAAGTAGCGGTCTATGCCCGTGGCGTCAGGATGACTATATTGCCCTCATGGTCCGAGAGCGCCGCGATCCCGAACAACGTCCCTCGCCCGAGGCGCTGCTGGAAGCGGCGCGGCGGGAGGAGAGCGCGAGCGGCAAACTGAAGATCTTCATCGGCGCCGCCCCCGGCGTCGGCAAGACCTACGAGATGCTGCAGAGCGCCCACGCCAAGCGCAAGGCCGGCATCGACGTTGTGATCGGCTTCGTCGAGACCCATGGCCGCGCCGAGACCGAGGCGCTGGTGCGTGGCCTCGAAGCGGTCCCGCGCAAGCGGCTCGATTATCGCGGCCAGATCGTCGAGGAAATGGACCTCGACGCCGTGATCGCGCGGCGGCCGGCAATCGCGCTGGTCGATGAGCTCGCTCACACCAACGCCGCCGGCAGCCGTCATCCCAAGCGCTATCTCGACGTCGAGGAGCTGCTGTCCCACGGCATCGACGTCTACACCGCCGTCAACATCCAGCATATCGAGAGCCTGAACGACGTCGTCGCCCAGATCACCCATGTGCGCGTGCGCGAGACCGTGCCGGATTCGGTGTTCGACCGCGCCGACGCCATCGAGCTGATCGACCTCACGCCCGACGATTTGATCCAGCGGCTGAAGGAGGGCAAGGTCTATGTCCCCAAACAGGCCGAGCGGGCGCTGGAGCATTATTTCTCGCCCGGCAATTTGACCGCGCTGCGCGAGCTGGCGCTGCGGCGGACCGCCGAGCGGGTCGACGAGCAGCTGCTCACCCACATGCAGGCGAATGCCATTGCCGGCCCCTGGGCCGCCGGCGAGCGCATCCTCGTCTGCGTCAGCGAAGATCCGCGCGCGGCCGGCCTCGTCCGCTACACCAAGCGGCTGGCCGACCGGCTGCATGCGCCGTTCACCGCGATCTCGATCGAGACCCGGCGCTCGCTCCAGCTGTCCGACACCGAGCGCGACCGGCTCGCCGATACACTGCGCCTCGCGGAATCTCTCGGCGGCGAAGCCCTGACCATTCCCGCCGTCGACCGCCGCATCGCCGACGACGTCATCAACTTCGCCCATGGCAACAACGTCACCCAGATCGTGATCGGCAAGTCCACCCGTTCGCGCTGGTTCGAGATGACGCGCGGCTCGGTCGTGCATGATCTGGTGCGCCGTGCCGGCAATATCAGCGTGCACGTCATCCCCGGCGACGAGCTTGCCGAGGAGGCGCCCACGACGGCCGTGCAGACCGCGGCGCGATCGGATCCGTTCGATGCCCGGCCTTATCTCAAGGCGCTCGGGATCACCGCGATCGGCCTTGCCGCGGCCGTGGCCATCAAGCCGTATTTCGGCGTCGAGAACGTCGACCTGATGTTCCTCACCGCGGTGGTGGCCGTTGCCGTGCGCTACGGGCTGTGGCCGTCGCTGCTGGCGAGCATCGTGGCCTCGCTGGCCTACAATTTCTTCTTCCTGCCGCCGGTCTATACTTTCACCATCACCGATCCGACCAATGTCGCGGCGTTCTTCTTCTTCATGCTGATCGCGTTCGTGGTGTCGAACGTGGCCGGTCGCGTGCGCACGCAAGCCGACACCGCCATAGGCCGCATCAGGACCACCGAGCAGCTCTACGCCTTCAGCCGCAAGCTCGCCGGCACCGCGACGCTCGACGACGTCCTGTGGGCGAGCGCCTACCAGATCGCGTTGATGCTGAAGGTGCGCGTCGTGCTGCTGCTGCCGGAGGACGGCCTGCTCACGGTGAAGTCGGGCTATCCGCCGGAGGACCAGCTCGACCAGGCCGACCTTGCCGCCGCCAACTGGGCCTGGAGCAATGATCGTCCTGCCGGCCGCGGCTCCGATACCCTGCCCGGCGCCAAGCGGCTGTTCCTGCCGATGCGCACCGGCCGCGGCCCGATCGGCGTGATCGGCATCGACAACGATCGCACCGGGCCGCTGCTGACGCCGGACCAGCGCCGTCTTCTGGACGCGCTGGTGGACCAGGGGGCGCTGGCGATCGAGCGCGTGCTGCTGGTCGAGGACATGGACCGCGTCAAGCGCACCGTCGAATCCGAGCGGCTGCGNTCGGCGCTGCTGACCTCGATCTCGCACGACCTGAAGACGCCGCTCGCCTCGGTGCTGGGNGCAGCCTCGACCATGCGCGATCTCGCCGGCGCCCTGTCCGACACCGAGAAGCGCGATCTGCTCGCCACCGTGATCGACGAATCCGAGCGGCTCAACCGCTTCATCGCCAATCTCCTCGACATGACCAAGCTCGAATCCGGCGCCATCGTGCCCAACACGGCGCTGCACGATCTCGGCGAGATCGTCGGCAGCGCGCTCCGCCGCGCCAGCAAGATCCTGACCGCGCACAAGGTCGAGCTGGTTCTGGCCGCCGACCTGCCGATGCTCGAGCTCGATGCGGTGCTGTTCGAGCAAGTGCTGTTCAACCTGCTCGACAACGCCGCAAAGTATTCGCCGCCCGACACCACGATCGCGATCAGGAGCAGGCGCGAGCGGGATCAGGTCGTGCTGGAGATCGCCGACGAGGGCGACGGCATTCCGCCCGCCGAGCTCGAGAGCGTGTTCGACAAGTTCTACCGCGCGCAGAAGGGCGATCGTGTCCGTCCCGGCACCGGGCTCGGGCTCGCCATCTCCCGCGGCTTCGTCGAAGCCATGCGCGGCACGATCTCCGCCGCCAACCGCAACGACCGGAGCGGCGCGNTCCTCACCATTCGTCTGCCNGTNCCCGCGCAGACCCACGCATTGGATACCGCCGCATGAGTGCCGCCCCGATCAAGGTCCTGGTNATCGACGACGAACCGCCGATCCGCAAATTGCTGCGGATGGGGCTGACGACGCAGGGCTACGAGATATTGGAAGCGCCGAACGGCAAGACCGCGCTGGAGAAGCTCNCGGAAGGGCCGGCGCTGATCATCCTCGATCTCGGCCTGCCCGACATCCAGGGGCACGAGCTGCTGCGTACGATCCGGGCTCGCAANGAAGCCGTGCCGATCGTGGTGCTGTCGAGCCGCGGCGACGAGGCCGGCAAGGTGCAGGCGCTCGATCTCGGCGCCGACGATTACCTGACCAAGCCGTTCGGCATGGACGAGCTGCTTGCGCGCCTGCGCGCCGCGCTGCGTCACCAGCTCCAGGTCCAGGGCGAGCGGCCGGTGTTCCGCACCGGCGATCTCTCGGTCGATCTCGTCCGCCGCATCGTCAAGGTCGGCGAGCGCGAGGTGAAATTGTCGCCGAAGGAATACGATCTCTTGCGCGTGCTGGTGCAGCACGCCGGCAAGGTGCTGACCCATCGCTTCCTGCTGAAGGAGCTGTGGGACGAGCTGACCGACGCGCAATATCTGCGCGTCTATGTCCGCCAGCTCCGACAGAAGATCGAAGCCGATCCCGAGCGGCCGCAATATGTGTTGACGGAGACGGGGATCGGGTACCGGCTGAAGGCGGGGGACTAGCGTAGCCGCAGGGGGCCGTCATGGCCGGGCTTGTCCCGGCCATCCACATGCTTCAGCGTGCCGGCTAGACGTGGATGCCCGGGTCAAGCCCGGGCATGACGACCGAGGCTGTGGCGCGGTCCTGTCTCCACATCGTCGTTGCGAGGAGCCCTCGCGACGAAGCAATCCAGAATCTGTCCGCGGAAGGATTGGATTGCTTCGCTGCGCTCGCGATGACGGAGCAGATCACCCCGCCTTCCTCTGCCGCGCCGTCGACCGGTGCGCCTTCTTCGCGGCCTGCCGCCGGCCCGTGGTGCGGCGTGCATGCGACTTCGCGGCGGACTTCTTGCCGCGGCCGCCTCCCTTCAGGCTCTGCTTCAGGGCGTCCATCAGGCTGACGACGTTGCTCGGGCGCTCCTCGGGCTCCGGCAGCTTGATTGTCTTGCCGCCGGCCTTGCGCTTCACCAGCGCCTTCAGCGCGGTCTCGTACTCGTCCTTGAATTTGCTGGGATCGAAATTCGCGGCCTTGGTGTGCAGGATGTGCCCGGCGAGCTCGACCATGTCCTTGGTGATCTTCGGGCTCTTGATGTCGCGAAAGAACTCGTCCTCGTCGCGCAGCTCGTAGGGAAAGCGCAGCGTGGTGCCGAGCAGGCCCTTGCCGAGCGGCTCGATCGCGATGATGTGCTCGCGGTTGGTGAGCACGATCTTGGCGAGTGCCACGCGGTCCTGGTCCTTCATGGCGTCGCGGATCACCGCGAAAGCGTCGACCGCGGCCTTGCCGTCCGGCGCGATGTAATAGGGATGGTTGAGGTAGCGCTGGTCGATCTCCTCGCTCGGCACGAAGCTCTCGATGTCGATGGTGTGGTTGCTCTCGATCTGGACCGCCTCGAGCTCCTCGGGCTCGATCTCGACATATTTACCCTTGCGCAGCTCGTAGCCGCGTCCTTTCTGGTCGCTCTCGACCACGTCGCCGGTCTCGGAATCGACCATCTGCTGCTTGAGGCGGTTGCCGGTCTCGCGATTGATCATGTGAAACCGGGTCTTCTCGGCCGCCGTGGTCGCGGGATAGAGCACGACGGGGCAACTGACCAGCGACAGCTTCAACGTTCCCTTCCAGTAGGCACGGGGCGCCATTGCATTCTCCAGCGTTTTCAACGTGTTTTGGAACCCCAACCCTCCCGTCGTGTTTTGGTTCCGGGTGGGACTTTTGCCATGATAGGCTTCAATGCCGAATGAGATGCGGGACCGGTCGTGCTGCGAAAACTCTCCACCTACCGACAGAAGCGTGATTTCGAGAAGACGCCGGAGCCATCGGGCAAGACCGCGGTGGCGCCATCGAAGCAGCGGCGTTTCGTGATCCAGAAGCACGACGCGACCCGGTTGCATTATGATCTCAGGCTCGAATTCGACGGCGTGTTCAAGTCCTGGGCCGTGACCAAGGGGCCCTCGCTCGATCCGCACGACAAGCGCCTGGCGGTCGAGGTCGAGGATCACCCGCTCGACTATGGTGATTTCGAAGGGACGATTCCCGAAGGCCAGTACGGCGGCGGCACGGTGATGCTGTGGGACCGCGGTACCTGGGAATCGGACGATCCCGAACGCGGCTTCAAAAAGGGCGATCTCAAGTTCACGCTGCACGGCGACAAGCTGCATGGCAGCTGGGTGCTGGTGCGCATGCGCAATCGCGGNGGCGAAAAGCGCACCAACTGGCTGCTGATCAAGCACCGCGACGAATATGCCAGCGAGGACGAGGATATCACGGCAGAGGACAAATCCGTCGCCTCCGGCCGNGCGATGGAGCAGATCGCCGGCGGCAAAGGCCGCGCGCCGAAGCCGTTCATGCTGGCCAAGGGCGCCAANGCCAAGGCCGATGCGGTCTGGCAGTCCAATCGCACCGAGGAGACGAAAGGAAGGACCNTGCAGCCGGCGCCGCGCACGGCGCTCAAGGCCGGAAAGAGTGGAAAGAAGGCGACGACGGCGACGAACGCCAGGAAGGTCTCGGCGATGCCGGATTTCGTCGCGCCGCAGCTCTGCACGCCCGTCGAGCGGCCGCCCTCGAGCGACGGCTGGTGCCACGAGATCAAGTTCGACGGCTATCGCGTCCAGCTCCGCATCGAGGACGGCGAGGCGACGTTGAAAACGCGCAAGGGCCTCGACTGGACCGGCAAGTTCGGGGCGATCGCGAAGGAGGCCGCTTCGCTCCCGGATGCACTGATCGACGGCGAGATCGTCGCGCTCGATCACAACGGCGCGCCGAATTTCTCCTCGCTCCAGGCCGCGCTGTCGGACGGCAAGACCGAAGACCTCATCTTCTTCGCGTTCGATCTCCTCTTCGCCGAGGGCCTCGACTACCGCCGTCTGCCGCTCGGCGAACGCAAGGAGCGCCTCAAGGCGCTGCTGGACGCACGCAAGAAGAAGGCGAGCCAGATCCGCTATGTCGAGCACTTCGTAAGCGGCGGCGACGCCGTGCTGCAATCGGCCTGCAAGCTCGAGCTCGAAGGCGTGGTCTCGAAGAAGATCGATGCGCCTTACCGCTCGGGGCGCACCGAGAGCTGGACGAAAGCAAAGTGCCGCGCCGGGCATGAGGTCGTGATCGGCGGCTACAAGACCACCAACGGCAAATTCCGCTCGCTGATGGCCGGCGTGCATCGTGGCGATCATCTCGCCTTTGTCGGCATGGTCGGGACCGGCTTCGGCGCCGACAAAATCAAGCGCATCATGCCGTCGTTGAAGGCGATGGAGGCGAAGGAGAGTCCGTTCGGCGGCAAGAACGCCCCGAAGAAGACGCGCGATGTGCACTGGCTGAAGCCTGAGCTCGTCGCCGAGATCGAGTTCGCCGGCTTCACCGCCGACGGCAATATCCGCCAGGCCGCGTTCAAGGGTCTGCGGCAGGACAAGCCGGCCGAGGAGGTCGAGGCGGAAACGCCTGTCGATACCGCGCTGGCAAAGCCGTCGGCCAGAAAGCGCGCTGTGCCGAAGTCCGGCAAGAAGGACGCTGGCACCGCAGAAGTCATGGGCGTCGTCATCTCCAAGCCGGACAAGGAGCTGTGGCCGGATGGCGGCGACGGCGATGGCGTCACAAAGCTCGATCTCGCGCGCTATTTCGAGGCGGTCGGCTCGTGGCTGATCGCGCATATCAAGGGGCGCCCGTGCTCGATCCTGCGCGCGCCCGATGGCATCGGTGGTGAAAAGTTCTTCCAGCGCCATGCCATGCAGGGCACCTCGAACCTGCTCGAGCTCGCCAAGGTCTCGGGCGATCGCAAGCCTTACCTGCAGATCGATCGTGTCGAGGGCCTCGCTGCGGTCGCGCAGATCGGCGGCGTCGAGCTGCATCCCTGGAATTGCTCGCCGGATGCCTACGACACGCCGGGCCGGCTGGTGTTCGACCTCGATCCCGCGCCGGACGTCGATTTCGCCGACGTCGTCGAAGCGGCCAAGGAGATGCGGCAGCGCCTCGCTGACGTCGGCATGGAGAGCTTCTGCAAGACCACCGGCGGCAAGGGGCTGCATGTCGTGGTGCCGCTGCTTTACGGCGCGCGCGACAAGGTGAGCTGGAAGGAGGCCAAGGCCTTCGCGCAAGGCGTCTGCCAGTGGATGGCCGACGACGATCCCGGGCGCTATCTGCTCAACATGTCGAAGAAGCTGCGCAACGGAAAGATCTTTCTCGACTATCTGCGCAACGATCGGCTCTCGACGGCGGTGGCCCCGCTGTCGCCGCGCGCGCGCGACGGTGCGACGGTCTCGATGCCGCTGACCTGGGCACAAGTGAAGAGCGATCTTGATCCGAAGAAATACACGGTGAGAACCGTGCCGGGCCTGCTTGCGCGATCGAAGGCGTGGGAGGGCTATGATGATGCGGCGGCGTCGATCAAGGCAGCGGCGAAGAAGCTCGCGGGGAAAAGTAGGGTGGGTTAGCCGCAAGGCGTAACCCACCTCTTTGGTTTCCGCGGAGACAGAAGGGGTGGGTTACGCTCGCGGACCGCGCTTCGCGCAGCCGCGTGCTAACCCACCCTACGAGTCCTCGCTAGATCCGTCCCATCAGCAACAGGATCAGCAGGATGACGATGACCAGTCCGAGGCCGCCGCCGCCGTAATAGCCGGTGCCGTAGAACGGGCCGCCGCCGATGCCGCTGAAGCCGCCGAGCAGGGCGATGACCAAGATGATCAGAATGATCGTACCGATAGACATGCGAATCTCCTCCAGCCCTTGATTGAAAGGGTCGTTGCACCTGTCCCGTTGTGCGAGGGCAACTTGCCGCATGTTTTAAAGTTCCGGATTTGAAACGGGCTGGCAGGCGCCAACTGCATGGAACCTTTGCGCGTCCGGCCGGCATGATTATGTGAGGATCATTCAGCGCAGGGCAGGGACCATGTCAGCACCGCTTGTCGTTTCCATTCCGCATCGCCTCGGCCGCGAGGAGGCTGCGCGCCGGCTCAAGACCGGGCTCGGCCGCGCTGCAGCGAGCGTTCCCGTGGTGCAGGTCGAGGAGGAGCGCTGGAGCGGGGACACCATGAATTTCCGCATCCGCGCGCTCGGGCAGATCGCGACCGGTCAGGTCGATGTCGCGGACGACCACGTCAAGGTCCAGGTGGTTTTGCCGTGGCTGCTGCAGCGCTTCGCAGAGATGGCGCAGGCGACGATCAGGAAGCGCGGGCAGTTGCTGCTGACCAAGGACGACGGAAAATGAGTGTCAGGCGCGGGCGCGGTGCCGCGCCGGCATGATGGTACTGGCCGCGCGAGCTTCGATGACGGCCGCAGGAACATCACGGAAAGCCTGTGCGAGCGGGAGCTCGTTGCCCGCGAGCCCCGGCGCGCTGTAGCCAGTGATATCGACGGTCGCGTCAAAACCTTCGATCACGGGCCATTCGCGCCCGGCCTGGCTGAAGGGTGCGAACTGGCGCCCGACCACGATGATCGCGGCCGCGCGGCCATGGCGGCGGGCGAAGGCGATGACATGGTCGGCGTGCGCGCCGTGCACCTCCAGCGGCTGGTAGTCGCCTTGCGCAAAAACGTCGGCATGCGCGTTGCGCAGCTTGAGCAACTGCCGCGTCCAGGCCAGCTTGAGCCGGCCGTCAGGCCAGGTCTTGACCAGCTTGCTCCAGTCCGGCGCTTCCAGTGCTGCGAGTGCCGCGTTCCGCGCCGAAAAATCCACGGGACGGCGGTTGTCGGGATCGACCAGCGAGAGATCCCAGAATTCGGCGCCTTGATAGAAGTCGGGGACGCCCGGCAGCGTCGCCTTCAGCGTGAGGTGGCTCAGCGAGTTCAATGCGCCGAGCAGTGCGAGGCGGCGGGCCAGGGTTTGCAGCGCCTCCAGGAACTCGCCCGACAATGCGGGATCGAGGATCCTGGCGATGAAGCTCTTGATGCCGTTCTCATACGCCTCGTGCGGATTGAGCCAGCTCGTCTCCTCCTTGCCCTCGCGCGCGGCCTTCAGCGCATAGGCCTGGATGCGCTCGACGAATTCGGCATCGGGTGTCTCGCCCAGCGGCCAGGCGCCGAGCAGGGTCTGGTAGAGCATGTATTCGAACGTCGCGGAGGGCGCGCGCAGATTGCCCTGGAGCGCGAGATGCGGCGCGTTCAGCACCTTCCAGCGCGACACCGCGCTGGTCCATTCGCCGGGGACTTCGCTCAAGCCCGCGATCCGGGCGCGGGCGTCCTCGCCGCGCTTGGTGTCGTGGGTGGCGGTCGCCGTCATGCCCTGCGGCCATTCTTTTGCACGTGCCCGCATAGCGTCGTGGAACGCGGCAATGGTGAGGCCGGTGCTTGCGGGATCGCCGCCGACCTCGTTCAGCGCGAGCAGACGGTGAAACTGGTAGAACGCGGTGTCCTCCAGCGATTTCGCCATCATGGGCCCGGTGAACTGCTGCACCTTCAGCGCGAAGCGGCGCACCCGCGGCGTGCTGTGCGGCGGGCGGCCGGGCTTGAGCAGGTCCATGGTCAGCGCGTCGCGCAGGAAGTCGAAGATGCCTTCGTCCGCGGCGAACCATTCCCGCCGGGCGCGCTCGATGGTGTCGTCGATCAGTTTGCGATCGGCCGCCGTCGGACCGCTATGCGTCAGATAGGTGCGATAGACCGGGAAATGCAGCACGTAGAGCTCGAGCGCCTGCCGCAAGCTGTCGGCCGAGAAGTCGCGCGTCGAATAGTGCCCGTTGGCGATGCGCGCGAGCAGGCGCGTCAGCACGGTGAACTCGCTGGTCAGCAGCGTCTCCAGCACGCGCCGCTTGGCGTCCTTGACGTAAGGCACAAGCCGCGGCGGGCGGTTGCTGATCTGCCGCCAGGTCTCGTCCAGCGCCTCCAGTCCCTTGGGGTCGACCAGGACTTGCGTGATGACGTTCATCCACTCGTAGCCGGTGGTGCCCTGGACGCCGGCGAAATGCGGCAGCTTCTCGTGCTCGCAGAGGATCTTTTCGATCACCGTGTAGAATGGCTTGGTCTTGCCTTGCGCATCGCGGACCAGGCGGCGCAGCCGCTGGCAATATTGCGCGGGATCGCGCAGGCCGTCGATGTGATCGAGGCGGATGCCCTGCAGCCGGCCGTCAGCGACGAGCTGCTTCACCAGGCGGTGCGTGGCGGCGAAGGTGCCGGGGTCCTCGACGCGCAGGCCGGCCAGCCCGTTGACGTCGAAGAAGCGGCGATAGTTGATGTCGCTGGACGCAAGCCGCCAGTGCCCGAGCTTGTAGTGCTGGCGCTCCAGCAGATGATGCAGCACCAGCGTTTGCGCCGGCCGATCCGTCCCGGCGCGATAGGCCTCGAGGCCGCGGGCGATGATGTCGGCGGCGCCTGCGATGTCCTTGAGCTCGGCCTTGAAGCCAGGCGCTTCCTTGCGATTGGGCCGGCGCAGTCCGGTGTAGCGCGCCGCGAGCGACAGCAGGCGCTTGCCGGCCTCGGTCCCGGCGGCGTCCGCCTCCTTGACGATGATCCGCAGCATTTCACCGTAGCGCTCCGGCGCGACGGGCAAGCGATGCTCGAAATACCAGGCGGAGAAGCTTCCCTCGTCGCCATCGTAGCGCAGCTCGATCACGCCGCGCTCCAGCGCCTCGCCATAGGAGGAGCCGAGGATCGGCAGCAGCACACCGCCGCGGGCGCGATAGGCCAGCTGATCCCAGTCGATGTCGAAGGAGACCGCATGGGGCGAAGCCTGGCCCCATTCCAACACGTCGAGCCACCAGGGATTATCGGCGAAATGCACGCCGACATGGTTGGGCACGAAGTCGATGATGAGACCGAGATCGTGCGCCTTGAGTGCATCGCTCAGCCGCGCGAAGCCGGCTTCGCCGCCGAGCTCCGGATTGAACTGGCTGTGGTCGACGGTGTCGTAGCCGTGTGTCGAGCCCTTGCGGGCCTTCATCACCGGCGAGGCATAGAGATGCGTAATTCCCAGCGCCTTCAGATACGGTACCACCGCCGCAGCCTTGTCGAAGTCGAAATCCGCGGTGAGCTGAAGCCGGTAGGTCGCGAGCGGAATGGCGGGAGGCATGCTAACCTCCGAGATGCCAGACCACCGACCAGGGCGGAAGCCGATCGCTGGACACGCCGCCCCAGATCGGCGTGCCCGTGCTGACGTTGGCCGCGATCTCGTGATCCCCGAGATTGGCGATGAGCCGCAAATTCGTGCCGTCGCCCATGCGCCAATGCGCGCTGAGCAGGCCGTTGTCGGTCGCCTCGGCATCACCGAAGCGCGCGCCCTTCAGCCGCGGCATGATCTCCTTGCGCCGGAGCGCGAGCAGCTCCCGGACCAGCGCCAGGCGCGCATTCTGCTCCGGCGTATGACCGCTCCAGTCCAGCACGGCCGATTGCAGCGTTGCCGGATCGAGCGGGTCGGGTACCTCGTCGCCGTATTTCTCATAGGCCCAGGCATATTCCTGCCTGCGGCCCTTGCGCACGGCGTCGGCAAGCCCGCCCTGGAAATCGCAGAAGAACGGGAAGGGCACCTTCGAGCCCCATTCCTCGCCCTGGAACAGCATCGGCACCATCGGCGCCAGCAGCGTCACCGCGAGCGCGGCTTCGATCTGCTGCGGCGATGCCAGGCTTTCGAGCCGATCGCCGAGCGGACGGTTGCCGATCTGGTCGTGGTTCTGCAGGAAGTTGACGAAAGTCGCGGGCGGCAGCTCGCCGCTCGGTTCGCCGCGCGGCTTCTTGCCCCAGAACTCCGAGATCTCGCCCTGGTAGACGAAGCCGGAGGCGAGCGCACGGGCGAGATCCATGCGCGGGGTCTGGTAGTCGGCGTAATAGCCGTTGAGCTCACCGGTCAGCATCACATGCCAGACGTGGTGATAATCGTCGTTCCACTGGCCGCGATATCTACCGTTCGGCGGCTCCTGCGCGGCGTCGAGCAGGCTGGTGCGGTTGTCGCCGTTCTCCAGCACGAGATGGATGTGCCGTCCCGTCGCCTTGGCGAGCTCGCCGGCGGCGACGCTGAGGTCCTGCAGCATCGATTGTTCGCCGGGGATCGCCATGATGTGGTTGGCGGCATCAAGCCTCAATCCGTCGAAGCGGTAGTCGGTGAGCCACGACAGCGCGTTCTCGACCGCGAAGGCGCGGACCTGCGGCACGCGATAATCGATCGCGCTGCCCCAGGGGGTGTGCACGTCGGTGAAGAAGGTCGGCGCATAGCGGCCGAGATAATTCCCTTCGGGCCCGAAATGATTGTAGACGACGTCGAGGAACACCATCAGCCCGCGCAGATGCGCCGCGTCGATCAGCGTCTTCAGATCCTCGGGACGGCCATAGGCGCTGTCGGGTGCGTACCACAGCACGCCGTCATAGCCCCAGCCGCGGCGTCCCGCGAAATCGGCCAGCGGCATCAATTCCAGCGCCGTGATGCCGGTTGCGACGAGATGATCGAGCTTGTCGATCATGGCGCGGTAGGTGCCCTCGGCGGTGAAGGTGCCGACATGGGTCTCGATCAGCACCGTCTCTTCCCAGGGGCGGCCGCGCCAGTCCTGTGCGCGCCAGGCGAAGGCGTCGTGATCGACGACCTCGCTCGGGCCGAACACGTCGTCCGGCTGGAAGGCCGAGGCGGGATCGGGCACGTCGATCTCGTCGTCGATCCTGAACTTGTAGGGACTGCCGACGGGCAGGCCGGCGATCTCCGCCACATACCAGCCGTCCTGCCGGCGCTGCATGGCATGCCTGCGGTCGAGCAGGAGATCGACACGGCGTGCGCCGGGGGCCCATAGCCGGAACGACACGCCGTCCTTGATCGGCTTCGCCCCGAACGATGCCCTCATGGCGCCCCCGCGAAGGCGAGCACGGAGCGCGGCGGCGCCTTGCTGTCGCTTCCGGGCGGGAAGTCGATCGTGTTCAGCTTGGCATCGGTCGTGTTCAGGATCTGCTGCCAGCTCTTGTATTCGGGCATCTTCGGCAATTTGAATGCGATCTCTTCGGGGGCGGCGTTCAGAACGATAAAGATCGCCGCGCTGCCCGGTTCCATCGGGCCCATCACATAGGAGAGAAACCGCCCATCCGGGAATGTCCAGTCGCTCTCCGTCATCTCGTCGCCCGCAGGCGTCAGCCACAGCGCGCCGTAGGAGATGCCGTCCTTCGGCCGCCCGTCGAGCCAGCGATGGCTGCGAAGCTGCGAGAAGCGGCTGCGGACATCGGCGAGATGAGCGACGAACTCGACCATGTCTTCGCCGTCCTTGCCGAGATTGTCCCAGCCGACCCAGCCGATCTCGTTGTCCTGGCAATAGGCGTTGTTGTTGCCGGATTGCGAGTTGCCGACCTCGTCGCCGGCAAGGAGCAGCGGAACGCCCTGCGCCAGCATCAGGCAGGCCAGCACGTTCTTGCGCAGCTGCCGGCGCAGGCCGAGAATGGCCGGATCGTCGGTCGGGCCCTCGACACCGCAATTGTTGCTGTGGTTGTCGTTGGAGCCGTCGCGATTGTCCTCGCCATTGGCCTCGTTGTGCTTCTCGTTGTAGCTGAACAAATCGGCCAGCGTGAAACCGTCATGGACGGTGATGTGGTTGATGCTGGCGCGCGGCCGCCGTCCGTCGTGGTTGAACAGGTCGGAGGACGCCGTCATGCGGCTGGAGATGTCGCCGATCAGGCTGCCTTCGCCGCTCCAGTAGCGGCGCATGGCGCTGCGATAGCGGTCATTCCATTCCGACCATTGCGAGGGGAATGCGCCGACCTGGTAGCCGCCGAGGCCAAGGTCCCAGGGCTCGGCGACCAGCTTGACCGTGGCCAGCACCGGATCCTGGCGGACGGCCGTCAGGAACGAGATGCCGCGATCATAGCCGTTCGGCCCGCGCGCGAGCGTGGTGGCGAGGTCGAAGCGGAAGCCGTCGACATGGCAGACTTCGACCCAGTAGCGCAGAGAATCCATCACCATCTGCAGCACGCGCGGATGGGTGAGGTTCACCGACGAGCCGCAGCCGGTGAAGTCGTCGTAATAGCGCGGGTTCTCGCGGTTCAGCCAGTAGTATGATGCATTGTCGATGCCGCGGTAGCACAGCGTCGGGCCGAGATGGTTGCCCTCGGCGGTGTGGTTGTAGACGACATCCAGCATCACCTCGATGCCGGCATCATGCAGGCGCGCGACTGTGGTGCGGAAGGAATCCAGCGCATTGTCCTGGGCGTAGCGCTGCTCCGGCGCGAAGAAGGAGAGCGTGTTGTAGCCCCAGTAATTGACGAGCTTCTTCTCCACCAGGATGCGGTCGTCGACGAAGCTGTGGATCGGCAGCAGCTCGACCGTGGTGACGCCGAGCCTCTTCAGGTGCTCGATCATCGCCGGCGAGGACAGGCCGCCATAGGTGCCGCGCAAATTCGGCGGCACGTCGTCGCGCTTCTGCGTCAGGCCCTTGACGTGGGCCTCGTAGATGATGGTGTCTTCCCAGGGGATGTTGGGGCGGATCTCGCGGCGCCCCCAGTTGAAGGTCTCGTCGACCACGACGGCCTTGGGCATGCCGCGCGCGTTGTCGCGGCGGTCGAAGGACAGGTCCTCGCGCGGCGAGCCGGTGCGATAGGCGAAATGCGCATCGCTCCAGACCAGCCGCCCCGAGAGCCGCTTGGCATAGGGGTCGAGCAGCAGCTTGTTGGCGTTGAAGCGGTGGCCATGCTCGGGCTCGTAGGGGCCGTGCACGCGGTAGCCATAGAGCTGGCCCGGCGAGACGTCGTTGAGATAGCCGTGCCAGACGTCCTCGGTCTTCTCGGGCAGTTCGATGCGCTCGAGCTCGCGGCGGCCCTGCGCGTCGAACAGGCACAGCTCGACCTTCTGCGCGTTGGCGGAGAACAGCGCGAAATTGGTGCCGCGTCCGTCCCAGCTTGCGCCGAGGCGAGCGGGCGATCCAGCAGTGAGGCGCATCGGTCAGCTTTCCGGAACGAGGAAGATCGCGGCGAGCGGCGGGATGGTCAGGCGAAGCTCGGGCGTCTTGCCGTCAACGGTCCGAACCTCGCCGATGTTCCCGACATTGCTGCCGCCATAATGAGCGGAGTCCGAATTGAAGACTTCCTTCCACTTGCCGGCCAGNGGNACGCGGACGCGATAATTCTGGTAGACGTTGGGTGAGAAGTTGACGATCACNAGGCANCGTGCNTGCTCGTCAAAGCCCTTGCGCAGCCAGGCGAACACGTTGCGATTGGCATCGTCGGTGATCACCCATTCGAACCCGGCCTGGTCGCAGTCCATCTGGTGCAGCGCCGGCACCGCACGGTAGAGCCGGTTGAGGTCGCGGATCACCGCCTGAACGCCGGAATGGAATTTGTATTCGAGCAGGTGCCAGTCGAGCGACTGGTCGTGATTCCATTCGCGGCTCTGAGCGATCTCGGCGCCCATGAACATCAGTTTCTTGCCGGGATGCCCGAACATGAAGCTGTAATAGGCGCGCAAATTCGCAAAGCGCTGCCACTCGTCGCCGGGCATGCGTCCGAGCAGGGAGCGCTTGCCGTGCACGACCTCGTCATGCGACAGCGGCAGGATGAAGTTCTCCGAGAAGGCGTAGTGCAGGCCGAACAGGATCTCGCCGTGATGGTGCTTGCGGTGAATGGGATCCTTGCTGATGTAGTTCAGCGTGTCGTGCATCCAGCCCATGTTCCACTTGTAGCCGAAGCCGAGCCCGCCGAATTCGACCGGGCGCGAGACCTGCGGCCAGGCGGTGGATTCTTCCGCCGCCGTGGTCGCCTGCGGGAAGCGCGCGAACAGCTCGGTGTTGAAGCGGCGCAGGAAGTTGATCGCCTCGATGTTCTCGCGGCCGCCGTACTGGTTCGGAATCCAGGCACCGGGCGGCCGGCTGTAGTCGAGGTAGAGCATGGAGGCCACGGCGTCGACGCGCAGGCCGTCGACGCCGTAGCGATCGAGCCAGAACAGCGCGTTCGACACCAGGAAGTTGGTCACTTCGGTGCGGCCGTAATTGTAGATCAGCGTGCCCCAGTCTAGGTGGCGGCCCTGCAGCGGGTTGGCGTGCTCGTAGAGCGCGGTGCCGTCGAAGCTGCCGAGCCCGTGCGGATCGTCGGGGAAATGCCCGGGCACCCAGTCGAGCAGCACGCCGATGCCNTCGCGATGGCAGGCATCGACCAGNGCGGCAAAATCCTCCGGCGTNCCGAAGCGGCTGGTCGGCGCGTAGAGCCCGGTCGGCTGGTAGCCCCAGGAGCCNTCGAACGGATGCTCGCTGACGGGCAGGAATTCCAGATGCGTGAACCCCATGTCGCGGGCATAGGCCGGCAGCTGCTCGGCGAGCTCGCGATAGGTCAGCCATTCATCGCCGTTCTTGCGCCGCCATGAGCCGAGATGGACCTCGTAGATCGACATCGGCGCCGACAGCGCGTTGATGCCGTCCGGTGCCGGGCGCGGACGCGGCAGGTGCGCCTCGTCGAACACGATGGAGGCGGTCTTCGGCCGAACCTCGCTTGCGAACGCCATCGGATCGGATTTCAGCGGCAGCAGGTGGCCATGCGGGCCGATGATCTCGAACTTGTAGTGATCGCCGCTCTTCGCATGCGGAATGAACAATTCCCAATAGCCGGCACCGCGCACCCGCATCGGATGGCGCCGTCCGTCCCAGAAATTGAAGTCGCCGACCACGGACACGCGCCGCGCATTCGGCGCCAGCACCACGAAGCCGATGCCGTCGATGCCTTCCAGCCGCATCGGATGCGCGCCGAGTTTGTCATAGAGGCGTTGATGCGTGCCTTCGCCGAGCAGGTAGAGATCGAAATCGGTCAGGATCGGCGGGAAGCGATAGGCATCCTCGAACTCGACGACATTATCGCCGAACCTGGCCCGGAGCTGGTAGTGCTTCGAGCCGTTCGGGAGCGCGCCGGCGAANAGGCCGGCATCGTGGATGCGGTCGAGCTTCGCCACCTCGCCATGGTCGCCCACNGCTTCGACATTGGAGGCCTCGGGCAGAAACGCGCGCACCACGCTCTTGCCGCCCTCGGGATGCAGCCCGAGATAGTGGAAGGGGTCGGAGTGGCGNCCCTCGATGATNGCGTAGGCTTCGGCTGGAAGTTTAGGCATAGGCTTCGCTTTCGGCGTTGGACAGAATGCGAAGCAGCGCGGTCAGCGGCGCATGGAGCCCCTCAGGCCGGT
>JGI25153J46596_10000733_pt1 | contig 20112 bp, 20 predicted proteins | sample AraplaMF_Col_mMF_FD_46596 | JGI IMG/M metagenome (IMG submission 46596)
CCGTCTCTTCGCGCCATAACAACGGCCTGCGCAACGGACGGATGATCCGCAAGCGTAGCCTCGATCTCTCCCAGCTCTATCCGGTAGCCGCGTATCTTGACCTGCAAATCACCCCGGCCGAGATATTCGAGATCTCCGTCCTCGGTGGCGCGTGCCAGATCGCCGGTTCTGTACATGACGTTCAACGGCCCGGCTGCAAACGGATCCCGAACAAAGCGTTCCGCCGTCAACTCCGCGCGATTCAGATAGCCCCGCGCTACGCCAGCGCCACCGACATAGATCTCTCCGACACTGCCATTGGCGACCGGCCGCATTTCCGAGTCGAGCAAATAGAGCTTCAAATCCGGAATAGGAACGCCGATCAGGCTTCTTGTTTCTGCTTGGGCGTCTATTGCCCTGACGGGTCTGTAAGTTACGTGAACGGTCGTTTCCGTTATCCCGTACATGTTGATTAGCTGTGGCGTCTGGTCGCCATGACGTTCGAACCAGGGACGGAGATTTGCGAAATTGAGTGCTTCGCCGCCGAAAATGACATAGCGAAGTTTCAACAGTTCAACGACGCCGGATCCTTCAAGTTGGACCAATTGATAGAATGCGGCCGGCGTCTGGTTGAGTACGGTGACCTGATCCTGGGCCAACAAGCGATAGAAATCGCTCGGCGAGCGGGCTACCCAGTGCGGTACACAGACCAGCCGACCTCCACTCAGCAGGCAGCCCCAGATCTCCCAGACCGAAAAATCGAATGCCGATGAGTGAAACAAGGTCCATACATCGCGCGGCCCGAAATTGAACCAATGCGCAGTCGAGGTAAAAAGGCGGGCCGCATTCAGATGGGTGACCATTACCCCCTTGGGCCGGCCCGTCGATCCCGAGGTGTAAATCACATACGCAAGATTATCTGGCGAAGCGATCTCCTCCAATCGATCCGGGCTCTGCTCGTCGATCTCACGACGGTCCCGATCGACGCAGATACCGTCCCGCAGTCTCTCTGTCCGAGCCTCCCGGCCAACATTTCCTGTGTCAGGATCGCAGACGGGTTTGCATCGGCGAGCAACATCGAGATTCGTTCGAGCGGGTACGACGGATCGATCGGGAGATAGCCGGCACCCGCCTTGAGGACGGCAAGCATGGAAATGACCAGGTCAAACGACCTTTCAAAGCACACAGCAACCAGACTATTTGGCTGCAGATCCAGGTTGCGCAAAAGGCGTGCGAGTTGGTTGGAGCGTTCGTCGAGTTTACGATAAGTGAGGCACTCGTCCCCGAGCTTAATCGCGACGTTATCTGGCGTTTGAGCTGCTTGCCGTTCGAAGGACCGGCACAATGTTTCAAGACGGAACGGCGCGCGTGCTTGCGTCTCCATCCCTGTCACCAGCGAGTCAGCATCTGGCCACGCCATATGTACAATCGCCTCTTCGAGCCAGTCTCCAGGAAGAAAAAAAACCGAGACGGCGTACTAAAAAATACAAAAATCTTGGTGGAATATAATCGACCGGGACTTAATAGTCAGCTTGTTTGCGATTTCGCCCCGATAACATGGCCTCCTTGGTTAATTCGCAATACTGTCGCGTATTTCAATGCTGCCTTAATCGACGAACGCGCTGCTCATGAATTCGTTATCTCACTCGATATTTTCAGATCGATGAAGGGCCAAGTCAGGCGCTCGCGCATGGCCGTCCTCATTTCGACGGATTTGATGCTTCCTTCCCGAACTTTCGGCGCACATCGGCGCTCGGTTCATCACGTCAGGAGGCACGCCTGTCTTGAGAACCCTCGCAGGATTTCCGGCAACGATGCAGTGCGCCGGAACATCCCTCGTGACGACACTTCCCGCACCGATGATCGCGCCGCTTCCGATATTGATCCCGCCGACAATGATGGCCTGCGGCCCGATCCAAACATCGTCTCCAACAACGGGGTATTCCGTTACGCGCCCTTCGGGCGTGATTCTGTCCTTGCGGCCAATCACGACACCGTTGAACAGGGTCACGTTCGAGCCGATGATGGCATCGCGGTTCACAACCAAACCCCAACCATGCACGATAGTAAGACCGGCACCGGCACGGACCACCGACGGCATGTCGATTCCTGCTTTCGCCGACGCGAAGCGATGCAGCACTCTCGCCAGTAGATTCAGAGCTGAAGAATGCTCCGCGCTCCACTGACAGAGCCTCATGGTCAAGATTGGCCGGAAATTGCGATTGAACAACGCAAGCGCAAACACCGAACCGCTCGAGGGAGTTTTGCCCTTAACGCGGTAGGCGTCTGCTCTGACCTTTGTCCAAAACGAAGGCATGGTCCAACTCATTTTCTAGATGCAAGCGGACTCAGTAGTCGCCTCACCAGGTTTTCGGGCACGAGACCAGCGCCATGGCTNCTCGCAACTTGCCCTCTGGATTGACCATGNACTGCCAGNCCACCNTCGAAAAGGACTTCGTACGCATTGAGNAGCTTCGGCTCCTCATGCGGCCANGCGAGCTGCTCCATGACTCTCGCCCTGCCGAACTCACCAAGTTGCTTCCGTCGCTCCGCGTTGCTCAGCAACTCAAGTATCTTAACCGCGAAATCGATTGAATCATTGGCGGCTGCGTAAAGCGAGGCGTTCTGCGCCGTGTACCTGCCCTCCGTGAGATCGAACTGAACGATCGGCTTTGCAAGCGCCATGTATTCCATGATCTTGTTCATGGTCGACTTGTCATTCATCGCATTGCATTCGTCCGAGTTTACGCAGACGTCCGCTGTATTGAGAATCCTGAGCAGTTCGTCGTCCGAGACCCTGCCATGGAATGTAACGTACTCGTCTATTTCCAGTTTGATTGCGAGCGCCTTGAGCCGCTCGAGCTCGGGCCCGCCGCCTGCGATGCAGAATTGAATGTCATTGCGCTTCAGATCGCGGACGATGTGCCTCGCTGCCTCAAGAAGATAGTTGATCCCTTCCTGTGCACCGAGCACTCCAACGTAGCCGACGCAATACGCACGCCCCTTCCTTACGGATGGATCTGGAGGAACGATCCTGAGCCGCTCCANATTTGGGCCGGAACGCACGACGAAGACTCGAGAGGGATCCATCTTGCCACGCTCAAGGGCAATCGAGCGGTAGGAGAGATTGGTCGCTAGCGAAATGTCCGAAATAGCGAAAGTGCAACGNTCAAGGGCGACCACGACTCGATAGAGCAGATTGCGCTTACCGAACTTCGCTTCGAACANCTCGGGATTNATGTCGTGGTGNTCGAAGACNAACTTCTTTCCAAGAAGCAGTTTGAAGAATCCTCCGATCAGGAAAATCAAATCGGGTGGATTGCATGCGTGAATGACGTCGAAGCCCCGCTCGAAGAGCACGCGCCATGCCAGCAGGAACTCCCAGAACAGTGCAACAGCGTANTCGACGAAGTAAAAGGAGACGCTGCGCGCTTCAATGATGGGATGCCGGTAGATATGAATGCCATCGATGACTTCGCGGCGAGCCGACGCTCCGTGTCCCACTGGACAGATCACGCTNACCTCGTAGCCAGCCTTGACCAGAGCGGTGGCCTCGTTCCAGACTCGGCGGTCGAACGGCACCGGAAGATTCTCGACGATGATCAATATTCGTCTTGGCCGCAATGATTTACCAGCTAATACCATTGTAATTTCCTACTAATCGAGAGTGATCCTTGATGCGGACCAGATCAACGACAAATTGACCAGGTCGCAAGCGATCACCGATCGTCCGAAATTCAGGATCGGCATTCCCAACGACTATGATTCCACCGTGCAAAAGAGCTTCATCCAGGGTCTCGACGAGCAATGACGAGACATGGGGGATCATNCGCAGAAGATAATCCTTGTTGGCGCCTACCAGCTTGGACAAGCTAATGTTGCGATCGAAAATGCGGATNTCATAGCCCTTTCCGATCAGTCGCTCGACTATCTCAAGGATCGGGCTCTCACGAAGATCGTCNGTGCCGGCTTTAAAGCTCATGCCCAGGATACTCACGGGCCGTTTTTCGAGTTGGACGATCATNTCGAAGCCGCGACTTGTTTGGCGTTCGTTGGAAGGCAGTACCGCCCCAAGCAGAGGAAGATCAAGGTCCAGAGATTTGGCCTTGTGCACCAAGGCTCGGACGTCCTTGGGCAAGCACGAACCTCCAAACGAGAAACCGGGCTTGAGATAATAGCTGGACAGGTTCAGTTTGGTATCTCTGCAGAAGACGTCCATCACTTCATGGCTGTCGATGGAAAGGCTCTTGCAGAAAACACCAATCTCGTTGGCAAAGGCGACCTTCACCGCGTGCCAGACGTTGTCGGAGTATTTGATCATCTCCGCCACTTCGATCGACGTTCGAATGATCGGCGCCTCGATCGGGCCATAGAGCGCTTCCAGCGCGCTGGCAGTCCGATCGTCCTCGACGCCGATGACAGTCTTGGGTGGCGCGAAGAAATCTTCAAGGGCTGTCCCTTCACGGAGAAACTCCGGATTCGAGCCAACCCCGAAATCTACACCTGCCTTTTTGCCGCTCGCCTTCTCCAGCTCCGGAATAATAACACTCCGTATGGTGCCGGGCAGCACAGTCGATCGGATAATCACCGAATGATATGAGTCTTTCTCGACAAGTGCGCTACCGATCTCGGCACAGACGAATCTTAGAGCGGCAGTGTCGAGATCGCCGTTCCGCTTGCTTGGCGTTCCAACGCAGATAAGCGACAAATCAGTTCCGAGCACGGCATCCCGCGCGTCGCGGGTTGCCCTGAGCTGCCCGTTGGAGACTGCAGCAGAAATCTTCTCGCCAAGGCCCTTCTCGATAACGGGCGGCTTGCCTTCATTTATCAGGGCGACCTTGGCCTCGGCGGGATCAACCCCAATCACGGAATGGCCGAACGAGCTGAGACATCCGGCCGTTACAGCCCCGACATACCCTAACCCAAAAACACTGACTCTCATGTTCAAATCACTACTAAATAAATCGATCCGCCAAAGTAGTTATCCTATTTAAAATACGCCGGGCAACAATTAACGCAACATGTTTAATTAGTGAACCTTTTCAAGCGCGCCGCGACCTAACATTTATTGCCTGCACGTCGGGTTCCCGGTAAGACCTCCAAAGCCAGGACTTAGCTGTGTAATGGAGCGGCGGCGCTCCGCCATATCTCTATTAATCGTGGCACGTAGACCCCGATTTCATATTTCGAAGCGTGATCAGCCTTGGCGGCCACCCCAAGCGCGACACGAAGGCGGTGATCGACAATCAGCCTGCGAAGAGCAGACGCAAGTGCATCCACATCCCCTGTCGGAACAAGCAGGCCGTTCGTGCCATCGATGATCACGTCGGCCACAGCGCCAACCGGTGTCGCAACGACGGCAAGCCCATAGGCAAAAGCTTCGAGGATCGACATCGGCAGATTTTCCGCAAATGACGGAAGGACGAATACATCGGAACCTCGCAGGACCCTCTTCGTCGCCTCGGCATCCAGCCAGCCCGGCACCTTGACCCGGTCCGCAATGCCTAGCTGCTCCACTCGAGCCTTGGTCTCCTGAATTTTTCCGTTTCCAGCGATCGTCGCCGTCCAATCCAGATCGCCATTCAGGCGCCCCAACGCTTCGACGAGTTGCGGCGTACCTTTTCGGCTTCCGAGNTCACCGAGGAACGAGATCCTAACACTCCCGTTCCACGGCGCATCGCAGGCAAAATCGGCTGGCAAAGTCGCGTTTGGAAGGATGATTATTCGGCTCTGGACTTGAGGCACATGCGCCAGAACCANATCCGACCAGACCTTTCCGAGGACAATCACGGCCGAACTCTCCGCAAAGAGTCGATCAACCCACATGCGCACGCGAGGACTTGCNGACGGCCAGAACTCCTGAAACCGCGAACCATGAAGATGAACGACGTAAGGTATCCCCAGACCCCGCGCAAAGCGCGCCAGAAACGCCTTTCGAATAGCGCTTCCATCGGCGGCCACGTTGATATGCAGTATGTCGACATCGCCTCGTTGTTTGGCGATCCAGAGACGGGCCAAGGCCCGGCCGAAAACGAACGGCGCCATGATCCGCGCACCGGGACCGCGCGTAACCAATCTGGAAACCCCGGCGCGCGCTGAATGACCCTCGCTGATCTTCGCGACGATCAAATCCGTCAAGCGGTCGATCCCCCCCCTTTGATGCTCCCCGAACGGGGTGGCAATCATCACCTTGATCGGCCGGGCAGAAACCATTGGAAGTACCCCTTGTTGTAGAATTAACGTGCGTTTCTAACTCGGAGCGAGGCAAGGCAAATCCTACAATCGGCAGACGATCAATTGGACAAGGGTTAATTTCGCCTCGGCAACTCGCCTCCCAAAGGTCAAAATTATATCTCCGCCACGCATGGAGGAAGCGCGTTAAGCTCAAATAGAAGAACGAATTTATTTCTGGTGTTCCATAGGTATTTTTAGTTTAATGCACCGCCATATATATTTGGAGTGCGGTTGTTACCACCGCCTTTGGGATGCGATTTGCATCGAAGTCAACATACCCGCGGGATCCTTACGGTCACCTGATCGTCCGATCACAAAACGAGGCGTCGAGCAGCTCCAACTGCGTGCGTCGTNTCACAGCTTNCGACCAGATCTAGCAAGGTCGGCTGCTAAATTGCGAGACTGCATGTGACTAGCTTATGGGACTACGCACGACGAGAATTGGACATCTGGGCGGATTCCAGTTCTTCAAAGGCTCATTTCTGGATTCGCGACGACGATGCCGTTGAGACGTCAACAAATNTGAAGCGCCTCAGCGANGTGGCTACTCGACACGNGACCAAGATCGGGTTGGCAGTTATTCCGGGAGAAATAACTACGGGCCTCCAAGAATACCTCGCCGAAAGCGTTCATCAATTCTACCCGATGTGCCACGGCTGGAAGCACATCAATCACAACCTTGGAAAAAAACCCGCCGAGTTTGGCCCCGACCGACCGATTGCCAGCATGATCGAGGACGCAGAGGTTGCATTGCGCTCCTTCCGACAGTTCTTTGGCTCGTCGCAGCCAATATTTGTTCCGCCCTTCAACCGTATTACGCCTGCGTTGGTCAGCGCCTTGCCGCAAGTCGGATTCGCTGGAGTTTCGCTCATGCCTAGCTATTTCGAGCGGAAGCTCTTGCAGTTGAGTTCTCGCATGCAATGGCGTGGAATTGTCAGAATGCCGGAATTCAAGGACGGTCATCGGATCGACGTTCACCTGGACATCATCGATTGGAAGGCGAGAACGGCTCAGAGCGTCGAAGTCGTCTCTGACTGCCTTGTCCAGCAATTGCGGGGTAGAAGGCTCGGCCTCTTGAAGTCCGATGCGCCGATCGGGATTCTGACACATCACCTNGTGCACGATGAGCCTGTCTGGCACGCTCTCGAGAGCTTGTTGGACTTCCTCAGATCGCACGCATCGGTGGAATTCATAGACGTCGGCCAGTGGATTGACGGCTACGCCGCAGATCAACGTCGCGTCGCCTGCAGGCAAGCCACGCAGGGAGGCTAATATCCCTCGAATGAGAGGCTCAATCATGCGGATCGCACACCGGCTCGCCACTGCGGTGACAACCACGTTCTTCGCCATCCTGCTGCCGGTGAACTGCNCCTCCANAGCGCAGGATGCACCGCCAATGAGATGGACGTCCGTCGGAAGCTCGGAAGGACCTATCACCATCCGGGGCACGCCGTACGTAGCTGAAACGGCCGGCGCAGACTGGAGTATCCGCAGGGCATCAGTCGACACGACCGATATAACGCGCTTCGAAGTGCGGGCGGGGGATGTTTGGGGTGAGGACCGCTCTTCTGGCGAAAACAAAGAGCGTTCCGAGCTTGATGGCTACAAGCGTCGCTATGAGTACGGCTCGGACGTTTGGGGTGCCTACTCGTTCCTGATTGAGCCTGGCGCTGAATACCAATCCGACTGGACAGCCATCAGCCAGATGCACGGATCCAAAATTCGGCCATTCCACATACACTTCAAGGCTGGTCGGCTGATCATCTACACTGAGGCATCGGGATCCCGCTCTGGGCCGGAGACAAGCATTCGCTACAACCAAATGCTCAGCCGCAACGAATGGCACCACGTGGTATTCCACCTGCGCGAGGGATCGACCAACGGGCAGCTCGAAATCTGGCTCGATGGCAAAAAGGCCGTCGATTTTTCGGGGATGATCGGGGCGCCGGGTAACCAAGCCTACTGGAAGTATGGGATTTACCGTGGCTACGGCCCGATCGCCACGCCCCTCGCTATTCAATTTGCCAACATGGAGGTCGGAAAGTCCGAGCTTGTCGCAAGGGTGGCGACGCCGCTGCCGGTCAAATAGGACCAACTAAGCGAGCCGCCACAGACACTCGGGGGGCACCCGCCGTACAAATGAACGGTCATGCATATGGCCACTAGTGCTCTGCCACAAGTCGGCGGCGTGCCAACTGCAGGGCAAATCAAGTCCCCCACGTTTCAACAGGGCCAGCCGAGCACCAAGGACGTTTTCGGTAGCTCAGTTACCTGCGCTTATGGGCTGGGTCACAATAGTGGTTCCGCCACCTGTGCTAAGCGCTTTCGCCGAGTTCGCGAGTGTGACCGGGTCTTGAACGGTCGCCACGATCGTCCTGACAAAATTCAGGAACTTTGTCGATTCAACAGCCGCGGCGTTCGAAACATAGATCACGTCCTTGTTGCGCATTTCGAACCGTGAGGTCAGAAAATAGCCGCCGGGATCGCGCAAATCGGCCTGATAAATGATCGGGATAACAGGCCCCTCGAAGCGAGAAATGTCGACCCCAAGTTGCGCTGCAACCTCGCGCGTTTCGCCGCGATAGAGGAACACGGAGGCCGGGTCTGCCGTCAGGTCGCTCAAGCCGGTCGCTTTTGCGATCGCTTCGGATAACGAAACACGCCACGCTTCGAACGGGAACTGCCCCTGGCGGCCCGATGCCCCGAAGGCGAGGAACGTGCGCGGCTCGCGATACAGGTAGATCAAGTCACGCGGACGAACGTAGATGTTGTTCCCGGGTTCGTCGATGAGAGCGCCAAAGGGGCTGACAGCCTTCTTACCGTTCCTCTCAAGCACCACCCATGATTCGTTGCCTGCCCCCAAAAGACCGCCAGCACGTCCAATCGCTTCGAGCAGGCGTTCTCCGCCGGCATTTGCAGCATAACGGCCAGCCGCACGAACGTCTCCCAATACCGTATAGGCGGAGGAACGCTGGTCGAGAAGGGTGACAACAGCATTGGGCTCAAGCGATCGCTTTTTCAGGGCCGCGACAATCTCGCGCTCGATCTCAGCCGTCGTCCGCCCCTTTGCAGGNATGGGCCCTGCCGACGGTACCGTTATGTTGCCGTCCGGGCCGACCGCTTGGGGCGGGACGGTGAAGAAGTTGCCCGGTCGCACTCCCAGATCGTTCTGCACAAACAGGCCGGCGCCCGTTTCGTAGACGGTCACACCGAGAATGTCCCCAATCTCCACGACAACCCGCTGGGGNCCCCGCCCGTCGGCAATTCTGCCTGCGATCCTCGGCGCGTGGGCCGCCAGGATATTGAGTGCCTCTGGCCGCAATCGAACAAGGGCATAGGGAAGATCACCCTGCCCGGACGTGATGTCCCAGCTTTGCGGACCCGCAACCGGCATGATCGCGCACCCACCCACCAACGTTGCAATAAGCGCTGTCAGAAACGCTAGGCGGAAATGCATGCCCCTACCCCTGTGTTGCTCCGCTCTAACACGGAGAGACTGCAGAGGAGGATGACCTGAAAGCCTGCGATTTAATATTTTCAACCAAGTGTTTCCCGAAAAGCACAGAAAAAGCCGTAATAGACGCGAAGAGACCCCGACCGAAGGGATATTTCGGCCGCGGAAATGCATATTCGGCCGTCTCACGCTGAATTTTTGCCTGATTCAGGTAAATGGTTCGCTATTGCGGGTCGTCTTCCCCGGCATTGGACCGCTCGAGCCGATCGTCCGAATCACCTACCTGCGTGGTTTACGCGCTCCTCGGGGAAAGCCGCGCTTCGCCCCTCCGCCGGAACGGCCGCTCGCAAGGCCGAGAAGCTTAACAGTAATCTGGAGGGCTATCGTTGTGCAGCCGGCTGCTTCGACCAAACGGGATAGATCCCTGATTCGAGACCTGCGCCAGCGTACAATGGGCCTCTTCCGGTATCAGCGGCGTCACGATCAACTGAATGGACAAGGCGGCTTGCAATTACTGCGTTGGGAGAACAACGAGATCTAAGAACTCCAACGACAAACCCACCGGCTGAAAGATGCCAGGTGATGACGCTGAAGAGCCCGAGGTTTAATGACTTTGTGCGGACGGCCATTGCGATGACCGGTATTCCCAGGGCGACGAGCAGAGTCAAAGACGGCAAGGCCGATTGGGCCACTACGATGGCGAACGCCCAATAAACCCATACGCCAATCGAGAGTGGAACAATTCTTACCTCCCGTAGCAGGCGTCCGACGTACTGACCTGCCATCGCCGCGCGGAAGAGTTCACCGCAGCTCAAAAAGCGGCCGCTGAGGACGCGGTGCCAAAGGAGCGACCACGTTCCCATAACGTAGCTGTAGTGGTCGACGGCCTTGTCCTCCAACAGCACAAGGCGCCACCCCGCGCCGCGAAGCCGCGCTCCCAAGTCGTATTCCTCAAATGCATGCAGATTGCGGTCGGACAGGTACCCAATCTGCGAAATGGCGACCCGCCGATACAGCCCGCCGCCATTCAGGCAATCAACGTCAAGCTTATCCTTCCTGCGCGCGCGCTGGAAGCGCTTGACCCGCCCTTTGAGCTCGAGATTGTCGGTCCGCATCTCATGGATATATCCGCCTACNCCTGCCACGTCGTGTTGATGATCCAGGATGTCNACTGCCTTGCGGATGAAGCCGGCATCGAGCTCCATGTCACCATCGAGGATGTAAATATATTCGCCCTTGCAGTACTGATAACCCAGTTGGGGCCCAACGCCACATCGTCGCTGTGAAGCACTCTCCAGCACGACAACAGACGTCGGGAACTGCCTCGCGATCGCGACTGTTTCATCCGTTGAAGCACTGTCGGCGACAATGACTTCGCCCTCGTAGTCCACAATAGCGGCGAGCGCGCTCTGGACGGCCCTCGCGATGTTCGTCGCCTCGTTAAGGGTTTTGATAATAATACTGATCTTACTCATTTTGCGCCCTGTGCACTCCGAAGCCGCGCCAAAGCTCAACTGTAGCAAGAGAATGGGATTTAATCCATTGAGACTGGGTCGCGCGTTCAACATGCTGAACGCGTTTGACCATGATCGCGCCGATGCCCGGGTGGGCAGGGCCAACCTAGTCATGATCGTCAAGACGACCGTCTCTGGTGCCAAACGCTTGCCGCTCGACTCCGGAAAAGGTGGCGCCTCGAATCGTTGGACCGATCCAAAGGACGTCCGTCCGCCCCTCAACCCTGCCACCGCGATAAAGTCCCTGCTTGACATAGACACGTCCGCCAGACGGAGCCGGAGCAGTTCCCTCCAGCGCTAGTTTGAACTGCTTCTCGCCTTCGTCCCGCCGCCAGATGGCGAAGGCGCCACTACGCCAGTCCACCCTAAAAACAAAATCAGTCCATCGACCTAGTGTCACGAACCCGCCATCCGACAAAGCAGCTTGATTGAATGTATATCGCTGAGGGCCGCCCATGGTATGTTGAGCTGCTGCCAGTCCTCCCCACCCGTAGAATTGCCAAACAAAGGACCAGCTATTGCAAGCATTTCCGCCGTCGGCCGAGCAGTCGGCAGGGGCGAACGCGGACCAAGGGAGTTGCTGCCCCTCCCAATTGCTTGGGAAATAGTAACTGGTGGCATAGTATTGCAGTCCGCTCGCAGGTCCTTCCCTAATCTCTGTTCCGCTGCTGTCTTGCATCGAAAACATTTCGGCGCGCTCGCTGTTGGAGTTGAGCGAAAGCGGGTCGTCGTTAGGCTGCACTTCGATGCGGACGGCCGGCTTGCCGTGCCAAGTCTGGAAACCATCCACCTGCACCCGACAATCGTCCACGGCCTGTTGACCGTACCAGCCGCCTGTTCGAAGCTCTCCCCAGTTCGTCGCGAAGGTGACGCTTTCATCCAGGGGCCCGCTGCTGGGAGGGAGCCGATAGGTCACGCGCCTCCCTCCACGAGGCGCCATCTGGCATTGCTTCGATGATTCTGGCGTAACAGCCGCCGCTCCATTCCGCAGAACGCGCTCCCCAATGGGCCATGCCTGAATTGCGGCCGCAAGGGCGGCGACACCAAACAGAAAAGACAAGCATTTTATCAAGGCCGGGTGCCTCCAGCGACGCTCGGACCGTCAGATGGACTGAGCATATTACCTAGGCACCGGCTCTCAACAGGCCATTTGGGTGGACGGCGCAACAGGTCGATGATTCANNCCACGAAGGCCGTATCGCCCCCGTCCCTTCAGACCTCTGNATCAACTGATCGTTTCCTGCCCCACGGCACCAGCCGCCTTTGACGGCCCGAGGGCGCAAGAACACCCTATGCACCGACCAATTATTTAATGTTGCACCAAGTCGTCACTTGGCTATAGTGGCATAGTTAATTCTTATTTAATTTCCCGGCAACATTAATATCCATCATATTCAATTGGTTCGGTGCTAATTTGACAAACGGCTCGGATTTCTCAGGCGACGTTGGTCGACTCGAGCGCTGGTCTTCAGGAACGCGTCTTCGCGTTTCGGAGAGCGTCGTACCCTATTTGCTGTCGGCGCTCGATTTAATGGTCATCCTCCTTTCGTGCGCCGTTGCAGGAGGTGGCTATCAGATGCTGGTCAATCATGACCTGCCAAACCTGTCTTCCTATTGCGCGATAGGGACCCTCGCTGGGCTGCTTTACGTGCTCCGAATGGGAGGGCGTGGACATTACAGGCTTCCCGAAGCGATGGCGCCCGCCCTTGAGACCGGCGCAATCCTGTCTTGCTGGTTTGTGACGGCGCTCTTGCTGGCGCTCCTTGCTTTCCTGCTCAAGATTGGTCCGAGCTACTCCCGTGGCGCATTCGTTGCCTTCAACCTTCTCACGCCGTTNCTTCTGTTGGCGGCGCGTAGCCTGTCGAAGGCATCCCTGTCCATTGCCGTTTCTCACAAAATCGTTGGCTGGCGTCCAATCGTATTGATTGGCTTTTCGGATGAGATTGCCGCGTTGAGAGAGCAACGCCTTCTGACTCGCGTTGGCGCGGGTGATATCAAGACCTTTGTGCTAAGCGAGCCAGCAAGTCCGGTGACCACGCTTGCCGAAGCAAATATCCTGCGTTCGGCATGCGACTTCGCGAGACGTCAAGACTGCCGGGAAATTCTACTCGCTTTGCCTTGGAATGACGCTGGGCGCCTCGAACGCGTCCGNGGTTACTTAAAGACCCTTCCGGTAACCGTNTGGCTTCTGCCCGACGCCAATATCCGTCTGCTGACGCGTGATGCAGCGTCCGAGTGCATTCGTACCCTTGCCTTTCACGTCCAACGTGCTCCGCTCAGCGAAGCCGAATGCCTGATCAAACGTACGGTCGACATCGTTCTTTCCACCTTGGCTCTGCTCTTCTTTTCGCCACTCCTGGCCATTACAGCGATCGCCATCAAATTGGACAGTCCGGGTCCGATCATTTTCCGGCAAGAACGAAAAGGCTTCAACAAGAAGCATTTTACCATATTCAAGTTTCGAACGATGACTGTTCAGGAGAACGGTCCGGCGGTCGCGCAAGCCATCCGGGACGATCCGCGGGTGACAGATCTCGGGCGCATATTGCGATCCATGAGCGTCGACGAACTGCCGCAACTGTTCAATGTCTTGAAGGGGGACATGTCCCTGGTCGGACCGCGTCCTCACGCACTGGCCCACGACGACCAGTTCGAAAAAATGCTGAGCAACTATTCGAATCGCCAACACGTCAAGCCGGGCATTACCGGATGGGCTCAATGTAACGGCGCCAGAGGCGCTACTCCATCGGTCGACCATATTGCGCAAAGAGTTCGACTGGACCTTTGGTATATCAACAACTGGAGCCTGAAACTGGACGCCAGGATCCTGATCAAAACGCTTTCGGAAGTTTTGAAACAACGGAATGCATATTAATAGGCGTTGGAAAAGGACGGGCCGATTCCTCCCTTGAGATGCCTTGCAGGTAAGACGCGGAAGACTCCGTTCGATCTTCATCCGCGGGGGATAAACAACCACGGCAGATGATAAGCTTCTTGCTCAACCTCTCATCGGCCGCGCGGTTCATAGCCTCAAGTGCAGTTCCCCACTCTTTGGAGTACGGCTTGAGCTTAGCAAGATCGGCTTCCGTGGGAACCTCATCTCGCGTTACTTGCTGCAAGTTAGCAGCCCCCGTGCTTGCATCGCGAAGACTACCCGGCCGATGGCGGGTGGGAAGGAAAACCGGCACGGCGGCGCGTGCACCCCGCTCTAGGCCCGCATTCTTGGACAACTGTACGTAGCCTCTTGTCTCCCCGCAGCACCCGCAGAGACACAAAGCCATCGCCAGCAAGATCACGATGCGCTCGGCCATACGGGTCAACACCCCTGGCTCACAGTGATGATTAACGATTTAAATATAACAGTAAGGTTAATATTCAGTTAGCCAAACTCGATGCACGCACCAAATCGGGTCTGTCGAGTGATTTCACGCACGACTGTCCGCTTACGGCTCACGATAAAGCGAGAGCGGACCTCGATTATGTGAGTATTGCGTGGATAGACGCTTGCCTATTTAAAAGCGTACGAGAGCTGAGCCGCCGGCTCGCCATCGCTGGCGCCCCGGACTTCCCCTCTCAGAGCGTTTACCGTGCTCACCATTTTGAAACCATCGGGAAACTCGATGAGGCAGGCATACATGGTTCCCACCGCGAGAAGGCGGCATTGCTGCCCCTGCCGGCCCCCGTTCATCCACCGATAGGTATACGGAAAATCGGAGTAGGAAGGATGCTCGCTCATAAGTCAGCAACCTGACTGCCTGTTTGCAGCGGACNAGGCGTCAATATTCTCTCCACGACGCCGCCTCGGATCCGATCTAGTTGCAGAATTGCTGATTGCCATAACGCTGGCAGGCACGACCATTGCTGAAGATAGTCGTGTTGCCGTAAGTCTGCGCCGTCGTACCGTTGCTGAAATACGTGCTGTTGCCAAAGCTTTGGAAGGTCGTTCCATCACTACTATAGTTTGTACTCCCAAAGCGCCGCGAGGTGTCGCCGTCGCTCCAATAGGTAACGGCTCCGTTGCGCGTCCCGGAATAGCCATCGGACCCGCAAGAGGCCTGCCCAGCCGCTGACTGGCAATTCTGAGCCTGAGCCGACGACCCCCACAACAACAGCACCGCAAGAACTAGCCGCATGGTCACCTCCCGTGCACAAAACACGATCCCGTNCTTGTACCCTATACTTCTACGCAGAACTTGCCAGTCTTCTTGTCGTGAAAGGTCTANGCCGGATGGCGGGTGGCGCATGCGATCGATTTCACAGNTCTCGATCACAGGACTGGTTCCCCGCCCTCGGGCGCCAGCCGCGCTCACCGAGTCTTCCGTCCATCCTATTCGGCTGTTGATCCGGCNGTCCTTGATCGAACGATCGATAACCAACCGTGCATTTAAACCTATAAAACGGNCTCCCTTGATGCTAACAATTACGTATTTCAAGTCGCGTTTTGTCGCACCCTTGAGTTTTCGGTGGTGAATAGTGAAACCAATTGATTTCACAGTCGTAATTCCAACGTTCCGCCGTCCGCTCGAACTCCGGGAAGCTATCTCGAGCGTACTCGATCAGCGCGATGTGGAGATTGAGATATTTGTGGTCGATGACAGCCCGGAGCGGTCAGCCGAGTCAGTNGTCGCAAGCCTGAACGACCAACGAATAGTATATATGGCCAACCCCAAACCGACAGGTGGNTTCCCCAGCGCCGTAAGAAATTTGGGCTGGCCATCCGGGCGCGGAGACTTTGTCCATTTTCTCGACGACGATGATATTATTCCTCCGGGGCATTATGCAGCCGTCAAGCACCTTTTCGCCAAGCACACCGATGTCGGCGTCGTTTTCTGCCGTATCGATCCCTTCGGCAACTGTTCACCAACACAGTTGCACCAAGAAAAATTGTACTTCGAGAAAGCAGCGCGGCTTGCAAACTTCTGCCAGCGCCTTCGCTCGCGACGTGCCTTTGTCGCCTGCCTCATGTTCCATTGGGCACTACTCGTCTGCAGCGCAGGAGTCCTGCGTCGACGGTGCGTCGATCAACTCGGCGGCTTCGATCCGCAACTTCGGCTCCGCGAAGATGTAGATTTTTATGCGAGAGCTATGCGACAATTTGACGTGTGCTTTCTCGATCGGGTTGGACTTAGATATCGCATTGGAAGCCCCTCACTCATGCATGCGCCCAACCTCACGCAATGCGATGTGGACGATCTTCGCGCAGCTCAGCACCGAACAAATACACGGTACAAGTCGACCTGGGGTGTCTTTGAATTTTATGCCTTAAAGATATTTGCACGCACAGTATTCAAGTTCGTATGAGGCACAAAGCTTATATGGCAAAGCGATGTCATTGATCGTCAACAGGCTATCACAGTCAACGGCCTTTGGGCAGCTGCAACACGAGTGGGAGAATCTCGACAGTAGTTTGTCGCCTCGGACTCCATTTACTTCGCCGGTCTGGAACGAGCTATGGTGGAAACACTTTTCTCGATCTGGATTGTTGCGGCGTGACGAATTCTTGCTCCATGAAATCCGCCGTCCCGATGGAGAACTCGTCGCGATTGCCCCGATGATGCGAACTTATGAGCCCGGCTTCGGACCAGTCCGTTTGTGCAAGGTGCAGTTCTTCGGCACTGACCCGAGCCTTACCGAGGTGCGGGGGCTGGTGTGCAGGGCCGAACATCAAAGCGATGCGCTATATGCGCTCGCCAAGCATTTTAGCGAGAATGAAAACAATTGGGATGTATTCAAGTGGAGCGGTCTTCGGTCCGACGCACTCAGTCAACTTCCTCATGACAAACTAAGAACCGAGCGGATTCTCCCTGACTACGTTGTGAATTTGCCCGACCGTTGGGAAGCGCTCCACGCGACCCTCTCCAACAATACCCGCAAGAGCATTCGGAAGGGGTATGAGTTTCTTGATCGAGACGGGCACAGATTGGCGTTACGCGTAGCCGATTCCGCTAACATCGACGCTGAAACCTTGCACCGCTTCTTTCGACTTCATCAGGCGCGATCGTCGGCCGCCGATATGAAGCAGCATCGAGACAACTTCCATACCGCTCAGAGCCGAGGTTTCCTGGACGATGTCATAGGTAAATTGGCGTCGCGAGGGCTGGTACGCGTTTTCGAACTCGAGGTTAATGGCGAGGTTGTTGCGTCCCGGATTGCCTTTGCCCTCGGCCGAGACATCTATCTCTACTTCTCCGGTTTTGAGCCGAGCTGGAAGAAGTATGGAGTGATGACCACTCTTGTCGTGGAGATCATCAAATGGGCGATCGAGCAGGGCTTCTCAGCGCTCAACCTGTCGACTGGCAAGGACCAATCAAAGTTGCGCTGGATGCCGACGGAGATCGTTCTGCACGACATCGTACAGTCGAGGGAATCAATGCGGAGTCAGCTGGTCGCTCGATCTGAGCTCTGGCGACGGCGCGGCCTCAAAGCGGTGCCGTAGCGTTGGATTCCAACGTCCGATGAGGTGGCGGTTATGGGAGGAGAAGACGCGCCTTTGAGTAGATCGTCAGTCACAATTGCGCCGCGATTGATTTTGAAAGGCTTTTCACATGAAGTATTTCGGCAATTCACCTTTACTTCGTGCCAATCGGCTTCGTCCTCATCGACGCAGAAAGCCTCAAGCTCCTGGTGATCTGCTTAAGCAAGTCGAGAAACATCTGCAGAATGGATTAGGTGGCGAATTGCTTCCCGACAATCCCGCTATGGAGGAGGATTTCATCCGGTTGCGGACGCACTACAACAATATCTGCCGCTATCGTGAATTGAAGGCGACAACGCTTACCTCGTTGGAGAGCGAGTTTATCGAACGCCGATTGATGGAGGAAAGCTTCGCTCTGGCAGCTCTCATGTCGGCAGCTGTACAGCAGTATGATGAGGGCTCGGCCCAGCCAGGCTCCATCGCCATCGACTTACCTCGATCAGAAGGCTGCGCCTCCGCGATTCGCGACCACAATTCCCTCTGACAAGGTCAAGTGTTCGGCGTTTCGTCGCCCCTTCAAGTTTTACGGATAATATCCTGGCCACCAGGTCGGTCGCGCGGTGTGGCGAAAGGATTGTCGTTATCCTCAATTGAAGCCAATCTTTCGAAGAGTTCTTTGAGGTTGTTCTGGTCATCGAAGTCGAGCACAGGAGACGTCGTGGCGATCTCGCCGATCGCCGTCTTGTGACCGTCCCACACTTCCTCAAACACGCGGGACGGCATTATGCCATCCTCTGCGGCGTCGCACGACCCGCCGGTGAGCAAGGAGGAAGGCAGTCGAGCAGCCGGCGATACAGGTGTTGTAGCNTCCGCGNTATCCGCACAGATGATTACTTGCNCCGGCAACTTTGCTGCCTCGCTCTGTTTGGCATCAAGTCTTGCGGCGCTGAGGATCAGCTCGAGTATGGCAGGCAGAAGCTCTCTTCGGTTGATCGCCATGTACACTCGGGCGAGTTGATCCACATATTGGGAGCCAAATCGGCCGAGGACTGTCGCGACGCTTGCGAGCTCCGAATCGGATTTCAAAAGAAGCTCCCACCCTTCCTTATGCTCAATTCCACTTGCCAGATTGGACGGGATGGCGAGTTTATTGGGTGAGACGTCCAGGAGATTTGGTTGAACCAATTTTTCTTCCAGCTCGATCGGCGGACGTTTGGCGGCGACTTGGAGGAGAATCAGGCCAAGTCCCATGGCAACAAACCCGATCGTTGCCCAAGCGATCGAGATGCATAGGAAGAATCCGAAAATCAGCAACAATGCCCCTGCAACATTCATTTCGCACAATCGCCAATTAAACGAATAAAGACTCGATGGTATTTAATTGCGACAGTATTCGCAAGGTATGGCCTGATGGCCCCGACCGCAGGTCTCTCAAGGGGAAGTTCAGTCTCGAAGGGGGGCCGGATGAACCGCTCCAAAAGATTGGCCAATCGGAAAGTAAATGTGAAAGACAATGCGGCGGTTCTGCTACACTGCGTTCAACAATAGCCCGACCATCGCGCGCGAATCGCCGTTGCTTGGACAAGGACGACATGAAAGGGAAGGTACATGGTGAAAGCTGCTCCCCGCTTCAGCATAGCCGGCACGTTCGGTTTGCTCCTGCTGGTTCTTCTACCCGCGTCCGCAGATGCCAAATCACGACGCGCTTCCGGGCCGTACAATTACGGGGCGACAAATGCCTTTTCCTGGGGGCCTGACTTTCAGTACTACAATTACCCGCTCTATGCCGGTTGCCCGAAAGATGGCGGCCCTCCGCGCTACCCTGTCATTGCGACGAGCACCTTCAGCAATCAACCGGTGAGGACGACGGTCGGTTCGTGGAGCTATCGCGAAGTTTCATACGGCTTTCCCCAGCAATGGTGCCGCCTTCAATGAGCATAGGGTGATTGATCGAGGCTCTGGACTTGCAATTGCTCTGAGCATGCACAGTGTGGACTTTAGGCGCGCCTTCGCGGGGCGTCGGTAGTGGCGCGGCGTTCAATCAATCCACAACCGCGTTTCGGGTGAACCCGAAGCCTAGGGGGCAATAAGTACTTATCACCCCCAAAGGCGATTTGATCCCGCGCCCCCCCCCCAATCTCCTGCGACGGCTAGGTAACTTCATCTTGGGGTTGAGCGGCGTCCATTATGTATCCGCTAAGCGAATGACGTCAGGCCCCTAAGCCGCCCAATTCCTGTACCACCCTTACCGACGGTGGCTGATTGCGACACGATTCGCTCAGGAATGTTGAACATGCCGATGCGCGGCGTGGTGCCTAGGGGACCCTAATGTCGGTAATGTGGATCTTGCTCGCATGCGCTTGCACGCTCATAGGCGTGAGCATTGCGATCGCAATTTACGCGAGCTCTATGATAGCGCGTTCTGAGGCTGAACGGAGGGATCGCGTTAGCATACTAAGCGGCGATAAACCTGCTCCTACAAAGCCCGATCCGCACCCGTCTCATTCAGTGCATCG
>JGI25153J46596_10000738_pt1 | contig 20026 bp, 20 predicted proteins | sample AraplaMF_Col_mMF_FD_46596 | JGI IMG/M metagenome (IMG submission 46596)
CGCAGCACGCCGCGCAACGCGTCGCGGGCCAGCACATCGTATCGGATATGATCGGTCGCCATGGTAGTCCTGTTGCATCCCGAAGCCAGGCCCTGCCAGCCCGACTCGCCAAGCCGCAATAGTACCGCGCCTGAGGGGTCAGCAGGAGTCCCCGCCGGGAAGGAAATCAGAGGTAAGTGGAGGCTTCTGTTGCCAGGTGCCTCCGAACCCCGCCTAACGGAGCTTAACCCGTTAGGACTTTAAAGTGGTCTTTCAAACTGCGTTACGCAGCCTGAGCAACCGGAGCAAAGTTGTCGTTGGCAACTATTGCAGTAGCCCGATAACGGCGGAACATACCGAGAAAAAACTCGCCCTTTACGCCCTCGTCGATCCTGGTTCGCCCCCGCCGAAACCCACCCTGAGGGTGGGCTTGGGTGGAGGCGCCGGGTACTGCCCCCGGGTCCGAATGGTTTATTGCGACGGTCATTTATTTCCATAGCCGGCGAACCGGCTCTCAATATAGGACGCGCGGCTGCAGAAAAACAGGCCCCGAAAACCTGAACGGGAGGGGAACACGGCCCTGAACTTTCGTTTTGCTGTCGCCGAGTTGCGGTTTCGCCACGGACTCGACCGCTCCCGAATGCAACAGGCTTCCAATGGCCCGGCGCTGCATGAATTTTCGGCGGCGCGAAACAGAACCGGATGCCCGAGGGGCCGGCCCGCGCGGGAGATGTTGCAGTGCTGCAATCGGAAGGTTGCGCTCAGCCAGCCCGCGATGGTTTCGATTATGTTTTTAAGGCGTCATTTGCCGTCCGGCCCAAAAGCGTTTTTGGTTTTGCTGGCGTTGTCCGACGAAAGTCGCTAGCAAGTTTCCGGGACAAGCTTCCAGGTTATCCAAACAGCGGGCGACGCCGCCTTTGGGGGAGGAGTATCTATGAACGCTACGCCGGGCCAAGCGCCGGTCAAATCTATCATGCCTAAATGGGTTCGNAATCCGCAGGATTTCATCGGCGGAATAGCCATGATGGCTATCGCCGTGTTCGCGCTGTGGGCGTCGAGCGATCTGCAGGGCATGCGCGGCTTCTCGTTCGGTGCCGGNACGGCGCCGCGGATGTTCGCAATCTTGCTGCTCGGGCTGGGCGCAGCGATCACTGCCGTCGGCGTTCTGACCGAAGGCGAGCACCTTGCCAAATATCATTGGCGAGGTCCGCTGTTCGTGACGCTGGCGATTCTGTCGTTTTCCCAAACGATCCGCCCGATGGGCATGATCTTCGCCGCAATGACGAGCTTCCTGATCGCGGCATGCGGATCACCGGAGACACGATGGACGGAAGCGGTCATCGTCGGTGCCTGCCTGACGGCGTTTTGCGCGCTGCTGTTTCCCTATGCGCTAGGCCTGCCTCTGCAGCTCCTGCCGACATTCATGATCCGCTGAGGGCACGATGGGCGATCTTTTTTCAAACCTTGGACTAGGCTTCAGCGTCGTCTTCCAGTTCGTGCAATGGACCCCCGCCTTCCTCGGCGGGACCTCCATTCCGATTCCCGTCAACATCCTGCTCTGCCTGATCGGCGCGCTGGTCGGCACCCTGGTCGGCGTCTTGCCGGGCATCGGCACCATTGCCACCGTGGCCATGCTGCTTCCGATCACCTTCGGCCTGCCGCCNGTGGGCGCGCTGATCATGCTGGCCGGCATCTATTACGGTGCGCAGTATGGCGGCTCGACCACGTCGATCCTGGTCAACATCCCCGGCGAGGCCGGATCGGTGGTCACCGCGCTCGACGGCTTCCAGATGGCCAAGCAAGGCCGCGCCGGGCCGGCGCTGGCGATCGCCGCGATCGGCTCGTTCTTTGCCGGCTGCGTCGCCACCGTGCTGATTGCCATTCTCGGCGCGCCGCTCACCAAGCTGGCGCTGGCGTTCGGGCCTGCCGAGTATTTCTCGCTGATGGTGCTCGGCCTGATCTTCGCGGTCGTGCTGGCGAAAGGCTCGGTGCTGAAGGCGATCGCGATGATCGTCCTCGGCCTGCTGCTTTCCATGGTCGGGTCGGACATCGAGACCGGCGCGTCGCGCATGGCCTTCAACATTCCTGAACTGGCTGACGGTCTCGGGTTTGCCACGCTGGCGATGGGCCTGTTCGGTTTTGCGGAGATCATCCGCAATCTCGATGCCGGCGGCGAAAGCGATCGCGAACTGGTCCAGCAAAAGGTCTCGGGCCTGATGCCGACAGGAAAGGATATCAAGGATTCGACCCCGGCAATCCTGCGCGGCACCGTGCTCGGATCGATCCTCGGCATTCTGCCGGGCGGCGGCGCCGTCATCGCGTCGTTCGCGGCTTATACGCTCGAGAAGAAGATCTCGAGGACGCCCGAGAAGTTCGGCCGCGGTGCGATCCAGGGCGTTGCGGCGCCCGAAAGCGCCAACAATGCCGCGGCGCAGACCTCGTTCATCCCGCTTCTGACGCTCGGCATCCCGCCGAACGCGGTGATGGCGCTGATGGTCGGTGCGATGACCATTCACGGCATCGTGCCCGGCCCGCAGGTGATGCAGAAGCAGCCGGATCTGGTCTGGGGCATGATTGCCTCGATGTGGGTCGGCAACCTGATGCTGCTCATCATCAACCTGCCGCTGGTCGGCATCTGGGTGCGGCTCCTGCGCGTGCCGTATCGCCTGATGTTCCCGTCGATCGTGATCTTCTGCTCCATCGGCATCTACTCGGTGAACAACGCGCCGGCAGATGTCATCATTGCAGGCGCGTTCGGGCTGGTCGGCTACTGGCTGATCAAGCACGATTTCGAGCCGGCGCCGCTGCTGCTCGGCATGGTGCTCGGGCCGCTGATGGAAGAAAACCTGCGCCGGGCGCTCTTGATCTCGCGCGGCGACTGGTCGGTCTTCCTGACGCGTCCGCTGTCGGCGGTCCTGATGGCTATTGCGGCTGCGTTGCTGGTTCTGACGATCCTGCCGACGCTCCGCAAGAAACGCGACGAGGTGTTTGTCGAGTCAGAGAATTGACCCTGCGGGAGCTGGAACTGACCCTGCGGCGGTCGGCCGCAGGTTGAAGTCTGGCTGACTTCGCGTGAACTGATATGACATGCAAATGCCGGCTTGGGAGAGCCGGCATTTGTTTAAGGGCTGAAGGAACCTAACATGAATTGTTATGGACGCTCGCTGGCGAGCGGCTGTCTGGCTGTGCTTGCCGGGCTCGCATTGCTTTCTGCACCGGCCAAGGCTCAGACCTATCCGACGCGCAATATCACCATGATCGTGCCGTTCGCGGCGGGCGGACCGACCGACGTCATCGCGCGTATCGTTACCGGCCACATGGCGCAGACGCTCGGTCAGACCATCATCATCGAAAACGTGGTCGGCGCCGGCGGCACCACCGCCACCACGCGCGCGGCGCGCGCCGCCAATGACGGCTATACGCTGATCACGGGGCATATGGGCACGCACGCAGCTTCCGTGCCGCTGTATCCCAAGCTCGCCTATCACCCGGAGAAGGATTTCGAGCCGATCGGGCTGCTCGCCGGCACGCCGATCCTGATCCTGGCGCGCAAGGATCTGCCGCCGAAGGACCTCAAGGAGTTCATCGCCTACGTCAAGGCGAACGAGAGCAAGGTCAACGCCGCGCATGCCGGCGTCGGCTCGGTCTCCAACGTCTCGTGCGAACTGCTCAACTCGGTGCTCGGCATCAAGCCGATCGGCGTGCCCTTCAACGGCACCGGTCCGGCGATGAACGCGCTGGTGGCGGGGCAGGTCGACTACATGTGCGACCAGATCGTCAACGCCGTTCCGCAGGTCAACGGCGGCACCATCAAGGCCTATGCCGTGGCGACGCCGGAGCGTAACCCCTCGCTGCCCGATGTTCCGACCACCACCGAGGCCGGCCTGCCGGCCTTCCAGGCCCAGGCCTGGAACGCGATCTTCGCGCCGAAGGGAACCCCGGCGGACGTCGTCGCCAAATTGAACGACGCGGTCGTCAAGGCGCTCAATGACGAGGGTGTGCGCAAGCGGCTGCTCGATCTCGGCAGCGTCATCCCGGCGCCCGCCGACCGCACGCCGGCGGCGCTCGGAACCCTGGTGAAGACCGAGATCGCGAAATGGACGCCGGTGCTCAAGCCGGTGAATTAATCCGTCTGATCAAGCGGATAGGCCAGGGGCGGAACGCAGGTTCCGCCCCTTGTCGTTTGTCCCGGGGAACATCATTTTTCCGGGTATAATCGGGGCGCGAACGCCGAATCGGCGTGTCGATCGGATATCCCGGCCGTTAAGTTCGCGTCTCCGATCAAGGGTCCGAAGCTACCGCCATGAACCAGTATCACGACCTGCTCGAACGTATCCTTGCCGATGGCGCGGAGAAGCACGACCGCACTGGCACCGGCACGCTGTCGATCTTCGGCCACCAGATGCGGTTCAACCTGTCGGCCGGCTTTCCGATGCTGACCACCAAGCGGCTGCCGCTGAAGGCGATCGTGCACGAGTTGCTCTGGTTCCTGGCCGGCGACACCAACATCAAATACCTGAAGGACAACGGCGTTTCGATCTGGGATGAATGGGCCGACGCCAATGGCGATCTGGGTCCGGTCTACGGGTCGCAGTGGCGCTCCTGGCCGGCGCCGGACGGGCGCAGCATCGACCAGATTTCCAATGTCATCGACATGATCAAACGCAATCCGGATTCACGGCGCCTGATCGTCAGCGCCTGGAATCCGGCCGATGTCGACAAGATGGCGCTGCCGCCCTGTCACTGCCTGTTCCAGTTCTACGTCGCGAACGGCAAGCTTTCCTGCCAGCTCTATCAGCGTTCCGCNGACGTGTTCCTCGGCGTGCCCTTCAACATCGCGTCCTATTCGCTGCTGACCATGATGGTCGCGCAGGTCACCGGATTGAAGCCGGGTGATTTCGTGCACTCGTTCGGCGACACGCATCTCTACTCCAACCACCTCGAACAGGCGCGGCTGCAGCTGACGCGGCCGACGCGGCCGTTGCCGNNNATGAAGATCAATCCCGACGTGAAGGATATCTTCGCGTTCCGCTATGAGGATTTCGNGCTCGAAGGCTACGATCCGCATCCGCATATCAAGGCCGAAGTCGCGGTGTGAGGGAGTGATGTCTCTCAACATCCGCCGCGCGCGCCCCGGCGAGGCAGGCCTTGTCCTCTCCTTCGTCCGCGAACTCGCCGACTACGAAAAGCTGCTTCATGAAATGGAGGCGACCGAGGCCGGCATCGATGCCGCGCTGTTCGGCGCCAATCCGCGCCTGTTCTGCGAGATCGCCGAATGGGACGGCGAGCCGGTCGGCTTTGCGGTCTGGTTCGTCAATTTCTCGACCTTCAGCGGCCGCTATGGAATCTACCTGGAGGATCTGTTCGTCCGCCCCGCGCAGCGCGGCAAGGGCATCGGCAAGGCGCTGCTCGTGCATCTCGCCAGGGAATGCGTGGCCAACGGCTGGTCGCGGTTGCAGTGGGCGGTGCTCGACTGGAACGCGCCGTCGATCGCGTTCTACAAATCGCTCGGCGGCGAGATGATGGACGAGTGGACGATCTGCCGCGTCGGCGGTCCGGCGNTGACGGCGCTGGCGCAAGGGACGCNGTGATGGAAATCGTTTTCGTCGTGGCGATCGCNGAGAACGGCGTGATCGGGGCCGGCGGCGCCATGCCGTGGCGGCTGAAATCCGACATGGCGCNCTTCAAGGCGCTGACGATCGGCAGGCCCGTGGTGATGGGGCGCAAGACCTTCGCCTCGATCGGCCGGCCGCTCCCCGGGCGGACCAATATCGTCGTGACCCGCGATGCGGCCTTTCGCGCCGCTGGCGTCGTGGTTACCCATTCCTTCACCGATGCGAAGGCGGTCGCCACGGGCGATGCGCTGCGGCGTTTCGCCACTGAGATCGCGGTGATCGGCGGCGCGGAAATCTACGCGCAATGGATGGATGGCGCCGACCGGCTTGAGGTTACCGAGGTGCACGCCCGGCCCGACGGCGACACGCATTTCCCGGCGATCGATGAAACCGCCTGGGAGGAGGTGGCGCGGGTGCGGAATCCGGCCGGCCCGCACGACAGTGCCGATTTTTCCTATGTGACATATCGTCGGCGCAAATAGCCCCAATCGTCGCATTAACCTCGCTAACCAATGTTTGCATTGACAATTATGGCCTCAAGCATAGCTGCTTCGAGCGGTAAGCTTGCGTTGTAAGGGGCCTAGCGGTCCCCTATAAAGCCGACCGGATATGCGAGGCTTGAGGCATTCCGCCCGACGGGCGGGATCCGGGTCCCCCGCAGAGGAGAGTTTATATGCCGTGGAAGAATCAAGGCGGAGGCCCCTGGGGCCAGGGTCCCAAGGGCCCATGGGGCGGCGGTCCGCAATCGGTCGGGCCAAGGCCACCCGACCTCGAGGACCTTCTGCGGCGCGGCCAGGACAGGCTGCAGCAGCTTCTGCCGGGCGGCCATTTCAGCGGCATGGGCATCGCGCTGGTGCTGGTCGGCGCGCTGGCGATCTGGGGGTTGTCCGGCTTCTTCCGCGTGCAGTCGGAAGAGCTCGGCGTCGTGCTGCGCTTCGGCAAGCATGTGCGCACCGTCGATCCCGGCCTCAACTATCATCTGCCGTACCCGATTGAAACCGTGCTGCTGCCGAAGGCGCTGCGCGTGTCCACGATCTCGATCGGCATGACGCTGATCGACGATCCGGCCAGGCGCGGCCGCACCATGCGCGACGTGCCGGAGGAGAGCCTGATGCTGACCGGCGACGAAAACATCGTCGACGTCGACTTCACGGTGCTGTGGCGGATCAAGCCGAACGGCGTCGGTAATTTCCTGTTCAACATCCAGAACCCCGAGGGCACCGTGAAGGCGGTGGCCGAAAGCGCGATGCGCGAGGTGATCGGGCGTTCGCAGATCCAGCCGATCCTGACCGGCGCCCGCAACACCACCGAGCAGGCCGTTCACGAACTGATGCAGAAGACGCTGGATAGCTACGGCTCCGGCGTGCAGATCACGCAGGTGCAGATGCAGAAGGTCGACCCGCCCGCGCAGGTCATCGACGCGTTCCGCGACGTGCAGGCGGCGCGCGCCGACTTCGAGCGGCTGCAGAACGAGGCGCAGGGCTATGCCAACCGCGTCGTTCCCGACGCGCGCGGCCGTGCCGCGCAGATCCTGCAGGTCGCCGAAGGCTACAAGGAGCAGGCGGTCGCCGAGGCCAAGGGCCAGAGCGCGCGCTTTACCAAGGTCTATGACGAGTACAAGAAGGCGCCCGACGTGACGCGGCAGCGAATCTACCTGGAGACGATGGAGCGGATTCTCGGCGGCTCCGAGAAGCTGGTCTATGACGGCGGCACTGGCAATGCGGCGCAGGGCGTCGTGCCGTTCCTTCCGCTCAGCGAATTGACGCCGCGGCGTCCGCCAGCGACGGCGGGTCAGCAGCAACAGCAGAGCGGAGGCACGCGATGAGGTCTCCGGTTGCAGGTATTGTCACCCTGATCCTGCTGTTCATCGTGGTGATCGTGGGTTACAGCTCGATCTTCACGGTGTCGCAGACCGAACAGGCGCTCGTGGTCCGGCTCGGCCGGCCGGTCGACGTCGTGTCCGAACCGGGCCTCAACTTCAAGGCGCCGTTCATCGACACCGTCATCAGCATCGACAAGCGCATCCTCGATCTGGAAAACCCGTCGCAGGAAGTCATCGCTTCAGACCAGAAGCGGCTCGTCGTCGACGCCTTCGCGCGCTACCGGATCAAGAACCCGCTGCGCTTCTATCAGAGCATCGGCTCGATCCAGGCCGCCAACATCCAGCTCACCACCCTGCTCAACGCGGCGCTGCGCCGTGTGCTCGGCGAGGTCACCTTCATCAATGTGGTGCGCGACGAGCGCGAGGGCCTGATGACGCGCATCCGCGATCAGCTCGACCGGGAGGCCGACCAGTACGGCATCCAGGTGGTCGACGTGCGGATCCGCCGCGCCGATCTGCCCGAGCAGAACAGCCAGGCGGTCTACAAGCGCATGCAGACCGAACGCGAGCGCGAGGCCCAGGAATTCCGCGCNCAGGGCGGCCAGAAGGCGCAGGAGATCCGCTCCAAGGCCGACCGNGAGGCGACCGTCATCGTCGCCGAGGCCAACTCGACCGCCGAGCAGACGCGCGGCGCAGGCGATGCCGAGCGCAACCGCCTGTTCGCCGAGGCCTATGGNCGGGATCCGGATTTCTTCGCCTTCTACCGGTCGATGTCGGCCTATGAAACCGGGCTCCGTTCCAACGACACGCGTTTCCTGCTGCGGCCGGATTCCGAGTTCTTCCGCTTCTTCGCCAATCCGTCCGGTCACCCGCCGGCGGCGCCTTCGGCGTCAGCGGCGCCGAAGCCGTAAGGCGGTCGGGAATACACTGACGGCGGCGAAGCGGGGCTGCTTCGCCGGTAAAAGCAAAAAGGCGTTTGATGAGCTGGGGGGATGCCAATCGATGAGGTCCATAGCGTTCGCCGACTTCCTCATCGGTGTGGGCATCCTCTTTGTGCTCGAAGGCCTGATGTTCGCCGCCAGCCCGGCCTGGATGCGCCGGGCGATGAAGAGCGCGCTGGCAACGCCGGACAATATCCTGCGGACCGTCGGCATCGTCTCGGCGGTCATCGGCCTGCTCCTGATCTGGTTCGTGCGGCGGTAGTTCTAGCCACCGTCATTCCGGGGCGATGCGGAAGCATCGAACTATGGGGCGCCCCTTGCGCCCCTGAGAATCTCGAGGTTCCACAATGTGCGAGCGCACATTGGGGTTCGCTTCGCGCCCCGGAACGACGGTATCCAAAACCGCCACGACCGGCTGTGGCGTCAACGTAATCGTGAGCCGTCGCGGCCCGGTTTTTCGCCGGAATACCAGTTGCGGATGCTTGCGCCTTGAACCCGTTCGGGCGCACTGTGGAGCCAAATTCGAGCCTTTGGAGACGAGTCGACATGACCGGTGCCAGACCTGCCTTGACGAGCCGCCTGCGCCTGATGGGGATTGCGATCTCGCTCAGTGCCGCCAGCCTGCTGGCCACGGTGCCGGCGGAGGCGCGCGGGCCGGACGGCATTGCCGACATCGCCGAGAAGGTGATCGATTCCGTGGTCAATATCTCGACCTCGCAAAGCGTGGAGGCCAAGGGTGGCCGGAGCGAGATGCCGCAACTGCCGCCGGGCTCGCCCTTCGAGGAGTTCTTCGACGACTTCTTCAAGAACCGCCGCGGCGGCAGCCCCAAGGGCGGGGAGAAGAGCGGCGAAATGCAGCCGCCGCGCAAGACCAATTCGCTCGGCTCCGGCTTCATCATCGATGCCTCCGGCGTGGTCGTCACCAACAATCACGTCATCGCCGATGCCGACGAGATCAACGTCATCATGAATGACGGCACCAAGATCAAGGCCGAACTGGTCGGCGTCGACAAGAAGACCGACATTGCGGTGTTGAAGTTCAAGCCGGTAAAGCCGCTGGTCGCGGTGAAGTTCGGCGATTCCGACAAGCTGCGGCTCGGCGAATGGGTGATCGCGATCGGCAATCCGTTCAGCCTCGGCGGCTCGGTGACGGCCGGCATCGTGTCGGCGCGTAACCGCGACATCAGCCAGGGNCCCTACGACAACTACATCCAGACCGANGCTTCCATCAACCGCGGCAATTCCGGCGGCCCGCTGTTCAACCTCGAGGGCGAGGTGGTCGGCGTCAACACGCTGATCATTTCGCCGACCGGCGGCTCGATCGGCCTCGGCTTCGCGGTGCCGTCGAAGACGGTGGCGGGTGTCGTCGATCAGCTCCGGCANTTCGGCGAATTGCGCCGCGGCTGGCTCGGCGTGCGCATCCAGCAGGTCACCGACGAGATCGCCGAAAGTCTCAGCATCAAGCCCGCGCGCGGCGCGCTGGTGGCTGGCGTCGACGACAAGGGTCCGGCCAAGCCGGCCGGCATCGAGCCCGGCGACGTCGTCGTCAAGTTCGACGGCAAGGACGTCAAGGACCCCAAGGATCTCTCGCGCGTCGTCGCCGACACCGCCGTCGGCAAGGAAGTCGACGTCGTCATCATCCGCAAGGGCAAGGAGGAGACCCGCAAGGTCACGCTCGGACGCCTGGAGGATACCGAAAAGGTGCAGCAGGCCGCAGCCAAGACCAAGGAAGAGCCGGCCGAGAAGCCGGTGACGCAAAAGGCGCTCGGCCTCGACCTTGCCGCGCTGAGCAAGGACCTGCGCACGAAGTACAAGATCAAGGAAACCGTCAAGGGCGTCATCGTCACCGGCGTCGACGGCAACTCCGACGCCGCCGAGAAGCGGCTCTCCGCCGGCGACGTCATCGTCGAGGTGGCGCAGGAAGCCGTCGCCAGCGCCGCCGACATCAAGAAGCGCGTCGATCAGCTCAAGAAGGACGGCAAGAAGTCGGTGCTGCTATTGGTGTCCAACGGCGACGGCGAATTGCGCTTCGTGGCGCTGAGCGTGCAGTAGGGATTGCTGTTACCAGGCCAACGGGGCAGGCAGCGTCTGCGCCGTCGGCCGGCGATCACTTCGCCGGCTTGATAAGCGCCTCGCCGCCGTCTTCGTCCTTCAGCTTCAGCGAACTCGCGGTCCGCTTCGCTTGCAGGATCGTGTAGGTGCTTGTGGTGTTCGAAGGTCCGGCAAAGGTCGCGCCCGCGGTCTCTTCCGACGCGCTGATCTTGACGGACGGGCGGCCCTGTTCGGTGATCAGCCGCAACAGCACCGTTTCGGGATATGTCTCGCCGTTCGGCTGGGTCTGCGCCGGCAGCACGGCGATGGAAGCGCGGACATGCCCCTCTTGATCGACGATCTGCAGCGCGCGCCCCCGCAAGACGGGCGCTACTTCGTCAATCCTCGGCCGTAGCTGCATCAGCGTAAACAGCAGGATCGCCAGGTTGATCGTGGTGAGGATGATCAGGAACCGTGAAAGCTTCATTGTCCATCTCCCAAGCTGCCACCAAGTAACCGAAGTAGGGTTCTGGAAAGCCGAGAGAGTACAGCGTGCCGGTGCTCGCTATCCTCCCACAAACTCCTCCCGCCGGTATCCCTGCGCGTACAGCAACGCCGTGAGATCGCCGTAGTCGATCCGCGCGGCAGCCGCGGCGGCGACCGCGGGCTTGGCGTGATAGGCGACGCCGAGCCCCGCCGCCTGGATCATGCCGAGATCGTTGGCGCCGTCGCCGGTCACCAGCGTATCGATCTCGTCGAGGTCGAAGGATTCGCGAAGCTCGATCAGCGTCGCGAGCTTGGCGGCGCGGCCGAGGATCGGCTCGGTCACTTCGCCGGTGAACTTGCCGCCCTGAACCACGAGTTCGTTGGCGCGGTTTTCCTGGAAGCCGATCTTCGCAGCGACCGCGTTGGTGAACAGCGTGAAGCCGCCCGAGATCAGGCAGGTGTAGGCGCCACTCGCGCGCATCGTCATGACGAGCTCGCGGCCGCCGGGCGTCGGCGTGATGCGCCTGGCCAGCACCTCGTCGACCACGCTGACCGGGAGGTCCTTCAAGAGCGCGACGCGCTCGCGCAGCGCCGGCTCGAATTCGATCTCGCCGCGCATGGCGCGCTCGGTAATGGCCGCGACATGCGCCTTCAGCCCGGCGAAGTCGGCCAGCTCGTCGATGCATTCCTGGCCGATCATGGTGGAATCCATGTCGGCCAGAAAAAGCTTCTTGCGCCGCGCCCCGGCAGGCTGCACGACGATGTCGATCGGCAAATCGCCGCGCGCCGCTTGCAGGCGGGTTTCGATCGCCCTGATTTCGTCCGGGCTCTTGACCTGATAGTCAAAGGGAATGTCGACCGCGACCTCGTCGAACAGCCATTGCGCCGATCCGGGCGAGGGGAGAACGGCCNGNGCNCCGNCGACAATGGTACTGTCGAGCGCGGGATTGGCCGGGTTGCAGATCAGGGTGGCGACGAGGGACATGCAGGCGCATCGGCTGGATTTGAGCAAGGCGGTGCTTATCGCAGGGCCGACCGCCAGCGGCAAGTCGGCCCTGGCGCTCGAACTGGCGCAAAAGACCGGCGGAATCGTCATCAACACCGATTCCATGCAGGTCTACCGGGATCTGCGCATCATCACGGCGCGGCCGACGCCCGATGAAGAGGCCCGGGTGCCGCACCGGCTCTATGGCCATGTCGATGCCTCCGTCAATTTCTCGGCCGGCGCCTGGGTGACGGATGCCGAAAAGGTACTTGCGGAAGCACGCGCGGCGGGGCGCCTGCCGATCTTCATCGGCGGCTCCGGCCTCTATTTCAAGGCGCTGACGCGCGGGCTGTCGGCCGTGCCGCCGATCCCGGCCGAGGTGCGCGAAGCCGTGCGCGCCCGCCTGGAACGCGATGGCGTCGAGGCGCTGCATGCCGAGCTGGCGCGGCGCGATCCGGTGTCGGGCGAACGGCTGAAGCCGCGCGACCGCACCCGGATCGCCCGCGCGCTGGAGGTGATCGAGGCGACCGGCCGTGCGCTGCCGGACTGGCACCGCGAGGGCCTGCCGCCGCTGCTGCCGCCGGGAGAATTCTCGGCGCTGTTTCTGGCGCCTGAGCGCGACCAGCTTTATGCGCGGATCGATGCGCGGTTCGGGGCGATGCTCGAAGCCGGCGCGCTGGAGGAGGTCGCAGCACTCGCTGCGCGAAAGCTCGATCCCTTGCTGCCGGCGATGAAGGCGCATGGCGTGCCGGCGCTGATCCGCTACCTCAGCGGCGAGATCACGCGTGAGGCAGCCGCGGAGATCGGCCGCGCCGATACCCGTCATTACGCCAAGCGGCAATTCACCTGGTTCCGCCACCAACTGCCGGAATTCGAGTGGGTGACGCCGGAAGCGGCGAGGGGGTGGGCGGGAGGCGTTCACGGCGTCCCGGATTAGGTCCCGTCAAGCTCAGCCATGACAAGAAGTGAACGCCAGGCATCCCTCACGCATAAGATTCCCTCTCGCCGAATGCCCGGAACGCGGTTACACTTCGAAAATCGCGCTGAATTCGTCCTTCCCTTGACTTCCGGGGGCCGGGCGGTATAACCCGCGCAACCTTTGGGAAGTCCGAGACGCAAAATGCGTAATATTATTACCAAACTCGCCCTTATCGTAGTCGTACCCAGGCGCACCGCCGGGGGTGGCTGACGGCCACTCAAATTCAGGCGGTGTGCATGGGCCTCTCGGGCCCTTTTTTATTTCCTGAAACAGACCAAAAAGCCGCTGGCAGCAGCGCATCCGGAGTAGACCATGACCGACCAGAGCAACGACCCCAATCAGATGACCGGCGCCGCGATGATCGTGCGCGCGCTCATTGATCATGGCGTCCAGCACCTCTTCGGCTATCCCGGCGGCGCGGTGCTTCCGATCTATGACGAGATTTTCCAGCAGAGCGACGTCGAGCACATCCTGGTGCGGCACGAGCAGGGCGCCGGCCATGCGGCCGAAGGCTATGCGCGCTCCACCGGCAAGCCGGGGGTGGTGCTGGTGACGTCCGGTCCCGGCGCCACCAACATGGTGACGCCGCTGACGGACGCGCTGATGGATTCGATCCCGCTGGTCTGCATCACTGGCCAGGTGCCGACGCATCTGATCGGCAATGACGCGTTCCAGGAATGCGACACCGTCGGCATCACGCGTCCCTGCACCAAGCACAACTGGCTGGTGCGCGACGTCAACGATCTGGCGAAAGTGCTGCATGAGGCGTTCTATGTCGCGACCACGGGCCGTCCCGGACCCGTGCTGGTCGACGTGCCGAAGGACGTGCAGTTTGCAACCGGCACCTATCATCCGCCGCGCCGGGACGACGTGCACGTTTCCTACACGCCGCGGATCAAGGGCGACGCGACGCAGATTCGCAAAGCCGTGGCGCTGCTGGCGTCCGCCAAGCGGCCGGTGATCTATTCCGGCGGCGGCGTCATCAATTCCGGACCTGAAGCGTCAAAGCTGCTGCGCGAGCTGGTCGACGTCACCGGCTTTCCGATCACCTCGACCCTGATGGGGCTCGGCGCCTATCCGGCGTCGGGCAAGAACTGGCTGGGCATGCTGGGCATGCACGGCACCTACGAGGCCAACATGGCGATGCATGATTGCGACGTCATGCTGTGCGTCGGCGCGCGCTTCGACGACCGCATCACCGGCCGCGTCGATGCGTTCTCGCCGGGCTCGAAGAAGATCCATATCGATATCGATCCGTCCTCGATCAACAAGAACATCCGCGTCGACGTCCCGATCATCGGCGATGCCGGCAACGTGCTCGGCGATCTCCTGCAGGTGTTCAAGGCGGAAGCCAAGAAGCCCGACATCAAGGCCTGGTGGCAGGAAGTCGCCAAGTGGCGCGCGCGCAATTCGCTGTCCTACAAGAAGAGCAGTGAAATCATCCTGCCGCAACACGCCATCCAGAAGCTGTTCGAGGCGACGCAGGGCCACGACACCTATATCACGACCGAGGTCGGCCAGCACCAGATGTGGGCGGCGCAGTTCTTCGGCTTCGAGGAGCCGCATCGCTGGATGACGTCCGGCGGTCTCGGCACCATGGGCTACGGCCTGCCGGCGGCGCTCGGCGTCCAGGTCGCGCATCCGGACAGTCTGGTGATCGACATTGCCGGCGACGCCTCGGTGCAGATGACCATGCAGGAGATGTCGACGGCGGTTCAGTATGAACTGCCGATCAAGATCTTCATCCTGAACAACCAGTACATGGGCATGGTGCGGCAGTGGCAGCAGCTCCTGCACGGCAACCGCCTGTCGCATTCCTACTCGGAGGCGCTGCCGGACTTCGTCAAGCTGGCGGACGCATTCGGCTGCGTCGGCCTGCAGGCGATCAAGCCCGGCGATCTCGACGGCGCGCTGAAGGAGATGATCAAGATCAAGCGCCCGGTGCTGTTCGATTGCCGCGTCGCGGCGCTGGAAAACTGCTTCCCGATGATTCCGTCCGGCAAGGCACACAACGAAATGCTGCTGCCGGTGGAAGCCACCGACGAAGCCACCGCCGCGGCCTTNGCCGGCGGCAAGGCGCTGGTGTGAGGATGTTTGCGTGAGCGCGCCAGCCATAAAATCCACTGTCATCGCCCGGCTAAAGCGCGAAGCGCGTCTTCGCGCAGAAGTCCGGGCGATCCAGTACGCCGCGGCGTCTCCGTTGCTCTCGGACGTCTCCGGAATACTGGATCCCCGCCTTCGCGGGGGTGACGAGCATGTGGGAGGATCGAGAAGTGTTTGACCTTGCCGAGCTCGAACGCGCGCATGAGATCGTGGGGCAGGCGGTGCCGCCGACGCCGGCGCATGCCTGGCCGCTGCTGGCGGAGCGGCTCGGCGCGCATGTCGTCGTCAAGCACGAGAACCACACGCCGATCGGCGCGTTCAAGGTGCGCGGCGGGCTGGTCTATCTCGACCGCCTCAAGCGCGAGCGGGCGAACATTCCCGGCATCATTTCCGCGACGCGCGGCAATCACGGCCAGAGCCTTGCCTTCGCCGCCGGCCGCCATGGCGTTCGCGCGGTCATCTATGTGCCGAAGGGCAATTCGGTGGAGAAGAACCGCGCCATGCGCGCGTTCGGCGCCGANCTGGTCGAGCANGGCGAGGATTTTCAGGCGGCGGCCGANGAGGCCCAGCGCCGCGCCCAGTTCGACGGCCTGCACATGGTGCCCTCGTTCCATCCCGACCTCGTGCTCGGGGTTGCGACCTACGCGCTCGAGCTGNTGCGCGCCGCGCCCGATCTCGACGTGCTCTANGTGCCGATCGGGCAGGGCTCCGGCATCTGCGGCTGCATCATGGCGCGCGATCTGCTCGGCCGCAAAACCGAGATCGTCGGCGTGCAGTCGACCGAAGCGCCGTCNTANGCGCTGTCGTTCGCCGCGGGCACCGTCGTGACGACGGAGACGAGTAACACCCTCGCCGACGGCATGGCGACCCGCGTTCCCGTGGCCGAGGCGCTCGGCATCATCCGCAAGGGCGCCTCGCGCATCGTGCAGGTCACGGACGAGGAGGTCGCCGCNGCCNTNCGCGCCTACTGGACCGATACGCATAATCTCGCTGAGGGCGCNGGCGCCGCCGCGCTCGCCGCAGCCCTGCAGGACAAGGCAAAACTCGCCGGCAAGCGCGTCGGCCTGATCCTGTCGGGCGGCAATATCGATTTCGATCTGTTCCGCAAATGGGTCGGGACGGATGCGTCCATTGTTGGTGAGAAGGCTTTGGCGTGATGACACGACCGCTGGCCAAATATTTCGCTGTCATCGTCCGGCTTGCCGCCTTCGCCAAGGCTTCGGCGAGCCAGCACCGTAACGCCTCGGCGAAGCCTTGGCGTAGACGGGACCGGACGATCCAGTACGCCGCGGCCGGCGTGAGCAGCTCTGACGCCGGTGATTACTGGATGCCCGCCTTCGCGGGCATGACGAGAATTGGTTTGAGGGGACATCAATGAACCAGCCCGCATCCGCCTACTTCCTGGAAGAGCGCCATGATCCCAACGAGACGCACACGCTCTCGGTGCTGGTGCAGAACGAGCCCGGCGTGCTCGCGCGTGTGATCGGCCTGTTCTCCGGCCGTGGCTACAACATCGACAGTCTCACCGTCTCCGAGACCGAGAGCCAGAAACATCTCTCCCGCATCACCATCGTCACCACGGGCACGCCGATGGTGATCGAGCAGATCAAGCACCAGCTCGACCGCATGGTTCCGGTCTATCGCGTCGTCGACATGACGATCACGGGACGCTCGATCGAGCGGGAACTGGCGATGGTGAAAGTGTCCGGCCGCGGCGACAGCCGGGTCGAGGCGCTGCGGCTGGCGGATGCGTTCCGCGCCCGCGTGATCGACGCCACGACCGAGAGTTTTGTGTTCGAGATCACAGGCAATTCTTCAAAAATCAGTCAATTCATCGACCTGATGCGCCCGCTCGGCCTCGTCGAGGTGTCGCGCACCGGGGTTGCAGCGATCGGGCGCGGGCCCGAGGGGATGTGAACCATGCTGGCGCGGGACTGGTATTACACTCAACGGCGGCAGCTCGGCCTCGATTCCGCGGTCGCCTCGATCTACGACCGGCATGACGACAATGACGAGCGGGCGCGCGCGGCGCTGACCATGCTCGGCGTCAAGCCCGGCTGGCGGGTGGCCGATATCGGCTGCGGCAACGGCGTACTGGCCTGCGAGGCGGCGCTGATGGGCGCCGAGGTCGACGCAATAGACATTTCGCCGGCGATGCTCGGGCTCGCCAACATCTATGCGCGCGACCGCAAGGCGGCGATCCGCACCCAGCCCGCAGGCCTGCTCAGCTTCGCCTACCAGCCGAATTCCTATGACCTGATCGTCAGCGAGTTCACGCTGCATCATCTGCCCGATTTCTGGAAGGCGGTGGCGCTGGCGCGGATCTTTGCGGCGTTGAAGCCCGGCGCGAACTTCTACCTGCGCGACATCGTGTTCGTCAGCATGCCCGACGGCGTCGAGCGTGACGTCGAGCAATGGGCCGAGTTCACCATCAAGAACCACGATTTCGAGCGCGAGGGCGTCGTCACGCACATGCGCGACGAATACTCGACCTTCGGCTGGGTGATCGAGCGCATGCTGACCGANATCGGATTNGTGCTGGAATCGGTCGACTACCATGCGCCGTTGCACGGCACCTATCTTCTGCGCAAGCCGAAGCCGGACCAACAGAGCTAACAAANACCAGCAGAGCCAAGAACCAACAGAGCCAAAAATGAAACCGGCCGATGTCTGCATCGCCGTTCTGGTGGCGGTGATCTGGGGGCTTGCCTTTGTCGCGAGCCGGATTGCGCTCAACGAGTTTTCGCCGGAACTGATGACGACGCTGCGCTTTGCCATCGCCGCGCTGCCCTGCCTGTTCGTGGCGCGGCCCAAGGTTTCCTGGATGGTGCTGATCTCGATCAGCTTCACGCTGTTTCTCGGCCAGTTTCTTGCGCAAGCCTTTGCCATCGCGCNCGGCGTTCCCGTCGGCCTCTCCAGCGTGATCGTGCAGAGCCAGGCGCTGTTCACCATCGGCTTCGCCGCGCTGTTGTTCCGCGAGCGGCCGGGCGTGTGGCAGACCGTCGGCATTGCGATCGCGACATCGGGCCTTCTGATGATCTGCGGAACCGTCGGCTATGATTTCAGCGTCAGCGCCTTTGCGATCCTGATGATCTCGCCGCTCAGCTTCGCGGCCGGCAATCTGCTGTTGCGGCGCGCGCAGGGCGTAGCGATGTTCGAGCTGTTCGCGTGGCTCTGCCTGGTCGCCGCGGTTCCGCTGTTCGTGCTGACGCTGATCACGAACGGTCCGCAGCCGACCTGGCATGCGCTGACCCATATGTCGCTGACGGGCCTGTTGTGCATGATTGGCCTCGGCGGCATCTCCACCAGCATCGCCTACTGGCTGTGGGGGAGGCTGCTGCGCGATTACCCGGCGGCGCAGGTGGTGCCGTTCGCGCTGCTGGTGCCGTTCGTCGGCTCGGCTGCATCCAGCGTGGCGTTCGGCGAAACGTTCGGGCCGCTGCGGCTGGCCGGCATGGTCACGGTGGTTGGCGGCATTGCCGTCATGCTGCTGTCGAAGCGTACCAGCTCTCTTGAAGACCCCAAGGTTGATACCGAGCCCGACACCGAGGCTTCAGAAAAACAAGTTCTGCCAAGGATCGCATGAGGCCGCCATGTCGCAATCGCTGTTGATCGCCTTCGTGATGTTCGCCACCGTGATGTTCTTCACGCCCGGCCCGAACAACATCATGCTGTTGTCCTCGGGGCTCACCTACGGCTTCCGCCCGACCATCCCGCACATCATGGGGATCACGGTCGGCTTTGCCTTCATGATCGGCGCGGTCGGCCTCGGGCTCGGCACCATCTTCATCGCCTATCCGGTGCTGCAGACCATCCTGAAATATGCCGGCGCGGCCTACNTGATCTATCTGGCCTGGGCGATTGCGATGTCCGANCCGCCGTCGGCGGAGGAGGACAAAACCGGNGGCCGNCCGATGACGTTCTNGGGCGCGGCCATGTTCCAGTGGGTCAACGCCAAGGGCTGGGTCATGGTGATCGGCACCATCACCGCCTATGCCGCCATCGCCGCCTATCCCTGGAACATCGTGATCCAGGTCGGCCTCAGCCTGATCCTGGGCATCCTGTCCTGCACCGCCTGGGCGCTGTTCGGCACCTCCCTGCGGCCGGTGCTGACCTCGCCCCGGGCGATCCGGGTCTTTAATGTCGTCATGGCGGTATTGCTGCTGGCCTCGCTCTATCCGGTCTTCATGGACGCATGATGCCGCACCGGGCCATGCAGAAACGGGTTTCCCCTCAAGCGGAAAATGCTCTAGACAACGCCGGAAATTCGCGGGCGACCGGCGGTCCACCCCACCCAAATGCCTGATTAACCGGCCGATTTGGCCATCGATTAAGGAAACGACCCATGCGTGTTTATTACGATCGTGATGCCGACCTGAACCTGATCAAGGGCAAGAAGGTCGCCATCGTCGGCTACGGCAGCCAGGGCCATGCCCATGCGCTGAACCTGAAGGATTCCGGCGTCAAGGAAGTCGCGATCGCGCTCCGCAAGGGCTCGGCCTCGGCCAAGAAGGCGGAAGCCGCCGGCTTCAAGGTGCTGGAAGTCGCCGAGGCCGCCAAATGGGCCGACCTCGTGATGATGCTGACCCCCGACGAATTGCAGGGCGACATCTACCGCGAGCACCTGCACGACAACATGAAGAAGGGCGCTGCGCTCGTCTTCGCCCACGGCCTCAATGTTCACTTCAACCTGCTCGACCCGCGCGCCGACCTCGACGTGCTGATGATCGCGCCGAAGGGCCCCGGCCACACCGTCCGCTCGGAATACCAGCGCGGCGGCGGCGTGCCCTGCCTGATCGCGATCGCCAAGGATATCTCGGGCAACGCCCATGACCTCGGCCTGTCCTACGCCTCGGCGATCGGCGGCGGCCGCGCCGGCATCATCGAGACCACCTTCAAGGAAGAGTGCGAGACCGACCTGTTCGGCGAGCAGGTGGTGCTCTGCGGCGGCCTCGTCGAGCTGATCAAGGGCGGCTACGAGACGCTGGTCGAAGCCGGCTACGCCCCGGAGATGGCCTATTTCGAGTGCCTGCACGAGGTGAAGCTGATCGTCGACCTGATCTATGAAGGCGGCATCGCCAACAT
>JGI25153J46596_10000742_pt1 | contig 19940 bp, 17 predicted proteins | sample AraplaMF_Col_mMF_FD_46596 | JGI IMG/M metagenome (IMG submission 46596)
GAAATCATGCCCGCCCCGCCGCCCAGCACGATGATCAGCATCGTCGTCGAATAATACATCTGGAAGGTCAGCGGGCTGACGACCGTCAGGTAATAGGCGTAGAGGCAGCCGCCGATACCGGCAAACACCGCGCTGATCATGAAGACGATCAGCTTGTAGTGCCAGGTCGGGACGCCGAGAGATTCGGCGAGCGTCTCGTTCTCACGGATCGCCACCATGTTGCGCCCGGCGGGCGAACGGACGATTGCCCAGACGGCGCAGGTGGCGAGAACCCCGATGATCAGGGCGAGATAGTAGAAGTTTGTCGTACCGGACACCGTGAACGAAAGGGGGCCCAGCTCGAAGTATGGTTTTGGAATGCCCGAAAGCCCCATGTCACCGCGGGTCAGCGAGATCCAGTTCTTGGCAATGGCCTGGCCGATGATCACGAAACCGAGCGTACACATCACGAAGGACGTCGAGCGCAGACGCAGGGCGGGAATGCCGAGCGGAAGAGCAAGGGCTCCGGAGACGGCGCCTGCCGCGATGAGATTGACGTAAAACGGCGTGCCGTAGGTGACGGCGAGAAGACCTGCCGTATAGGCGCCGATGCCGAAAAACGCGGCCTGGGCCAATGACAGCAGACCGGTGTAGCCGACAAGCAGATTGAGCCCATGTGCCGGCAGCATGAAAATCAGGGCGATGATCAGGGAATGGGTGATGTAACGGCTGCCGATGAACGGCGCGGCGAGCGCTAGGACGATCAGGACCGCGGCGAGCGGTATGCGAAGATCGCGCCTGCGTACCTGTTGAGCGGTTTCCGTCAGAGACATGTCGAGTCCTCGGTCGTTCGAGAAAGGTCGGCGGGCGCGGCTGCTAGAAGCGCGCCTGCGTCGAAAAGAGACCATGCGGCCGCCACATCAGCATCAGGATCAGCGTGGCGAAGCCGACGGTGTCGCGGAATTGCAGGCCGACATAGGTGGCGACCAGGCTNTCGGCCACGCCAAGGATCATCGCNGCGACGAAAGTNCCGCGCACATTGCCCAAACCGCCCATGATNATGATCGGCAGCGTCTTGAAGGTGATCAGCTCGCCCATGCCGCCATAGACGCTGACATTGACCGGCGCCGTCAGAACCCCGGAGAGTGCGGCCAGCGCCGCCCCCAGCATGAANGTTCGAAGCACCACCTGCGGCACATCGATGCCGACGACGCTGCAGCACTCGACGTTCTGGGAAACGGCGCGCATTGCCATTCCCAAGCGGGTGTAGCTGACCATCAGTTCGAGGCCGATGAACACCAGCAAGCAGACGACGAGAATGAGAATGCGCTGTTGGGCCAGGCTGAAGCCGAGGATGGAAACCGGCTCGATATAACCTCCGGCGAAGAACTTGTAGCCTCCGCCGAAGACGAGAATGATGGTGTTCTGCAGGATCAGCGCGATGCCGAGGGTGGCAAGCACGCCCGATTCCGCGGGCGCGCCGACCATCCGGCGCATGACGAGTTGCCCGACCACATAGGCAACGGCAATCGTTGCAAGAACCCCCACGACAATCGACGCTTCGTAGGACAGTCCGAGATAGTCGATCGCAAACCAGGCCCCGAACGTGCCGAGCATGTAGTATTCGCCGTGAGCAAAGTTGATGGCTCTCAGCACGCCGAAAATCATGGTCATGCCGACGGCGACGATTGCGTAAACAGAACCNGTGACGATTCCATTCACNGTTTGCTCAACTATGGTCGAGAGCATGGGCGTATTCCTCCCGGCAGATTACTTGGCAGGATATTGAATGTCCGCCGTATAGGCACCCTTGATGCTCGGCTTGCCGTTCTCGATCTGCAGCAGGATCATCGGCAGGCGGGCCTGGTTGTGGTCGTCGAACGTGACCTCGCCAACCGGGCTCTTGTACTTGATTTTGGAGAGTGCGTCGCGAACCTTCACCTTGTCGGCGCTGCCNGCCTGCTTGATCGCCGCNGCGAGGAGATTGACGGTGTCCCAGTGAACATAGGCGTGGTTGTTCGGGGCTTCGTCATAGGTGGCCGTGAACTTGTCGACGAAAGCCTTGCTTTCGGGCGAGTCGAACTGCGGNAGCCATGCGGCGGCTTCAACGGCGCCTTCGAGCGCCGACGGGGCTGATTTGANGGTCTTTTCCGTGTTGAACTCGCCATTGCCGATCAGCGTCACCTTGCCGGCTATTCCGAGTTCGACCATCTGGCGGGCGATGATGGGTGTCGTATCGGCGAGGCCGTACATGATGATGGCCTGGGCGCCATTGTCGCGGATCTTGGCGAGAACGCTGCGGAAGTCGACTTCGCCTTCCTTGTAATAGTCCTCGCTGAGAATCTCGCCCTTGAAGTCAGGCAGGTACTTCTTCGTGAAGGTGATCGCCGAACGGCCATAATCGCTGTCGACGGAAAGCACGGCGAACTTGGTAAAGCCGCGCTGCTCTGCTGCATATTTGGCGACGATCAGCGCCCGGTTCTCATCTGTCGGATAGTTGCGATAGGTCCATTTGAACCCGCCGACACCGGCCTGGTAGGTGATTTTCGGATTGGACGACGCCGCATTCAGCAGAAGCACTTCNGCGTCTTCAGCGACGGGCTGGATGGCGAGCGTCACCGAACTGGAAACGTCGCCGATGATGAAGTCGACGCCATCCTGGTCGATCAGGCGGCGGGCGGCCGAAACNCCTTCGACNGGCGTACCCTGGCTGTCGGCATTGAGGAGTTCGATTTTCATCCCNTTGACGCCGCCGGCATCATTGATGTCTTTGACGGCGAGTTCGGCGCCGTGCATCGAAAATGCGCCGTAGCGCGCATTCGGGCCGCTCATCGGCGCAACGAGTCCGAGTTTGATCGTCCCGTCCGCNGCCAGCGCNCCGGCCGGCNGGCCGGAAACGGCAACCGCCAGCGAAAGGACTGCNGTAGAAAGGAAAAATGCTCTGCGGCTTACGGTAAGTTTCATGTTCCCACTCCATGTTCTCGGGTGCAAACGCTTGGGCTTATGGCCCAGCGTACTCCTGACCGCTTTCCGCGGTTCTTATGGCGTCAGCCCAGCGCCGACACCGTCACAGTAGGTTCAGGAAAGCGTCGCTGGCCAACACAACTCCATTCTGCCGCTATAGCGTTTATTTATAGCGAACCGATCTATTCGGCATTGCGGGTGTTGTTCGCCTTCCTCGCCGGACAGGCCATCGGCCATATCGATGCCGTCGCCCCTCGCCGCGGCGCGGGCTCTCTTTGCCGAGGCGAAATTTCGAGATCGATGGCGGCATTCGCTGACGGATGTAGCGGCGCGTCATAAAACGGAGCGAGGCCGCCAGATGGTCGGCCTCGCCGTGTCGTCAACTGTGCCGCTGGCGCAGATTGGAGATCGCTTGCATCACTCGGGTCCGGCACTCCACTCGCGATAGGCGAGATGCATTTTGGCTCCGATCGTCGTGAANGGCTGCGGCGGCAATGCCGTCGGAGCAGCCAGGCGCGCATAGATACGGCCGAGTTCGGAACTGTGACCGAGCGCCAGTTCNGCAGCTGCGATCCCTGAGGCCGTCGAGTTCGACGCTCCAAGGCCNTTGCAGCCGCATGCAGCGAACACGCCGGGNTCGATCTCACCGAATGCCGGAACATGATTGCGGGTGAGCGCCATCGCGCCGGCCCAGCGATACTGCATCCCGACACCGCTAAGCATAGGAAAACGTTTGGAGAATTTGCCGTCGTGCAGGCGGCCAGCCCGCCGGATCGCGGCGTCGCTGATTTCGATGCCCGGATTGTAGCTGTAACGGGAGCGCACCAGGATTCGATCGCCGCCGGCCGTGCCGATGCGACGGACGGTTGTTCCCATCGGCAGGGCCGGAGTGGCGGCCCACTTCCGCTCTCCATCGAGGCGCGAGGGGTCGAACTCCTCGGTGAGGGAGGCGTAGGTGAAGACGTGGAGCAGGCGCCCGCGGAAGAAGCCGAAGCTTTCGGCATGTCCGTTGTTCGCCATGATGATCTTTGCCGCCTGCACCGACCCCTGCGGCGTCTTGACGAGCCACCCCATGCCGAGGCGCTCGAACGAGAGTGCCGGCGTCCGCTCGTAAAGGGCGACCGGCTCCTTCAGGCAGTCGGCGACCGCGCGTATGTAGGCGGCGGGCTGCACGATGATCGTACCCGGCATGAACAGACCGGAGGTATAGACCGGCGACCCCGTCACCGCCGCGATCTCCCTGCCGTTCAGGAGCCGGTGGGCTTCGCCCATTTTCGTGAGCTGTTGCGCATAGTCCTCGAGATGTCTGTCGCCTTCCGCGCTGATGGCGACGCTGTATCGGCCACAGGGATCGAACACTTCTTTGCCCCAGCCGTTTTCCGCGGCCATCTCGCTCGCCAGAGCGATGGCCGAGCGCTGTATGAGGACAGACTGCCTGAACCTCGCCTCCGACTCTCCGCTGAAATCGTCTGACGCGACTTCGTGCGGCAGGTCGATGATGAAACCNGAATTCGCGCCCGCCGGCCCCTCGCCGACGACACCCGCTTCCAGGATGGCGACCCGCACGCTCGGATCCAGCCGGGAGATGCGCCGGGCCGCGGAAAGACCGGCGAAACCACCGCCGATAATCGCAACGTCGGCAACGACCGGTCCGTTCAACACAGGCCGCGGCGTGCGCGGCGCAAGNGTGGCCACCCAGCCCGAAACGCCTGCGCGTTTCGGAAGCCTGGATGCGACGAAGACGTTCTTTNCGGCCTGGGTCACGTCAGATCGCTTCCCGCTCCATGAGCGTCTCNAGGGAGCGCCGGATGGCCGGAAGCTTTTCCGGGGCAAGCGCGCGCAGCGGCTTGCGCGGCGCGCCGGCGCCNTAGCCNACCAGATCCGCCGCCGCATAGACGGANTGCACGTAATCGCCTTCCCANATCAGCCCCATCGACGGCTCCAGGATTTTCCAGAGCGCGCGAACCTCNTCCCACTTGTGCCCGGCGGCAGCCTCGACGAGGGCGACGCAGGTTTTCGGAGCNAAGTTCGCCCCACCCCAGATCAGGCCATCGCATCCGGCATAGAGTGCATAGGGAACGAGCGGGTCGGCGCCGTTCATGACGAAGCGGCCGGTGCGGATAAGCGCGGCCTGCTTGGCAAGATCTCCNCCGCTGTCCTTGACGGCACAGAAGCCGGGGATTTCGCTCAGCTTGTCCAGAAGTTCGGGCGTGACGGCGACGCCGACCGCCTGGGGAACGTTATAGCCGATCACCGGAAGACCGGCCTTCGCAACCTCGCTGTAGAAATCGAGGATGCCCTGGTCGTCGGTCGGCCCTTCGAAGAAGGGCGGAAGCACCATGACGCCCTCGGCGCCGGCGTCTCGCGCCCGGACNGTGCGCTCGACGACGTCTTCCACCAGAAGNGCGGAGGTCTGTGCGATCACCTTCGCCCGTCCGTTGACGATCCGGGCTCCGCGCCGGATCAGTTCCTCGGATTCCTCCTTGGAAAGGTAGACATGCATGCCGGTGCCGGAGCTGAGCAGAAAACTCCTGACGCCTGCTGCCAGGTAACGCTCGACATTGTCTTCGAGCCTTGCGTAGTCGATGCGTCCGGCATCGTCGAACGGCGTGGCAATAGCAAGATTCAGGCCTGGAAACTGGAAGTCAGACATTCGTTTGGTGTCCCGCGTTAGGCTGCCGAAAGGTTGAGCCAGATGGTCTTGATCTGGGTGTATTCCTGCTTGCTCAGACGTTCGCCCNTTGTCCCGCCAGCAGTGGTTCGATGTGTTCTTCGAAACGCCAGGCCTTANAGGGTCGGCGTNTCCAGACCCTCCGGGGCCGCGTACATGGCCATGTTTCGTCGTGAAAGTTCGAGGTGAAGCCGCGCCAGTTCTCCGNNTGCATCGACATCCCGTTTCTCGATAGCTTCGATCATCTCGTCATGCTGTTGCGCGGCGAGCTCGAGCTCTTCCTGCATGCGCGGCGTGTTCGGGTGCTTGTAGAAGACCTTGCCGATGCGCGCATGATCGATCTGCAGACGCCGAAGGCTTGGAACCAGATAGACGTTGTGCGCCATCTCGCCGATCTGGCGGTGGAACTGGTCGTTGTGGAAGACGCGTCCCTCGACATCGCAGTGGTCGACGGTCTTGCGAAATGACCGCTGAACCAGCTTCAGCACGTCGAGCTGCCCGCGAGTTCCGTTCTCGGCCGCCAGCCTGTTGGCGGTGATATAGATCATCGGCGCAAGAAGGAAGAAGTCGCGCAGCGACTGGTAGCTCATGGAGCTGACCCGCGCTGCGCGGTTGGCTTCCAGCTCGATGTANCCTTCGCCGGCCATCTGGCGCATCAGCTCGCGAACTGGCGGACGGGACAGCCCGAACTCTTCACTCAGCGCCACTTCGTCCAGCACCGCCCCCGGCTGCAGTTCCATCGTCAGGATGCGTCTGCGGAGCATAAGGCCAAGCTTGGCTTTGCGGTCGGGATTGACTTCAGTATCCAAAATCGNTACCTCATATTTTTAGAAGACATTATGTAGACATTTGATAGACGTCAAGGATGGAGCGTGAGACTTCCACATCGAATCCACCTGCCCGGGTGGGCGATAGAGCAGTTTCAGGTCAGGAAGGATTGCTGACGCCGTGGTGGAGGCTAAGCCGACGATTTTCTTCAGATTCGGCAGCTCACGGCGATGCGCAAGAGTGGGTCAGACAGCCGCGCCGATAGCTTGGCGTCCGCGGCACAAATTTTGCTTCTCGAACTCCCGGAAGACGGCCGGGACAAATCCATGCCGTTTCTTTCTGCATTTGCTCAATATTTGATCGGCCACTGATTTCGAATGCCAGAGAATACGCCAGTAGATTTTTCACCGAGCTTTGAGGGTTCAACGTTCGAATATATGGTCGAAGCCTTCACCGGGAGCTTCGGTCCCTTTGATGCATGGCGTACCGGTCGGGAGCAGGCTATCAGCTGGAAGACGGGCTTCTGGACCGATGGCACGCTATCCCTTGTCAGTGGCCAATATTCGTACGAATGGAGCGTAAAAGCGGCCCCCGAAACGGCGGAATGGCTGTCGGTCATCCTTGTGCGCTCCGGAGCTATCGATTTGGCGCTTGGCCGGACCGTCATCGAAGGAACAGCTGGGCGCTTGCTGTTGGTGAATAATCGCGAGGCCGACCGCTTTTCCGTCCGGGGAACGCCGCATCAGTCCGACGTGCTTCGCCTGGATTGGAAAGTGATTGCGCAGACCGCCGCCGCAATATTGGAGACGCCGCTGATCGGGACATTGCGGTTGGCGCCGACCATCGATCTTTCGACGCCGGCCGGCCAACTCGTCAGAGGACTGGCTCAAACGATCATCAACGGGGTGCGGAACAACGGGCCGCTCATTCATTCTCCGATTGCCATGTCGCACCTGACCCAAGCCTTTGCCAATCTGGTCTTGCGCTCTATCCCGCATCGGTTCTCACATCTGCTCGAGAGGAAAGTGCATTTGCCCGCGCCGCGGCATATACGCTGCGCCGTTGAATTCATGCATGCGAACGTCGGCGAGCCCATTACCATGCAGAATGTAGCCGAGGCCTCAGGCGTCTCCATTCGTGCGCTTGAGGGAGGGTTTCGTACGTTCAAGGGAACGACCCCGTCAGCCTACTTGCGCGCGATGCGCTTGCGAGCGGNCCGAGAAGATCTTCTCGACCCTTCCAACCGACAATTGCTGCGGGACATATGNCTGAAATGGGGTTTCTTTCATTTCGGCCGATTTGCTGCCAGCTACAGGACCGCTTTCGGGGAAACACCATCGGAAACGAGAAGGCGATCCAATGGTGAGCGCATGTCAGGCCTCTGAGACCTTAGAGCCGCAAGACGGCACGAGACTTCAAGGACGAATGAGCAGGATCGAGAAGTGCGCTCTCGGGCTGAATTCAGATCCGATAAAAGCGCGCAGCATTGCCGTGAAAGACAGCGCGGCGCTCCCCTTCCGTATAAGTCCTTGTGATTTCCTTGAACGCATTCCAGATCCTGTCATAGCTTGAAAACAGCTTGTCGACCGGAAAGTTCGACGCGAACATGCATCGATCTGTTCCGAACAAAGTGATCGCCTCCTCCACATAGGGTCGGATCGAGCTGGTCGTCCAGGTCCAGTCCCCCATCCCAAGTCCAGAGATCTTGCATGCGATGTTCGGCGCCTGAGACAAGGCCTTCATCCCCTTCCGCCAGCCCTCGAAGTGATCAGGTCCGTCTACCTGCATGCCTGTGTGATTGAGGATGATCTGAACATCAGGAAAGTCGCGGGCAAGTTCGAGGAACTCCTCCATCTGCCAATAGTAAAGCTGCAGATCGAAGCTGAGTTCCCGTCGTGCCAGTTCCTTGAATCCTCGCCGCCATTCCGGGGTGCGGCTTACTTCCGGCACGGTCAAATAGGTCTTGGCGGGATCGTCGTGGAAGTTCATCGACTGTCGAATGCCTCGGAAATTGGCAAACTGCATGTGCTCGTCGAGCAGCCTGCCAACGTCGGGTTTGCGCAGGTCCGCATATCCGACAATGCCATGGGGAAAGCCGTGTTGGTCCGCAACGCCCTGAAGCCAGCGCGTTTCACCAGCCGGATCCCTGGGGTCGTAGCCGACGTCGAGATGCACCGCTTTCACGAGGTTCTGGTTCTTGGCGTCGGCGAGATAGTCGCCGATCAGATAAGTCTGGTTGATTGCCGTATAGTCGCCGAAGGCCGAGGGCTTCACACCGTCGGACAGCCATGGATAGTAGTTGTTTTTCAGGTCCCACAGATGGAAGTGGGGATCGATGATGGGAAGGTCGTCCATTCGTTCGTTTCCATGGTCGCTGGAGATTGGCGCAGGAGTGCCGCCGGGGCGGCACTCCGTCTGGTCAGTTGCTCGGCGGGAAGACGCGCGCGATGACGGCCTTGGCTTCCGGAGAGTCCACCTTGTCGGCCGTCACAAGCGGCATGACCAGCGCAAGGTCCTTGGATACCGGTGCACCGGTCAGCGCGTTGTAGACCTGCTGGGTCCCGTCGATGCCCTGCCCCACCGCTTCCTGGAAGAAGATGCCCTGGATGGCGTTGGACTTCAGCAGCGCGATCGTGGTCGGACTCCCGTCGGCGACGGCGATGCCGACCTTGCCGGTCTGTCCGCGGGTTTGAAGAACCTTCGCAGCACCCGTCCCGGCCTCGTCATACATGCCGTAGATCGCCTTGATGTCGGGATGGGCCGTCAGCATATCGTTCGCCTGCGTGACGGCCTCATTGACCGTCAGGCCGCGGGTTTCCAGCATCTGCGCAAGTTCGCAACCGTCGGCCTTGAAGGACTCCTCGGCACCTTTCAGGTACTTCTGAGCATTCTCTCGGTCCTGCGGCAGCGACAGCACTCCCACCTGGTTTCCCCCTCGCTCCTTTGCAAGCTTGCACACGAAGCTGCCCTGCGCCTTGCCGGTCTCATAGTTGTTCGCCGTGACTGCAGAGGTGTAGTCGGTCTGGCCGGGCTGAGGCCCGATACCGGCAAACGAAACGGGAATGTTCTGGGACTTCAGATAGGCGAGCAGCGGCGGCGTGCTGGTCGAGCTCACCGGGCCGATGACGACCGCGCTGACGCCCTTGGTGACGGCGGTGCGCGCATTGTCCATCTGCTTGGCCGGGGAGTTCTCGGACGTGTACTCGACGTAGTCCATCCCGAGCTCCTTGGCCTTCTCCTTCACGCCATAACCGACCCACTGCCAATAGGAGATATCAAGCGACGGCGCGAGATAGGCGACGGTCTTCTTATCCTGCGCGTGGACAGAACCCGCCAGTCCGATGCCGACGGCGACCAGACCGAACACCAGGGTGCGGCTCATTTCAGATATTGATTTCATGTCTTTCCCTCCTCCTCATTGAGCCGGTATACAACCGGCTGCTGGTTGTCAGCCCGCACTGCGCCGGGCCTTGCCGAAGCGGTCGANGAGGACCGCGATCAGGATGGCAAGGCCGGTGACGGAGCCCTGCCAGAAACTGTTGATGCCGATGAGATTGACGCCGTTCTGGATCACCGTGATCATCAGTGCGCCGAGGACGGCGCCGACCGCGGTTCCCGTGCCGCCGAGAAGGCTCGCCCCGCCGATCACCACGGCCGCGATCGCCTGAAGCATCAGACTGGCGCCGGCCGTCGATTCCGCGTTCAGGATATAGGAAATCGTCAGCAGTCCCGAAAAGGACGACAGAAGGGACGAAGCGACATAGGCGAAGAACTTTGTGCGTTTGACCGGGATGCCCAGCAGATAGGCGGCCGCAGCGCTGCTGCCCACGGCGTAGAACCAGCGCCCGGCGACGACCTTCTTCAGGAAGATCTCGATGGCGACCAGCAGGACGACACAGAACAGGATGTAGTTCGGCATGCCAGGCACGATGCTGCCGGCATTGAGNAGCCAGTAATCGGGATCCGGGATCGGCATGGAGCGGCCNTTGGTGACGATGAAGGCGAGCGACCCCGCGACGGCGAAGGTGATCAGGGTGACCACGAACGGCGCAAGGCCCGCGACCGTGACCAGGAAGCCGTTGATGGAGCCGAAGAGGAGTCCGACGGCGACACCGGCGAGGCTGGAGGTGATCCCGCCGAAGCCGCTTGCCATGACCTGCGCCGTCACCATGCCGGTCAGCGAAAAGACCGAGCCGACGGACAGATCGATGCCACCGGTTATGACCACCAGGAGGACACCGAGCGACATGATGATCAGCGGCGCACCCGCCTGGGTGATGTTCGAAAAATTCCCCCAGCTCAGCGCCTGGGGAACCTGCGACCCGACGGCAAGACCTAGGATGACCATTGCCACTGCGATCGCGATTTCCGTCCGGTATGCACTGAGGAGACTGTCGCGATTTCTGGTGGCCTGTGGAGACGGCTCCACTGCGCGTGCCTCTTCTGTCGATGTTGGAATCATGTCGCCATTCCTGTCAGTTCTGCGAGCCTGTCCTCGCTCATGTCCTGCCGTTCGATGATGCCGGAGGCGCAACCCNCGGTGTCGAATGCAACGATCCGGTCGCATACTTCGAGGAGCTCGGCATTCTCGGTCGACCACCACACGATGATCGTTCCCGTCGACGCCATCTGCCGGATAAGNTGGTAGATTTCCTTCTTGGTGCGGATATCGACACCCCGCGTCGGCTCTTCGAGCACAAGCAGGCTCGACGGCAAGCCGAGCCACCGTGCCAGAAGCAACTTCTGCTGGGTACCGCCGCTCAGCGTTGCGGGTAGATCCCAGATCGAGGCNGCTTTCACACTGAGAGCCTGCAGCAAGTCCACGCATTCCAGGCGTTCGCGACCTGAGATGAACGTGGCACCCCGGACAACCCGGCGCGACGCCAGCACGTTGTCAATGATCGGAAGGCTGTGAAGAATACCCTTGTGGGTCCGGTCGCCGGTGACAAAACCGGCGCCGGCCGCAGCCGCCCTCCTAGGAGAGGCGAAGCGCTCTGGCCAACCCGCGCGCGACACCGTCCAACGCTTCGCCTGAGCGGCTCCGACCAGGGCCGAGATCAGCGTCGCGGGACCGGCGGGCGCGCCCGCCACTCCAAGGATCGTCCCGGGAGAAAGCGTGATCTCGAGATCGGCCTCCCGGATCGACAGCGGCTCTCCCTTCATTCCGTTCCGGTCCACGGCCGCGCTCGACGCAGAATGCGACGCAGCGACCTGCCCCATCTTCTCGATGATCGCGACATCGGAAAGTTCGGAAAGCGCCAAGCGGTCGACGATGGTGCGGCCATCGCGGATGATCGTGCAGACGTCCGCGATCTGACGGATTTCCTTCATCCGGTGCGACACGAAGACGACGGACAGCCCTGTCTCGCGGGTCAAACGGCGGAGCACGGAAAACAAGCGGCTCGTCTCGGCGGCCGTCAAGTTCGCCGTCGGCTCGTCGAGAAGAATGAGTTCGGCGCCTGACGAAAGCGCTCGGGCAATCTCGACCATCTGGCCCTCGTGAAGGCTGAGGTCTTCCACGAGCCGGTGCAGGGATCTGGCTGCGAACTCCGGATCGATCATCGCCAAAGCTTCGAACGCCTTCTCGATCGACAGCCTTTTTTTCACCGCCGCGAAACCCCTGCGGTAGTGCGGTAAGGTGATGTTTTCGGCGACGCTAAGGTGGGGAAGAAGGGCAAGCTCCTGATGGACGACCGCTACCCTGGCGCGGCCCTCGGCATCGGTGCGCGGCGCCCCACTCGGATCGAAGAAGCTAATGTCGCCGTCCCCTTTCGAGGCCGACCCCGTGATGATGNGGATCATCGTCGACTTGCCGGCACCGTTNCCCCCGAGCAGNGCGTGGATCTCGCCACGCGCCACGGAGAAGTCGACGCCCTTGAGAACCGACGTCGCCCCATACGACTTCGTCAGTCCCTTGACGCTGACAACCGGATTTCGCGTCTCGACCATGATCCCGCCCTCAGTAGATCGTCAGAGCCGGGATGAAGCTGACGGCGAGCAGCAGCAGCATCGCCATCCCGAAATACGGCCACAGCTCGCTGGTCGTCGCCCCAAGCGGCGCCTTGGCGATCGACGACGAGATAAAGAGCGTCGTGCCGATGGGCGGGGTGTAGAGCCCGATGCCGAGATTGATCACCATCATCAGGCCGAGTTGCACCCGNTCGAGACCGATCGCATCGGCAAGGGGCACGAAGATCGGCCCCAGCAGCAGTATGGCAGGCGGCATGTCCAAAGGCATCCCGACGATCAGCATCAGAATGTTCATCATCAGGATGATGACGANGGGACTGGAAATGTGGGTCGCCACCCACTCGGCCATCTGCTGCGGCGCCTGGTCGAAGGTCAGCACCCAGCCGACGGCCGCACTTCCCATGATGACGAGCATGACCACGCCGGTCGCGACCCCGGCTTCCACCATGTTGTCGCAGAAGCGCTTCCAGGTGAGGTCCCGGTAGAACAGCAGGCTGAGCAGCAGCGAGTAGACCACTGAAAGGACCGAGACCTCCGTCGGCGTTGCAAAACCGAAACGCAGGAGGACAACAATCAGAATGGGNAGGACGANCGCCGGGAAGCTCTGAACGGCAAGCTTGGCCAGGTCCCGCTTCCGAACCTTGACGGCCTGCGCTTCGTANCCCCGCCGCACGGAGATGAACCAGCAGACGAAAATGAAGCTGAGCGCCATGATCAACCCNGGCAGGATTCCGGAGATGAACAGGTCGCCGATGCTGACGCCGCTGATCAGGGCATAAAGGATCATCGGGATCGACGGTGGGATGAGGACGTCGATGACCGCGGAGGTNGCGTTGTTGGCCGCGCAAAGGGCCGGCGGAAAGCCTTGGCGCTTCTGCCAGGGAATGAGGACGGATCCGAGAGCGCTCGCATTGGCCACCGCCGAACCGGACACCCCACCGAAGACGACGGAGGAGACGACGGTGGTCGAAAGTGGCCCGCCGCGCCAGCGCTGCATGGCGCGGGACGCCAGTTCGAGAAGCTGGCGGCCGAGCTCGCCGCCGAGCATCAGGGTTCCAGCGAGCATGAAGAACGGCAGCGCAAGCATCGGAAAGGATTGCGTCTGGTCGTAGACCTGTTGCGCCACCACCGACAAAGGGACGTAGCCGTTGAACAGCACTCCAAGGCCGGCCGCGATGATCAGGGCATAGCCGACCGGAACGGCCAGCACCATGAGAACGCAGAAGGAGATGATCATGACAAGGGTCATAGCGGCATCTCCCCGGATCCGANCACCGTCCGGTGCCCCCAGCCGAGGCGCAAGACACGTAGCGTTGCCGAAACGGTCACGATCGACACCAGAAGCGCACCGATAGCGAGCGCGTAATATCCGATACTGTTGGGCAGCTGCAGGACCGGGCTGTGCTCGACGCCNGCGATCTCGGCGACCACGACGGCCTGATAGCCGAGCACGAGGAAGGCTGCCACGCTGATNGCGTTCGCGATCACGAAGGCGGCGATCCGCGAGCGCCCCTCAAGCTGGTCGTACAGCCACTCGACCGCCATGTGTCCACCCGCCTGCGCGGCGATGACGATTCCCGCCAGGATGAAGAGCGGGAAGATCAGCAGCGGCAGTTCCTGGGCGAAAGAGAAGCCGCCGCTCTGCAGCGTGTAGCGGGCAAGCACATTGGCAGTCGTCACCACGGTCAGCGCAATGCCGCTGGCAATGATGATGAAACGGGACAGCGCAACGATGGCGCCGGCCGTCGTGTCGACGGCCTTCAGCACGTTTTCCATAGATGACTCCGCGTCATGGCAAAGGCCGGTCAGGCCTTTGCCTCCGCTTCAACCTTGCTGACGAAATCGCCGAAGGGCTTTTTCTTCCAGCTCTCGGCGACAGCGGCGGTCGCCTTCACGAAGGCTTCCCGATCCACGTCCACGACTTCGATCGCCGTGTTCTTCCTGAAGGCGCCGAGAACTTCGGACGCCTTCTCATTCGACAGCGTCCGCTGCAGCGCTCCCGCCTCCTTCGCCGCCGCCTTGACGGCGTCGAGGTCGGCGCCGAGCCGGGCCTCGGCGATCTTCGACATCAGGAAGGGCGTCGACTCCCACTTATGTGCCGTCAGGCTGATGAACCTGTTGACCTCGTGGAGCTTCGAGCTCTCGATGTTGGCGAGCGGGTTTTCCTGTCCGTCGACCACGCCTTGCTGCAGGGCGATATACAACTCGCNGAACGCGATCTGTTCCGTGCCGGCTCCAAGAGCTTGGAAGATGTCGATCGTCATCGGATCCGCGGGCGTGCGTATCTTCAGGCCGGCGAGATCGTTCGGGGCGGCGACCTTGCGTTTGGAATTCGTCAGGTGGCGAATTCCGTTGTCCCACCAGTCCAACGGTACGACGCCGACGGCTTCGAAACGCTTGTTCAGATCCTCACCGACCGGACCGCCGAGAACTTGGATCGCTTTCTCGGTATCGCCGAAAAGAAACGGCAGACCAAGCGCGGCAAGCTCCGGCACGATTGCCGAGGTGGCGCCCTGGCTGTTTGCGGTAAAATCCAGTGCACCGGTGCGCAGGCTGGTAAGCATCGCCGAGTCGCTGCCGAGCGTCTCAGCACCCGCGACGTTGATCTTCACACGGCCGTCGGTCTTCTGAGCCACGAGCTCGGCGAATTTGGCGGCGGCGACTGTCCGGGGATTGCCTGGAGCAGCGCCGTGACCCAATGTCAGTGCCGTGCCTGCCTGCGCCGCACGCACGGTCGTAAGAAGTGCGGGGGCAGCCAGGGCTGCCGCCGTCGCTACCAGAAATCTGCGTCTGTTGGTCTGCAAGCTCATCTTCTCCTCCATTATGTGCTCCCATCAGAACTCGGCTCTCCTCCTGAAAGAACCGAGTCCCGTCCCTATGTTCCCAGCCAGGACTTGATCGACGANGTCACGCGACTGGTCGCCAGACCGTATTGGTCGTGGAGCGTCGGCAGCGCGCCGGCCTCCAGGAATTGGTCCGGCAATGCGATCTGCCGGAATGCGGCAGGCGCGACGCCGGCACGCAGCAGCGTGCCCGCCACGGCCTCTCCTAGGCCCCCGATGACAGTGTGGTTCTCCGCCACGACGACCAGGCGGCCGCTCTTGCGGCACTCCGTCAGAATGGCTTCCTCGTCCAAAGGCTTGATGGTCGGCACGTGAAGCACCGCCGCGTCGACGCCGTCCTTGCGAAGCTCCTTNGCCGCCTCGAGGGCGCGCATCGTCATCAGCCCCGACGATATGATCAGGGTGTCGCGGCCATCCCGCAGGAGTTTCGCCTTTCCGAGTTCGAACTTGTAATCATATTCGTCCAGCANGAGGGGAACGTTGCCGCGCAGGAGCCGCATATAGACGGGNCCCTTGTAGGCGGAGATCGCCGGCACCGCCTGCTCGATCTCGAGCGCGTCGCAGGGGTCGATGATCGTCAGGTTCGGCATGCCGCGGAACATGGCGATGTCTTCGGTGGCNTGATGGCTTGGCCCGTAGCCCGTGGTCAAGCCAGGCAATGCGCAGACGATCTTGACGTCGAGCATCTCCTCGGCGATCGCCAGGCAGATGAAGTCATATGCGCGCCGGGAAGCGAAGACCGCATAGGTCGTGACCCATGGCTGAAAGCCTTCACGCGCCATGCCCGCGGCCGACATCATCAGCAGCTGTTCGGCCATTCCCATCTGGTAGAAGCGGTCGGGATGCGCCGCTCGGAAGACATGAAGATCGGTGTATTTTGCGAGGTCCGCCGACATGCCGACGATCCGCTCATCCTTTTCCGCGAGCGCCGCCAGCGTCTTTCCAAANGGAGCCGNCTTCGTCGGCTGGTCGGCGCTCGCGATCGAGGCGATCATCGCCGAGGTCNTCAGCCGCGGCCGGTCGCTTCCCTGCGAAAGATGAGTCGGGCGTATGTATTTCGAGCGCCTCATGCTTCAACTCCCGCATCGATGATCCTGATTGCCTCGTCCCACTCGTCTGCCTCTACCCGGAGGAAGTGATTGCGCTCGCGAGCCTCGAGGAACGGGACACCTTTCGCCATTTTCGTGTCGCATATGATGATGCGCGGCTCCGGCCCGGCGTGAGTGCGCGCGGCGTCGAATGCCTTGACCAGCGCGTTGATATCGTTGCCGTCGATCCGTTGGACGAACCAACCGAAGGCTTCGAACTTCGGAGCGAGCGGCTCGAAATTCAGGACGCCGAGCGAAGGGCCGTCCGCCTGCATCTGGTTGACGTCGACGATCCCGATAAGGTTGTCGAGCTTGTAAGAGCCGGCCGACATCGCCGCCTCCCAGGTCGAGCCTTCGTCGAGCTCGCCGTCGGAAAAGAGGTTGTATACGAAGGATTGCGACTTCTTGCGTTTGAGGGCGAGGCACATGCCGACGGCGATGCCGAGCCCGTGCCCAAGAGAGCCGCCGGTGATTTCCATGCCCGGCGTGTAGGCGGCCATTCCAGACATCGGCAGCCTGCTTTCGTCGGTGCCGTATGTCTCCAATTCGTCCTCGGGGATGATCTTCGCCTCGATAAGGGCGGCATAGAGCGCGATCGCGTAATGTCCGATCGAAAGCAGGAACCTGTCGCGGCCCTCCCATTCCGGGTCCTCCGACCGGTAGTTTGTGGCGTGGAAGTAGGCAACGGCGAGCACATCAGCCACGCCGAGGGCTTGGGCGATGTAACCCTGGCCTTGGACTTCGCCCATCCGCAGGGCGTTGCGGCGAATTCGTCGCGCGCGCTCGGTAAGGCTGATGTTATGACCAATCTGGCTCATTCTTGAAAAACGCCTTTCAAAGACACCGGAATTCCATTCGCCGATCAGTGGATCAGCATGCCGCCATTGACGTCGATCACGGCGCCGGTGACATAGGCGGACAGGTCGGATGCCAGGAACAGATAGATGTTGGCGACGTCGCTCGCTTCACCGAGCCGGCTCAAGGGAATGCCCTTGATGATATCAACCCGCATCTGGTCAGTAAGCTTTCCACCGGTGATATCGGTCTGGATCAGTCCCGGTGTGACAGAGTTCACGCGGATGCCCGCAGGGCCGAATTCGCGAGCCATTGCCTTCGCGAGCCCGAGAACACCGGCCTTGGCCGCCGAATAATGTGGCCCGCCAAAAATCCCGCCGCCGCGTTGGGCCGAAACGGAAGACATGCATGCAATCGAGCCGCCGCCTTGGTCGCGCATCTGCGGAATGAAGGCCTGGCTGAGAAAGAGTACGCCGGTCATGTTCACCGCGACGATGCGATGCCAATCCGCTTCGGAAATTTCCAGCGTCGTGACAGGCTGCGTTATACCGGCATTGTTGATCAGAGCATCGACGCGTCCGAACGTTGCAACCACCGCGTCGGCGGAAGCCTGGCAGGACGCCTTGTCGGCCACATCGCAACGCAGACCGATGTGGTCACCGCCGGCAACGGTCGGCAGGGTGGCGGCAGCTTCCTTGGCTGCGCCAGCGTCGATGTCGAGGATTGCCACTCTGGCCCCGTGTTCGGCGAAAAGCTGCGCGGTTGCACGGCCGATACCGCGCCTGCTTGCCGCGCCCGAAATGACCGCGGTCTTTCCTTCCAAAAGCATATGATCTCCTCCTGACGCTCTCCCGGCGTCCGGTTCTCTTCCCCGCAGCGATCGTCACTGCGACGGCCATAGTTCTGGCCGAACGGAGAGGAGTCATCAAACGCCAAGTTTACATCAGTAGGTGAATCTGTTTCACTAATCGCATGCTCAATACGATCTCGCTTTCCGCCATGCGAATATTCGAAGCAGCCGCCAGGCTCGGTTCGTTTCGCCGTGCGGCAGAGGAGCTGAACCTGTCTCCGAGCGCTGTCAGCCATGCTATCGTGCGGTTGGAAAGCGATCTGGGGGCGAGTCTTTTCGAACGCAACACAAGAAGCATTGCACTGACGCTTGCAGGTCAGACGCTGCTGCTGCACGCGTCGAACGCCTTCGAAGAGCTGCGGCGCGGTGTTGAACTCATTTCATCCAAAAAGGCTCAACTCCTGCGACTGCACTGTGCGCCGAGCTTCGCCGCACAAGTCCTTTCGCCGCGTCTGCCGGGTTTTCTCAAGGAGAATCCCGGCATCGAAGTAAGGGTGGCCGCCAGTACTAACTATGCCCGTTTCGTCGACAATCTGTTCGACGCGGACATCGTCTATGGCGAGCCGCAAAACCGCGACGATCTCATCGTGATCCCGTTGGGTGAGGAGCTTGTCTTTCCAATGTGCTCACCGGAGGTAGCGCAGCGCCTCAAGTCTCCGCGCGACCTGCTGCGCCATCCCCTGATCAGAAGCGACCTGAAAAGGATACAGTGGATCGACTGGTTCGAAGCCAATCAGATCGGCTCTCCGCCACCGCCCGCGATGAGTTTCGACAGAAGCTTTCTTGCCCTGGACGCTGCCGTGAACAGCCTGGGCGTGGCGCTCGAATCCAACATCCTCGCCGCTCGCGAGCTCGAAAGTGGAAAGCTCGTGCGGCCCTTTTCGGCAGGGTCCCGCGACAACAGGTACATAGGACATTACCTTGCCTATCCGAAGACCGGCACGCAGCGGCGACTGGCCCGAATTTTCGCAGATTGGCTCATACAGAACATGCACCGTTCGACCGCAGCCGCAACAACCTTGTGAGGTTCGGCGGCTCGGCTTCGATCGAGATCGTCGTCCGCGACGGACGCCGTGCCGCGCTTAAAAGGTGAGCTGCACCTTGCAGGCGGACGCGCGGTCGCCGGCGAGGATGAAGGCTGCGGTGGCTTGTTCGAGCGGCAGGCTGTGGCTGATGATCGGCCGGACATCGATCTTGCGGCTGGAGATCAGATCGACGGCGGTTGCAAATTCCTCGTGGAAACGCTGGGTTCCGTGGAGTTGAAGCTCCTTGCCGACGATGGCATTGAGAGGGATCGGGACGTCTCCCGAGACGCCGACCTGCACGATCGTTCCGCGCGGCCTGATGGTGGCAATCGCGCTGCGGATTGCCGGGGCGGCAGCCGAGCATTCGAAGACGAGATCGAAATAGCCCTTTCCCGCCTCGAATCCGGCAAGCGCCTGGGCATCATTGGCAACATTGTACGTGCGGCTGGCGCCCATCGCCTTGGCCCTGGTGAGCGCCGCATCCGCGAGATCGGTGACCACAACCTCGCTCGCACCATGATAACAGGCGACGGCAACCATCAGGGCGCCGATCGGGCCGGCTCCGGTGATCAGGACGCGTTTGCCGGCGATATCTCCTGCACGCGATGCGGCGTGCAGGCAGACGGAGAGCGGCTCGCTACAGGCCGCCTCTGCGGCAGTTGTCGCAACTCCGACCGCAAAGCACTGCCTGGCCGGCACCACCAGCCATTCCCGGAACATGCCCTGCTCATGCGGCAGGCGCATTGCGCTGCCCATGAAGCGCATTTCCAGGCAGTGGATCGGCATTGCCTTGTGGCAATATTCGCAATGTCCGCAAGGTTGGCTNGGATTGACCGCCACCAGCGTACCGGCTTTCAGATCGACGCCTTCGNCTGCTTGGCTCACNGTTCCCGCTGCCTCGTGGCCCGGGATGATCGGCTCGCGAACCCTGACCGGCCCGAAGCCGCCGTCCTGATAGTAGTGCAGGTCGGAACCGCAGATGCCTGC
>JGI25153J46596_10000779_pt1 | contig 19522 bp, 17 predicted proteins | sample AraplaMF_Col_mMF_FD_46596 | JGI IMG/M metagenome (IMG submission 46596)
ATGGCGGCGCGGGTGCTGACCTCGCTCGCCCACGGCACGTTCTTCGGCGTCGGCTCGGTCGTCGCCACCAGCCTCGTCGCCGAGGACAAGCGCGCCTCCGCCATCGCCACCATGTTCATCGGCCTGACGGTCGCGACGCTTCTGGGCGTGCCCTTCGGCGCATGGTTCGGCCTGATGCTCGGCTGGCGCGCGGCGTTCTGGGCGGTGACGGTCATCGGCGTGGTTGCATTCGCGGTGGTCGCTGTTCTCGTCCCCGGTCATGTCGGCCATGGCGACAGGCCGGTCTCGCTCGCCGACGAGGCCGCGGTGCTCGGCCGTCCGCAGGTCCTGCTCGGCCTTGCCATGACCGTGTTCGGGTTCGCCGGCCTGTTCGTCGTGTTCACTTACATCCAGCCGATCCTGACGCGCTTCACCGGCTTTTCGGAGGCCGCGGTGTCGCCGATCCTGCTGGTATTCGGCGTTGGGCTCGCGATCGGCAATGTCGCCGGCGGCAAGCTCGCCGACCGCGGTCTTGCGCGCGCCCTGATCGGCACGCTCGCCGCGCTCGCCATCGTGTTGCTCGGCCTTGCCGCGGTGCTGTCGGTCAAGATCCCCGCGGTCATGCTGATCCTGCTGCTGGGCGTCGCCGCTTTCGCAACCGTCGCACCCCTCCAGCTTCGCGTGCTGGAAGCTGCCGGTCCCCATGGGCGCACGCTCGCCTCCAGCCTCAACATTGCCGCCTTCAATCTCGGCAATGCGCTGGGCGCCTGGGCCGGCGGCGTCACCATCGACCGCGGGTTCGGCCTTTCCGCGCTGCCGCTGGTTGCGGCCGGCATCACCGCGATCGGCCTCGTGCTGGCCCTGTGGAGCCTTCAGCTCGACCGCAGGCCGGCCGTCGTTGCGGCATGCCCGGCGGAATAGGAGAGCGGTCATGGACTATCGCAATCTCGGCGCTTCCGGGCTGAAGGTCCCGGTCCTCAGCTTCGGCACCGGCACGTTCGGCGGCCAAGGCCCGCTGTTCTCGGCCTGGGGACGCAGCGGCATCGAAGAGGCCCGCAGGCTGGTCGATATCTGCCTCGAGGCGGGAGTCAATCTGTTCGACAGCGCGGACGTCTATTCGAACGGCGCCTCCGAGGAGATCCTCGGCGCTGCGATCAAGGGCCGCCGCGACAAGGTGCTGATCTCGACCAAGATGAGCCTGCCGATGGGCGACGGCCCGTTCGATGCCGGCTCGTCACGACAGCGGCTGCTGGCCTCGGTCGATGCAGCGCTGCGACGGCTTGGTACCGACATGATCGACCTGTTTCAGCTCCACGCCTTCGATGCGTTCACGCCGATCGAGGAGGTGCTGTCCACGCTCGATGCGCTGGTGCGTGCCGGCAAGCTGCGCTATGTCGGTGTCTCGAATTTCGCGGGCTGGCAGTTGATGAAGTCGCTCGCCATTGCGGACCGGCATGGCTGGCCACGCTATGTCGCGCACCAGGTCTATTACTCGCTGCTCGGCCGCGACTACGAGTGGGAGCTGATGCCGCTCGCGCGCGATCAGGGCGTCGGCGCATTGGTTTGGAGCCCGTTGGGCTGGGGCCGGCTCACCGGAAAGATCCGGCGCGGCCAGCCGCTGCCGCAAGGCAGTCGCCTGCACGCCACCGCGCAGTTCGGCCCGCCCGTGGACGATGCGCGCCTGTACGCGATCGTTGATGTGCTCGACGCGATTGCTGCCGAGACCGGCCGCACCGTGCCGCAGGTCGCAATCGCCTGGTTGCTGTCGCGCCCGACGGTCTCCTCCGTGACCATCGGCGCCCGCGACGAGGCGCAGTTGCGCGACAATCTCGGCGCCGTCGGATGGTCGCTGAGTCCGGATCAGATCGGGCGGCTTGACGAGGTCAGCGCGGTGATGCCGCCTTATCCCTATTACCCCTATCGCGTCCAGGAGGGCTTTGCGCGACTCAATCCGCCGCCGGTATAGGAGAGTGGTTATATAGGCGGCGATCGTGATAGAGCGTTGCGGCAATGCGCCATGCAGAAACGCACCTGTACATGGTTGCGTGACGTCCATAACCTCCGCGGCGCAATTTTTGGGAGATGCGACGTGGCGAAGAAGGCGGCAGCCAAGAAGAGAACTGCAGCGAAGACATCGGCGAAATCATCGAACAAGACCAGTGCTGCCCGAAAGGGCGCCGTCGCGAAAACCGCGAAGAGAACGGTCAAGAAAGCGGCTCCGCGTAAATCGACCGCCGCACGCCGGCCCAAGGGACCGGCTTGGCAATGGTCGGCTGTCGAGACCGCAGCCGCGATCCGCTCCGGCGCGATCTCCGCGGTCGAGACGGTCGAGGCGCATCTGGAGCGGATGCGCGCGGTCAATCCGAAGCTGAATGCGGTCGTCGTCGATCTCTCGGAAGAGGCATTGAAGGCTGCGCACGCCGCGGACAAGCAGCGCGCCAAGGGTGGTGCGCTCGGCCTTCTGCATGGGGTGCCGATCACGATCAAGGAGAACGTTGACTACGAAGGTCGGCCGAATTTCAACGGCGTTCCCGCCAACAAGGACCTCGTCGCGCCGTCGGATGCGCCGGTGGTGCGCAACCTGAAGAAGGCCGGCGCGATCGTCATCGGGCTCACCAACACGCCGGAATTCTCCTTCCGCGGCTTCACCGACAATCCCCTGCACGGCCTGACGCTGAACCCCTGGGATCCCGATATCACCTGCGGCGGCTCCTCGGGCGGTGCGGGGTCGGCGGTCGCCGCCGGCATCGGTACCATCGCCCATGGCAACGACATCGGCGGCTCGCTGCGCTGGCCGGCGCATTGCAACGGCGTCGCGACCATCAAGCCGACGCAGGGCCGCATCCCCGCGTTCAATGCGAGCGCGACGGCCGAGCGGCCGATGCTCGCGCATCTGATGTCGGCGCAGGGGCCGCTCGCCCGCCACGTCGCCGACGTTCGCCTTGCGCTGGAGGTGATGAGCCAGCGCGATCCGCGCGATCCCTGGTGGGTGCCGGCGCCGCTGGTCGGCGAGAGGCCGAAGGGGCCGATCAAGGTGGCGCTGGCCAAGATCCCCGACGATATGGACGTCGATCCATCCGTTGCGGCGGCGCTGCGTCAGGCCGCCGATCATCTCGAACGTTCCGGCTATCGCGTCAGCGAGGTCGAGGTGCCCGACATCGACGGCGTCTGGCAGACCTGGTGCGACATCATCACCAACGAGACCGTGGTGATGCAGGAAGCCGGCATGCTGAAGGTCACGTCCGAGGATTTTCACAAGGCCTGGGGCGGCATGAAGGTCAAGGCGAACGTGCTCGATCTCAAGGCCTGGATGCAGGCGACCGCGGCACGCAACGGCCACATCCGCGCCTGGCAATTGTTCTTCGAGGAGTATCCGATCGTGCTGGCGCCGACCACGGTGAAGCCGACGCCGGGCCCACGTGAGGACACCGTCAGCCCCGAACGCGTGCGCGAGATCTTCTGGGGGGAGATCCGCTTCATCTCCGCGATCAACGTGCTGGGCCTTCCCGGCGCCGTGGTGCCGGTGGCCCTGCACGACGGCAAGCCGATCGGCGTGCAGCTCATCGCCGGGCGCTATCGCGAGGATCTCGCGCTCGATGCCGCGGCCGCGATCGAGAAACGCGCGGGCGTGCTCTCGCATCGGCTGTGGGAGAGGATGGGCTGAGACAGAGCGCGATCGCGGCGATGGTGATGGCGCCCGTTCTCCTTGCGGGGGAGGGCGTCTCGCCTCGCAGCGTTTGCTTAATGCAATTTAACCCGAATTCCGGCCAATTTGTCGACAAGCATTAGGGTTACTTCCTCGATCTCTAAGCGAATTATTGTCCGCTTTACCACCCGCCTCTAACACGAGGACGGCGGACAACGCACATGCCTCATTCCAGGCCAATAAGTGCGGCCCGCACCACGCGGAGGTGGCATGATGCGCAACGAGACGATCGCTATTCACGCCGGCTATGAGCCCGAAGCGACCACGCACGCGGTTGCCGTGCCGATCTACCAGACGGCGGCATACGCCTTCGACAGCGCCGATCACGGCGCGGCGCTCTTCAATCTCGAGGCCGAAGGCTATCGCTACAGCCGCATAGCCAATCCGACCAGTGCCGTGCTGGAGAAGCGTATTGCGCAGCTCGAAGGCGGCGTCGGCGCGCTCGCGGTCGCGACCGGTCAGGCGGCCTTGCATTTCGCCTTCGTCAACGTCGCCGATCACGGCGGCAACATCGTTTCCGTGCCGCAGCTCTACGGCACCACGCATACGCTGCTCTCGCACATCCTGCCGCGGCAGGGCATCACCGGCCGTTTCGCCGAGAGCGACAAGCCCGAGGCGATCGAGAAGCTGATCGACGAGAACACCCGCGCCGTATTCGCCGAGACCATCGGCAATCCCGCCGGCAATGTCTGCGACATCGAGGCGCTCGCCAAGATCGCGCATGCGCATGGCGTGCCGCTGATCGTCGACAACACGGTCGCGACCCCGATCCTGCTCAAGCCGTTCGACTACGGCGCCGACATCGCCGTGCATTCGCTGACCAAGTTTTTGGGCGGTCACGGCACCACGCTGGGCGGCGCCATCGTCGATTCCGGAAATTTTCCCTGGGCGAAGCACGCCGAGCGCTTCCCGGCCTACAACAAGCCGGATGCCTCCTATCACGGCCTCGTCTATGCCGAGCGCTTCGGCCGCACCGCCTATATCGAGCGGGCGCGCAGCGTCTATCAGCGCACCATGGGATCGGTGCTGTCGCCGTTCAACGCCTTCCTGCTGCTCCAGGGCATCGAGACCGTCGCATTGCGCATGGAGCGTCATGTCGAGAACGCCCGCAAGGTCGCCGAATTCCTCCGCAAGGATTCGCGCGTGGCCTGGGTCAACTACACCGGCTTTTCCGACAGCCCCTATTATCCGCTGGTGCAGAAATATCTCGATGGCAATGCCTCCTCGCTGTTCACCTTCGGCATCAAGGGCGGCATGGAAGCCGGCAAGACCTTCTACGATGCGCTGAAGCTGATCACGCGTCTCGTCAATATCGGCGATGCCAAGTCGCTGGCCTGCCATCCGGCCTCGACCACCCACCGGCAGATGTCGGCCGAGCAGCAGCGTGTCGCCGGCGTGCTGCCGGAAACCATCCGGCTTTCGATCGGCATCGAGCACATCTCCGACATCATCGAGGACATTGACCAGGCGCTGGACAAGGCCTGCCGGTCAGCGCGCCTCGAGGCCGCGGAGTAGGCGGCCGCGCCCATGACGATCTTGATCGACAGGGATCAAGTCATCTCGAGCCCGGCGCTGGTGCCGACCGAGCGCGATCTCGCGCGTGGCCATGGCGTCGAGCTCACGATCGGGCTCGTCAACAACATGCCGGATCCGGCGCTGAAGGCGACCGAGCGGCAGTTCATGAAGCTGCTGCAGGCCGCAGCGGGCTCCTGCCGCATCCGCTTCCACTGCTTCTCGCTTCCCAGCGTGAAGCGGTCGCAGGAAGCGAAATGGCATGTCGAGAGCGAATATTCGGATCTTTCCGATCTGAAGAAGCAGAAATTCGATGGGCTGATCGTAACGGGTGCGGAGCCCGTCGCGGCCGAGCTCGACCAGGAGCCGTACTGGCGGGACCTCACCGAGCTGATCGACTGGGCCAAAGCCAACACGCGCTCGACGATCTGGTCGTGCCTGGCCGCGCATGCGGCGGTGCTGCATCTCGACGGCATCGCGAGGCGACGGCTGCCGGCCAAATGCCACGGCATTTTCGATTGCGAGGCCGTGACGAGCGATTCCCTGACGCGCGCCGCGCCGGCGCCGCTGAAGGTCTCGCATTCGCGCCTGAACGAGATCGCGGAGAGCGATCTGGTGCAGGCCGGTTATCAGGTGCTGACACGTTCGGCAGAGGCCGGCGTCGATGTTTTCATTCGGCAATATGCCAGCCGCTTCGTGTTCTTTCAGGGCCACCCGGAATACGACGCGCTGTCGCTGCAGCGTGAATATCTGCGTGACATCGGCCGCTATCTCGCGCGGGAGCGCGAGAACTATCCGCGCCTGCCGGTGAGCTATTTTGACGCAGCGACGGAAGAGAGGCTGGTTCGCTTCGAGAGGAAGGCGGCGCACCAGCGCCATCCGGCGCTGACCAACGAGCTGCCGGGCTTGAATTTGCGCGCCGATATCGGCGCCGGCAGCGCGGCCGCGGTGCTTTTCCGCAACTGGTTGCAATATCTCAGCTTGGAAGCCGATGCGTCGGTGCCTGCGCGTCAGCCGAAGGATGTTGGTTCCGCGTTAGGATTACCCAGGCGTTAGGCTTGCCTCAACCGGCGCGCGAATGTTTCAGTATGGAAATACGTCATCACGGGAAGCCTAAGTCGTGTGGTCGGCACTCCAGGGACGCGTGAGCAATCGGCTGGCCCGGCATTTCCGCGCCGCGCCGCACCGGCTGCCTGCGCATGCGCCGATCGTGAGCTTCACCTTCGACGATGCCCCCGACAGCGCCGCAGGTGAGGGCGCCGCACTTCTGGAGCAGCACGGCGGCCGCGGCACGTTCTATCTCGCCGGCAGCCTGATCGGTCAGCCGTCGGACCATTGGCATGGCTTGTCGGATGACGCGATCGTGCGGCTTCACCGCACCGGTCACGAGATCGCCTGCCACACCTTTTCGCATCAGAGCTCGGCCGATCTCGACGAGGTCGCGATGGCGCGCGAGATCGAGCAGAACCGGGCCTATTTCCGTGCGATCGATTCCTCGATCAATCTGGAGAATTTCGCCTATCCCTATGGGATCGCCTCGGTCTGGCGCAAGCCGCAGCTCGCCAAGGCCTTTCGTTCGGCGCGCGGCATTCTCCCCGGCGTCAACAGCGACGTCATCGACCTCCAGTTCCTGCGCGCCTCGCCCTTGGTCGATCGCGAGATCGATCGAGCGGGCGTCGATCGCTATTTCGACGAGGCCGTCGCGAGCGGCGGATGGCTGATCTTCTACGGCCATGACGTCGCGCTCGCCCCGAGCCCCTATGGCTGTACCCCGGATCTGATGCGTCATGCGCTGGAGGCGGCCGGAAAGCGCAACATGCCGATCGTGACGGTCGCGGAGGCGTTACGACGAATCGGGGCGTAGCTTCTTTTTCTTCCTTATCCCCTTGTGGGAGAAGGTGGCGCGAAGCGCCGGATGAGGGGTATGTTTCCTCAAACTCCCATCTGCGTTCGAGGACAGAACCCCTCACCCGCCTCGCCGCTGCGCGGCGAGCCACCCTCTCCCGCAAGGGGAGAGGGAAAGGCAGCGCCTAGCCGCGCAAACAGTCTTGCCACGCCCGCGCCAGCATGCGACTGGCCTTGTGACGAATCCCACGGCCCTGGTTCTATCCGCCCATGTCCGCTTCCTCTACCGCTCCGCTGCCTGCGCCGGCCAACGGCCGCGATGCGCTGTCGGTGCTGCATTCGGTGTTCGGCCTGCCCGGTTTTCGCGGTGCGCAGGGGGAGATTATCAGGCACGTCACCGAGGGCGGCAATTGCCTGGTGCTGATGCCGACCGGTGGCGGCAAATCGCTGTGCTACCAGCTTCCTTCCCTGCTGCGCGAAGGCTGCGGCATCGTGGTATCGCCGCTGATCGCGCTGATGCGCGACCAGGTCGCCGGGCTGATCGAGGCCGGCGTCAACGCCGCCGCGCTGAATTCGTCACTGTCGTTCCAGGAAGCCTCCGAGATCGAGCGGCGCCTGCTCGCGGGCGACCTCGATCTGCTTTATGTCGCGCCGGAACGGCTGGTCACGCCGCGCTGCCTGTCGCTGCTGGCGCAGGCCCAGGTGGCGCTGTTCGCGATCGACGAGGCGCATTGCGTCTCGCAATGGGGCCATGATTTCCGCCCCGAATATGTCGGTCTCTCGATCATCGCCGAACGCTTTCCCGACGTGCCGCGCATTGCGCTGACCGCGACCGCCGACGAATTGACGCGCAAGGAGATCGTCGAGCGGCTCCAGCTTGCGGGTTCGCCGCAATTCGTATCGAGCTTCGACCGGCCCAACATCCGCTACGAGATCGTCGACAAGCGCAATGCCGTCTCGCAGCTGAAGGAGTTCATTCGGGAGCGGCATGCGGGCGATGCCGGCGTGGTCTATTGCCTGTCCCGCAACCGCGTCGAGGAGGTCGCCGCCGCGCTTCAGGACGCCGGCATTGCGGCGCTGCCCTACCACGCCGGGCTCGACGGCCAGGTGCGCTCGCGCAACCAGGACCGCTTTCTCAACGAGGACGGCATCGTCATCGTGGCGACCGTCGCCTTCGGCATGGGCATCGACAAGCCCGATGTGCGCTTCGTCGCCCATCTCGACCTGCCCAAAAGCATCGAGGCCTATTACCAGGAGACGGGCCGCGCCGGCCGTGACGGCAAGCCGTCGGCGGCCTGGATGGCCTATGGGCTCTCCGACATCGTGCAGCAGCGCCGGATGATCGACGAATCCAGCGCCTCGGACGAGTTCAAGCGGGTCTCGATCGGCAAGCTCGATGCGCTGGTCGGTCTGGCCGAGACCGCACAGTGTCGGCGCCGCCGGCTGCTCGCCTATTTCGGCGAGGCGGTGACCGCGGAGAATTGCGGCAATTGCGACAATTGCCTGACGCCGCCGAAGATGCGCGACGGCAAGGTGCTGGCACAGAAGCTGTTGTCTTGCGTCTACCGCACCGGCCAGCGGTTCGGCGCGATGCATCTGATCGACGTGCTGGTCGGACGGCTGACCGAGAAGGTTACGCAGTTCGGCCACGACAAATTGTCGGTGTTCGGCATTGGGCGCGAGCTCAACGAAAAGCAGTGGCGCACCGTGCTGCGGCAGCTGGTGGCGATGGGGCATTTGCACAGCGACAGCGAAGCCTATGGCGCGCTGAAGCTGACGGAGAGCGCGCGCGGCGTGCTGCGCGGGGAGACGGAAGTGTGGCTGCGCGAGGAGACGCCCGGCACGCGCGTTCGCGCCAGCCGTGGCAAATCGCGCCGCGGCGACCTCGCGCCCGCCGCCGGCGCGCCGCAAGGCGATGTCGATCCGGAACTGCGCGCGCGGCTGCGGTCCTGGCGTTCAGAGATCGCCCGCGAGCGCGGCGTTCCGGCCTATGTGGTGTTGCACGATGCCACCATCGACGGCATCGTTCGGGCCTGGCCAACCACTCTCGACGAACTCCGCAACGTCCCCGGCATCGGCGACAAGAAGCTCGAGCATTACGGCGACGAACTGCTGCAGATCGTCAGGACGCGGTAGGGCGCTGGTGCGCTCAATTCTCTCAACACGTCATCCCGGACAAGCGCGCCTAAAGCGCGCGCAGATCCGGGATCCATAACCACAAGCCGGTGTGGGTACGGCAGGCTGGCGACCACGAGTCTTCGCAAAACGACTGCTGCGGCGTATGGGTCCCGGGTCTGCGCTTACGCTTGCCCGGGACGACGGCGGTGTATGATGCGCGAAAGCTACGCCTTCACTCACCCGTTCCGGAACGCATATGCGTACCCGTTCAGCGCGGGCGCGCCGCCGAGATGGGCGTACAGGATCTTCGCGCCCTTCTCGAAATAGCCTTTCTGCGTGAGATCGATCAGGCCCTGCATCGACTTGCCTTCGTAGACGGGGTCGGTGATCATGCCTTCGAGGCGTGCGCTGAGGCGGATCGCCTCCTTGGTCTCTTCGGACGGCACGCCGTAGGCGGGATAGGCGTAGTCCTCGACCAGCACGACGTCGTCAGCCACGAGGTCCTTCCCGAGCTCGACGAGTTCGGCGGTGTTTCGCGCGATCTCGAGCACCTGCGCCTTGGTCTGCGCGGGCGTGAACGAGGCATCGATGCCGATCACTTTGCGGGCGCGGCCATCCGCTGCAAAGCCGACCAGCATGCCGGCATGGGTGGAGCCGGTCACGGTGCAGACGATGATGTAGTCGAACTTGAAGCCGAGCTCGGCTTCCTGCTGGCGCACCTCCTCGGCGAAGCCGACATAGCCGAGACCGCCGAACTTGTGCACGGAAGCGCCGGCGGGAATGGCGTAAGGCTTGCCGCCCGCCGCCTTCACTTCGTCGATCGCCTGCGCCCAGCTCTTGCGGATGCCGATGTCGAAACCGTCGTCGACCAGGCGCACGTCGGCGCCCATGATGCGCGACAGCATGATGTTGCCGACGCGGTCATAGACGGCATCCTCGTGCGGCACCCAGGCTTCCTGCACCAGGCGGCACTTCATGCCGATCTTGGCCGCAACTGCGGCGATCATGCGGGTGTGGTTCGACTGCACGCCGCCGATCGAGACCAGCGTGTCGGCGTTGGAGGCGATCGCGTCGGGGATGATGTATTCGAGCTTGCGCAGCTTGTTGCCGCCATAGGCGAGGCCGGAATTGCAGTCCTCGCGCTTGGCATAGATCTCGACTTGGCCGCCGAGATGCTTTGACAGCCGCTCCAGCTTCTCGATGGGCGTCGGGCCGAAGGTCAGCTTGTAGCGCGGAAATTTGTCGAGCTTCATGGGTCATCCCGATTGGCGTTGATCTCGGTGGTTGCCTTAGCATCGCCCAAGCAAAAGGTGCTCTCGAATATTGCGCTCATATTGCGCAACTTCTTGCGCTAATTGCGCGATAGGATAAGAATTCTTCCGAAATATTGGCCTACTACGGAAGCTTCTTTCATGACCGCCCGGCTTGACCGCACTGACCTTAAGATCTTGAGATTGCTGCAAAATAACGGTCGGCTGAGCAATGCCGAGCTGGCCGAAACCGTCGCCATCAGCCCCGCCACCTGCCATCGCCGCACCCAGCGCCTGTTCGAGGACGGCTTCATCGCTGCCGTCCGCGCCATGATCGCCCCCAAGAAAGTGGCCAAGGGCACGCTGGTGATGGTCGGCGTCGTGCTCGACCGCTCGACGCCGGAGAGCTTTGCCATCTTCGAGCAGGCGATCGCCCGGCTGAAATTCGTGCTCGACTGCCACCTCGTCGCCGGCGACTTCGACTATTTCCTGAAGATCCGCGTCGGCGACATGGAGGATTTCAACCGTATCCACGGCGAGCAGCTTATCGCGCTGCCCGGTGTGCGGCAGACCCGCACCTTCTTCGTGATGAAGGAAGTCGTCGACAACGCGCCGCTGGAGTTTTGAGCACGTTCGCGCAAGCGGCTCGTGGTAGATGGACATTTGTTGTTTTGGGGATCACTGGTCATGCCGATCGAGTCGCCTGCCTTCCGCCACTCCAATCCAGTCGTGCCGGTCTATCGGCGCGGCTGGGTCGACGAGGCCGTGGCCGCGATCGAGGCCGACCAGTGCCGCACCGCCGACACGCACCTGATCCGGCTGATCGTGCCGGCGCTGTCAGGCATCGACATCTACCTGAAGGATGAGTCCACGCATCCGACCGGCAGCCTGAAGCATCGCCTGGCGCGCTCCTTGTTTCTCTACGCGCTTTGCAACGGCCACATCCGCAAAGGCACGCCCGTGGTCGAGGCGTCGTCGGGATCGACGGCGGTGTCGGAGGCCTATTTCGCGGAGATGATCGGCGTGCCATTCTATGCCGTGATGCCGCGCACGACCTCGTCGGAGAAGATCGCAGCGATCGAGCATTATGGCGGCAATTGCCATCTGATCGACGATGGCCGCGCGCTCTATGCGGAAGCGGCCGCGCTCGCCGCGCGCCTGAACGGTCACTACATGGACCAGTTCACCTTCGCTGAACGCGCGACGGACTGGCGCGGCAACAACAACATCGCCGAATCGATCTTCACGCAGTTGCAGGGCGAGCGGTGCCCGTTGCCCGACTGGATCGTGATGGGCGCCGGCACCGGCGGCACCTCGGCCACGATCGGGCGGTATCTGCGCTATCGGCAATATCCGACGCGGCTCTGCGTCGCCGATGTCGAGCATTCCGCCTTCTTCGATTGTTTCCGCTCGCAGGACCGTTCGCATGTCTGCGACCGCCCGTCGCTGATCGAGGGGGTCGGCCGGCCACGTTGCGAGCCGTCCTTCGTGCCTGATGTGGTCGACCGCATGATGAAGATCCCGGATGCGGCGACGATCGCGGCGATGAACGTGTTGTCGCGCCGGCTGCGTCGTCCGGTAGGCGGCTCCACCGGCACCAATTTCCTCGCATTATGCCGGCTCGCCTCGGAGATGCGCCAGGCAAACATCGCGGGATCGCTGGTGACGCTGATCTGCGATTCCGGGGAACGCTACCGGCAGACTTATTACGAGCCCGAATGGCTGAAGGGGCGGGGCCTCGATCCGGCGCCTTTCGAAGCCGCGCTGACGTCATTCCTCGCGACCGGCGAGCCGCTCGCGCTCGCCGCCGACGATGTCGCAAATCCCCAGAGCGTACGAAGCCCCGAGACGACATAGTCGAATTTGTCAGAACGCCCGCCCGCTGTGCAATGTCACGGCAACTTCACTTGCGTTGCGTGCGCATGCGGGCAAGCCTCGCCGTCTCAACGAGGAGATCTTCGCCGTGCGCCTTCCCATTCTCGATCCCAAGGATCTGACCGCCGAACAGAAGCCGCTCTATGACGACATGCGAGCCGGCATCACGGACCATTTCAAGGGCTTCGTGAATATGCGCGAGGACGGCGCGCTGCTCGGGCCCTGGAATCCCTGGATCCGCGAGCCGCGTTTCGGCAAGCCGGTGTGGGAGCTGGTCAAGGCGATCGCGTCGAACCCGCTGCTGCCTGGTCCGGTGCGAGAGGTCGCGATTCTCGTCACCGGCTCGCATTTCCGCTCCGGCTACGAGCTCTATGCCCATGTGCTGGTCGCCGAGCAGCGCGGCCTGTCCGATGACAAGCTCGCGACCATCGTCGCCGGACAGCGGCCGGCGGATCTCACCAGGCAAGAGGGCGTCGCCTACGACGTCGCCTCAGCGCTGGTCAGCGGCGGCGTGCTGCCGGAATTGACCTGGCGCGCCGCGGTGAAGGAGTTCGGCGAGCACGGCGCCGCCGAGCTGTCCTATCTGGTCGGCGTCTACTGCATGGTCTCGGTCACGCTCAACACGTTCGACGTGCCGGTGCCGGAGTAGATCACTCCGCCGCCTTGTTCGAAGGCGCCGGCGGCACAAAGGCGATGCAGCGATTGCGGCCCTCGGCCTTGGCCTGGTAGAGCGCCTGATCGGCCGCGCTCATCAGTGCGTCGATGCCGGACATGCTGACGGCGGCCTCCGCGATGCCGATGCTCACGGTCACGCCGAACTGAATTTTGCCGGCGACGATCTGCGCGCTCATCACGCGCTTGCGGATGCGATCGGCGACGGTCCTCGCGCGCGACAGACTGGTCTCGGGCAGCAGCACCGCGAACTCCTCACCGCCGAGGCGGCCGACGAGATCTGATTTGCGCTTGCCGTCGAGACAGGCGGCGGCAACCGCCCTGATCGCGGCGTCACCGACAGCATGGCCGTAGCGATCGTTGACCGACTTGAAATGGTCGATGTCGAGCATCAGCACCGAAACGGAGCGATAATAGCGTTGAAACCGGCTCCATTCGGCATCAAGGCTTTCGAGAAAGTGGCGGCGATTGTAGAGACCGGTGAGCGGATCGGTGGTCGCGAGCGTCTCCAGCATTGCGGCTTTTTGCGTCAGGTCGGTGATGTCGACATAGGTCAGCATGCGGCCGCCGTTCGACATCGTGGTGCAATGTGTCCTGATGCGCCGCCCATCCGGCGTCTGCAGGTCGCGCACATGATCGCCGGCCTTGACCTCCGCGACCCGCCTCGCCGGAAATCTCGCCAATTCATTTGCAGGAAGATCCGGCGCGCTCGCGCGGTGGGCCCGGCTCACCAGCGATGCATAGGTCGGTCGGCTCGCCGCCTCCTGCTCGCTCACCTCCCAGAACCGCCGCATCCGTCGGTTCATGAAGCTGGCGTTGAGATCGCGATCCAGCAGCAGCACGCCGTCCTCGACGTTCTCGAGTGCGTCGCGCAGCAATTTGAGCTCGTCGGAGTAGCGCACGATATCGGTGACGGGCGTATAGGTCAGCATGCGCCCGCCGTCGGGCAGCGGCGTGCATTGCATGCGAACGACGTCGCCGCTACTGCGGCGCAGATCGAGCGGCGATGCGTCACCCGCCTGGACGTGACGGACTCGCTCGGCGACATAGGCGTCCAGCTCGGCCTGTGGAATTTCGTAGGCAACCGTATCGCGGCCGTGATGCATCAGCGTCACGAATGACGGATTGCTGTTGGCGACTTCATCCGGCAATTGCCACATCTGCCGGAACGCGCGGTTGATCAGCTTCGCGCGGAGATTTGCATCCAGCAGCACGATGCCGAGCGGAACGAAATCCAGCGCGGCGCGCAGCGCCAGCATCTGGCTGCGCATCAGCGAGTCAGCGCTGCGCTCCTTCGCGTTGTCGATTCCGGGGGTGGCATGCTCATCCGTTCCGAGCGTGACGCCGATCTGGCGATCGGACCGCCAGAGAACGCGACAGGAGCGGACATCCTGGCTTGCGAGCTTGAGCTGGAACTGGTCGGGCACGCCGACGCTGCTTTGGATCTCCAGCGTCGCGCCATCCTCGGACATCCGGCGAACGACGCAATCGATGGTCGATTGCCCGAAATTGAAGATGATCTTGCCGGCCAGGAACGTTCGCTCCGATACCAGACGGGACATTTCCAACCTCCCACGCGAAACCGGTCAAGTCTCCCGCAAGCATCTTGCCGGGAGGTAACGTGGTGAGCGATCTCGCGAAGTAGATTAACAAGCGGTTGATTCGTCGGAAGCCGCGAGGCGGGACGGCTGCAAGGTGAAAAGACCTTCATGATCAACACGAGAGGGCCGCCGCCCGTCGTCCCGTGCTCTTTAAGCCGGATATTTGTTTACCTGACATCCACCATGATCGTGGTCAGTTGCGCACGGCGTAGAGCGGCGTTCGCAACGTCACCTGATATGACGGCTTCGGCATCCAGGCGATCTGCGCNGTGATGCCGAACAGGCGGTTGTCGTTGTCGTCCATGCGNTCGAGGTCGAGCCGCAGGATCGGCTGGGTGAACGGCTCCGCCAGCGTCCGGCCAGCGAACTGCGCGCCGCCGAACGACTGCATGCCGAGCCGTCCGGTGAACTTCCAGTTGCTCGGCCATTGGTAATAGCCGCCGGCATAGAGGATCGTGTTGGGCCGGATGCTGGCGAACGGACTGGCGATGGCGGTGGTGGTGTATTGCACGCCGGCAAGCCAGCCCCGCGTCTCGTCCTCGTCCAGCGCGTAGTCGAATTCCAGGATGTTGTTGAACGAATTCGTCATGCCCTGATCGTTCGGCACCGACTGCGTCAGGGTCGATTGCAGCGTGATGGTCGGGATCGTTCCGCCATTTTGCTGGTAGAGATCGGCCTGCACGCCAATATTCCAGCTCGTGATGTCGAATGTCGACCAGCCGCCGCCGGCGTCGGTCGTCGAGCCCGACACGCCGCCATAGAGCGAGACACGATCGGTGACGTCGACGGTCAGCGGCAGATCCACCGCTATCGATTTTGCCGCCGGCAGGCCGTTCGGCAGCGTTGCGCCCCTGCGCACCGCCAGGGCTTCGAACGCCGCCGACAGCGAAGTGTTGCCGAAACCGAGCCCCAGCGTGCCTGCGGGAATCGTCGCATAGATCGTGCGCAGGTCGAGATAGATGTTGGGGACATCAGGCTTTGCGGGGGCGCCATCCTCCTCATCGGCAGCGAGGGCGGCCGCCGCCGACATCGTCAGACACAGCAGTCCCATCGCGGCGGCACGCATAGCCTGAAGGTGCAATGGGGTGGGAGGGAGCACGTGACAATCCGACGCGTGGCGATTTGATGACGCAGCGGGCGTTAGATGGAACGTGATCGTTCCGATGGTCAAGCGCTATCCGCAAGCGATGGACTGCACGGATGCGCGCGGTTACCCTGCCGTGATCGCACGACACACTCGCCGGCCGGAGTGCGGGCCGGACAATTGAAGGACGACAGTCATGAACACGTCACGCCGCATCCTGCTCACTGGCCTGGCAGGGCTCGCCGTCGCTCCGACCGTCGTGGCGGCTGCGCCGGCGCCAGTGTCTGATGACACGACGGTGGCCGAGGAGCGTTTCGCACGCATGATCGCGGCGGCGCATGCGCCCGACGTCACCTGCGCCCGCCAGGCGGAGCGTTATGCGGACTTGCATTGGCCCGACTATGTGACGGCCGCCCGGGCCGTGCTCGACGCACGCGCGTGATCCTCGCTATCTCTCCACCGCGCGCCGCACCTGCTCGCCGATCTGCGACAGCACCAGCTGCGCCTGCGGCAGGATCGCGCCCATGGCGTGGAAATTGTGAACCATGCCGTCGTGGCAGACATGCTCGACGGCGACGCCGGCAGTGAGCAGCTTGCGCGCATAGGCATTGCCCTCATCGCGCATCGGGTCGTACTCGGCCGTGTGGATGATCGCGGTCGGCAGGCCGGCCAGCCGTGTTGCGCGCAAGGGAGAGACGCGGGGGTCGGCGGTGGCGATGCCCTCAGGCAGATAGTCGGACAGATCGGCCTCGATCGTGACGCGATCGATCAGATGGCCCTCGGCGAATTCATCCCGCGACGGCGAGGTCTCCTCGAAATCCAGCACCGGGCAGATCAGGCATTGCGCGGCGATGGCGAGGCCGGCGGTTTGCGCGGCCTCCTGGCACACGATCGCAGCGAGCGTCGCACCGGCGGAATCGCCGCCGACGACGAGGCGCTCGGCGTCGATGCCGAGCGAAGCGGCTTCGCGCGCAACCCATTCGGTGGCGGCGACTGCGTCCTCGACCGCGGCTGGAAATGGGTGCTCCGGCGCGAGCCGGTAGTCGACCGAGACGAGGCGGCAACCGGTGGCATGCGCCAGCGCCGCCGCGATGCGATCATGCGTGGCAATGCTGCCGGCGACGAGGCCGCCGCCATGAAAGAACACGAAACCGGGCGCGCGCTCGCCGGCGCTTGCAGGCGTGTAGAGCCGATAGGGCAGCTCGCCGGCGCGGCCGGGCAGCATGCCGTCGCGCGTCGTCACGTCGGGCGCCTCAGCGCGCACGAATTGCATCAGCTTGGCCAGCGATTGGCGCCGCGCCTCCACGCTCGGCCGGCTTCTCCCCTGCGGCACGGCCGCAGCCATCATGGTCAACAAGCGCTTTGCGAGCGGATCGAGCGGCATGACACTTCCTTCTCCCCTTGTGGGAGGGTAACTCAGCAGCTCCCCGCAGGGAATCATTTAGAAGTTCCGACCCATAGTGGCGCTATAATGCGGCATCACGCCCATGGGAGGCCTGATATGGCCGAGATCAAGAAGCCGATCGAATATTCGCCGAGCTGGACTTTCTTCGAGGGCAAATGGCACGACGGCAACGTGCCGATCATGGGCCCGCGCACGCATGCGGCCTGGCTCGGCTCGGTGGTGTTCGACGGCGCCCGCGCCTTCGAGGGCGTCGCGCCGGATCTCGACCGTCACGTCGCGCGCGCCAACCAATCCGCGATCAATTTCGGCTTGAAGCCGGTGGTCGATACCGGCACCTGGCTGACGCTGGCAAATGAAGGCATTGCGCGTTTCGCGGCGAAAGCCGAGCTCTACGTCCGTCCGATGTATTGGGCGCAGAATGGCGCGGGCGGCGGCGTGCTGTTCGACCCCGAGACCACGAATTGGTGCCTGTGCATCTACGAGGCGCCGATGCCGAAGCCTGTCGGCAATGCCATCACGCTGTCGCCGTTCCGCAGGCCTACCGCCGAATGCGCGCCGGTCGAAGCCAAGGCGGCCTGTCTCTATCCGAACAATTCGCGCGCGCTGGCGGAAGCTGCCTCGCGCGGCTTCCAGAACGCGCTGATGCTGGACATGCTCGGCAATGTCGCCGAGTTCGGCAATTCCAACGTGTTCATGGCCAGGGACGGCGTGGTTTATACGCCGGCACCGAACGGTACCTTCCTCAACGGCATCACCCGCCAGCGCGTCATCGACCTGCTGCGCGGCGACGGCGTCAACGTGGTCGAGAAGACGCTGCGCTATTCCGATTTCCTGGCCGCCGACGAGATCTTCTCCACCGGCAATTTCGCCAAGGTCGCCCCGGTGATCCGCATCGACGAGCGCGAGCTGAAGCCGGGCCCGTTCTACGCCAAGGCGCGAAAGCTCTATTGGGACTTTGCGCACGACGTGAAGCTCGCCGCTTGAGAGGCGTTAACCGCTCCTCCGAAACCGACTGAACTGAAAGGCCTGCGTCGAGTCCCACGGCGTATGATGCGTCTCGCTGCGAGTCTCGATCAGCGCGAACTCCGGCCCGAGCTCCGCCGCAAGGCTGGCACTGTCATGGCGCTGCACCGGCAGGCCGCTGCATTTCTCGGGACCATCGGGTGCAAACGTCGCAATGATGACGTGGCCGTCAGTTGCAAGCGCCGACCGCAGGCGCTGGACATAAGCGGCCCTGTCGCGAGGATCTGTCAGGAAGTGAAACGCGGCGCGGTCGTGCCAGACGTCATAGGTCTTCGCCGGCTGCCATGACGTGGCGTCGGCAACGATCCAGTCGACCATCGAAGCCGCTCCGCCGTTCCGCTTCTTCGCCGCGTCAAGCGCATTGGCAGAAAGATCCAGCACTGCAACGTCGCGATATCCGTCCTGCAGCAACGCATCGACCAGTCTCGATGCTCCGCCGCCGATATCGATGATGGCCGCGTCATGATTGGGATTGGCAGCGCGGATCATCTCAAGCGAGGTCGCCGGGCTGTCCTGGTACCAGCTGACCTCGGCTTCGCCCTTGCTGGCGTAGACATGGTCCCAATGGGTGCTTCGGTCAGACATGGCTCGTCCTCCCGCTCGCTGACGCCGGCGCGAATGGAAAGACTACTCGTCCTTCTTCGACATGCGCTCGAGGCGCTCCTGCATCTCCTTCATCTGCTGGCGCAGATCGTCGATGTTGCTGTCCTTCGGCGCCTCGGCAGTCGCCTCGGACTCCGTCTCGGCAGTGGCCCCCGGGCGCGGCGGGACGAAGGGCTTGAACATCGAGAAGGTCTGCTGGAACAGCTCCATGTTGCGACGGACCTGCTCCTCCAAAGGAGCAAAAGGAGTGCCGGACAGGGTATTGGCGATCTGCTTGCGGAACTTCTCTTGCTCCTGGGTCAGGGTCGCGATCGACTGTTCCAGATATTTCGGCACCACCATCTGCATGCTGTCGCCGTAGAAGCGGATCAGCTGGCGCAGGAAGGTGGTCGGNAGCAGGTTCTGNCCGGCCTTGTTNTCCTGCTCGAAGATGATCTGGGCNAGCACNGAGCGGGTGATGTCGTCGCCGGTCTTGGCGTCATAGACCAGGAAATCCTCGCCNTCCTTGACCATCGCGGCGAGGTCTTCCAGCGTCACNTAGGTGCTCGTTCCGGTGTTNTAGAGCCGGCGGTTCGCGTATTTCTTGATGGTGGTGGGTTGGTCTGATTTCGCCATGGGCTCTCACTTGCAAGCGCGGAGAACGGGAACCCGNCGGGCCATGCCGCAGGGCGGGAAGAGTACGCAACGCAACAAAATAAGCATTTTCAAAGGGGTCACGCTACCGTTTTGTGCGGCACGGTTAATCGCNGAGCAAAATCTTGCTTGCGAAAGCGCCAAGAACGCTATTTTGAATGCGCTGCGGCATGAATTCGGTCGCCGGCCGATTGACATGCCTCAACGACGTTAACA
>JGI25153J46596_10000800_pt1 | contig 19231 bp, 20 predicted proteins | sample AraplaMF_Col_mMF_FD_46596 | JGI IMG/M metagenome (IMG submission 46596)
CCCCGGTGATTCCGCCCCCCGGCAGCCCCGGCGGCGACCCGAATGTGAGGCCGAAATAGCCGGTTTCTCCTTCGCCTCTCCCCGCGCGCGGGGAGAGCCCGGAGCGCATCGCAGATGCGATCCGGGTGAGGGGGACTCTCCGCGTGTCTGGTCCTCGAAATGGGCAAATCCGGCCAAACGGGGCGATTTCGCCAGTGAAATCACCCCATCAATGGCCGCCACTTTGCTTGACTTCCCGCCGCCCCCTTCCTTATATGCCGCGCGTTCGCGAGATCGGCCGTTCCGCCGCTCGCGACCCTGTGGCGGGGTAGCTCAGCTGGTTAGAGCACGGGAATCATAATCCTGGGGTCGGGGGTTCGAGTCCCTCTCCCGCTACCAGTTCCAGCGTAACCCCTTGATTTCCCAGGCTTGGCCGATGGAAGTTTCGACGCGAGGGATGTCTCATTGATACATCCGAAGCGGCCGCTGATCAAATTCCACGGCCCAACCCACCGCACGACATAACGCCGCTCAAGATCAACGTGCCGCCCTAGCGGCGGCGGCTTATCGCCGCCATCCGTCCTTTAGTCATTGCAGCAGCTGCAGGTAGCGACAGGCATGGGCACCGTTTTTCAGGCGGGCAAATCGACGCCGTTGATCGTGCTATCGTGGGAGCTCACTCTCTTCTCCTACATCGGTTAGATGGGCGGGGATCTGAGCTCGTGAAGTTGGCGGAGGGCGCACTTGCTCCAAGCGAAGCGCACTGCATGCCGTTTTATGCCCAGGTCATCGTGCAGGAAGGTAAGAGTCGGAATTTCGATTCCTACAAATCGAGGACGTGGCACGCTAACGTTCCCGGGTGATGGTTACCGTGGGCGCGGTCGCGACCGCATGCTCTCTCTATCCTTGGGCGGGAGGCATTAGTCACTAATGCTCCCTGTCACCTAAGACTGCTGCTGATCCCGAAGCCCGATTTGGCGGAAGCGTTGATCTGCGAACGTCGGCGACCTAAGGCCAAATATCCATGTGATCCCAAGGAGGACGTGGCGCCAGCGCGATGCGCTGCTATTGAAGACGCTACGAGGTCTCCCCTCGCATGCGCGCTGTCGTAACTGCGGCGTAAGAGCGAAAGTCTAATCAAGGATCGTGCGCGCCACGTTGCTCGCTGAATGCCTGGCGTGATTGGAAGGGAGACCTCGTGCCCAGCCTTGCATCGTTCTTCGGCGCTCCTATCCGGGTCACCGTTCCAAACGAGCTCACGTGCGAAGCCGAGCTGCTGAAGTTTCTTGCTCCGTCGACAGCCGAACTCAAGAAGATTTGGTGGTTTCGGGGCCGGATGTATCAGAAGTTCGAGATTTCGAAAGGCGGACAAAAGAAGCGCGTCATAAGCGCACCGGACCGCCGATTGAAGATGCTGCAGACAAAGATCGCGTCCTCGCTCGCGTCGATATACAGACCGCGGAATCCCATTCATGGCTTCGTGGACGGCCGCTCGGTCAAAACGAACGCTACGGCTCATCTCCGGAGCAAGTTCGTGTTGAACTTGGACATCGAAGGCTTCTTTATGGCCATCACGGAAGGACGCGTGTCCGGCCTAATGGGTGCGCTCGGCGTCGACGGTCGAGTCGCTGAAATCCTGGCGCGGATCTGCTGCAACGAGGGTGTCCTGCCCCAAGGCGCGCCTAGCAGCCCAGTAATTTCCAACATGATCTGCTTCCGGATGGACAAGGAATTGCAGACAATCGCGAAGGAAAGCCGCTGCATCTACACCAGGTATGCCGACGATATCACTTTCTCCAGCTACCAGCCGCTGACCTTGCTATTCGAAGGACCCCCGCCGCTGGCCGGGAATTTCCCGCCCGATTTGCTCAAGGATCGGCTTCGCGGAGCTTTCCGATCCAACGGCTTCGCGATCAATCCGCAGAAGATCCACTACGCCGACAAGCATTCGCGCCGAACAGTGACCGGCCTCAAGATCAACGAGTTCGTCAACGTCGACCGAAAATACGTACGAAACACCCGCGCAGCCTTGTTCGTGACCGAAACACGAGGCGCTGCGGTCGCCCAGAAGATTCTCAAAGACAAGTATGGTCGCGAAGCGACGCTCGCGTCGCATCTTCGCGGACGGATATCCTGGGTGGGGCACATCAAGGGACCTTCGGACCCGATTTTCCGTGGTCTGGCCTCGCGCTACAACAAGCTCTTCCCTTCCGAGAAACTCGAAATTCTGCCAACGAATTTGGAGATCAGGGAGCGCGCGGTGTGGGTAGTCGAGCATTGGGCAGATGACGCAGCGGAAGGCAGCGCGCAGGGCACGGCTTTCTTCTTGAAGTCAGTGGGTTTCGTTACGGCCTGGCATTGCGTGGAGGCGGCGACCGAGATCGCGGTCTATCACCCCAGCAAGACTTCGAATAAATTCAAGGTGACGGTCGCCAAGAACGACGCGCATCGGGACTTGGCCGTGCTCGCACACGAAATACCCGTCACCGAGTACTACGAGTNCGACATCTCGAAACGCACATTCAAGGTCGGCGACAATACGACGGCGATTGGATTTCCGAGCTTCGGCCCAGGCGACAAGATCAACGTCCGATCCGGGTCGATAACCTCGTGCCCACGAAGAGCGCCGTCCCGATGATCGAGGTGACGCAAAAGCTCTCGCAAGGCATGTCCGGCGGTCCGTTGCTCGATGATGACGGCGCGGTCGCCGGTGTCAATCATAAAGGCGGACCAGGAGAGGCCAGAGATTTCGCCGTGCACGTGAACGCGCTGACCGACTGGCTGAGCAAGTCGTAGAGATGTCCGGACCTTGGCTTCAAGGCGCCCTTGTGCGGACTCAGGCGCCTGGCGATACCCACAACGACTTAGGCGATTTCGCTACATGAAGAAGCGAAACTGATACGGTGTCGAACCCAGGCCGTCCATGCGCTTGACGACGCGCGCGAGCACTTTCGCGTAAGCCATCGTCACCGGCAGCATGTCGTACAGCGCGTCGTTGTTCCAATCCATCTTCGCGAGAGCGAGAGCGGAACGCGCCGTGTTGTCCCAACTACCATGGCCCGCGTGGCGCACCAGACGGATCGGGCGCGGCGTGCTACGACCTCCTTGATAATATGAGCGTTCGGCAACGCCCTTCACGTCGCCGTGCATCCAAAGCAGGCACTCCCGATCCCCGAGCGGGATCAGCGTGCCGCGTTCAACTGGATAGCCGAAAGGCTTTCCTTTAGCGCCGCCTTGCCGGTCGCGTTCGATCCTGACGCCGCGCCAGCCCACGTCCTCAACGACCTGCACCAAGTCGACCGCCTCGCAGAGATGCAACGCCTCCATGCAGCCGCCGATCTCCTCCTGCTTGAACTCTGTAGTCTTGTGCACCGTGACCCTGCGAGGCGTGCGGCCCGAGTGCCTTCTGCGATAGAGGTCCAACGATCTGCTCATGACACGGAACATCTCGGTCAGGGACATGAAAGGGTTTTCTCGCTGAACGTCGATTTCGTGGGCGTCGTAGGCGACAAACTCGAGACCGGCACCTTCGGCGTCGAAGACCTGACTGCAGCATGTTACGAAGCGCGGCCGGTCCGATTCGGTCGGACGCACCGCGCAGGAGAGACCGATATAGGCGGCCTCAGGATCCGTGTCAGCGAGCTTCCAGGGGACGCCTCCCGCCTTCGCGTAAATCGCAAGTCCGATGCGCCACATGACGCTTGCGCGGTCCGAATAGGCGAGCGCGCGGTCTTCGCGTACCAATTGGATCGGAATGCGTCGCGCGGCGGTCGCCGCCTTGAGGTGGTCGTGGAGGTCGAAATCGTCGCCGGCGGATCCCACGAAGCCCGCGGCCCAGCTTTGCGGGATGTAGATGAAGACAATGTCGAACGCATCCCGACGCGCCTCGAGAGATTGGATGGCGCGAATCAGCCGATCCGCCAACACGACGTGGGGCCTAGCCGAGTCCTTCATCTCGAACTCCAGCCGATCGTCCAACTCGAAGTGGCAATCCTTAACGGCGCCTCGCATATCGAGATTGAACGCCTTGCGGAAGCCGGGCCAGGCCGGGAGGTAGTCCTTGCGTTCGGTCGCCTTGAACTCGGCCGCGAGTTCTTTCATGAAGCCGTAGAGTCGCGCCCCCTGCCGGGCCGGTGCGATCGTCGGGATCCGAATGGGGTTGGGGACTAGGCCTGACGAATAGGGACCAAACCGCAACAGCCCGCGCAGGGGGTGCAGGTCGACGTCGGATGTTCGCTCGGGATGGAATGCGAGCTCGGCTTCCGGGATGAAAAGGTGAGGCGATATCTCGCTCGTCATGGGCGGCCTCTTCCTGAGTAAGCTGTCTTATCGTCGAGCCTGAAGGCCGCATCCACGCCCGCGCTGATGCCGAGGGCCAGGATATCGCGCTCAGGGCACGCGAACAGCGTCGACCAGAACGAGAGAAGGGCATTGAGCGCCGGATTGTAGCGCCTCACTGTGCGCTCGCGGGCAAAATCGGTCGCCCGCGGTTCTGTTCCCCTGCGTGATGCCTTCGAACACGGTGCGCGGCTCGAGCAGAAGCCAGAGCCGCTCGTCCGCCCAATCCAGCCGGATGCCCAGGCCCTCCCGCCAACTCAGTTCGGGATGCTTCGGTACCGTTCCACCGAGGCTGCCGGTCAGTTTCTTGAGCGGCCCCCACTTCGCGTCGTCGATCGAGGCCGGGGTCAAGAGATCGCTGCTTCGGCGACGATCTGCAGTCATCGCATGCGTTCGGGTCAGCGCGCGGGTCAACGCCTCACGGAGAAGCCCACGCTCTTGGCTTTCGTAGCGCAATCGGCGGACTTCGATCGCGTGCAGGTCGAAGCTTTCAATGTCGTAGGCCGAAAGCACGGCTCGCACGTTGGCGTCGGAGCCGAAAGCGAGTACTCCGGCTCGTGACCGGGTCGCGAGCACCGGCAGGGCTGCGGCTTCGATCGCCGACCTTACCTCCGCCACGCCGCCGATGCCGCATCCGACGCGGCGACAAACGGTCGGCGTTTCGATCAATTCGAGTGCATTGAGCCGAACCACTGGAAAACCGCGCTTGCCGGTTGGTCGCGGTGCGGGCGACCAGATTCGTCGCTCCGAAGCGAGTTCGTCCAAGGCCTTAGTGTCCAGATTCTCCGCCAGGCGAACGAGGTCGTGCAAGACCTCGTCGAAATTCTCGATCGGCACCAGTCCGCCGTCGACGCCTTTGCGGGCGGCGGCCGCCAAGAGCCGTTTGACGCGCGGCAACGGCGGGTCCTCGCCGCGATGGAGCCAGAAGATACCGGCAGGAAAAGGGGTGTCGCGCTCGAGAGCCGTTTCCAGGGTGTCCATGATGGAGTCGTCGCGGCCGCTGTAGCCAGCTACGATCAGGCCCCACCGGCCGCAACTGTCGATCAACAGCGACCTGAGTTTCGCATCCTGTTCGCGCAGTTCGTCTCCGGTGTTCTTCAGTCTGCGCGATCGAAAGTCGCCGTGCATTTTGACTTCGACGGGCCAACGCCCCTCGTCGATGACTTGGCGCCCAAGACTTCTGGTCTCGATCGCCACCGTCGTCAACTGACCAGTTCCGCCGTAGACCTTCGCGCAGCCGTCAGCGATCAACGGATCGAAGTTGGTCGTCCAGACGAGATGAGCACGTCCGGCCCGCATCATTGTCGCAAGAGCGACGTGTCCGTAAGACGTGCTTGGCGCCGCTCACCTTCGACGCGATGTAGGTTCGACGGTCCGCCTCGCTCGGATAGACGGCTTCGAAGAGAGCCGCATACTCGTCGGGAGCGCCGGGCGGCGGCAAATTCCCGAGGCCGTCGACGAATGACTGCAGTTCGCGCCGGACGGCTGGGTTGGCAAGGTCGGCGACCATTTTCGGGGAGACGCGCCGCTGACTTATGTAGAGCTGCTGCTTGAACTGGCAGATCATGTCCCACGCCGTCGGGATGCCGGCGGCCGCCGATCCACCGGCTCCGAGCAACCACATCAGATTTCCGCCCCGTTGCGAGAAGCGGCGCGCAAAATCATCCGCAGCGACGGCTGGATAGGTCGAATCGGCTGACATGCGAGTATTCTAGGCCGTGTACCCATAAACCCGGCGCCATGATGTAACTAAAACAATGTCTGCTTTGCCCCTACAGCGACCGACTTCGGGCGGCAGCGCAATATGTCGCGATAAGCCCCAAGCGGAAGTCGCCGTTGAGAGACCGCCAACTGAGGGGGCATCGTCCCATATCAGCTTGCGTAAGTCACGTTGCCTTTGGCCATGTTGGGGAGCGTAAGGGAGCGCTCGTCTCTCTCAGTCACCGACGCCTCGGCAACCTCGGCCATGATGCAGATGATCTAACCGGGCCGATCTTGGCTGGTTGCTAAGATCTCGCATGGAGGGACAAGCAGCCCAACCAACTGGGTGCGAACTTCACTTTCCTTCCGATTTCACAATTTCTGCAAGGCTTTCGAGCTGGTGCCCCAATGCTGTCCAGCTTCGTGAAATGCTCAAAAGTACCGCAGAGCGCCTCGCTGAATTTTTCGGATCGGCTCCTCGGATTTTAAAATCAGCGGCATACGCTCTGCATTGTTCAATGGATGGCATTTGCGCTCCCGCATGGATGTAAATCTCGCAAAATAGGCGGCTTTACTGCTGCACCATTCAGTCTGAAACGTGAAGCCGGCTTCCAATGGGCCGGGAGGCTTAACGTTCCACCGCCTCTCACGAGAGCTTATGATCCTCCTCTTCCCACCAGCCGCCAGAGGTTGTGGCCTCCAGAGTAAGGTGGGAACGGATTTTCGACGATACGTATACCGCCGCGTCGGGCCTCTTGGCCAAGGTGGTAAGCGAGCCGCCGAGAGACCCGGAGTTTTCCCATGCCTAAACCTTTCTCGGTTTTGAGGACCGCTACTCCATTGTAAATGTGGCAGTCTCGCTGGCCTTCTGAGGGAGTACCGGACGGTACCCTTTGAGCAGGACAGTCGGATCGGACTCCGCCAGAACTTTTTTGCAAACTGTACGACCTCTCGTGCGCGCTCGATGAGTTCGCGATCGAACTCGCTGGGCCGAAAAATCTGCATTTGGGGTGGTGGTCGGGGCGCTTGAGGCATAGGGCCAAAGCCATCAGGTCACCAACTAACGCAAATATTCAACGAGGTTTCCACAATTCCCGGCGAAAAGCGAAGCGATCCTCTCGTTGGCGGCGGTCGTTTTCGCAAGCTGCCAACATCTCTCGGCGCTGCCGGATGATTTCCCGACTATGAGCAATCGCTCGATCGGCGGCATCAAACAGATCTTGAAGTTCCCGGCCATACTGCTCGCTCATCATGGCGCTCCCTGGCTCGCAGGCGGAAGCACAATGATCTCTCAGCCACCGACCGCCTACGGGCAGAGCCGAACCCGGTGATGGGGACACAATAGCTGCGTCAATGGTTGGTTGCAAAGCTCCTGGTTTGGGACTTGGACAGGTCTACTCTCTTAAGGATTTGCATAGGCAAGATGGACGATAAAATGGGGTTCTGAGCACGCCGTGAAGGTCTGCTGCGGCCAGAAGCTGCCATCGGCAGCTCTGTCACTGACGGAGAAAGAGGTACGCATGCCTACTGGACGCGCGCGATCTGAAAAGAGTACTTCGCCTCCAAGACCGGACCATTTTTGTCGCGGACGACGATCATCAGATCGCGAGCACGCGGGTTGCCGTTGGTCGCCCGCACCTCGTCTCTCAGCATATCGGCAAGAGCGTAAGCCGCCTCGTTTTGAATCTCATCTAGAGAGGAAAGCTCCGTTCCCTCTTCGTCCGGAGCTAACCCTTCGGCGCTAAGCAGGTCGAAAAAATATAGCGGCATTCGGCGCGCTCCGATTTCGAGGCGGGAGCGCAAACATCTCTCAGCCATCGACGCCTGCGGGTCGCGTGCCGATGATGGTTATTAACTAGCACAGCTTTGCCGTTGTTCCTACTCCGGGGGCCTCAGTCCGGGCGACCGGAGCCATTCGCTCAAGTGCGAGCCCGTCTCTGCTTGACGCGCTCTTCTCAGCAAGGTGTCCCTGAGAGCACCTGGGGGGAGCAGCTTGGCTTCTTCCCGCAGGCGCTTGGCCTCGACAGATAGGCGTTCTTCGAGAGAGAAGATCTGTTTAACGCGGCGACGCTTCGGCATAGGCAAAATCCAACGCTTATAAGCGAGAAAGCAAGCGGCGTTCTCATAACAGAAGTCCTACGATCGAAGACAATGACCCGAAGTGGGCACTGGTTCAGTATCTTTTGATACGTGCAAAACAATATTGCACATGAAACCCGGAAAATTCTCAAGTTACTCAAGAGGCGCTGATTGCTCAGTTGGAGCAATTTGCACCTGACGCACAGAGAACGCGGGCCGAACAATGCCGAAGTCAGTTTGGCGCGTCGGTGTCTGCTATGGGTCCTTTTTCGACGCATCTGGCAGAGATTGAGGGCTGTTGATGTCCGCTCCTGTCCGTAAGCGCTCATACCAGGAGCAAGCCATGATCGTTGCGTTTGGCCCGACTACCGTGATTCAAACTCCTGAACTGGAGGTCGAATCATGCGCTACGAACTCACGGACCATGAATGGACCGCCATCAGGCCGATGTTACCGAACAAGCCCCGTGGAGTTCGTCGGGTGAACGACAGACGGGTCCTGAATGGCATCTTCTGGGTCCTCCGATCAGGAGCACCTTGGCGTGATCTGCCGACTGCGTTTGGCCCATACACCACTTGCTACAACCGGTTCGTTAGGTGGCGGCGGGCCGGTGTTTGGGGCCGCATCATAGAAGCGCTCGCCACTGCCCATGATGCCGCTGTCCAGATGATCGACACCTCCATTGTCCGCGTGCATCAGCATGGAGCCTGCATCACAAGAAACCAGCGCCAGTCGATGGGAAGGTCCCGCGGCGGCTTGACGAGCAAAATCCATGCGGTGGTCGATGGCAATGGCTTGCCGGTACGGCTGACGCTGAGCCCGGGTGAGGCCCATGACGTTCGACTCGCCGGAAAACTGCTGTCTCGTCTGAAAGCAGGGTCGATGCTGCTTGCCGACCGTGGCTATGATGCGGACTGGATCAGGGAGATGGCTATGAAGAAGGGCGCGCGGGCCAACATCCCGCCGAAGAGCAATCGTAGCGATCCGATCTGCTTCAGTCCCCACCTCAATCGTGCTCGCAACCAGGTCGAGCGGTTCTTCAACAGGATCAAACAATGTCGTCGGGTGGCGACGCGCTACGATAGGCTCGCCGCCAACTACCTCGCATTCGTTCAACTCGCATCAATAAGGCTATGGCTGTGCCTTAATGAGTCCGCGTCCTAGTTGTAGGACTTGCCTTGTACGGCTTAGGATTGGCCTTCTGTCATCCTGCCCACCGGAATCTTTTGGTCGCTCCCGTCACCTCGACTTCGCGCGACGTACGCCTTCGCCCGTCTTGTCACTCGCGAAGGTGAACTCGATATCGCATTCGACTTCGAGATATTGCCGCAGCGTCTGCAGCACGGCCTTGCGGCGCGGATCGGTTCGATCGGATGGCTTGGCCGTCTCGAACGTTGCGATGGCCTTCCGCGACACGCCAGCCTTCTGCCCAAGTTCGGTTTGACTCCATCCGAGCAGGGCGCGCGCTGCTCGAAGCAGGGAGGGGGTGAGCAGGTGGTCGTCCATCGGAATCTATCAGTTCTCCGGCCGGGCCTCCGAACGGGGCGACCTACAAATCAATGGTTACATTTTTACCTTTCCTGTTAACCGACGGTTAAGGTTAACGAGAATTTCCGGGTTTTTGGGGACAATTTGTCCCCAAACCAGAAGAACTGTGCTACACCGCCCCTCAGGAAACTGACCGGGGACGATGACCGATGGTGGATTACGAGAAACATCTGCGTAGCGCCGCTTGGCGGCAGATTCGCCAGCGTGCGATCGCGGCCGCCGGCCATCGCTGCGTGCTCTGCGCGGCGACCGAGCAGCTCGAGGCGCACCATCGCACCTACGACAACCTCGGAGATGAGCACGATGGCGACCTCACGGTGCTGTGCCACGAGTGCCACGAGGTGGTGACCAGCATGCTGCGCGCCCGTCGTTACGCGGCCAAGCCGGCCTCGTATGCCAACATCGTCCGCAGCATCGCCGAGACGGCACCGCTCTTCGATCCCACCGAGGGGGAGATCTGATCATGGCGGTGGAGATGATCACCCTCCGTCTGGTCGGCGTCGGCCCCATGCTGATGCACTCCAGCAGGCTCGCCGACCCGTTCGACCCCGCCGCGAAGGCGCTCAAAAAGCTCACGGGGAAGCAGCACAAAACCGACGCTGACCATCACCGGATCGCGGAGCTCGAGTGGCACGGATCGCTGTGGCTTCACGAAGGCCGGCCGTGTCTGCCGCCGTCCGCGATCAAGGGTGCGCTCGTCAACGGCGCCAAGACGGTCCGCAAGGGCAAGGCGACCAAGGCGGCCTTCGTCGCCGAGGGTCCCGCGATGCTCGAGTACGATGGCCCGAAGACGGTCGAAGAGCTCTGGCAGGACCCGCGCTTCCGCCACCGCGAGATCGTGCGCGTCGACGACTCGCGGGTGGCGCGCACGCGTCCGTGCTTCGACGGCTGGAGCGCGACCGTACACGGCTCGTTCATCACCACCATTATTAACCGAGAGGACGTCGTGAGCTACTTCCGCATGGCGGGTCCCTTCGGCATCGGCGACCACCGTCCCGACTTCGGTCGCTTCCTGATCGAGGAGTCGCAGCTCGAATAGTCTTGGCATGGCTCGACACCGCGAGGCTAGGCGTGGTCCGGCACGGCGTGACGTGACGGGGCGTGTCCCGGCGAGGCAGGGCAGGGTCCGCCAAGGACCCTCCCTCGCCTAACCTTTTCAAATTCCGCATCTCAACATCACGCGCGGCCTGCCGCGCGAATGACGGAGCTTTGCCCGATGAAAGAAGGCGAATTTCGGGACGGCGAGGCGCTGCCTCCGGTGCTCTTCTACTGGCGCACAAAGACGGCTGAATCCTTCGGCGAACGCGCTCGCTCCGAGGTCGCCAGCTTCGTCGCCGGCATCTCCGCCACGATGCCCGAGTGGCGTGCGGTGATCCGCGGCGACGCTGCCGCCGCCATCGGCATCGTCATCGGACGTCGAATCCCCGAGCGCATCGGCCTGCGCGTCGATCTCAGCATGACAGTGTTGCTGGCCTGCGCCTTGTTTGATCCCGCCGCGGCGATGGTGCTGTCGCAAACGCTCGCCCGCATGCCGATCGAGACGCGCGAGCGCACGCGCCTCTCGGCATCCTGGTCGATGCACGAGATCTGGCTCGGCAGCCGCCGTGCCGGCGCCCGTGTTCCCAAGACGCCGCCCCGGCTGACGGGAGGTGGGTCGTGATGGTGCAGCCGACGAGCGACCTGCATGCCGATTTTTCCGCCTTGAACGCGTCCTTGATCGTCGTCGCCAGCGACAACGAGCAGGACTTCGCCGCGGCGCTTGGCTACCCGAACGAGCGCCTCGGGTCCGATCCTCTCATCGACATCTAGACATGAACGAGACCACGAGCATGTCGAGTGTCTTTGGGCCCCGTAACGGCGGTACGCACCGCCCGGTGTCCTTCGCCGGCACCGGCATTGGACCCATCGAGCGGCGGGCTTACGGGCAGGCTTGGCGCGATGCCTTGCGCTTCCGGTGGAACCTCGCCGTGGGCGACGATCGGCCGCCTATCGCCCGGTCGGGCGGCTTCGCCAGTCTGACGCGCTTGGCGGATGTCGATGACGACACTGGCTTCGAGGAGAATGCAAGCCGCGAGGGATGCCCCCCGAGCCCGGCGCGAATTGCCGCGGCTCTGCTGCTCGCCCGCGCTTTCGACGCCGCGCCGGACGCTGCGCGGGACTTGATCTGCGGCGGCGCTCCCGTTGTCGTCGACGTCGCCGACGACGCGATGCTCGACGCGCTCAAAGGCGGGTGGCGCGGGATGTTTTTCGACGACGCGCTGCGTATGATCGACCTGGTCAAGACCGCTCCCGGCCGTCGCGACGGTCTCGACGGCGCCTATATCGTGCTGAGGGAGCCGCTCAAAGGCGCCGCCAAACAGCGGCTGGAGCGCGTCGCTGCCGACATGTGCGCCTACGCGCTGCCCTTCGTGGCGTTCTCGTCCAACGGCCGCGCCTGCCTTCCGAAAGTGCTGAACGACGCGGCCCGGTACCGGGTCGAGTTGCCCATGCTCGATCCCGCGACGGTGTCGCGCACCATCCGCGCCGTCACCGGCATCAGGGCGGCGGTCGATGTGCCGGCGGAGACGATGCGCGATGTTGGTGTAGGCGACCTCGCAGCGGCGATTCGGTTCGACCGCACGCCGGAAGAATGCGTCGACGAGCTGCACCGTCTCGCCGCCTCGAAGAGGGCCGAACGGCCGTCGCGGGGGCTGGTGCTCTCCGAGATCCATGGCATGGCTGGTGCGCGCGCCTGGGCTGACGATGCGATCGCCGATCTCGCCGCCTGGCGACACGGCGAGATCCCCTGGGATGCGGTCTCAAGCGCCGTGATGCTCGCTGGGCCACCCGGCGTCGGCAAGACGCTGTTCGCAGAGGTGTTCGCGCGTAGCGCGTCAGGCGAGGATTCGAAATCAGGCATCCCGCTGATCGTCTGCTCGTATTATTCCTGGCAGGCAGAGGGGCACTTAGGCGATTTCCTGGCGGCGATGCGCCGAGACTTCGCCTCCGCCCGGGCTCAGGCGCCCTGCGTGATGCTGCTCGAGGAATGCGATAGTTTCGTCAACCGTCGCGCCGTCAAGCACTCGCACTCAGACTACGTCAGGAATTGCATCAACGCGCTGCTTGAGGAGGTTGATGGTGTGCGCCGGCGGGAGGGCGTCTTCCTGATCGGCTGCACCAACGAGGTCGAGGCTTGCGATCCCGCGCTGCTGCGGGCGGGCCGCTTCGAGAACGTGGTGCGCATCAGTCCGCCCGATCAGGACGAGCTCAAGAAGATCTTCCGGGTTCGGTTGAAGGGCGATCTGGTCGGCGTGGACATCTCCACCGTCGTGATGTCGGCAGCTGGCATGACCGGCGCCGACGCGGAGCGCGCGGTGAAGGACGCACGCCGTGTGGCGCGGCGGGAGAACCGCGAACTCAGGCTCGACGACCTCCGTCTTGCTCTCGTCGGCGACCACGACGTTTCCGGCAAGCTGCGCTGGAGGACGTCGATCCACGAAGCGGGCCACGCGGTGGTCGATGTGCTCCGCTTCGGCCCCGACGGCGTCGTCGCCAACACGACGCGCACGGACCGGCGGCTTGGGATGTCGATGCGTACCACCCGCCAGGTCTTCGAAGGCACGGCGAGCGATTATAGGTCACGTATCGAAGTCTTGCTCGCCGGCCGTGCCGCCGAGGAAGTCCTGCTTGGTGAGGCGTCCCACGGCGCCCAACAGGATCTGGCGGAGGCCACCAGGCTGAGCTGCGCGATGTTAGGCGGCCTGGGTTTGGCGGGACCGTCGCCCCTGACGCACCTCGGCGACCCGCGCCATGCGGAGGAATTTCTCCGCCACGTCGATATTCGCGCCGCGGTCGGCATCGAGCTTGCCGAGGCTGACCGTGCCTGCCATGACCTGCTCGAGGGCAACCGGACGGCGTTGATCGCGGTGGCGCGCCGGCTGTTCGAGCGGGGTAGCGTCGACGGCGCCGAAATCGCCGCGCTGCTCGAGGCCGAGCGCTCGGCGGCAGTAGACGCGGAGGGCGCCCGGGGAGAGGACGATGCTCCATTTTCGGGCGAGCAGGGCAGCACTGTGATCGCTTTTCCGGAACTCAGTCGCGATTGAGTTCGCGGTTGTTTGAGCCGGTCTGAAGCCCATCTTGGACTGACTGACGGCTGCCCTGCCTTGAGCGTCGTCGTTTATCGGCTGACCGCCGGGAACGCATGGACGCGACCATGACTTCCCAGCACGATCGCGTACGGTCATGCGTCCAGCCGCTGGGCGTGCGCTGGAGCTTAGCCATCGTCCTGATCAGCTCGGCATGCGTTCAGGACTTCGGCTTCGAAATACTTCCAAGAAGCAATCTTGCTGGCGCCATTGCCAACTCGTCGGGCAACCTTGATCAGGCAGGACTTCACCTCGCGCTCATCAAAGTGCATCAGCCACGTCGCGACAGGCGCCAAGTTGTTGATACCTGGGGCAGACCAGTCAATTGCGGGTCCTAGCTCCACCGCAATCCCTTCGATGGTTCGAACGGCGTAGATGATGGCGTCTACGTCGAGGCGCCCGGGCTCGGGAAACGGCTCGATGAAGCCGGGTAGGGGCTGGTTCTGTCTGGGTGTTTCATCATGGTAGATTACGCTGAAATTCGTTCGGGTAGGCACCTGAACGACGTTCTGGTTATCACCAGAAACAGCTTCATTCTTCAGTGTGGGGTGGGAAGGAGTATCCGCAGGAGGCGGGCCGACCGGCGGAGCTGCGGTCGGCGGCGGTTCGAGAGGACGGATCAGGAGAGTGATCCAGTCGGACGTACGCTTGCGATTGACGTTCCTCGATTTACGGTGGATGAGTTTAAGCGCTTCAAGTTTGGCCAATACGGTGCAGACCGTGCGCTCAGTGAGGCGGGTCCGATTTGCGATTGTTTTTTGTTTGGGCCAACACACATTGGCGTCGTTCGCGCGATCGCAGAGGTCGAGGAGAACGATTTTCTCTGTGGACGTGATGTTGAGCTGCTTCCATCCCCATATCGTCGCCTGAAGGCTCATTTGCCGTCCTCGGATTGGAAGGCTTCAAACGATTGGGATTCCAGGGTCGTGGCCGCAGCGTTGGTTTCGTCGATCCAGGCAAGAAATGCCTCGCGAGCGGGAACGGAGGCTTCATGCCAGGCTGCTTGCAGGGCGGCGAGTCCCCGGACGCCTTCATCGCACTTAACTGGTTGGTCGCCGGGCTGGGCCGAGATCAGACCGCCGCGCGACTGCCTATACGACATGGGACTGTCGCCTGATCCCCATTGGTCCACCGCCGAGACATCTTGACCGGCGGCCGCCTCCTTGATGAGGGCCTCGCGCGTGTCCAGTGGCAACATGGGCAGTGCGTCAAGTTCGTTGCCCCGGTCCAACGATGTGCCGACAACACGCTCGAGATCGTTGCGCCCGTTCCGAGAGGCACGCTGAACAATCCGCTGAACGGACCGCGCAGACTTGCCGATCCGCCTCGCGGTCGTCTCGACAAAGGAGGGCGACGCATCCGCCACATTGGCGGATGCGTGTGCCCGACACATGGCACGATTGGCTGCGGCCGCTCCTCTGGCCTTCGGTTTGCCGTGCAACTGCTCGTGGAGCTCCCGACAGCGATCAATGGCAAGCGCTTCCTGCGCCGGCGTGAACGGGCTCCGAACGAGGTTTTCTTCGATTTCCCAAAGTTCTGCTTCCTCATCGGTGAGTCCGACGACGCGGCAAAGAATCTGGTCCTCGCCACTGGTACGTGCGGCATTGAGCCTCTGTAGGCCAGCAACGAGCAGGAATTTGCCCGGGTTCATGGGATCCGGTCGGACAACCACCGGCTGGATGACGTCATTGGTGGACAGGGAGCCAACCATGACTGGGATGAATTCGTCCATGATGCCACGGAGCCGATGACCGACCGAGATGTCGACCAGACGCACGAGCCTAAGAGCATCCACTCGGACGTCGGCATTAGTCACGAGCGGATCATCGAAGGGATTGGGCAACGATGGGGTTTCCCTCAACGTCGCGTTCGGAGCTTCGACCGCGTGCAGTGATGTGCCAGCGTCGTTGGCATCTTGCGCGAGGTCCGAGGCGGGAGTGTCGGAATGGCCTTTCGGCAAATGCGAATCGTTGTTCGCGACTTTGAGGATGTGAGACCGCCTGAGTTTAGGAAAGGCGTAGGGCCGGCAGGGCGCCGCATTGTGCTGAGATGCCTCGACCGAGCGGGAATCCTCAGAGCTCTCCAAGAGTTCATCAATGCCGATTTTGGGCCGTTCCACTCTTCGCTCCTGTCTGCCCAGCTCGGATGCGCTGCGCAGTAGATTATGCCAGCTGCTTTGTTGCCTGCGCAAATTGCGTTGCGTGCGCAAAAGCTTGCAAAATTTGTGGACACTCTCTGAGAAGATCAGGCGAGAATCGGTGGCGACGAAAAAATTCCGTCCCAAATTATTTTTGTTGCTGCGTTGCCGGAGAGGCGAGGGCCGCCGTGTAAGCGGTACTTAGCACCTTGCGCCGCTTAATCGATTGTTGAACGCCGGACTAGTCTTCGGACTAGTCCTTGTGGCTGAGGTGGGAAAGCTCGCGACTTCCGCTCGAATGCTTTGGAAGCGGCAGCCTTCGCGAGGCGATGCTGTTCGCAGCGATGAGTGTCCCGTTCGGGGCTCTAGAGAGGCCGTGCCGACTCGGCGCGGAGAGCCCCGGCATTAACTCATCTTAACTATACTGCTCTCGAGAATTTGGCGTGCTAGAGGGGCCGTCCTATATAACATGTGTCCACCGCTCCCGAGGGCGGTCGTGCGGGCCATGGAGAGGCTCGCCGGAAGTTTCCGATCCGGCGTCACTTAGTGACGGAAGGCGGTGAAGGCTTCTCCAGATATCAGGCCTTCATCCCGGCAAACGGCCTCGCGCACCCCTGAAAAAATTGAAACGAGCCTCCGGCACGTCGCTCGACGCGCGGCATTCTGCGCGCGCGATGCGATTGGCGTTTCGCAGGCCAGGCATAGGGAGACTGGTCTCGGGACTAGTCGTGCAAATGACCACAAAGACCTGCGGTGAAAGGAGCTCTGGAAACTGCCATGAGACTCTCGAAGAAGGCTCGGGAGCAGACTTCTGCAACGAGTCTCAGTTTGACGAGAAGGTCGCAGAATTCGGCCTGGAACCGATAAAAGCATATGCCCGCGTCGCTCGCGTTAAGAAGAAGGTTTCAGAGGCGGCCGAAGCCAAGCGCAAGTACCGAGCGCAGCGAAAGGCGGAAGGATTTGGGCAGTATGTTGTCGAGGTGCCCGTGGACGAGGATGCCAAGCGTACCGTGTACGCCGTGGCACAGGCGATCGTCGACGACAAGACGAACAGCAGAAATATGCGCTCGATCATCCTCTCGGTTGTTTCGAGTCCGGCGCTGCTTAAGCTCCACGAGGTTCTTTCGACGTCGTCGGTAAATGTCTCATCGATTGTCGAGCTGATTGAGCGGGGAGAATTGGACAAGATCGTCGAGATCTATGCGCTGCGTCCTGCGCTGCTCCCCGACTTGTTGCGCTTAGCGAAGTCCGACACCGACTTCCTGTCGGTGCTCGAGTGCCTCGTTCGTCATGAGAAGGGCATCTCGGAGGGGTCTGCCGAGGGTCTGCTGGAAGCGGCGGTTATCGCAAATGATTGTCCCGAGGTTCTCAGGTTCCTCGAAGTTCGCCAGCGGGGAGGTCTTCGTGGCCGACTGCTTGGTTGGGTGCTGGGAAACATCCAGTAGCTGCCGCGGGCGGAGGCTGGCCAGTATAGATTCGTATCGGGGACGAGAATCCCACTCTCTCCGCCATCGGCCCCGCTAAGCGCCTGAAACTCCGCATTTACCTATAAAATAAGGCTTTCCGAAAAGTCCCGGTGGTACACAGGAGTGGTCACCGTGAGACTTGTCGTGATCGGTCCTTGGAAGAATCCGCGTTCGAAGGTCTATTGGTTTCGACGCCGCGTTCCGGCGAAGTATCGCAGGTTCGGAATGCCCGCCGAAATCAAGTTCAGTCTCGGCACCTCCGACCTGGAAGAGGCAAAGATCCTTTGCCAGGAAGAGAACCTGAAGCTCGAGCGGGAGTGGCGCGCGATGGCGGGCCAGCAGCCGACCCAGCTCACGCACCTCCAGATCACCGCGCTCGCCGGCGAATTTTACAAGGAAACGGTGGCGGCCCCCCGCCGCGACGAGCCCGGTCCCGCGGCCGAGATTGAACGGTCGTTGAGGGAGCACGCAAAGCGCAAACGGCCCCCGATCGGTCCGCTCGATCCGCACCTGTATATGATGTTCGGACCCGAAGTGCGGGCGTTCCTGCAGCGCAAGGGTATCCATCTCGTCGGCGACAGGCTTCATTCCTTCATCCGCTCCTACGTCGAGGCCAAGAAGCTCGCGGAGAGGGAGCTCCTGCAGAACGCGAAGAAGGACTACACGCCCAACAAGTCGGTCGCCGAACGCTTCCCGGAGTTCAAACCGCCCAATCCCGCGAAGAAGTTCGACGTGCTGTGGGCCGAGTTCGCCGAGGCGAAGGAGCTCGCGGCGTCGACCCGCAAGAAGTGGCAGCCGTACTTCCGCCAACTGATCAAGCGCATCGGCACGGACGACATGAGCAGCGTGACCGAACAGCATCTGCTCGATTGGCGCGATGCGCTGCTGGCGTCGAAGGCGTCTCGGCTCAACGTCAAGTTCGGCTACATTGCCGCTGCCCGCGCGTTCTTCGGGTGGGCCAAGAACGAGAAGAAACTGGCGACCAATCCAGCCGCCGATGTCGTCGTCACTATTTCCGAAAAGAAGAAAAAGAAAACGAAGAAGGTCGGCTTCGACGATCAGGAGGCCCGTACCATCCTTGCGGCCGCGCTCGGGCCGCAGAACGAGCGGATGACCGAGGAGAATGCCGCCGCCCGCAAGTGGGTGCCGTGGCTCTGCGCTTACACCGGCGCGCGCGTCAACGAGATCACGCAATTGAGGGCGTGCGACGTGGTCGAAAAAGACGGGACCCCGTGCATTCACATCAGACCCGAGGCGGGAACGGTGAAGACGGCCGGAGAGCGCACCGTGCCGCTGCATCCGCACCTGCTGCAGATGCAGTTCGTGGAGTGGGCACACCGAAAGAAGGGAGATACTCCGCTGTTCTACTCGATCGAACGGCAGCGGAAGAAGGATCTGAAGAATCCGACCTACACCAGCGTCGGCAACAAGCTCGCCGACTGGGTCCGCAACGGTTTTCAGATCAAGAACCCGAGAGTCGCGCCCAACCATGGGTGGCGGCATCGTTTCAAGACGGAGGGACGGCGGGCGAAGATGCTGTGGCAGGTGCTCGACGCCATCCAGGGCCACGCTCCGCGTACGGACGGCGAGAACTACGGCGAGATCCCGGCGGATGTGATGCTGCCGGAGATCGAGAAATATCCGTGGTACCAAATCGAGGCGCCGGCGCAGCCAGTCGACCGGCGCCGCCGCGGCCAGAGGCGCGCCGACGAGGCCGCCGCGCCGTAGGATTCGACCCCAAGCCGGCGATGAGGCGGCGTCGGGCGCCGCTCCGGCGCCGACCTCCCGAGGGCAATTATCCGATCCTTCGGGGTGCACGGACCGAGTCCTTTCAAGACCGCTTCGCTCCCGCACCCCCC
>JGI25153J46596_10000807_pt1 | contig 19164 bp, 37 predicted proteins | sample AraplaMF_Col_mMF_FD_46596 | JGI IMG/M metagenome (IMG submission 46596)
TTCGTCTTCATCCTGTTCCTAATCACGGAGGGTTGGCTATGGTGAACATAACCGGCTTGAAACAGTCTCTTCTTCGCAAGCTTCTCAAAAGAGCGGACTACGCGACGCTTGACCTGAAGCCCGAAGCGGGAGCGGACCACGCGGCGGAGACCACTCTCATCGAGCAGATCCGGTCCGGCATGATCCGACCGGATGACTATCCCGCTCTGACAACCAGACATGACAATCAACGCCCCGGCGAGCCGGCGGATCAAGGAACGATTTCGTACGGGCAGGCGCATCGCATGGATGAGATGGATCCTATTGAGGAAAGCTGCGAACCGGGAGAGCAGATCGAATTCGCCGCGAGCTCCAATGGCGACCGCTGGATCCTATGTGGTCAGAGCAAGCCTGAAGATGCCTTTGTCCTGCATCGCGCCAATCCCGCTTCGGGCGGGCACGAAACATGCAGGTCGGTCGACGCCTTCCTCGATCTGAAACCCAAGGGGCCTGAACATGAGGCCCTACGAGCGTTGCTTCAGATCGATAGATAGAAGCCCAACCTTGCGCCCGAGCACGGCAGTAAACTGCCCCAGCAGCTAGGCGTTTCGCTGTTGGATGACCAGCTTGCCAGCTTTTTCAGCGACATCCGCCGTCAAGGTAGCATTACTTTTCTGGATTGTCGCGCGTCCCGCTGACGAGGGTCTTCGCCTTGACTTTCGGCGATCGGCGCGGTTGTCACCGGTAAAACGTTGCTCGTGCGAACTCTCTGGCGATTTCCGGATCGGTGCGGCAAAGCTGTTTGTCAGTTCTTCGCCGAGTTCAGGGCGGTTGGCATTGCTCATGATGGCTGGAGCCATTGCAGCAGACCGGCCCCTGTGGTTGTCCGCCAGCGACGCCAGCAACGCGTCGATCTCGTGTGCAGCGAAACCGCCGACGTAGTCACCATCGTTGATACATCGGGGCGATGGGCACACCATCACAAGATCGGCAAACATCTGCGGTGCTTCGATGGACGCAAGCGCTCCAATCATTGAGCTGACCGAATGACCGACGAACACACCGTTCGACCATTTCGATCTCGTTCTCATGCCCGCCCATAGCGCCGTGACCACTAACGATTTGTTCCACGCAAATTGAGGAAGACCCACAAAATGGGTCAGCGTCAACATCGGCAGTCGCCAGCAGACCGAGCATGCACTAACATTCCAAGCGGATCACCCCAAGGGGCAGGCCAAGCGCAGTGCAAACTGCCGTAAATTAACAGTTGCGTACTTCCCTGATCCCCAAGTGTGGGGCAGGGTTAAACGTAAATCGCCACGGGCAGCAGAGTAGGGAGCCTTCTCGTCGCTCATCCACACCGGGCAGGAAACCGCGTCTAATGAAGTATCGATATGTGCTGGTAGCCGCTCTCATGGCAGTCGCTCCGATGGCGTCGGCGGAAAATGCACTGGATAAAATGTCCGTCGAGCAAATCGAGGAAGAAAAAGCCTATGCAGCAGGCGTCCAGGTGGCGCTCTGGGGCCGTCCGTTTGTAGACAACGTCCACACGCTAGCTGCGGGATTGAAGGCGAACGCCGTCGGCCTAAACTACTTCAGGAAGTTCTCCGATCTCAAGACAGCAGCCGACAAGTTCGTGAATACCCCTAACAACGTCTCGATAGACGCTTATGCGGCCGCCGACCTAACAAGCGAACCGGTGGTGTTGTCCGTACCCGTGCTTAACGAAAAGCGCTGGTACATCGTCCAGATCGGCGACTACTTCGATCAAGTGACCTACAATGTCGGCGGAAGCCGAGGACCGGAACCTGGTCTGTTTCTCATTACCGGGCCAGACTACCATGGCATGGTTCCGGCAGGCATGAAGCAGATCAAGGTCAGGACGAAGCTCGCCGTGGTCGCCAACCGTGTGTTCGTCAACGGAGACGCCGATCTGCCCAACGCCCGCGCCGCGCAAACCGGTTTCAATTTGCTGCCCCTGTCGGTGTTCCAGAAGAACGGCCTGAACTTCAAGCTTCCGGAGAAGACCGACTACGAGCGTTTCGTCTTCACGCCGATGGCCCCCGAGGCGTTGCGACTTTACGAGCAGATCGGCTTTGGCATGCGTACCTTTCTATCGGCGAGCGACGACTTCTCCGATCCCGATGTCGGAGCAGCGCAGCAGATCGGTCTGAGTGTCGCGAAAGGATTCGATTGGCAGAGCCTCGACGAACCAACGAAACGGGGACTGGCTAGAGCGGCGAAGGCTGCCGAAGCCATCATCGCGGACACCTATGCGAATGCCGCCGAAACCGTCGATGGTTGGAGGTATACGATGGGCGGCGGCAGAGCAGGGTTCAATTATGCCGTCAGGGCCGCTTTCGCCGCTAATCTCACGGGAGCAAACGTGCCGGAGGAAATCCTCTATCCGAACAACCGCGTCGACGACATGGGTGCTCCCCTCACGGGCGAGCACAAGTACGTCCTGCACTTCGATAAGGACAAGCTTCCGCCCGTCTCGGTATTCTGGAACATGAGCATGTACGACGACAAGGAGTTCTTCATCGAGAACGACTTCAAGCGCTACAGCATTGGTAGCACCACCGAGGGCCTAAAGTTCGATCCGGATGGTTCCGTAACAATCCGGGTCCAGAACGAACGCCCGGCGGATACGTCGAACTGGCTGCCCGCGCCGAAGGGGCCGTTCAATCTGACGATGCGGCTTTATGGAGCGCAGACGCCGATCCTCGACGGCTCCTATCGGCTGCCTGGGGTCAAGCGCGTGGACTGATCGGATCAGTGAGTGGGAGTCCGTGGGACTTCCGGTGTGCAACGGTAAGATATTTATGCAAGCTCTGTTTCCGGGGCTCGTGCTTATGGCATTTTGCGTGTCGACAACGGAAGCTGTCGGTCTCACCTCAAGACCAACTGCGGCACGAACGGTCTTGTCGCGCAAACGAGGTTGTGGATTGGGCGATGCCCTTCGTCTGAACTGGGGTGCCGATGGTTTTGTCCCTTCAAGGCGCTAATAATGGCCCGCATTGCACGCCGGTCCTATGTCTTTAGGTCTCGCGCAGGGTGCCACGATATGCCGAGGCTATCCCCTCCCCCATTGGCAAAATCGCGGGCAGCCTGAATGAACGCGCTGAAGGCGGCCGGTGGGTTCTTCCTGCCAGGATAATACAACGCGAGCGGGGCCAATCAGAGGGTCCAGTCCTCGAGAACGCGTACCAGTCGACCGGCTGCAATATAATCACGCACATCCGCTTCCATGACGTATCCGAGCCCAACCCCATTCTTAGCCGCTATCTTGACTAAGCTTGACTCGTCGAGGGTGATTGAGCCTTGCACATCAATTTGGACAGCCTCTCCATCCTTCTCGAATTTCCACCGAAACAAGGCGTTGTTGGGCAGTCGTGCGCGGATGCAGCGAAACCGGTACAGGTCGACTGGTACGGTTGGTATGCCATGAATGCGCAAGAAATCCGGCGAAGCGACAACGGCATTGCTGCGCTTTAAACCAAGCGATACGGCGATCAACTTCCTCCAGACTGGATTCGAGTCCGGCCATTTACGGAAGAGCAGATTATTGCGGTATTGAAGGAGCAGGAGGCTGGCGCGAAGGCGGCCGAACTTTGCCGCAGGCATGCAAGCAACATTTTATAACTGGAAAGGCAAATACGGCGGCATGGAGGTCTCTGAGGCGAAGCGGATTAAGGCGCTTGAGGACGAGAACGCCAGGCTGAAGAAGCTGCTCGCCGAACAGATGCTTGATGCGACCGCCCTCCGCGAGCTTCTCCAAAAAATGTATGGTCCGCCGCCAAGCATGAAGCCGTCACGCACCTGAAGACCGTCATGGGGCTTTCGGAACGGCGGGCCTGCCAGATCATATCTGCCGATCGCAAGACGATCCGTTACCAGTCGAACCAACCGGTGGAGAGCGAGCTACGAGCAAGGCTACGCTAGTTGGCTAATGAGCGACGGCGTTTCGGCTACCGTCGACTGTTCGTCCTGCTTCGCCGGGAAGGGGAGCCGTCCGGCATCAATCGCATCTATCGGCTGTATCGCGAGGAAGGGCTTTCAGTACGCAAGCGGAAGGCCCGACGCCGTGCTGTCGGCATGTGTGCTCCGATCCTGGTCGAAGCGAAGACAAACGCCCGCTGGTCGCTGGATTTCGTTCAAGGCCAGTTTGCCTGCGGACGAGCGTGTGCTCAACGTCGTCGATGATGTGACGCGTGAATGCCTGGCAGCAATTCCAGACACCTCAATCTCCGGCCGCCGCGCCGCACGGGAGCGCATTGCCTCACGAGAAATGTTCCCTGATTGTTGGCCGTTGCCTCATCTGATTTGCTCCCAGCATTTGTGGGTGCTGAGCAAATCAGATGAGGCTAATCAGCGTAACGACGAAGAAGGGATTGGTTGCTGCTCTGGCAAAGCGGTATGCTGCCGGAAAGCGGGAGTAAAACTCGCACATCCTCGATCAGTTCGTTCCGATCAGCGGGTTGCATCGCAAACGTGCGATGCGCTTGCTGCGTGAGGCGGATAAGCAACAGCAATCGCGAACGCGGGCGCAGATTTATGACGAGGCGACCCGACAGGCCCTTACTGTTTTGTAGGGAGCCTCCGCCCGCATCTGTGGCAAACGAATGAAGCCGTTGCTGCCAATTCTTGGCTCCGCTAGTTTAATGAAGCGTCCCTGTGGATAGGTCCCACTCAAATTTCGCTAGTAAAAAAGTAGCTTTTTCAACTACGTCGGTAGCCGCAGCGGAGTAGTCTTTGGCCATGGCAAGCTGGTTAAGATCTAGCTGGTCTGCCAGTTCCTCCAGCATCCACCATAGTTCTTCACCATCATGCTCGGCGATGGAGGACGATACGTGAAGCCTCCTTGCCAACGTCTCAAGGTAGATCTCGCGCTGCTTGATTGACATTTTAGAAAAGTGTGTGATTTCAGTCATCGGTTCGCTCCTTCGCGGTGCGCTGTCCGAAAACTGACCGAGAAGATAGGTGACAACCATCCTTCGAAGAGCAAGACGATACATATAGCGGGCGTGCCACCTTTCAAGTCGAGTTCTGACTGAAAACAGAATGAATAAACTTCTCGGTCGTTTGATCGCATCAGATGTCATCTACCAGATTAGCTAGGTAAGGCGTGAGTCCACCTTTACGCTCGTCAAGTCGCTCGAAATTGCAATTTGAGGCATTGGAACCATGCGTCCGCAGACACCGTCGAGCAGCTCGTCAAGCTCCTTACTGCGACATGGCCGGACAAACACAAAGGCGGGTTCTGACAGCGCGATGGCACGGTCAATCGATGACTAAGTTGTAGCTGCCAAACCCGCTGCGGCTTGCTCGCCGTTGTCAACGCCGCTCACGTAACGCTGAAGCCCGAACAGATCTATTTGGGTCGCCGTTTACCGTCTTCGCTTGGCTCCCGCTCCGGGCGCTACTTTCAGTTGATGCTGACGCTCCACCTGCCTTTGCACGCCAGGCGGCCCGCCTCGACCACTCCGTGCTTTGTGTTCGCATGCCGCGATTGTTTGAGGACCTCGCGCTTGCCAGGCGGGACGGGCGCTAGCTTGCACGCGTTTATCTGCTGTTGCTCGATGACTAGACCGAAGCACCAGGCTCTAAGCACGCTGCGACTAGTTGATCCCGAGAAGCCGGGTCATATCGAAGGCGGCCGGTCGCGATCAACAAGCCGCACCTGCACTTTAGGAGTATCGTCCATGATTAGGTGTCCACCTGTTTTTGGTGGACACTTCATGCATCATAGCATCAGAGCACCGCACGTACGGATCTGGCCGGGGGGCGATGGGCAACCATCGTCCATACCGGGACCGTTTTCCCCGTTTCCGGGCTTTCCCGGCAAGCCCGGCTTCCCCGGTGATCGAACCTTATTAACCTCAGTCATGTGCATTCTTCTCCTAAATCGGATCCAGACTCACAGACAAAGTCGGCACGGTGAGGAATGTTTGGCTTTGTTCGACCACTCCTGTTCGGTGTTCACACACTCCAAATAGGCATAAAAAATTCAATGCGGCGGCTTCATTGCAACCTCAGGAAATGGCCTTTTAGATCGACGTAGTTCGAATCCGCTAAGCAACCTGAGCGACTTTTCGACAACATTATCGCCACGGCATGGATCCGCAGCTATTTCCGCACTGCAACCAGCTAGTCGAACGCTGAGTTCCAGCAACTGCTGCCAAACTGGATCCTCAGCGTTTTTAGCGACACTGGCGCAGGTCTGAAGCCTTTGAGCGAGTGCCCTGAGAATTGCCTCTCTCTCATCCAAAGGCACCTTTTCAAATGGCAGTGAGGCAGTCATGACTTCCTCCACGTGCATCTGCGGTGGCCGAACAAGCAAACCCCGCTTGCAGCCTGCGTCGTAAATCGATCGTAGAGTGAACTTTAACGTGCACGCGTTCGCCTGCAGGAACGCCACTGATCGCGAACTTGTGCATCTTGCTTTGTGCTCGTGGAGGATTGGGGTTTTTTGTCAGGTATGTGGTAACCCTGAGTGCAACGACTGAGCGTGTTAGGTCGCTGTGGATACTACAGATCATGATGGCATCTCCTACCTTCAGGCAAGAGCTCATATAATCTCCCAATCGGCTCTGCCCGGGGTGAAAAGGCCGACACTCCAGAGTACGCTTATTAATTCCAATCACCTAATGATTAAGCGCTCTATCGGCCAGAAAACATCGACGAGGCCGTTTAGCCGGCGATGATGGGTCTTTGCGTGACCGATCGCAACATCCCGCCACCGAATAGCCCGTTAGACGTCTCTGATGGGACTGACCGGCTACTACATGGCGGCACCCGGGTACTTCGCCGGAAACGACGATTACACCGGCTTCTTCCTGCACCACTGCGTCCACTATATGGACCTCGTCTCATTCCTCGTGTCGCCCGTGCGGACCATTTCGGCCCGCAAGGTCGAGAAAACGCCCGGTCGCTTGCTTTTCCATGTAGGGTTTGAATTTGAATGCGGCGCGATCGGCAACATTGCTATGGGAACCATTCAGTTCCGCGGAACGCCGGTGGAGCGTATTGAGCTGATGAGCGATCACCAAAGGGTTGAGGTCGACGACGTGATCGAGATCAAATGGCACCGCAATCCCCCATTCAAGATCGACGACCTAGGCGCGACGCTCAAAGACGATAGCGACACGCTGACGTGGAAGCCGAACTTCACTGCGGCAGCAAATGAAGATCCGAAGGGTTATCACTCACTCCTGGCAGACGTCGTTCCTGCACTCGCCGGTGCATCAACTCCGGCGCCTAGCATTGCTGACGGAGTTATAGCGATGGAACGGCTGGAGATCCTTCGAGCGGCTCTCGACATCTAGTTAAGATCCTGGAATTTGGTGCGATGACATCGATCTTACGTAAGGTTTTTAATATACTGCGATCCTCGACGGTCAACGGGAAGCCGAAATGAATTGTTCGGGCTCGTCTGGTGTGGATTGGACAAGCCAGCAGAACTGCGGACCCATCGGTTCAGATCCCTTCACGAACAAACTCTTGGTACCCCGGGGGTTCAACGCGATCGTCCGCGACGACTGAGGCAGGGTGGCTCGTCGCCAACAAACGAGCCGCGCCAGCCGGCGTAGTCTTTGAATTTAAACGTTATTCACGTCGCACTCTTGGCTCATACCGGTGGCAGGTTCAGATCGCATCGAATCGCGATAATCTTCTGTTTGTCAGCCCCGAAAACGACCAACACGTTTGTTGTTTGCAACACGCCTCCAGGCGGGCAGACGACGGCAAGCACAAGCGTTGGCGAGGTTGCTCTGGTTGACAAAGTTGCGTCGGCGTCTATAGTCCGTGCACCGGAGGTCGGCGAAATGGCGACGAAGCCGTTATCCAAATCACACGCGCGCGCCACACGGGCGCGGCATACGACGTCGCACGATGTCATGACTGTATTCACTGTGAAACGTGGGGCGGCCAAGGTTTTCGCAGGGCTCGAGCTGCCTGACGGCGCCGAGATCGCTATCGTCTCAACTCGCCCTGAAACCGTTAAAAGATCAGAGAGACGTTTCGCGACCGGGTAACGCGGGTCACGGAAGTGGTCGCACGTGGCCGCGGGAAAAGCCGGGAGAAATCCGTGGCGGTCATAGACAAGAGTGCCTTCGAACCCGATGCGCGCAGTCGCGCCGTCCTTGCGGGGGTTCGCATCGCACAGGAAGACCTGCGAGAAGCGGGTGGGGCTTTTGATCTCGATCAGGTACGGACACTGATGCGAGGCGTTTCCCGGCAAGCGGTCGACAAGCGCGTGCAAGAAGGTTCGCTCATTGCGGTGCCCGGTCCTAGCAATCGTCGCAGCTATCCTACCGTTCAATTCGAGCGCGACGGCACAGTCGTGCCAGGCCTCAAGGCCGTGCGCGATGCACTGCGAACGACGAATCCGTGGACGATCCTTAACTTCCTGATCAATCCCGATATGCGCTTGAATGCGCGTCGGCCGATCGATTTGTTGAAGGAGGGAGACGTGGCGACCGTTGTTGATGCAGCCGAGAGACATGGTGAGCAGGGAGCGTGACGGTACCGCGCCCTCCGCGTGACCTTGATAGACGTGACCCGCTGTTGCTCGAACTTCCTGACGGCTCCAGCCTGCACCGCTTCTATGATCCCATATTTTTTGACACGTCGACGCTCGGTCGCTTCAACGCGCCGGATGGCTCTTACGGTGTTCTTTATGCATCGGAGAACAAAGCAGGTGCCTTTGCAGAGACCTTTTTACGCACACCTGGAAGAACGCTGATCGACGCTGCTCTCCTGAGCAGTAAGGCATACGTCCAGGTCACGACCAACCGCTCCCTTCGTTTCATACGCATGGCCGGTCCAGGTCTTGCGCGCTTAGGGGCTACGGCAGAGGTGACCCATGGAGGATTACCGTATGCTGCGTCGCAGGCTTGGTCCATTGCGCTGTCGAAGCATCCGATAAAGGCTGACGGCATCGCCTACCACTCGCGACATGACGATGACGAAATGTGCTTTGGGCTCTTCGACAGCGCCATCGGCTCTTTTGTCGAGGTTATGCGCGAAATCGATCTCGATCAGAACTGGTTCTGGGAACTGGCGGACCGCTATAGCATCGGTCTAGCTCCATAACAGTCTCCTTCCCACCATCTATAAGTTGCGCCTGTGGCCGAAGTGGGCCGCAGTAACAGATCGCTTCACGTTCGCGCTGCATTTGCGATATAGCGCACAGGCGGAAAGTGCCGAAGCGTTATACACGGACTGGCCCCGGTAACGATGCTCGACCATCTCGTGAGTGCTTCAATTCTGGTTCGAATCCCTTCAGAATTGGCAGAGCGAGTTTCTTTCCACAGGGCTCGCCGGAATCGAAGCCGGTTTCCGCTCCTCACACGCAAGCAGAAGGGTGAAGACGATGGCTCCATCTATAGCGCGGCGATCAGGATGAGACGCTGGCGACAATATGAGATTTTTAGGTCGCGGTTGGGATGAAGTTATCACCCTGATTGCCGCTGAAAAGTTCTTCGTCGTTTTCTGATTGCCGCTCCGCGACAGGCACGGCTAAGGTCCTGATTGTCGCGGACGAAACCGGTCGGTCCCGTTGGCGCTTTTCCTCAAGGGCCGCTCTTCGCCGATAGCTCTCGAATCATCTCGAAGATCGTGGCGTGATTACGAGCCGGTCGACTGCTGCGAGTGTCATAGCGGGATCGGGAAAGACCCGGTTCCACTCTGCAAACGGCTGGTTTGCAATGATCAGGATCGACCGGTGTTCGTATCGGGCCTAGATCAGCTCGAAGAGGACGCTCGTTTCCGCCTGGTCCTTGGTGACGTAGGCAAGATCATCAAGGTTGAGCAGGTCGTATCTGTTGAGCTTGTCGATGGCGGATTCAAGCTGCAACTCCCTTCGGGCGACCTGGAGCTTCTGGACGAGATCGGTGGTCCGGGTGAACAACACCCTCCAGCCGTTCTCGATCAGGGCCAAGCCGATAGCGGCAGCGAGATGGCTCTTTCCTCCGCCGGGCGGACCGAAGATGAGAATACTGGCTCCTTTGGCAAGCCAACTGTCGCCGGCGGTGATTGCCATGACCTGTGCCTTTGAGACCATAGGCACAGCATCGAAAGCGAAGCTGTCCAATGTCTTTTGTCTTCGATCTCGCGGGGGATGATGGAGAGCTTCGCCGTCTCCTTGAGCGCTTCTGATACCGCAGATGACGTGGCCCGGAACGCCGCATTTTTGGTCTCGTGGATCACCAAGGCGCTTCCCTGCATTTCGAGCGAGTTTCGAACTTCTGGGAAAAATCGGGACCCTATTTTAACCCGGATGCCAGCGTAGCTTCGATGGGAGGCAACCATTCTCTTAGGAATTCGGGATCGTCTGCAACTCTGTTTTCTCGTCGTCTTGGTCATGGCTCTTCAGATGGTGCCCGCTGGCGCTCGCGTCAACGGAACCGGATCACACTTCCGGCGTTCGTCGTATGGTACCGTAGCCGCGAAGAGAAAGAGTTCCTATGACCGATATACGCAGGCGGGGCTTCTCAAATCATTCCGATTTTAACGATCAGATGGAAGAGATCGACGCATCCGACGACAATGCTTTTGAACCCGGCCAAGATCGCTCCGATGAGATCGAATTGGCGTGGCTGCGAAAGGAAGTGGAAGGTCTGCGGGAGCAGCTTGCCATCGCTCGCGGGCAGGCTCTTGTCAGCAACCCATCCTTTGAGGATCGAGACAAACGGGTCAGAATTGTCGCCGTACTCACGGCAGCGCTTTTCTGCGTGGTGCTCGCCACGCGGGTTTGACAGCGCCCGATGCTATTGGATCGCCTTGGAGGACATGGGTGGCGGACACTACGAACTAGCTTTTGGAACTACGCTAGGTTTCAGATGTTGATATGTGACCCTGAATTCGGAGTACGTAATGATCAATGAGAAACGGGACCCCGCAACCGACGACGCGAGATCGTCCGACGGAGGAGACGCCGAGCTCAGGCGAACTCGTCTAGCTGATGATGCGAGCGAAGGATTACATCACGCGCTGAGTGAAGACTTGGCAACGACGACCGCGCCATCTTCAGACAAACCAACGAGGACGCCTGCCTCCTCTTCGCTGGGCACCTCGGCCGAAGGGACGGTGGAAGACGGAGAAGCTGCTTCAGCGATCGAGGTGTCGAGATCAGCGCGACAAAGGTAAGCGGCATTGGTGAGGAAGATCGGGAGGATGCACAATGAATTTCCCGACACCGGACACGGAGAACCCCACCCAGCACTTTCAGCAAGTGAAGTATGCTGCGCGGGAAGCGCTTGCCGACGTAATCGCGCAGGCGAATGAAGCAGGCTGGGCAAGTCAAGAGATTGCGGTTGCTTTGTTCCATGCCGCGGAGTCTTACAGGGATGCGAATACCGCGGATCCTGACCCGGCAGATGACCCGCCGATCGGGGACGCCGTCCAGCAACAGATTGGTCACGAAGAGCAGTTCGACGAGATCCACGGACAGCGCTCGCGGCGCTCATAAAACGGCTTCTTGGACGAGCCACCAAACCGGGAGGAAACTTAGTGCCACAGTGATGAGCCAGGCGGAAGCGAATTTGAACAAGAACCGTCTGCCCGCTTTGCCATCGTCCCACTCGTACCACATTTGCGCTCTCTCGATTGCGGTGGAACAGAAGCATTTGAACTCCTCGGCGTCGAGTGCACGGCCGCAACAGTCGAAAGACTTGAAGGTCAGCCGCTGCTTTTAGAAAGACACACGCGCGACAACCGATCTTCGCTGGAACTCACAATCGTTACTGACGTTGTTGACGAGGAGGAACCACAATGTCCGTTCCAAACGAACCGATCCTGCCCCCTGTAATTCCGCCCAGTGAGCCGCCGCCGGAACCCGACCGCGACCCCGGCCAAACCCCAGTTCCCGACCCGCAGCCGGACGAGCCGCTGGACCCCATGGTGAAAGCGATGTTGCAGTGATGAGAGTCGGCGTGGTGTGCGCTGCCCTCGTGGCTGCAAGTGCACCGGCGATGGCTCAGGGCGGGATGGATCTAGGGCCATTCGCCTGTACGACGATCGAGGACTTCCTGTCCCTGGACGCTAACTTCAACGGCGTTAAGATCAACTACTTCGCTATCCGAGAAATAGCCGATCCCGTTGTCACTGGAATGTTTGCGATGCAGGTCACCTTCTCGGTCTCGAATATGTCAAAGCGTCACGCGTTGGTTTCTGCCGACCTAATCCTGTTTGATGCCCAACATCTTCCACTTGCCGCGGTCAGCGCTTCGCCCTTTCCGAGGACTGGTTCTCCAGGCACAGTCAGTACCGCTCTTGGGCAGACATTTGTCGAGCCCGGCACGGTGGCGAAAGTCAGGCTGGTTTGCCTGCGCCTCTTCGGTGGCTTGCGAGACTGACTTCGCAGGCGGGACCAGAAATTTCTATATTCGCCATGTGCCATTCAGTTCGAAACGGCGCGCAAGATTTTGGAATCCCGTGCGTTTCTGATTCTCAACAGAGGAAAGCATTATGTCCAAACGCGAACTTATCGACACGGGAACAGACAAACGGTACGTGCGCCGCGACAAGCAGGGCAGTTCAAGCAGTCCACCGATGTGGGCCGATCCCTGTCTGCGGACAAGCGCCACAAATCCAAGACCGACGCAAAGCCGGGCGAGGGTGATCGCGGCGATCATCAAGCGAAACACTAAAATGTGGGTATCATGATTGCAGTTTTTTGCCGTTGCGATGTGCCTTTGAAAGATAGGGGGCAATCTTGAGAAAATCGGTCGTCGAAGTGGCCATCAATTCCAATGGCAATCGCATACCAGTAGGTCTGATGAATGCCGAGCAAGCGCTCGCACTTCCGGATGAAATAGATTTTGAGGTCTCGCACCCGGATCACGAAGCAGGAACCACCGATAACTTTATCGGGAGGGATGAACTCGCTGCGCACGTAGAAGCTGCCAAGTGATTGTTTCCGGTACGGACGGTGTTCCCCGCAAAGATGGCAGGCACGAGAAGAGGGCCTTATTCGACTCGGTCGAGGCGGCGGCTGACAAGGCCGTCGTCAACAACTCGTTGGAGATCGTCCCTCTCAGGCGATACTAACATCGTCCGCTCGTCCTGCTGTGCTGAACGTCGACCACGAGTAGGTTGGATGCCGAAGTTCTATCTGCACATCATGGACGGCCTCGAAGCGGAGATAGACGCGAATTTTGCGACGGCCACGACGTCGTTAACGGCGTTCTCAATGCTCTGTCACAGTTCGCCTATAAAAGCTTTCCAACCCCGGACAGAGTCATCATAGAGGTCAGGGACGCTGCGCGTGCTCTGATAGTGACGCTGCAGATGTCGTTCAGCATCGGCTACGCTCCGCAGCAGCAGCCGGTGCACTATACACCGCTATCGTCCGTTGCCGTACTGATCGATTTCCGGTTCTCGCGCGTTTGTTGGGTGGCAGGGCGCGACGATAGGCGACCGAGACACCAAAGGCGGAAACTCATAACGGCCGCCGAACGGCTTGCCGCGCGTGAGCGGACGGACGCCGTCGCCCACGAGACGATCGTGGATGAGCGGCGACGCCGCGAAACGACGACCCAGCGTCTCCGGTAGGCTCGGCTGCAAACTCAGGAACAGACCCAGCAACTCTGAAAAGGACGTCATCATGGACGACGAAATCCGCAAGGCCGCGTACAAGAAATGGGAAGACGAAGGTCGTCCGGAAGGCCAGCACGAACGGCATTGGCAGGAAGCTGAAGCCGCTGTTCTCGGGAACTCGACCGGGACGCCCCAGACATGGTCGTCCGATCACAGCGGCGGCGTGACGCCGCTTTCCGAAACCGACTCGGATGCTGTGCCTTCAGCCAAGCCGGGCAACTTCAAGCCCGGCGAACTGGCATCGGAAAATAAGTGATCGGTGCTAGGCCGATCCGGGTCGCATTGGCTTCATGCTGTCGACGTCGCGTCGGCGGTCGATCCACCGCATGACGGGCGTCACGGCGATACCGTGAAGAACGATCGAGGCGAGGATGATGACAAACACCGTCGCCCACACGGTTTCCACATTCTCGAACTTCGTCTTCCCGGTGGCGTAGGCGAGATAATAGATCGATCCCAGCCCGCGTATTCCGAAGACCGAGACGATGACCTTCTCGGCGGCAGGATGACCGCAGCCCAAAAGGCTGATCCATCCGGCAAGAGGACGTACGACCAGGAGGATGGCGGTGGCGACCGCCACCACCCGCCAGTCCACATGCGCGAGGAGTGAGCCCTCCGCAACGATCGATCCGAAGCAGACCAGAAGCACCATCATCAGCATGCGCTCTATCTGTTCGCCGAAGTCGTGCAGCTCCCCGTGGAAGCTGCTCTTGCGTTCGACGCTCCTGAGCGTGAGCGCCGCCACGAAGACTGCGACGAAACCGTAACCGTGAACGAGTTCGGTCGCCGCGTAAGCCACGCAGGTGAAGCCCAGTGCCGCAAGACCGTCGCCGGTCCGGGCGATCCGTCCGCTCTCCGGAACCTTGAAGGTCAACCACCCAAGCACCCGGCCAACGATCCAACCCATGGCGACGCCCGCCGCCAGCTTCCAGACGACATCGAACAGGAGCCAGCTACCCACCCAGCTCATGTCGTCGGCCTGGCTTCCAGCGATTGCCATCGCCGCCAGGACGAAGGGAAAGCTCAAGCCGTCGTTAAGGCCGGCCTCCGACGTCAGTGCGAACCGGATGTCGTCTTCCTCACCGGTCTGCGGTGGCCCGACTTGGACGTCGGAAGCCAACACGGGATCAGTCGGTGAGAGCGCGGCGCCGAGAAGTAGCGCCGACGCCGCCCCTAGGCCGAGAACGCCCCAGCCAATGAGCGCGATCGCAGCGATCGACAAAGGCATCGCGATCCCCAGCAGCCGCCAGGTGATCATCCATCTGCGCCAGCCAAGCGGGCGGTCGATCTTAAGGCCGGCTCCCATCAGGGCGACGATGACGACGAACTCCAACAGATGTTCGGCCCACTTGGTATTATCGAGGGGGTTGAACCGAGGAAGGGGAGTGAAGGGCGACCATGCGAGCAGCATGCCGATCGCGATACAGCAAATCGGTAGTGATAAAGGCATCCGTCTGAGCGCCATGGGGAGCCACGCCGTCAGAAGCACGACCGCGCCGAAGATGAAGAGCGTGACGACGTAGCTGTTCAACCCGTTCACTTCTCCCAGCTAAATATGATGTCCGGCGTGTGACTTGATGCCTGTCGCGTACACATCACCGTGCAGGCGAGAGATTCGCTTTGTGGATATATCGACTTCCAAAAGGAAAAAGGGCGGCCTTCGCAGCCGCCCTTCAACGCCAATTCATCACAGTTAGACGCGGCGATACCGCTGGCGCTCAGCCTCGATCTGCTCCGGCGTATAAGGTTCTGCAGCGTCGTCGAAGCGGGTCCAGCCTTGTTCGTTGTAGCTCGCGCGACGTGCCGTCACGTCGACAGGACGGGAGCTGTTCAGGATCGCCTGCGCTTCTGGCACCTTGCCTTCGTCGACCTTCGCGGTAACGACAGAGCCGCCGCGTCGAATGCCTTCAGCGTAGAAGTTCGCTTCTTCCTCCGGGACGCCTTCCTTGACCATGGCGCCAACAATGCCGCCGACCGCGCCGCCTGCGACGGCGCCTGCGACCGCTCCCGCAGCCGTTGCCGCAAGCCAGCCGGCAGCGACGACCGGGCCTACGCCCGGAATGGCCATCATGCCGAGGCCGGTCAGAAGTCCACCTGCGCCGCCTGCGACCGCACCGATGCCGGCGCCGGTTCCAGCTCCTTCTTCGGCGTAACTACCCTGGCCTTCGACCTCGACGCCGTTCGCCTTGTTGGTAACAATGCTAATGTCGTCCGACGGGACGCCTGCGTTTTCGAGTGCCTTTACGGCTGCGCGGGCGTCGTCGTAGCTGTCATAGAGTCCTGTGATCGTACGCATGTTCGTTCTCCTCGCGCTGTCTTACTTGCCCATGGTCACGTTGCCCTGGAAATCCAGGGAGACGCCGGCATCCTTGCCGTCCTTCTTGGCGGTGGCCCGCCACACACCCTGGTCGTCGAGCTTAAGGCCCATCACGTCCGTGTAGCCCGCGCCTTCGATGCGCTCCTTGGCCTGCGCTTCCGTGAAGCTGTTCTTGCCTGCGACAGGAGCGCCCGGATTCTGTTCTGTGTTGACGGCCGGGGTAGTCTGCGACGTCGACGGGGTCTCGCTCTGGGCGAACGCCGCGCTCGCCGACAGAAGTAGGCCGACTGAGATGGCTGTAATCTTTTTCATTGGGTGTCTCCTCTATTGCTGAGATACAACCTCGAAAAGTCTAGTTTGTTCCGTTGCTTATGAGATAATTCGGTAGTCTCCCGCGGTCCCGCTCTGCTGAGCGTCACCCCGTTCTTGGATAGGTGTGATGTCGAGAGAAGACGGGTCGTCGCCCTCATTCCCTGCAACGACCTTGCCGCCAGCCAGGAACTTTATGGTTGCTGGAGTTCGGACGGTATCCGGGCGCCCTCGAATACGGCGACTACATCATGCTTCATGACGTGGGCGGCGCCGAATCCATCTGACGAAACCTGCGGAGGACTGGCTTGTGCCGGGTAAAAACCCATTCGGCATCCACTTCTACGCCAGCAATGTCGAGGAGCTTGCCGAAAGATCACGTCGCCGAAGCGGCACCTAACTCCCTTTTCTCATGTTGCGGAGCGCGACGGCCGACCCTCGTCGTACTGCTCAACGCCCGCACGAGCGGCGTTGGCGCCGCGGTGAGAATTCCCTGCTTGACCTCGTCCTCGTTCGCCAAGAACGGTCTGGAGCCGCACTTCGGGCAGAGCGCCGTTCGAATTCGCTCGTCTCGCCTCGCGCTTCAAATTCATTTGCTGGCGACACGGCAAAGAACGTGAAGGCAGATCCGCTCTCCTGCTGACGGTGCAGCGACAGATGCCGATCCCGATCGGAGCACCCGTGCACGGCAACCCTGACGTTCCCGCATTTGCACGGATCGGTCAGCCTCGTCCTGTAGACTTTCCTTTGCGATCGTCAACAACCTCGGTATCCGGCCGGTCCTCCCCATCAACGTGCTCGCTCTGCCAGCGGCCGTCTGCAAGCTGGTACAAGATCTCGGCGTCGCGACCTTCGACATGCTGTCGCTGGGCCGCCGACTTCGCCGCAGCAAGGGCCGAGTCATGATCGGCGAAGGTCTCCGACCAGACGTCGCCGAGCCTGTATCCGTATCCGCCGTCATGCTCGCCGACATGGTATGTGAGTTTCCTCGTTCGGCTAGTCGTCATTCCGTTTCCTCCGTTAGAGGGAGGTATCTAGGGCGACGGCCTTCGCGGTCCAACTCTCTCTGGCGTGCAGGTTGAACGCCCTCGTCTCACGCCTAGGTGATATGGAAGGTAGGGAGTGCAGAATGTTCAAGAAGGATGATCCAGACTTCAAGATGATGTCCGAAGCCGTTCAGGCCTGGTATCGCTTTTACGAAATCGACCCGAAAAGAGGACTTTCCGACGTCCTCTGCCAGGCAGCGATCGGCCTATGTCGAGAAGGACATTATAACTCCGACGACATCGCGACCGTCCTTATCGGAACCTACGTTGGCATCCATGCGACGCGGGTCAACGCGCCGACGTCGGCTGCCGTGCATTGACGAGGACGGAAACTGTCCTTGAAGATCGCCACCTACAACGTGAACGGGGTCAACGGTCGGCTAGAAGTGCTACTTCGGTGGCTGGAGGCAGCGTCGCCCGACGTCGTCTGCTTGCAGGAACTAAAGGCGCCTCAGGAGAAATTTCCGATCAAGGCCATCGAAGCCGCAGGATATGGTGCGGTCTGGCAGGGCCAGAAGTCCTGGAACGGCGTCGCGATCTTGTCGAAAGGGCGGGAGCCGCATCTAACGAGGAAGGGGCTGCCCGGCGAACCGGCGGATGAACACAGTCGCTACATCGAGGCCATTGTCGATGGCCACGTTATCGGCGGCATCTACCTGCCGAACGGCAATCCTTATCCGGGGCCGAAGTTCGAATACAAGCTCCGCTGGTTGAAACGCCTGCACGATTACGCAGCCGAGTTGCTCGAGCTGGAGGTGCCCGTCATCCTCGTCGGCGACTTCAACGTAATGCCGACTGAACTCGACGTATACAAGCCGGAGCGCTGGACGAACGACGCCCTGTTTCGCGTTGAAGTCCGGGAGGCCTTCAAGGCACTCCTCGATCAGGGCTGGACGGACGCGCTGCGACGCCTCCATCCGGACAAGCGCATCTACACATTCTGGGATTACTTCCGGAATGCGTACGCCCGTGACGCCGGACTTCGCATCGACCACTTCCTGCTGAGCCCGGAGGCGGCGCCCCGGCTTGCAAAGGCGGAGGTCGACAAGCACGTCCGGGGCTGGGACCACAGCAGCGACCATGCGCCCGTCTGGATCGAATTACAGGACGAAGCCGTGAAGAAGAGGAGACGAACGAGATGACCGACTGGAAAGAGCGGCTCCAGGCCCCCTGGAAGAATTCGTCGATGGCTTCGTCGTGTCTGGGGTGGAGCAGCAACAGGTCTTCAACGCGTTTACGGCGTTGTCCGTATCTCGTCTAATATCCAGTTTCGGAATGCGGTGACCTTCGGATGATGACCGTTCCCGGCTCGGTAGACGAGATCATAGCCCCACTCGACGTCCAGCTTCGCGATCGGGAAAGGGGCAATGAGACGCCCCTGTGCGAGGTCCTCGGCTACCAGGACACTTCGCCCCAGCGCGACGCCTTCGCCTCGGATGGCAGCTTCAATTGACATACTGCCGTGGCTGTAGCCCGGACCGCGTGTTTTCGAATACGGGAGACCAACCGACGCGAACCACCGCTCCCATGTCGTGGTCATTCCGATCTCGTGGATGAGCTGGCATCTATCAAGGTCATCATGTTCGGCTAGTCTGACTACCTGTTTCAGATACGTTGGAGCACACACCGGTGACACCGTCTCGTTCATGATGCGCTCGGCCGTCGCTGCAGGATAAACGCCAGTCCCATAGCGAAGGGCAACATCGACCTGGCTCTTTGTGAAATCTACCGAGGTGTCCGTGCGGCTAGGCAGCTGAATCTGGAGGGGAACTCGAACCGGTCAGCCGTCTGTTGCTTGTCGATGGTCGCGCCAAACTGCTTCTAAAATGCATGGACGAGGTGTACGCCCGAACGTTTTGACCTGTCGCCCCACAAGTCCCTCGGCAACCAGAGGAACTGATACCTCTGACA
>JGI25153J46596_10000809_pt1 | contig 19151 bp, 16 predicted proteins | sample AraplaMF_Col_mMF_FD_46596 | JGI IMG/M metagenome (IMG submission 46596)
CGGATTTGCCGCCGCGGCGACTTCAAAGCCTTTCGATGCAATCTTGCCGGCGAGGTTGAAAACGATCCCGCTTTCCGGGACGTAGACATTCTTGCGCTCGATGTCGAAGGCGGACACGACGAATTCGAGCCGCTTGTCGGCCGACACGAGCTTGACGCCCGTCTCATAGGTCCGCGACGTCGTCAGCCGCAGCGGCGCCGTCGGGGCCAGGATGAAGATGTTTGCAACCGTCGGGTCGGCCGCAGTCGCATACTGGCTATAGAACATGATCCCTGGAACGGCTTCCCAGGTGTAGCCGACGCGGCCGGTGATGGGATTGAAGGTCGTCGAGAACGGATATCCCCTGTCGGAACGCAGCACGCCGGCCGGCGAATATCGCGTGCGCGACAGCTCGATGTCCTCGAAGCGGATGCCGCCGATCAGGGCGAAGGTCGACGTGACCTTCAGCCGGTCCTCGAACGAGAGCGAGGCCTTGTCGAGGTGNGTGTAGATCTTCTCGTCGCTGCGCGGTCCATAGAGGCCGCGGTCCGGATTGATCAGGTTGACCGTGTCCGAAAAGAACAGCGTATCCTGCGAAACGTTGAATTGCTGGCTGCTCGCCGCGACCGTCGCCACGAACCTGTTGTCCATCCCACCGATGTTCGAATTGATCGTCAGGTCGGTGACATTGCCGTAAAGCCTCTGNGCNTGATCGAGCGCAAGCCGTTCGCGGTAGACATTGTTCGGACCGGAATCGTCGAACGAGCTGATCTCGTTGTTGAACCAGTGGCGATGGGCATCAAAGCCGTAGACCTGGCTCTTGAGCGATATGTTGCTCGTAATATCCCACTGAAAGCCGCTGCGCAGCCACAGCTCCTGCGCGCCGCTGTGGTTGTCGAGCACGTTGTAGTTCGTCTTGAGGGTCCGGGCATCGATCGTCACCGGGTTCAACGCCCCGGTGTGGCCGTTCAGATAGTAATTGGTCCACAGCCCCGAGACTATTCCGCTGGTCGGAACGATACCCGGCGCGTTGGCGGGCACCAACGGCGTTCCCCAATAGAACCGGTCCTTGTCCTGCTTGTATTCGGCGGCGCCCCAGATCTTGAAATTATCGGTGACGCGATAATTCAGCTGGCCCGACACATTGCTGAGCCTGGAATAGGTATCGTCGATGAAGCCGACATTGTTGGAATGGGTGATGTCGAAGCGATAATCCAGCCCATCGACCAGCGTGCTGCCGCCGGAACCATATCCGGCGCGGTAGCCCCTGAACGAATCGAAGCCGGTGAAGGCCTCGTTGACGATCGGCCCGGTGTGCGGCGCCTTGGTCACATAATTGACCGCGCCACCCGTGGCACCGATGCCCGACAACAGCGAGGACGGGCCTTTCAATATCTCGACCCGCTCGAGGTTGGCCGTATCCATCGGGCGGCCNNTCATGGTCGAGGGACCGATCCNGATGTCGTTGTANAGCGTGTTGATCTGGTCGCCGGCAAAGCCGCGCATCGAGAATATGGCCGGAGCGCCCGGAGCATCGCCGCCGACCACACCGGTCGCCGCCTTTGCGATATCGGTCGTCGTCCGTAGGCCGCGGTCGTCAATGACCTGCTTGTCGATGACTTCGACCGTCGCCGGGGTCTGGCGGGCCGTAAGACCGAGACGCGAGCCGACTTCGGTCNCGGCGTTTGTGCCCAGCGGGGTTTGAGGTGGCCGTGATCCATCGGTTGCAGCCGGAGCGGCCNCGGCCGTTTGCGGGCGAGGATGCCCCGCAATGCGCGCAGGATTCTGAGTTCGCCGCGCTCCCGGCTCGGCGCGGCGGACCGGCTTGCGCTGCGGCGGCGACACGACGATCGGCCCAAGGCCGTCGGGCTTGTTTCCGGCTTGCGCCATCGTTTGCGCCATACAGGCATCCATCGCCCCCGAGGCGAGGAAGGCCAGGAGNCCAAGCGGGACTGCCGACGTTTGCAAATATCGCTTGAACGCGCCCCCACGACGTGGATCGCGCACCATGGGCTGCCGATGGCGGGAAAAATGANCGGTGATAAGATTGAACACTGAACGGCTCGATGGCGACAAAACACTCCGCCAGCGCGGTTGCCGCCGCCTTCTGCCCTCGCCCCAAGCGGCAGATGCTTCAGCTACTCTTGCGACATCGGAACACCCCGCCCGACGCGTTCGCGCTTGACCATGACTGGCGGCAGGTTTCCTGGCTCACGGGTCGTCGCTTCCGGCCACCTTCCCAGAGACCTTGTCCGTCCCCAGTGGCATATTATGGCCGTCAGCTATCCGCCTACAGTTGCGGGGGCAGCCGCGGATTTATGCACTCGCGCGCACGCACCGCATTCCCTTGGTTAGCCCTTGCGGGCACCACCGATCGCAACTGGCATCGGATCGTGTAAAGAGTCAATCGACCGCCGCCCTCCTTGGCGGACAGCGAGCCGCGCAAGTTGCCGCAGCGCCACACTGAAGATCGTTTGATGCCGTCAAGCAGACCACCCATTTGGCGCAATGACATCGACGCGCTGGCCTTTCAGCCGGAGGCACACGATGGCTTCTGCATGGTGCATCGTCGGGCGTTCCGCACCTTGTTACGGGCCATGCCGTCGCCGCGACAATGCATCGAATTCTTCAACGCTCATCAGGAGGCGTTTCAGGCGGCGGCCCGTGCAAAATTGCAGCGGACGCAGGTGGCCGCGACGGCGAATTTCCACCTGACGAGCCGGGACGTCTCCCGGCAGCTGAAAAATTGAGGTCGCGCTCCCAATCTTTCTGGGCTAAAAATGAACATCTTCGCCGAGGCTAGACATGCAGCAATCCCAGACCGCCCACACCCCCGCCAGCGCTATCGATTCGAACACCATTGCCCAAGNTGTGCTGGCGATGGCCTTGGGGCTATTCATCGTCGGCGTGGTCGGCTTCTCGCACATCAGNGCGGTTCATAATGCCGCGCANGATGTCCGCCACGCCAATGCGTTTCCCTGTCACTGACGACAAATGCCGGTTTTCAGNTCGATCGTATTTTCAGCCGCGCTGGCCGGCCTGATCGTCGGCATCGTTATTTCGATTGCGCAGTTCTTCGGTACCGTGCCGCTGATCCAGCAGAGCGAGGTCTACGAACGCAAGGCCGCCGCCGCTCCGGCAGCGCATAGCCACGCCTCTCCCGCCAACGATCAGGACAAGGCCCATCATCCCGAGAGCGANTGGGAGCCCGAGGAAGGTTTTCAGCGCAACGCCTTCACGGTCGGCGCCAATATTCTGACCGCGATCGGTTTTGCGCTGCTGCTCACCGGCGTTTATGCGATCCGGGGCCGGCACGTGACGTGGCGGGAGGGTTTGTTGTGGGGCCTTGCCGGCTTTGTCGTTTTCACAGCGGCCCCCGGGCTCGGCCTGCCGCCCGAACTACCCGGTATGNCGGTGGCTGATCTGACGGCACGGCAGACCTGGTGGATCGCGACCGCCGCCGCCACCGCAGGAGGGCTTGGCCTGCTGGCTCTCATCCCCGCCGCCTGGTCCGCGGTTCTCGGTCTGGCCCTGATCGCGCTGCCGCATCTGATCGGTGCACCGCTGGCTCCGGAATCCCACAGCGCGGTCCCTGCGGCGCTGTCCCACCGATTTATCGTCGTGGTGACGCTCACCAGCCTGTTGTTCTGGACGCTTTTGGGCGTCGCGACCAGCCTGGCGTTCGAGCGTATCTCGCGTTCGCACCCCTAGTCGCCAAGAGCAGATTGGAAAAAGCCGACATCCTGCGCAGCAGGAGTGCTGGTTTTGGCCGCCGACAGGCGCTCATCGGGCGTAGAGGTTGATGTTGCTGGGAAAAAGCTATCTGCCTCCCAAGAGGTCGCGTTTGCGCCATAAGACCGTCAAAACGAAGCTGTCCGACACAAATCGTGACGATCCGCAGCAAACCGAAGCAGCCAGATTCCACAACTTCACGCGCAGAAGCCGAGGCAGAACAAGATTTTCTTGCTCTGCCTCTCCGCTCAATCCGAGCCAATACTCACAACGAGAAATTCAGCGGCGCTGCTCGGATGCGTACTGTCCGTCAGCATGTTGCCGGCCGCGTCATTGACCACCGACCGCAGCGTGGTGGAGCCTTGCGCCGTCCCGACATGGAGGTTGCTGTTGATGGCACAGGCCGGCGACTTCGTCGTGGTCGTCGTGCCGTCGTCGAGAATGTCGGCGGTGCGGTTGCCGACCCTGTCTGCCAGGCCGCGGTCACGGGAAGCGATCGTGCGCGCGTAGCTTGATTGAGTCCGGCCCCCAAAGAGAAAAGATCAAAATTACGAATCAGGATCTAGCTCTGGGTGCTGGTCAACAATAGGAAAAATTAGGTCCCGCGCAACATAGCCCATTATATCCTCGATTGCGCGCTTGTAGCGCGTCCGTTCTTGATCGTCGCTGATATTTTCGACCTCAACCAATATAGCCCCAATCGTTTTGTCTATGGAAATCGCTAACGCTATAAGTTTTTGGGCGGTTGCAGCATCCATTTCGAGACTCCGCGATCAAACGTTCAGCTAGTAATCGGCATTTGGCTCCAAGCATTTTCTCATACAGCGCCGATAGAGGCCAGGGCGGTCGGATGGAGGCCAAGTCCATCTAAACATCGGTCGTGGCATGCCTGCCACTTCTTGTTGCCTGGCCTTGTCATCAAGTACGTGCCGATCATCAAGCATACTTCAACCGTCTTTTCCAACGCGGCTGCACATGCGGCCGGTGCCACTGCACAAATGGCCTGGGAGTCTGCCCTCATTCCTTCTTAGGCCCAATGTGATGGGGCACTTCAGATTTCGGCCCACCAAAATATTGGTGGCTTCCGCTCGAGGTAGCTTTATTTTGACCGACAGTTTTTTTCTCACCGGGGTGATACGGGATCTCCGATTTGGGCCCGCCAGAGTGGTGATCGCTACCACCCTGGCCCTGCCCAGAGCCGGTCTGAGCCACCGCGGGANGCGCGAAGCANGTCATAACACTTACAACCGCAAACAGTTTGAAGCTGCTCATTCTCGATCTCCATGAAGTTGCTGTCGGAGTTAGTTAGTTCGCATAGCTCTGCCACGGAACAGTCGCGATCAGTTGCGGCCAGAGATTGAAGAAGAACACAAAGGCGATCGCGGCACCGCAACGGTAGCTGTTTGACGTGGATCAATTTGCGGCCGCGGATACGTGATCATATCTGCGTGCAGAAACGGGAGGCAGATATGTCGACCACTGCCGATGTGAGTTGCGAGGAAGGCCGGACCGGCAGCAACTGGACCGTGTCTTCGCTTCTGCTGTTAACGTTCGGCCTATCCCTCATAATCGTAGGGAGCTACTTCTGGTTCGTTCGTCCTCCGCTCCTGCCGGAAGACCTCCGCTTTCTTGCTGCGTCTTCCGCCGAGATAAATGCGACTGTACCCAACCTGAAGGTCTGGCTGGCACACGTGTTCCGCGTGCTTGGCGGTCACATCGTGGGCTGCGGCATCCTAACGATTGCCTTGGCGCAAACGTCCTATCGCGAGCATCGTACAACCGCGGCCATTGCAGCCGGAGCGGCGGGTGCTGCCTCCATCGGACTGATGACAGCGGTAAACTTCTCAATCAACTCCGACTTCAAATGGATTCTTTCCGTCATAGCCTTACTGTGGGCGTTCAGCATTATCACCTACATCATCGAGGCGTTGCGCTCTCCGGCCGGTCCCAATGGCGGCCGTGTCACGTCGCACATGAAGAACTTGCTGTTATCTTCCGGTCTGCAATCACTGAAGCCGTAAGGCGGCTACATCAAGGGCCCATTTCACGTATGTATTTGTGGATTGGGAAATGAAGGACATCGGAACGCAACTAGAGAAACTGCAAGAAGAGGCGCTGGACTGCGTCCTGATCAGCAGGCTCGCGACCGATGCGAGCAAGCGAGAACTGTACGCACGCCTAGCCGAGCACCTTTTACACCCTGGCGTCGGAAGCAGAACACGCCATTTCCGAAGGCGCTCGCGAGCACGAAGGCTGACCACCGCATCTAGGGGAATTTACCGCCTTCATGTCAGGAGCAGACACATGCTAGCAGCATTCAGATTGCTATTCTTGGGATCGTTCATCGTGGCTATGGTCCCGCCGACATTCGCTGCTGATCCTAACAACGGTAAGGAGATCGCAAATCGCTGGTGCGCTAGCTGCCACCTAGTAGAGCTTGGGCAAGGTAGCGCAACCGATCAGGCACCACCATTCAGTTACTTGGCGAGAACGCCCGACTTCAACGCGAACAAGCTCGCATTTCTCCTCCTCCAACCTCATCCGAGCATGCCTAGTGTATCGCTAAATCGGGCTGAGGTCGCGGATATGGCAGACTACATTTTAAGCCTCAAATAGTGGCGCTCATCAGCGTTACACAAGGTTGGCACACTTCGTGGAGCGCGTAGCATCAGTCCGCACCGCCAAAGTCGGCCTTGTCCTGACGAGAGCGACCGAGACGCGGACGATGGTAGCCAGGGCGGTCAGGAATCCATGGGACGCGGCACGCTATTTGGCGACCAGTGCGCCATGCCATGGCCCGCGGGCTCCAATAGCGCGGACATGAGGGATCTCGCCGGCCAGCACCGGTCCGTTATCAAGAAACGGGTCGAGGGACTTCCGCTCCGGAGTGCGCACGAATGTGATTATGCCGCCATTGTCCGTGCCGGGACGATGCAATCCGATGCCTGTCGGCTGCTACTCTTGCTGAATGCGGTTCAAGTAATCGATAACAGCGAGGATGCGCGTCCGCACAACAACTTCCGGGCTTTTCTCTGGCCCGGCCATTCGCCAATAATAGGGATCAACAGCGTGAGGCAGATTGATAATGGGATTGAATCGTTCTCCCCAAACTGGCATTTCACGGGTACCGTGAGCGGGAACTTTCTTCGATCCATATATGGTTTCATAGACAGCCTTCGTTGGAAAAACCCCGCCGTTGCTTTTGGCCAACGTCGTCAAATCGGAAGGTTGTACTTTGAGCTGCTCGCTGACAGGTCCTTTGCCCTTTCCATCCGCACCATGACAGCTCGCGCATGAAGACTGAAATTCTGACTTACCGATGTCGATGTCTTCAGCCTGAGTCGCACCAGCAAATCCAACAGTAAGGCCGGCAATCATCAGCCACTTCAGGCGATTGGTGACCATATCCTGCTCCCATTGCCGTTTTCGAATGTACCTTACTAGCGGTCTGCGGTTTGGTTCAGTTTGATGCAGGTCAATATGCGACCTTTATGTTCCCGCGGGCACTGTGAGTCCCCTGACGCTTCCGCGGAGTTTTCGGATGATATGGTGCAGCAGAGAGCCGCAGACGTATAGACCTGCGCTTAAACGCAGGTCTCGGCTCCACCCTTCAGCGTCACGGGAATGGCGAGATAGCGCACGCCGTTGGCTTCAGCCGGCGGGAATTTTCCCGCGCGGATGTTGACCTGGATCGAAGGCAGCAGCAGCCTCGGCGCCGAGAGCTTGGCGTCGCGCGCCTGGCGCATGGCCACGAACTCATCTTCCGAGATGCCGTCTTTGACCTGGACGTTCTTCTCGCGCTCCTCGCGCACGGTCGTCTCCCAAGCGTAGGTGTCGCGGCCCGGAGCCTTATAGTCGTGACACATGAAAAGCCGCGTCTCGGGCGGCAGCGCCAGGAGCCGCTTGATCGACCGGTACAGCTTGTGCGCGTCGCCGCCGGGGAAGTCGGCCCGCGCCGTGCCGTAGTCCGGCATAAACAGGGTGTCCCCGACAAACACGGCATCCTTGATCTTGTAAGAGACGTCGGCGGGAGTGTGCCCTGGTGTGTAGATCACCTCCACTTCGAGTTCCCCGATCTTGATGCGCTCGCCGTCCCGGAAGAGACGGTCGAAGTCGCTTCCATCGGTCTTCAGGTCGGTGGCGTTGAATATCGGCCGAAAGATACGCTGCACGTCTTTGATGTGCTCGCCGATGCCGATACGGGCTCCGGTCTTCGCTTTGATAAAAGGGGCGCCCGAGAGATGATCGGCATGGGCATGCGTCTCGAGCACCCATTCGACCGTGTAGCCGGCCTCTTCGGCCGACTTCAGCATCGCCTCGACCGAACGCGTGTCCACCTCGCCCGAATTATGGTCGTAGTCGAACACCGGGTCGATGATGGCGGCCTTCTTCGTTATGGCATCGGCGACCAGATAGCTCACCGTATTGGTCGGCTCGTCAAAGAACGCGCGGATGACGGGTTGTCGTGACATGCATAAATCTCCTGATAGATCGGTTCGGTTGCTATTGACAATATATTAGTAAACGCTAAATAAGCAATACCTAAAACACGGAGTGGCGGCCAGTGGCGTCCCGAACCCTCGATACGAACGCTTTCGAGAAACAGGCGGTTGAGGTCGCCGGCGTTCTGCGCGCGCTCGCCAACGAGCGCAGGCTGATGATCCTGTGCCAGCTCGTCGAATGCGGCGAGAGCAACGTGAGCGCCCTCGCAGGGGCCGTAGGCCTTTCGCAATCGGCTCTGTCGCAGCATCTCGCAAGGATGCGCGAGGAAGGCCTCGTCGCCTTCAGGCGCGAAAGCCAGACGCTCTGGTACCGCATCGCCGATCCGCGCATCGAGCAACTCTTTGCCACGCTGCACAGGCTCTATTGCAGGCCCGGGAAGCCGAAGAACCTTAAAGGAAAGTAGAGGAACTAATCATGTCGCTACCCACAATCAAGCCAGCCGAGGCGCGTCGTCTTCTCGATAATGGCGCCCTCCTGATCGACATCCGCGAAGCCGACGAGCACGCCCGCGCGAAGATCCCCGGTGCGCAGCACCTCCCCCTGTCGAAGCTCGACGAGGCCGACCTCGCGGTGCATCAGGGCAAGCCGGTGGTTTTCCACTGCAAGAGTGGTGCCCGCACTCAGGCGAACGCGCCGCGGCTCGCGGGGAAACTCGGTGGGAACTGCCAGGCCTTCATCGTCGAAGGCGGACTCGACGCCTGGCGCAAGGCGGGCCTGCCCGTCGTGAGCGACCGGCGCCAGCCGCTGGAGCTTCAGCGCCAGGTGCAGATTGCGGCCGGCAGTCTTGCTGTTGTGGGTACGCTGCTTGGCCTGTTCGTGTCACCGTGGTTCTTTGCCGTGCCTGCCTTCGTTGGCTCCGGGCTGATCATGGCCGGCGTAACCGGCTTTTGCGGCATGGCCCGCCTTCTGATGCGGGCGCCCTGGAACCGCGCCGTCTACGGCTCGTCCGCACGAGTTGCGTAACATCGGAAAATGAGGAGTCCCCACCATGCTGTCGCTGACCCAAGCCGCGCTCGGCCTCGGCTCTGGTTCGTTGGTCGGGTTTTCGCTGGGGCTGGTCGGAGGTGGCGGTTCGATTTTGGCCGTGCCGCTACTCGTCTATCTGGTCGGAGTGCCGAACCCGCACGTGGCGATTGGTACCAGCGCCATTGCCGTCGCGGTAAATGCTGCTGCGAACCTCGTTAACTACGGCCGAGCCGGCAACGTGAAGTGGCGCTGCGCCGCCGTATTCTCACTCGCAGGCGTAGCGGGCGCCTTCCTCGGATCGACCCTCGGCAAGATCGTCGAAGGCGAGAAGCTGCTGGCGTTGTTCGCCATCGTCATGATGGTAGTGGGCGCGCTGATGCTGAAGGGTCGCTCCGGCGTCGGCGAGCCGTCTGTGCGGCTCAACCGGGAGAACCTGCCGAAGCTTCTGGCTTCGGGGCTCGTCGCGGGGGCGTTGTCCGGCTTCTTCGGCATCGGTGGCGGCTTCCTGATCGTGCCGGCGCTGATCGTCGCGACCGGCATGCCGATCATCTATGCGGTCGGCTCCTCCCTTGTGGCGGTGACCGCTTTCGGTCTGACCACGGCGGCCAACTATGCACTGTCCGGCCTCGTGGATTGGTATCTTGCCGCATTGCTTGTCTCCGGCGGCGTTCTCGGCGGGCTGCTCGGCGCCCGCTCCGCCAAATCGCTCGCAGGGCGTAAAGGTGCATTGAACGTCGTGTTTGCGGTGCTCATCTTCGTGGTAGCGATCTATATGCTGGTGCGCAACCTCGGCCTGGCGTGATTGAATTCTCCGAACCATGTGATCGAAAGGCCGGCTATGCATGAATGGGGCACATCGAGGGTCCGCACTTGCTAACGTTGGGCCTGGCAATGGGGCGCGACGCAACGCGCTGATGTTGTGGAAAGACGATAGCCGGATGCCATAGGCATGTACTGCAAGTACACGCCTATACCGTCCCCTCGTCGAGACATACACATCGTGCAAGCATCCCGCCGTGCCGCAAAGAGCCGTCTTATTACGGCAACGAAAATCATCAAAATGAAGCTACAAACCGGGCATTCGGAACGCTCAGGTAAAGGGCAAAGCGCTGCGCCGCCGCTACTGGGCCACCGCATACATCGCTCCATTTCAGCACGTCCGTCCTGATTTCAGGGGGCGGCATCTGGAGATGCGCAGGGTTCCAGCGATGTTGGGCGACGCCGCCATGCGAGAGCGCTGGCTGCTGGAGCCCGAGCACGGCAACAAGACCACTTGCAAAAATTGGGGCAATTTTAGCTGGTCTCTGTCGTCTCCACAGTCGAGAGGTTAGCCGCACCTCGCGTGCTGCAAAGCGGTCGGTAATGAGAAAGCTTTAGTCGCTTGATGCAAATCAATTCACCAATGCGTTGGTACGAGTAAGCAAGACTGAGATCATGGGGAGTTTCTGGGCGCTGGGCGAGAAGGCACATCGGTCATGCAACTCCATTTCGGGAAGCTTGTTCTGAGCGCCGCTCGCAACATTACAGGCACCACCCTACTCGCGTTTGCACTCAGCCTATTCTCTTCCCTGTCGATGGCGCAGGATGAGGTGAAACTGAGCGAGGCACAGGCTCGAAATATCGGAGTGCGCGTGACGCATCCGGTTTCGAGCCGCACCGACCAGACGCTGCCCTATCCGGCACAAATCGTCATTCCAACGCCGCAATTGTGGGTCGTTAGCGCGCCTATTGCCGGCATGGTCATCAATCTGTCGGTCGGGCGCGGCGACCGCATCTCGCCGGCCAGCCTCTCGTCACGCTGGAAAGCCCGGGATTCGTTTCTCAGCAGCGCGACTATCTGCATGCGGTCGCACAGGAAGTCCTCGCCTCGCAGCAACTCAAACGGAACGTGGACCTGTTCGAAGGCAAGGCCATACCGCAACGCGTGCTGGAGGCAAGCCAGGCCGAGGCACGGCAGGCCAGCATCGTTGTCGCCGAGCGGCGACAGATGCTGCGGCTGAGCGGACTAGCAGATGAGGCGATTTCGCGGCTGACCAACGAAGCGTCGATTACCGGAACGCTAACGGTCAATGCTCCACAAGCTGCATCCGTGGTCGACATCGCGGTGTCGCCGGGCCAGCGGCTTGAGCAATCCGCACCGCTCGTAAAGCTCGCGCGGCTATCGCCGTTGTGGGCCGAAATCGCAATTCCGGCGTCGAACATCCGGGCGATACGCACCGGCGCTAAGGTCGAGATCGAAGGCTATGCCACACCAGGCAAGGTGGTATTGGTCTCCGAGACCACCGATGCCGCGACCCAGACCATTTTGGTGCGCGCGGAAATTCCAAACAATGGCGAGCTGCATCCCGGCCAGACAGCCGCAGTCCGCATCAGCTTCCTGTCCGCGGGCGAAAGCGCCTGGGAAATTCCGTACAGCGCGCTGGTCCGGCGCGGCGAGCAAACCTCCGTGTTCGTCACCATCGAGGGCGGCTTCCGGCTCGTTCCGGTCACGCTTGTCGCGGAGGATCAGGACCATGTCGTCGTATCCGGCCCGATCACCGACAGGGATGAAGTTGCGATCGGCGGCATCTCGGCGCTTCGCGGCATTCTCTCGGGTTTAGGGCAGTAAAATGCTCTCGCGCCTGGTCGCATTCGCGCTTTCGCAGCGTCTGTTCGTGATCTTGAGCGTATTGCTGCTGATCGGCGCCGGCGCCGTCGTTCTGCCCAGTCTGCCGATCGATGCCTTTCCGGACGTCTCGCCGATTCAGGTGAAAATCATCATGAAGGCCCCGGGCCTCACCCCCGAGGAAGTCGAGCAGCGCATCACGGTCCCAATCGAGCTCGAGTTGCTTGGCTTGCCGAACAAGAAAGTCCTGCGCTCGACCACCAAATATGCGCTAGCCGATATCACAGTCGATTTCGAGGACGGCACGGATATCTACTGGGCCCGCAACCAGGTCTCGGAACGGCTGTCCAACATCTCGCGGGATTTCCCCGAAGGCGTGAGCGGAGGACTTGCTCCGATCACGAGTCCCCTGGGCGAGATGTTCATGTTCACCATCGATAGCCCCGAGCTCTCGCTGGCTGAAAGACGGACCCTGCTCGATTGGGTGATACGTCCTGCGCTCCGCACCGTTCCCGGCGTCGCCGATGTCAACGCACTCGGCGGCTACGTGCGCGCCTTCGAGATCGTGCCGCGCAACGATGCGCTGGCCGCGCGCGGCATCTCCTATGATCTGTTTCGCCGCGCCATCGAGGCCAACAGCCGCAATGACGGCGCGGGCCGCGTCAACCAGGGCGAAGATAGCGCGCTGGTGCGGATCGAAGGCAGCATCCGCGGAATCGACGATATTCGGACCATCGTTGTCGACACCCGCGACGGCATCCCAATTCGCGTCAGCGACGTGGCGCGCGTCAAGATCGGCGCACTGACCCGCTACGGCGCCGTCACCATCGACGGCCGCGGCGAGACGGTCGAAGGACTGGTGCTCGGCCTCCGCGGCGCCAATGCGGGCCAGCTTGTCCGCGATGTTCGGGCGCGCCTTGCCGAGTTGCAGCCGTCGTTGCCCAAAAACGTATCGATCAACGTGTTTTATGACCGCAGCAATCTGGTCAACCGCGCCGTCGGCACCGTGGTGCGAGCGCTCGGCGAAGCGACCGTGCTTGTGATCGTGCTGCTGTTGCTATTCCTCGGCAACTGGCGCGCCTCGCTGGTGATTGCTTTCAGCCTTCCTCTCGCCATCGTCATTGCTCTGATCATGATGCGCGCAGTGGGGATGTCGGCGAATCTGATGAGTCTCGGCGGGCTTGCGATCGCGATCGGTATGCTAATCGATGCGCTCGTGGTTGTGGTCGAGAATATCGTCGGCAACCTCGCCAAGCACGAATCCGGCAAGACCTCGCCGCTGCTCCATCTCGTGTTCCGTTCAGTGTGTGAAGTCCTGCAGCCGGTCGCCTCCGGCGTCCTGATCATCATCATCGTTTTCGTGCCGCTGCTGACGTTGCAGGGGCTGGAGGGAAAGCTCTTCATTCCCGTTGCCCTCGCGATCATTTTCGCGCTGGCCGGTTCGCTGTTGCTTGCGCTTACCGTCATCCCGGTTGCAACCTCATTCGTGCTCAAGTCCGCGTCGCACCGGGATCCCCTCCTGATCCGCGCCGCGCAGCGCGTGTACGCACCTGCTCTGGGCTGGGCGTTGAACAATGAGCGCAAGGTAATCGCCGCAGCGCTGATCGGGCTCATCGCTGCGGGCTTTGCCTATACGAGGCTCGGCAAGACTTTCATGCCGACCATGGATGAAGGCGACGTCATCGTCAGCGTGGAGACGCTCCCTTCAGTCAATCTCGACGAGTCGCTCGCTATCAATGCAAGACTACAGGCCGCGCTGTTGAGGGTGCCGGATGTCGCCAGCATCATCGCCCGGACCGGATCGGATGAACTCGGCCTCGATCCCATGGGGCCCAATCAGACCGACACATTCCTGGTGCTCAAGCCNGCCACGGAGAGACANACCAGCGATCGCGAGACNTTGCTGCAGAACCTTCGCGAGGTGCTGGCCGGCTTTCCCGGCATATCACTCGGCTTCACCCAGCCGATCGACATGCGCGTGCAGGAGATGATCAGCGGAGTGCGCGGCGATGTCGCCATCAAGATCTTCGGCCCCGACATCGCGCGGCTTAACGAAATCGCAGCGAAACTGTCGGCCATTCTGTCCGGCATCGAGGGGGCCGAGGACGTCTACACGACACTCAACGAAGGGGCCCAGTATTATACGGTCGCCGTAAACCGGATGGAAGCCGGTCGGCTCGGACTGACGGTCGATTCGATCGGCAATGCACTCCGCACCCAGATCGAGGGCCGGACGATCGGGACAGCGCTCGAGGAAGGACGCCGGACGCCAATTCTGGTCCGCGGCAGCGAGTTGACGCGGGAGGCGCCGACGCTGCTGGCGAGCCTTCCGTTGACCCTCGCCTCCGGACAGCATGTTGCGCTATCGCAGGTCGCACGAATCCAGCGCGTCGACGGTCCGGTGAAGATTGACCGCGAAGANGGCAACCGAATGAGCGTGGTTCGCACCAACGTTCGGGGCCGCGATATGGTCGGCTTCGTCGAAGCAGCCCGGCAGAAGGTCGCCACCGAGCTGCCGCTTCCGAATGGTTACCGGCTGACCTGGGGCGGACAGTTCGAGAACCAGCAACGCGCTGCCTCGCGGCTATCCATTGTGGTGCCCGTCGCAATCGGCCTCATCTTCGTGCTGCTGTTCACCACATTCGGCTCGGTGCGCCAAGCCCTGCTGGTTCTGGTCAATATCCCGTTCGCTCTGATCGGTGGCGTGTTCGCGCTGGTTGCGAGCGGCGAATATCTCTCGGTTCCGGCATCGGTCGGGTTCATCGCGCTTCTCGGCATAGCCGTCCTCAATGGCGTGGTTCTGGTCTCTTATTTCAACCAGCTCCGCGCCCATGGCCTTGCTGAGCACCTCATCGTCGTCGAGGGCGCAAAGCGAAGATTGCGGCCGGTGCTGATGACGGCGAGCATCACGGCGCTGGGATTGATTCCGCTGTTGTTTGCCTCCGGTCCGGGATCCGAAGTCCAACGTCCGCTCGCTGTCGTCGTGATCGGCGGGCTCTTGTCCTCGACGCTGCTTACCCTGATCCTGCTGCCGATCCTGTATCGGCGCTACGGAAACGCTGGCAAGGCAGCCAAATGACCGACAGGCGGGTTTGTCTCACGCTGATCGTACCGCGCGTCCTTCGCGATGAGCTGTTCGACTATCTTAGCGAGCAGACCGACCTGGTGCCGGGATTTACGGCATCGGATGCAGCGGGTCATGGCCCCGAAGTCCGATTGCACACCGCCGCTGAACGCGTGAAGGGGCACGCCGATCAGGTAGTCGTGCGGGTTATCCTGCCAACGACCGATGCCGAGCGGCTCATTGAGCGGCTTCGGATCTCGTTTGCGGGGACCAGGCTGGTCTACTGGATACTGCCGGTGACGGAATTCGGCATCATTGATTAGGTCGTGCCCCAGCAACGTGCAGCGCTGCATAGGCCGAACGTGTCGGGCAAGTCGCCCACGCGTCGAAGAAGGATGATACTCTATGAGCGCCAAGCCAAAGGGAGCATGCGTATGAGTGTTCGTTCGCGGAAGACCCTGTGATGAAGGAGGGCCGCGGCGGCATGAAACGCGGCGAGCATGACCAGCGCATTGGCGATCCATTCATGGGCCCCCTTCACCGAACGGGCGAACGCCCGGTCACCAAACAGCGGCAGAGAGTCGCCACGCGCAAATTTCAGCATGATTCCTGAAATGGCAGACGCGATAAGAAGCACATAGAGGACATAGTGGACGAGCCGACCAGCACGATCGAGCCAAGCCCCCAAAGCCGTCCGTTCAATTGCCGGCGGCGAATCAACCGCCCGCCAAACCATGCGCATGATGAGAATGCCGATCACGGCAAGCCCAGCGGAGACGTGTACGAACAAGCNGGCCGTCCGCGNCGCTTGCGCAGCGAAGCCTTCCGATACGCATCATCGAGCTGCCGGTATCATTGCCGATCATGCAGCAATGCGTCCAGTGGCACCGCTACCGCTCGAATGACGCCGGCCTGATATGGTTGCGCGACACCATGCGGGCGGCCGCTCTCGAGTTGCGTTAGCTCCATACACAAAAAGCCGACGCATTTTGCGGCCGGCTCGCTATTGATGTCCATTCGCGGGTCGTTGCCGACTACATTGTGGTGATGGCGCGGACCAGCGATGGCAATGGCGCAGACGGAATCAGCGCTTTCATCGTCGAACCGAAGAAGATATCCGGCATTTCGTTCGGACGCCATGAGCGCAAGATGGGCTTTCGCGGAGCCCCCAACACGCCGATCTTCTTCGACAACGTCAGGGTCCCCGCGGAAAATCTCGTCGGCGAGGAAGGCAAGGGGTTCCGCGCCTCCATGCGTGCGCTCGACCTCAACCGGCCGACCATCGGCGCCCAGTCCGTCGGACTGGCGCAGGGCGGGCGCACTCAACGCCTGCATCGCTTATGCGAAGGAAAGGAAGCAGTTTAAAAAGCCGATCTCGGCGTTTCAGGCAGTCCAGTTCATGCTCGCCGACATGGCCATGCAGATCGAAGCGGCACGCGCCCTTGTGTACGAGTGTGCCCACGCAGGCGATGCCGGCGACTGGAAGCGCCTGAAAGTGCTTGCCAGCATGGCCAAGTGCGTCGGAAGCGTGGGCAAATCTTGGGCAATCTTGGGCAAATCATTGCCAAGTCCACCACTGCCAAGAACTGCCCTCATTGAGCTAACTCAAGGCTGTTCCGACGATCTCAGGATATTGAGAGCATTCGATCGGACCGTTGATCTAAGAAAGTTATGGCGCCCTACATGCGTGGCCCCGCAGTGTTTGCTATCGCCGCCCTGCTTACGCTCGCTGCAGGCGGATATATCTACTGGACGCAGGTGATGGCGGTGCAAACCCCTGTCGGGCTTGCGACCGCCAACGGCCGCATCGAAGCGACGCGCGTCGACATCGCCTCCAAATTGCCCGGGCGGGTGGCGCAAGTCCGCGTCAAGGAAGGTGATGCCGTCCAGAAGGGCGATCTGATCGCCGCGCTCGATACCGCGGAGCTGCGCGCACAACTTGCCGGCGCCAAGGCCGCAGTTCAGCGCGCCGCCGCCGCCATCACTCATGCTGAGGCCGACATCAACATCCGCAAGGCGGAGTACGACCTCGCCGAGGTCGAGATGCAGCGTGCGACCCGTCTCGAGCAGACGTCCTCCGGAACCAGGGCCGATCTCGAACGGCGCCGGGCACAAAGCCTCGTCGCCGCCGCGCAAATCGAGGGTGCNCGCGCGGCGCTGGTCGAAGCCAATGCGGCCAGGGAGGCCGCTTACGCCCAGGTCGCGCAGATCGAGGCGACGCTCAGCGATTCCGAATTGCACACGCCGGTGTCGGGCCGTGTCGAGTACAAGCTGGTGCAGGCCGGCGAAGTGGTCGCCGCGGGCGGCCGCCTGGTCACCATCCTCGACCTTTCCGACGTCTACATGACCGTCTTTCTGCCGACCGGCGAGAGCGGCCGGATCGCACTCGGCTCGCAGGCGCGTGTCGTGCTCGACTCGGTTCCGAACGCCGTATTCCCCGCCACTGTCTCCTTCGTCGCTGCCGAGGCGCAGTTCACGCCGAAGACGGTCGAGACGCAGAACGAGCGGCAGAAGCTGATGTACCGCGTCAAGCTCGCCATCGACCCGAAGCTGCTCGACACCTACCGGGACTACGTCAAAGCCGGCCTCAGCGGCAACGCCTATGTCCAGGTGACTCCGAACGCGGCTTGGCCCGCCTGGCTTGCCATCCGGCTGCCCAATGTCGCCGGCTGAGCCTTTCGCAGTTGAAGTCAGCGAGGTCGCCTACCGCTACGGCAAGGTAACGGCGCTGGCCGACATCGGCCTGTCCGTCCGCGCCGGCAACGCCACGGCGCTGGTCGGGCCTGACGGCGTCGGCAAATCGACCCTGCTCGCGCTGATCGCCGGCGTACGCCGCCTGCAGGCCGGCAGCATCCGGACGCTTGGCGGCGACATCGCCTCGCGCGCGCACCGCGACGACATCATGGCGCGCATCGCCTACATGCCGCAGGGCCTCGGGCGCAATCTCTATCCGAGCCTATCGGTCGCCGAGAACATCGATTATTTCGGCCGCCTGTTCGGCCAGTCGGCGACCGAGCGCGCGGCGCGCATCAAGCAACTGTTGAGAGCGACCGGCCTTGCTCCGTTTCCCGACCGGCCGGCAGGCAATCTTTCGGGCGGCATGAAGCAGAAGCTGTCGCTGTGCTGCACGCTGATCCACGATCCCGACCTGCTCATCCTCGACGAACCGACCACCGGCGTCGATCCCTTGTCGCGGCGGCAGTTCTGGCGGCTGATCGACGACATTCGCGCCCAGCGTCCGCAGCTCACGGTGCTGGTTTCCACCGCCTATATGGAAGAGGCCGAACGCTTCGATCACGTCGTCGCCATCGACGCTGGCCGCGTGCTGGCGCAAGGCGCTCCCACCGAGCTTCTGAAGCAGACGGGAACCCAGCATTTCGAGCAGGCCTATATCGCGCTGCACGGCGGCAGCGTCGCGGCTGAGGCGTCCATCGCGCCGCTGCCGCCGAGCGTAGACGGCACGCCGGCGATCGTGGCGGAGGGGCTGACGCGCCGGTTCGGCGATTTCGTCGCCGTGGATCACGTCAGCTTCAGCATCCGGCGCGGCGAGATCTTCGGCTTCCTCGGCTCGAACGGCTGCGGCAAGACGACGACCATGAAGATGCTCACCGGCCTGCTCGACGTCAGCGACGGGCGCGCCGAACTGCTCGGACGTTCCGTCGAGGCGGGCGACCTGGCGACGCGCCTGCGCGTCGGCTACATGTCACAGGGCTTCTCGCTCTACGAGGAGCTGACGGTCCGCGAAAATCTCGAGCTGCATGCGCGCCTCTATCGTATTCCCGAAACGGAGGTGAAGCGGGTCACCGACCGGGCGCTGGAGCATTTCGGCCTGGTCGAGGCGGCGAGCGGCAAACCGCCGAGCCTGCCGCTCGGCATACGGCAGCGGCTGCAGCTTGCTGCCGCATGCCTGCATCGCCCCGAGGTGATGATTCTCGACGAGCCGACCTCCGGGGTCGATCCCGCCGCGCGTGACATGTTCTGGCGCCTGCTTGGCGAGTTGTCCCGGCGCGACGGCGTGACCATCTTCGTGTCGACGCATTTCATGAACGAGGCCGAGCGCTGCGACCGCGTTTCCCTCATGCACGCCGGCAAGGTGCTTGCTGTCGGCACGCCGGAAGAGCTGCGGCAGGCCAAGGACACTGCCAGCCTGGAGGACGCGTTTATCGCCTATCTCGAAGAGGCCGATCCCGACGGGACGGTCGATGAAGGGTCGCACGCCGTCTGGACGACGTCGGCGGCAGCCGGTCCGCTGCCGACTGCCAGCCTGCGGGCATCGCTGCGCCGCATGTGGGCGTTCAGCTA
>JGI25153J46596_10000843_pt1 | contig 18762 bp, 10 predicted proteins | sample AraplaMF_Col_mMF_FD_46596 | JGI IMG/M metagenome (IMG submission 46596)
GCGGTGGTCGGCCTGATGAACGGCCTCGCAAAACCCGCCAAGGGCCAGGTCGACCCGTCGAGCCCGTGGTTCGGCAAGCCGACCTTCGAGCTCAAGTATGATGTCGCGGCCGCAAAGAAGCTGGTCCAGGAGGCCGGCTACTCCAAGGAGAAGCCGCTGAAGACGACCTTCATCATCGCGCAGGGCGGCACCGGGCAGATGCTGTCGCTGCCGATGAACGAGTTCCTGCAGCAGAGCTTCAAGGAAATCGGCATCGATATCGACTTCAAGGTGGTCGAGCTCGAGACGCTCTACACGCATTGGCGCAAGGGCGCGGCCGACGAGATGAACGCCAACATCACCGCGAACAACATCGCCTATGTCACGTCGGACCCGCTTTACGCGATCGTGCGTTTCTTCCACTCCGGCCAGGTCGCGCCTGTCGGCGTCAACTGGGGCGGCTACAAGAACCCCAAGGTCGATGCGCTGATCGACGAGGCCAAGCAGACCTTTGACGTCGCCAAGCAGGACGAACTGCTGGCGCAGGCGCATGCGCTGATCGTCGACGATGCCGCGCTGGTCTGGGTGGTGCACGACACCAACCCGCATGCGCTGTCGCCGAAGGTCAAGAAGTTCGTGCAGGCGCAGCACTGGTTTCAGGATCTGACGCAGATCGGGCTGGAGTGACGAAGAATTCGCAGGGTGGGCAGAGGCGCATAGCGCCGTGCCCACCATCTATCGTCGAGCATTTGTCACGAAGGGTGGGCACGCTTCGCTTTGCCCACCCTNCGGCACCTTNTATTTCATCAGTTCCGCAGGATGGGTAGAGCGCAGCGANACCCATCNCGCTTCCGTGTCGGAATTTGATGGGTATCGCTTCGCTCCACGTATCCTACGTTCTTTTACTTCGTCAGCAGCGCAAACGCGCCGTTCCAGTCTTGCGGCGGCGGTGCCTGCTGGAAATCGCGAATACGGGCTTCGTACAAATCGTACAGCAGCTCCAGCGCTTTGGCCTCATCGGTCTTGCGGCCGCGCTCGATCGCAGCGAGCGCGCCTTCCCAATCGCGGTTGCGGTAGCAGCCGAGCATTTCGATCGTCAGATTGCGCAGACGCTGAAAGCGGCCGGACTGCGCGGTGTCCTCGCGGCCGGCGATGGCGTAGATCACCTCCGGCTCCTTCTTGCCCTTCACCATGATGAAGTCGAGCTCCAGAATGGCGAACCTGTCCTTGACCGCCAGCGCGGTCTTGGAGCCGACGATGATCGGGAAGCCGTATTCCTTCGACTGCCCTTCCAGCCGCGAGGCCAGATTGACGCTGTCGCCAAATACCGAGTAGTCGAACTTGATGTCGGAGCCCATATTGCCGACGACGCAGGCGCCGGTGTTAAGGCCGACGCCGATGTTGAGCGGAATGAACGGACGCCCCGCCTCCTTGGCTTCCTGCTCGCGCTCCCGGTTGAGCTCGTCGACGCGTTCCAGCATGTCGATCGCCGCTTCGCAGGCGTTGAGCTCGTGATCCTTGTCGTCGAGCGGCGCGTTCCAGAACGCCATGATGGCGTCGCCCATATACTTGTCGATATATCCCTTGCGGTTGAGGATCGCGTGGGTCAGCGGCGTCAGGAAGCGNTTCATCAGCGACGTCAAGCCCTGCGGGTCGTCCTTGTAGGTCTCCGAAATCGAGGTGAAGCCGCGCATGTCCGAGAACATGATCGTCATCTCGCGCTCCTCGCCGCCGAGCACCAGCCGCTCCGGCTGCTGCGCAAGCTGTTCGACCAGAACCGGCGACATATATTGGGCGAATTGCGAGCGGATCTGCCGCCGTTGCTTCTGCTCACGCACGAAGCTCGCGAAGATCAGCGTCAGGTAGATCGAGGTGGTCGACATCAGCGGATAGGTGAAGTCGATCAGCAGCCGGTGCTGCATGTAGAAATACACCGAAGTACCGACCAGCACGCTGGCGAACGCGCCGCCGACGACGACCAGCGAGACCGGGCCGAACAGCGGCGCGAACGCAATCACCAGAAGCCCGAACAGCATCGCCGCGGCAAGTTCGAGCACGAGGCCGTAGATCGGCTGCGAGATCACCGCGCCGGTCAGCGCGCTCTCCAGAATCTGGGCATGGATTTCCACGCCCGGCATGTTCTGCGAAACCGGCGTGGTCTTGATGTCGTTGAGACCGACGGCCGAGGTGCCGATCAGAACAAGCTTGCCCGCGATCATTTCGGGCGCAACGGTCTTTTCCAGCACGTTGGTCACCGGAACGTAGAGCGAAGGGTCCTGACGAGCGTAGTGAATCCAAAGTTGGCCATGACCGTCGGTCGGAAGCTGAAGACCCCTGATGCCGAGACTCTTGATGCCGGCCTTTTCTGACTTGATCAGAATCGTGCCCGAGCCGGAAGCGACCCGAAGCATCTCGAAACTCAGCGAGGGCATGGTCTGTCCCTGCGCCAGCATGATCATCGGCACCCGCCGCACGATGCCGTCGCGCTCGGGCTTGATTGTGAACAGACCGCGTCCGGCGGCCGCGTGTTCCAGCACCCTGGTGTTGCGCAGCAGGCCCGGAAATTTGAACATGAAGCGTTGCGGCTCCTCGCCCAGCATCGCCAGTCCCGTCACCGGAAGCGTCTTGTCCAGAGCGGCCAGCTCTTCTGCAGCCCCGGATTCGCCGAGCACCACGCGCGACTTCCGAATGGCTTCGGCGAAGACCTCGTCGTTGCTCGGCAGCGCGCGCAACTTCGCGCGGGTATCTTCATCGAGGTTGCGGAACGTATCGGCCACGTCGGCGGGATTGAGCCTGTCCGGCTCCGAAAACACCGCGTCGAATGCGATCACGACGGCGCCGAGCCGCGTCAATTCCGTGATGAGATCGGCGATCCGCGTGCGCGGCCACGGCCACTGCCCGAGTTTTTCCAGGCTCTTGTCGTCGATGTCGACGATGGTGACGGGACGCGCGGTCTTCTTGCGCGGGTCGACGCGCTGGAAGGCATCAAAGGTCCTGACGCGGATTTCCTCGACCGGCGCCGGATCTTCGACGCGCAGCGCGGCGAACCCGATCAGCAGCACAAGGCAGAGCAGCCGGGCGTAGCCGATGCGCCGCGAGAACCATCTTCGCAATACCCGCAGTCGTTTCATGCTGTCTCGATATCACGCATCGACGGCTCAGGCATGCTGGATTTGCGCGAAACGCTCACCCCTCGCGCCGGCGGATCAGCCGCTCGGGTGCAGAATGAAGTCGCTCGCGTGCAGGTTCGTCTTGGCGACCTGCGACAGCAGGATGCTGTTGTTTCCAGCGAACTGGATCAGGGTGTCCTCGCCGACCTGCGCGACGGCGTTGCTGTTGATCCAGGCCTCAAAGGACGCGGCATCCTCGGGATTGAACGGCAGGTTCGCCAGGAGGTCGATCTTGTCCTCGCCGGGCACGAAATCGGTGATCTTGTCGTTGCCCATCGCTTCCGCGAACACGAACTGATCGGCGCCTGCGCCGCCCTTGAGGATATCGGCCTGCCCGGTGGAGAAGATCACGTCCTTGCCCGACGTCGCGAGCGCCGTGGTGTCGAGGCCGCCCGATCCCGCCACGTTGAAGATGAAGTGCACGGTGTCGGTGGCAACGCCATCCGAGACCGTGAACGTCACCACATCGGTCTGCTGGGTGCCCTGGCCGTCATCATAGGAAACGCTGCTCAGGATTTCGTTGACTTCCTCCAGCGTGCCGGAGCCTTGCGACGGGTCGACGCCGCTCCCGGTGGTGGCGGCGCTGGCGGACTCCACGGTGACGGAGAATGTGTCGTTGGCATCGGGATCGGTAACGTAGAGGCCGGAAACGGTCGTCTTGCCCTCGCCATCTTCGCTGATGCTGAGCAGATTGGTCTGGATGACCGGCGCACTGTTGCCGATCGGTGGTTCGGTGACCATCACCTTGGTGGTGAAGAACGCGGTATCGATCGCGCCATGGGCGGTGCCGCCGCCATCCTTGAGGCTGAATGTCACCGTGCGCTCGCCGGCGATGGCGCCGGGATCGGTGTTCGAAAACTGGATCGCCTGCGCCAGCGCCGCCACCGCCGTATCGTCGGCCGTGCCGTTCAGCGCCACCGTCAGGCTGTTGGTATCGTAATTCGAGAGCGTTCCGATGATGTGGGCCGTGGCCGGACCGGCCGCGCCGTCCGGGTCGTAGAGGATATCGGTGCCGCTGAGCGAGATGAGGTCGCCGCTTGCAATGCTGAGCGTGTCGCCCGGGTTTCCGCCATGGGTCACCGTCGCCGTGAACGATCCGCCGGCATAATTGCTGCTGTCGACGTCGCTGGCCGACACGCTGCCGGCCAGGGCAACCGCGGCCTCACCCGCCTGGTAGGCCGGCGCGAGATCGGCGCCGGTGAACAGCGGGGCATCGTTGGTGCCGCTGACAGTGACCACGAAGGTTTTCGATGTCACTCCGCCGTCGCCGTCGTCGATTGCAACCGTATAGCTCAGCGTCAGTTGTTCGCCCGCCGCCAGATAATCGAAGGCAGACGAGGCCGCCGAGAAGTGGAGCTCAACCGAACCGGACGACGAACCGATGGCCTTGGTCACTCCGCCGGCCGTCACCAGCGCCGCCAATTCGGCATCGTCGAGCGCAAGGCCCGAAATGTCGCCGGACGCCACCACGCCGGTAATCTTGGCGCTGTGGCCGACATCGGCCAGATCGACGTCGGTGAAGGTGACGGGGATCGTCGCGGTCAGGGCCGCCGTGCCGGTCTGTTCGGTCAGGTCCTGCTGCGCAATGTCGGCGACCACAGGCGCGTCGTCGGTACCGCTAACGGTGACGACGAAGGTTTTCGGCGTGACGCCGCCGTCGCCATCATCAATCGAGACCGTGTAGGTCAGCGTCAGGGTTTCACCCTTGGCGAGATAATCGAACGCGGTCGAGGCCGCGGCGAAAGACAGATTGACGGAGCCGAACAAAGAACCCGAATTCTTCGTCACCGTGCCGGCCGTCACCAGTGCCGCCAATTCGGCATCATCGAGCGCAAGGCCCGAAATGTCGCCGGACGCCACCACGCCGGTAATCTTGGCCGTGTGGCCGACATCGGCCAGATCGATGTCGATGAAGGTGACCGGAATCGACGCGGTGAGCAGCGCGGTGTCGGCCTGCTCGGCGAGATCGGTCTGCGCGACCGTGGCGATGACCGGCGCGTCATTGGTGCCGGTAATGGTAACGTCGATCGTGCGCTCGACCGTGCCGCCATGGCCGTCGCCGACCGTTATCGTGAAGCGCTCGACCTTGGTCTGCCCCTTGGCCAGATATTCGACGGCATAATCCGGAACGCTGTAGCTCCAGTTGATGACGCCGCCGATCCCGTTCACGGTGTCCGGCCCCACCGTTGCGCTCAGCGCGCCCAACGCCCCCGGCGACGCCGTAATCGTCGGGCTGATCGTGTGGGTATCGGTAAGGTCGACATCGGCCATCCCGATCAGGCCGCTCTCGGTGAGATTGCCCGTGGGCGCGACCTGCTCCGTCACCGCGCCGGTCACATCCGCCGTCGCCACGACGGGAGCGTCATTGGAGCCGGTGATGGTGATGACGAAGGTCTTCAAGGTCGTGCCGCCGTCGCCATCGTCGATCGAGACCGTGTAGGTCAGCTTCAGGACTTCGCCCTGNGCGAGATAGTCGAACGCGGTTGAAGCCGCCGTGAACGACAGGTTGACCGAGCCGGACGACGAACCGGAATTCTTGGTCACCGCGCCCGATGTCACCAGCGCGATCAACGCGGCGTCGTCGAGCGCAAGGCCGGTCGTTTTGCCGGACGCCACCACCCCGCTGATTTTGGCGGTATGGCCGACGTCGGTCAGGTCGACGTCGGTGAAACTGACGGGGATCGTGGCTGTCAGCGCCGAGGTGTCGGTCTGCTCGGTGAGGTTCTGCTGCGCGATGTTGGCAATCACCGGTGTGTCGTTGGTGCCGGTAACCGTGACGACGAACGTCTTCGGTGTCACGCCGCCATCGCCGTCGTTGATCGCGACGGTGTAGGTCAGCGTCAACACCTCGCCCTTGGCGAGATAATCGAACGCGGTCGAGGCGGCGGAGAAGGACAGATTGACCGAGCCCGCCGTGGAGCCGGCAGCCTTGGTCACCGNGCCGGGCGTCACCAGCGCCATCAGCGCGCTCGCATCGAGCGCCAGGCCGGTAGTCACGCCGGACGCCACCGCGCCGGTGATGGCTGCGCTGTGACCGACGTCAGACAAATCGAGATCGGTGAAGGTGACCGGGATCGTCTTGGTCAGCGCCGCGGTACCGGTCTGCTCGGTGAGGTTCTGCTGCGCGATGGCAGCGATCTCGGGCGCGTCGTTGCGGCCCTGGACGGTAACGGCGACCTCCTGCGAGGTGATGCCGCCATGATTGTCGTCGACCTCGACCGTATAGGTCAGCGTGACCGCCTCGCCATTGGCGAGGTAGTCGAAATAGCTGTCCGGCGCCGAGAACGACCAGCTCTGCGAGCCCTGCACGCCGTTGGTGGCATCGCTCAGCGTCCCCAGCGACAGCCAGCTGAGCTGGACCGTGCCGTTGGCAAGGCCGGTCTTGACGCCGGAAACGTGGACGCCGGTGATCCGGGCCACATGCGTATCGGACAAATCGGGATCGATGAACGTGATCGCGCCGCTTGCCGTATCCGGCACCGCCGAGCCGTGGGTATCGGGTTTTTCCGAAATGGTCGCAACTTGCGGATCGCTGGTGATTTCAGCCGTATCGTTGCTGCCGGTGACGGTGATGGTGATCGGCTTGGTCACGACGCCGCCATGCCCGTCATCGACGGTTGCGGTGTAGGTCAACGTCAATATCTCGCCGTAGGCGAGAAAATCGAACGCATCGTCGGCCACGCTGTAGCTCCAGCTCGCCGACCCGTTGTTGGCATTGCCGGCGGCCTGCACCACCGTCAGCGGCTCATCGATGGCAGCGATCGCCGCGAGCTGCTTGGCGGTGAGCTGCGAGGTGATGTTGACGCTGGATGCGTTGAGGTAGCTGAACGAGGTGAAGGCCGCACTCGCCACCGGCCGGTCCGTCAGGTCGACGTCGGTGAAGGTGATGGTACCGGCCGCGACATGGAGCGCGTGCGAACCGGTGGGGTTCGGCTGGTGGACGTTGGAAAGTTCGGCAAAGGCGTCGCTGGTCGTGGCGATGGTCGGAACGTCATTGGTGCCGACGACGACGACGTCGGCGCCCTGGATCGTGACCGTGATCGGAATCGAGACGACGCCGCCATGGCCGTCATCGACCTTTGCGACGTAGTTGAGAACCAGCGTCTCGCCCTCGGCGATGAAGTCGAACTTGCTGTCCTCGATGCTGTAGGTCCACTTCGCCGTGCCGTTGTTGGTGTTGCCGGCCGTCTGCACCACGCTGAGCGGCACCTCGACGGCAAGAATCGCCGCGAGTTGCTCCGGCGTCAGCGTCGCGGTGACGTCGTTGCCCTCGGCGTCGTAGTAGCGGAACGGATCGCTCGTGGAGATCGCCGCACTGACGACGGGACGGTCTGTCAGATCGACGTCCGCGAAGGTGACGGTACCGGTCACGGTATCGACGGCCGTATTGCCCGTGCCGATCCGCTCGGTGATCTCGCCGCCGGTCGCGGAGAGCGTCGGCTTGTCGTTGGTGCCGGTGACGACGATCGTAAACGGCACGAACGTCGTCTCGTTGCTCGGCGCGTAGTTGTTGTCGACCCGCGCCATGTAGGTCAGCGTCAGCGTTTCGCCGGCAGCGAGGAAGTCGAACGCGCCATCGGGGACGTTATAGGTCCAGGTCGCGGTGCCGAAGTTCTTGCCGCTGGCGTCCTGCGTCACGACCAGCGGGACTTCGACCGCCGCGATCGCCGCCTTTTGCTGCGCCGTCAGCGTGGCCGTGACCTCAGCCCCCTGGGCATTCTTGTAGGTAAAGGACGAAAAATGCGCGCTGACGCTCGGCGTATCGCCGGCATTGATGTCGAGATAGGCGACCACGCCGGATGTCGTGTCGAGAGCGGCGTTGCCGGTGACGTCAACCCGCTCGGTAACCGCACCGCCGAACGCGACCGCCTGCGGCGGACCGGGAATGTGCACGATCTTTTCGACCGGCGCCGGGTCTTGCGCGGTGACAATTCTCTCCGGAATGTTGACGAATTGCAGTGTGACCGGAACGACGCTGTTGCTCGCCAGCTTGAGGAACAGCGTTTCCTGGGTGATCGAATCGGTAAAGTTGGTCGTGAGCTTGGTGTTCGGGTTGTTCAGGTCGGTGAACTTCAGTGAGAACACGTCGCTGATGATCTTCTGCGCGTCGGGCGACAGCTGCACCGAGGACTGGAAGCTGACCGCGCCCTGGCCGTTGATGATCGTCTGCGTGCCGGCCCGGTTGACGGTCGCGATCTGCGTCAGCGTGGTCTTGTCGTACAGGATGTAGGAGCCGGTGGTGCCGTCAGGCTCGACCAGCACCTGGAATTTAGCCGGCGGCGCGGTGCCCTGGCCGGGCACCTCGAAGTCGATCTCGACCAGCACCGCGGTGCCGCGGATGCCCATGGTCGCGACCGGCGTGTCGATCTTCATGTCGCCTTTCTTGGCGGTGGCGCCGGCGACAAAGGAGATCGTGCCCTGCACCAGGCTGAGCAGCGACTTGTTATCCGACCCGTTGGGGTCGTAGATCATTTCGTTGAGCACCATCCGGGCGTTCGAGGCGAGGCCGAACACGGTGCCGTCGATGAAGGTGATGCCGAGCGTCGAATCCGAGCCGGACTGGACGACGTCGCCTTTGTGAACGGTGTCGCCCTGGTTCAGGATGACAGATACGCCGTTGCGGATCGCGGTCGCATTCCCGGTCAGCTTGGTGACATGCCCGATGATCGCCGGCGCCACGCTGGCGCTGCCGTCGGCCTGCGCAAACTGGGTGTGCCCGCTCAGCGCATTGACGATGTCGCCGGTGAGATGGGCGCCATCGGGCGAGGCCAGCGCCGCGCGCTTCTCACCCTTGAAGTAGTCGCGCAGCACCACCTCATGGTCGCCGCTACTCAGGATCAGGTCGACGCCGGATCGCTTGAAGTCGCCATGGAAGAGCAGGTGAGCATCAGAAATAATTATGGCGTCGGACGGCGCCTGTGTCGAAACCTTGTCGACGTGAACCTTGCCGGAGGACGAAAGATGGCCGTGCTGTGACAGCAGCCCAAGGTCAATGTCCGCGCCGGCAACGGGATCAATTCCGCCCGATCCGAATTTGCCGGCGTAATTCAATTGGGCACCACATCTAAATGGTTAAGAATTATGAAATTTCCCTGCAGGATTTCATACCACGCAGGTAACCAACACAAAAGCACGCCAGCCGCGAACCCCCTCGATATGGGGTGTCTCTGCAACAGGTCCGAAAAGGACCGGGAAACTGTCGGGCGGGAGCGTGGCGATGACAAGGCCAAATTTCACACGCCGGACCGAAAAATTAGGCAGCGCCCTCGCTAGGGATAAAGGCGAACAGTCATAATAACTTATCGCTACCGCACCGCACCGAACCCAGTTGACCCAATGATTAGAGCGCTGTCCCGGCGCCGAAGTCCAGCCGTCGAAATCGCCAGATGCGCCAGGAGGCCGACGGCCTTTCCGGCGCCCAGCGGCCAGTTGTGTTCGCCACCGGAGGCGCCGTGGCAGGGTTAATTTTTGGCGCTTCCGGGATAGCCGATCAATGCCGCGGCCGAGTGCATGACCCCGTCAGATCGGGGCGCAACGGTATAATTGCTCACAATACGGCAACACCTGATTCAGGCTGTTCCGCAGTCGGAGCGAGCCCCCCGCCCCATCTTAAGCAGATCAAAAGCCGACGCGGCCCATCCTGCCCCCTGCAAATGATCCGGTCACGCGCAGGCACGTTGAGCCCGCCGATGCCCGGACAAGGGGGCGTCAGATGGGGTTGTCGGTCTACGCGCGCGCATGGCGTGCGGGTATCGTCGCGTGCGGCCTGGCCTGGTTTGGGCCGGCGGGCCTGCGGGCTGAGACGGCGGATCTGCCGATGACGGCGGCGCCGGTCGAGATCCAGCCATCGGCTGGGCCGTTCGGGCTCGCCGCCTTTTCCCTCACCAGCGGCGGACTGCGCGACAAGTGGCTCGGCGTGCAGCGCCGGCTCGACGACGAAATGGTGCAGCTCGCGCTCTGCGAAGGTGACCGTGACGGCTGCGCATCGCCGGCCGCGCTGAAATTCCTCGACATCGTCGATACGGCGCGCCAGCGCGACGGCCGCGCCCGCCTCGGCGAAATCAATCGCGCCATCAATCTCGCCATCCGGCCGATCAGCGACATCGCGCAACACGGCCAGATCGACGTCTGGACATCGCCGCTCGCAACGCTCGCCCGCGGCGGCGGCGACTGCGAGGATTATGCGATCGCAAAATTCGTCGCGCTGCGCCGTGCCGGCCTCGCACCCGACGATCTCAGGATCGTGGTGTTGCACGACACCATCCGCGGCGAGGACCACGCGGTCGCCGCCGCGCGGCTCGACGGGCGCTGGCTGATGCTCGACAACCGCCGCATGGCAATGGTTGCGGACGCCGACGTCAGGAACCTGCGGCCGACATTCGTGATCGGCCAGCATGGCGTGATGCGATATGCCGATTCTTCCCTGCTCGCCGACGTATCAGACCGGAAGCCCGCGGCTTCGCTCATCACGAGCTCTCTGGTCGCCGCCGCAAACCGGCCGTTCGAATTTGCCGACTGACAGCTGACCGCGCGCAAATGTTGCGCGGCGGCAATCTGCAACGAGCTGCTTTCCTTGCCGGATATTCCTCGCACCGCGATCAATGGTGCGGTGCATCCGATTCTCCATCGCATTTCGAAAACATCGCGAGACGAAATTTCGCGCGTCGCTTCGCGAGCAACTCGCGCGATCTNCGACTTTCGTATTGACGCTTTCCCGTTTCAGGAAGATGTTGCTTCACAGTGCCAGAAAATAGGCGCGCATAAAATTCATTGGGAGGGACAGCATGAAGAGCATTGCGTTCGCCGCAAGCCTTGTATTTCTTGCGCCACTCGGTGCAAGCGCTCAGACGACCGAGCAATTGGTCAAGGGAGTGACTGACACAGCCAACGTTCTCAATTACGGCATGGGCTACAATCTGCAGCGGTTCAGCACGCTGACGCAGATCAACAAGGACAACGTAAAGAACCTGGTGCCGGTGTGGAACTACAGCTTCGCCGACGATCGAAGCGCGCAGTCGCAGCCGTTGGTATACCAAGGCGTCATCTACATCACCAGCCACAACGCGACGATGGCGGTCGACGCCAAGACCGGCAAGCAGATCTGGAAGACCAAGGTCGAGTACCCGGCAGAGACGCCGCGCATCGTGTGCTGCGGCATCATCAATCGCGGCGGCGCGATTCACAACGGCAAGCTGTTCCGCACCACGCTGGACGCCCAGGTCATCGCGCTCGACATGAAGACCGGCAAGGAACTGTGGCGCCAGAAGGCGGCCGACATCAAGGAAGGCTATTCGATGACCGTGGCGCCGCTGGTCGCGGACGGNGTTGTCATCACAGGCATTTCCGGCGCCGAGTTCGGCACGCGCGGGTTCATCGATGGTTATGATCCGGAGACGGGCAAGCGGCTGTGGCGGACCCACACGGTGCCCAGCCCCGAAGAGCCCGGTGGCGACACCTGGAAGGGCGACACCTGGAAGCTCGGCGGCGGGTCGACCTGGATCACCGGCTCCTATGATCCGGAGCTGAACACGGTGTATTGGGGCGTCGGCAATCCGGGGCCGTTCAATGCGGCGGTCCGTCCCGGCGACAACCTGTACACCTGCGCGGTGCTGGCGCTCGAGCCGAAGACCGGCAAGATCAAATGGCATTATCAGTTCTCGCCGAACAATCCGTTCGACTATGACGCCGTCGCCGAGATGGTGCTTGCCGACATGACCATCGAAGGCAAGCCCACCAAGGTCCTGATGGATGCCAATCGCAACGGCTTCTTCTACGTCCTTGACCGGACGAACGGGAAGCTCCTCGCCGCCAATCCTTACGTAACGGTGAACTGGGCCAGCGGCATCGACATGAAGACGGGCCGTCCGATCGAGACCGACATCTCCAAGGATGCCCGCGACGGCAAGAAGGTCACGGTCCAGCCGTCGATCCTCGGCGGCAAGAACTGGGAGCCGATGTCGTACAATCCGCAGACCGGGCTCGCCTACGCCAACACGCTCAATATCGGCGGCAACTACAAGTCCGAGCCAGCCGTCTACAAGCAGGGCGAATGGTATCTCGGCATGGACCTGACCGATGTCTGGGCCTGGCCCAACGGGCCGCGCGGCTATCTCAAGGCCATCGATCCCATGACCGGCAAGGCGAAGTGGGAGGTCGGAAGCGACATCCCGCGCTTCTCGGGCGTGCTGTCGACGGCCGGCGGGATCGTGTTCTCCGGCCAGTTGACCGGCGAGTTCGACGCCTTTGACGCCAACGACGGCAAGAAGCTGTGGAGTTTCCAGACCGGCTCCGGCATCGAAGGGCAACCGGTGACCTGGCAGCAGGACGGCGTGCAGTATATCGCCGTCACCAGCGGCTATGGCGGCGTCTACTCGATCTTCTCCGGCGATGAGCGGCTTGCCAACGTGCCTACCGGCGGTTCGCTCTGGGTGTTCGCGGTAAAGAACTGATCGCGGAACGCGGATGACTGACAAGGTATCGAAGCCGGCGGCGGCATCTGTTGCCGCCGTCGCAGTGGCGGCTATCGTGTGGATGACGATACCCGCCACCGCACAGCAACAGGCGGCCGTCGGCGATCAGGCGCTGATCGCTCCCGGCAGGACCGCTTATGCGCAAAAATGCTCGCACTGCCATGGCCCGAACATGGTCACTGCGGGAACGGTCGCGCCCGACTTGCGCGCATTCCCCGATGACAATACGCGGTTTGTCACCACGGTGAAGCAGGGCAAGAACAACATGCCGCCGTGGAAGGACATTTTGAGCGATCAGGAGATCACCGAGATCTGGGCATTTGTATCGAGCCGGAGGAAGCCATGAAGGGCTGGCTGGCCGTCGCGGCTGCACTGCTGGCGACGGCAACGACAGCGTACGCGGCTGAAGATCCGCTCACGGTCTGTCTCGACGAGAACGTGCCGCCCCTTTCGCTGCATCAGCGCGGCAAGCCCGATAGCGGGTTCGATGTCACGCTCGCGCAGGCCGTTGCCGCACGCCTCGGCCGGCCGCTCAAGATCCAATGGTTCGAGAGCAAGCTCGACGAAACCTCGAGCCCGGCGCTCGAAGCCAATGCCTTGCTCTCCGATGGCCGCTGCTCATTGGTCGGCAGCTATGCGCTGACCAGGGACGCGCTCGTAGTGCCCGGCTTGAAGACGGCGAGGCTGCCGGATTTCGAGGGTGCGACCCGCGACGACCGCCGCCGCCGCGTGCCGCTCGGCGTGCTGGCACCGAGCCAGCCCTATGTTTATTCGCCGCTGACCGTCGTGCTTGGCGAAAAGGCGCGCGACCGCAAGATCTCCGGCATCAGCGATCTCGCCGGGCTGCGCCTCGTGATCGAAAGCGGCACGCTGGGCGATGCAATCCTGATGACGTTCGACAAGGGACGGCTGATCGACGACATCACCCATCTGGTTCCGGGACGGGACGATCTGCTCGGCGCGCTCAATCGCGGCGACTTCGATGCCACCTTGCTCGACCTGCGCCGCTTCGATGCCCACCGCGCCGCCCAGCCCGACAGCAAGATCACAGCGTCCGGATATTATTACCCGATCGGCGTCAACCGGGGCTATGTCGGCCTCGCCAGCGATCCGGCGCTCATCGTCCTGGTCAACAAGGCGCTCTCCGATTTGCAGGCGGCAGGAACCATCGCCGACCTCGCCAAGACGGCCGGCCTCACCTATCTGCCGCCGGTCGAGCCCGCAATTCTCGGCGACCAGTTGCTGAGGGTGCTGCAGCAGTAAACGGCGAGATCGCGTTCGCCTGTCGGACGACAAGCGATGCTCTGCCGCCTTTCTCCGTCGTCATGCCGGGCTTGTCCCGGGCATCCACGCCCTTGGCGTCTTACGGCTAATGAAGACGTGGATGCCGGGACAAGCCCGGCCATGACGGGTCAGTGGTTGTTCGAAGCAAACTGATTCTCGTCATTGCGAGCGAAGCGAAGCAATCCATGCCTCCACGCGAGGATAGATGGATTGCTTCGTCGCTTCGCTCCTCGCAATGACGGCATTTGCCGTTTGAGCCAAGCAAAAAGGGCTGCACGATCATCTCGCGCAGCCCGTTGTCCGGCTCAGTGTCATCCGAGCAAGCGCCTCGTCAGAACATCAGGCCTTCCTTCACCAGCACCCAGCGGCCGTTCTTGACCTGCTGGACCTGGGTGATGGTGTTGGCGAGATGGTCGGTCTTGGAGAACTTGGTCGGCGGCGAGCTGAAGATGTCCATGAACTTCTCACCTGACTCCAGCGAGTCCATCATCTTCTGGCCGGTCAGGTCCTTGCCCGCCTTCTCGGCGTAGAACGCAAAGGTCATCATGGCGTTGTAGCCGATGATCGCCTGCGTGTTGGCGTCCGTGCTGAACATCTTCTTGTAGTTGGTCAGCCAGTCCTTGACCTTGCCCTTTGCGGTGTCTTCGTAGGGGATTTCGAAGCCCGACGCGGCATAGAGGCCTTCGACCGCTTCCTTGCCGAGCGCCGGCACTTCCAGCACGTTGGTCGGGGTGGCGCCGAGGAAGGTGACATCCCAGCCGAGCTTCTTGGCCTCGCCCATCGCGCCGATGGTCTCGCGGATCACCGTGCCGAGCACGACCATGTCGCAGCCGTCGGACTTCATCTTGGCGACCTGCGCGCTGAAGTCCGAAGCGCCGCGCTTGTAGCTCGTCACCGAGGCCGGCGTCACCTTCATCGCGGTGAGCTGCTGGGTGAAGCCGTCAAGCACGTTCTTTCCGTACTCGTCGTCCTGATGCATGATGCATGGCTTCTTGAAGCCCTTGGTCTCCATCATGTACTTGACGGCGGCGCGGGTGCTCTCGACGTAAGGCAGCAAATTGTTGAACTTCAGCCGCTCCTGCGGCTTGGCCGGATCGAACTTGAAGGTGAATTCGGCGGCCGTCAGCGGGAACAGCTGCAGGACGCCGGCGTCGAACAGGATGTCCTGCGCGGCGAGCACGGTGGGCGAGCCCATCGGACCGACCATGGCGAACACCTTGTCGCGCTCGACCATCTTCTGCGACGCCAGCACGGCGCGCTTCGGNTCGTAGCCNNNNTCCTCCAGGATCAGCTTGATCTTGCGGCCGTGGATGCCGCCGGCGGCATTGATTTCCTCGGCCGCCATCTTCATGCCGTTGGAAACCGGAACACCCCAGACCTTGATCGGGCCGGACAAGTCCTGGTGGGTGCCGACGACGATCTCGCTCGCCGAGATGCCTTGATCGGTAACCTTGGTCTGAGCCGCGGCCGGCAATTGGGTCAGCGCAAGGGCGCTCACCGCAAGGCCCAGCACCTTGAACGATTTCGACATTGCAGTCTCCTCTTCCTTGGCCCGTGTTGCGCGAAGGGTGGGGCCTTCTCGATCCTTCGCCGTTTTCAAATATTTCCGATTCCGAATATCCGCCTACGCCACCGCCCGCTCGCCATACATCGCGTTGATTTCGTCCGCATAGCGCTTGTTCACGAAGCTGCGCTTCAGCTTCATGGTCGGCGTCAGCTCCTCGTCCTCGGGCGTGAGCTGACGTTCGATCAGGTAGAACTTCTTGATGGTCTCGACGCGCGCGAAGTTGACGTTGACCGCCTCGATCTCGCGCTGGATCAGGTCCTGGATCTCCTGCGCACGGCACAGGCTGGCGTAGTTGGTGAAGGGAATGTCGTGGTCCTGGGCGAACTTCTCGACATTCTCCTGGTCGATCATGACGAGGCAGGTCAGATACGGCCGCTTGTCGCCGATCACGACGGCATCGGAGACGTAAGGCGAGAATTTGAGCTGGTTCTCGATTTCCGATGGCGTGATGTTCTTGCCGCCGGAGGTGATGATGATGTCCTTCATCCGGTCGGTGATCCGGACGAAGCCCTCATTGTCGATCGAGCCGACGTCGCCGGTGTGCAGCCATCCCTTGGCGTCGATGGTCTCGGCGGTTTTCTCCGGCTGGTTCAGGTAGCCCATGAACAGGAAATCGCCGCGGATCAGGATTTCGCCCTGCGGCGAGATCGCGACCTCGCCCCAGGGCGCCGCCTTGCCGACCGAGCCGAGCTTGATGCGATCGGGCGGCATCACGGTGGCGACGCCGCAATTTTCCGTCTGCCCGTAGACCTCACGCATGTCGATGCCGAGCGCGAGATACCAGCGGATCAGATCGGGCGCGATCGGGGCCGCGCCGGTAAAGGCCAGCCGGCAACGATCGAGACCGAGCATGCGGCGGATGTTGCGGAACACCAGATAATAGGCGGCGCTGTTGGCGAGCCGCAGCGACAGTGGCGGGGTATCGCCCTGCAGCTTGTACTCCGTCACGCGATTGCCGATCGCGAGCGCGTTACGGTACATCCAGTTCTGGAACGCGGTCGCATCCTTCAATGCGATGGTGATTCCGGAATAGAATTTTTCCCAGACCCTGGGCACTGCGAGGAACGCCGTCGGCTGCACCTCGCGCAGATTGTCCGGCACGGTTTCCGGGCTTTCGGCAAAGTTCATCACCGATCCCAGCGCCAGCGAGACGTAATAGCCGCCGATCCGCTCNGCGACGTGGCAGAGCGGCAGGAACACCAGCCGCTCTTCATTGTCGCTGGACGGAAACAGATCGTTGGCGTGGCGCATCTGGTGCGTCACGCTGCGATTGGAATGCATCGCGCCCTTCGGTGGGCCCGTGGTGCCGGANGTGTAGACGAGGATGGCGAGATCCTCCGCGCGCCGGCTTCCGACCATCTCGTCCCACAGCGCTTCCCTGTCCTGCGCGTGGTTGCGCCCCAGCGCCGTGAACTCGGCNAGCGACAGCACCATGGGATCGCTGAAGGCGCTGAGGCCTTCCATGTCGAACACGACGATCTTCTGCAGTGTCGGGCAGCGCGAACGGCAGGCCAGGATCTTGTCGAGTTGCTCTTCGTCCTCGGCGAAGATCACCCTGGTCGAGGAATCGTTGATCAGATACTCGACCTGCGAGGAGGAATCGGTCGGATAGATGCCGGAGGAAACGCCGCCGGCGCAGAGGATGCCCATGTCGGCATGGACCCATTCGGGCACGGCGTTGGCGATGATCGAGGCGACGTCGCCCGGCCGGAAGCCGCTCGCATGCAGGCCGTATGCGATATCCCTGGATATCTGCAGCCATTCGCGCCAACTGGTCGCCTGCCAGATGCCGAACTTCTTTTCGCGGATGGCCGGGCGGTCGCCGCGGGTCTCCACGGATTTGAGAAAACTCCTCGCGATCGTGTCGGCGACTGTCAGCACTGCAGCTCTCGCCATGCGCGCTCTTCCTCCCTCTGTCGCCTGCCTGNACCACCGGTCTTGAAAGCCGGTCTTGGGTCAAAGGCAGGTCTCGAATTTAGACCGAATTCGTTCGTAACGCCAAGGCCTTACCTGCGGCATCTTGTGACTTGAGCATGATCTTACCGGAAAACCGGGGCCCACTTTTCCGGATCATGCCCTAGCGCCAGGTCTTCTTCTTTTTCCAGCGGCGCTCGCCGCGGGCGCCCTCTTCCTTGGCGCCGAGATAGAATTCCTGGATGTCCTTTGAACTCATCAGTCGCTCGCAGGTGTCGTTCATCACGACCCGGCCAATCTCCAGCACATAGCCGTAATGGGCCGTCTCCAGCGCCACCTTGGCGTTCTGCTCGACGAGGAGGATCGACATTCCCTGCTCTTCGTTGACGCGCTTGATGATCGTAAAAATCTCCTTCACCAGGATCGGCGACAGCCCGAGCGAGGGCTCGTCGAGCAGCAGCAACGTCGGCCGGTTCATCAGGGCGCGCCCGATCGCCAGCATCTGCTGCTCGCCGCCGGAAAGCTGCCCCGCCGGCTGGTTGAGGCGTCCTTCAGCCGCGGGAAGTAGCCGTAGACGCGCTCGAGATCCTCGGCGACGCCGTCGCGATCCTTGCGCGGATAGGCGCCCATCATCAGGTTTTCGCGCACCGACAGGAACGGAAACACCTCGCGCCCCTCGGGCACATGGCTGAGACCCAGCCGCACGATCTTGTCGGCCTCCATGCGCTGGATCGGCTTGCCCAGAAATTCGATCGAGCCTTTTTGGGGATCGAGAATGCCCGAAATGGTCTTGAGCACCGTGGTCTTGCCGGCGCCATTGGCCCCGAGCAGCGTGACGATGCGGCCGCGCGGCACTTCGAGGCTGATGCCCCGGATGGCCATGATCGGCCCGTAATAGCTCTCGATGTTGCTGAGCTTGAGGATGATGTCGGAAGCGCTCATGGCATCATCCTCATGCGCCGAGATAGGCGGCGACGACGTCGGGATGGCGCTGCACCTCCGACGGCGAGCCCATCGCGAGCACGCGGCCGTAATTGAGCGCGATCACGCGGTCGGAGACGCGGTTGACCAGCGTCATGTCATGCTCGACCATCAGCACGGTGATGCCGAGCTCGGTCTTCATGTCGCGGATCCAGAACGACATGTCCTCGGTCTCCTCGACGTTGAGCCCGGAGGACGGCTCGTCCAGCAGGATCAGCTTCGGCTCCGAGCACAGCGCGCGCGCCAGCTCGATCACCTTGCGGACGCCGTAGGGCAGCCCCGAGATCAGCTTGTCGCGATAGGCTTCGAGATCGAGGAATTCGATCACCTGCTCGACGCGCCTGCGATGGGCCTTCTCGCCGGCGCGCACGCTCGGCAGGAACAGCAGTTCCTGCCA